>WNGP01005665.1_pt1 | contig 16137 bp, 14 predicted proteins | sample 5407671 | NCBI WGS metagenome assembly WNGP01 (sample SAMN13153381, study PRJNA577476) | soil metagenome | isolation source: 40 cm soil or saprolite under Garry oak tree replicate 2 | place: USA:California | collected 2016-06-15 | reverse complement strand
GCCTGCAATCCACGTCACCCCGGCCGCGGCCGCGAAGACGACGACGAGTAGTGGAGTCGCGAGGCTTCCCATTGGCAGCCCTCGCGCCCCGTGCGGATCAGGTAACGGCCGGAGCCATCTCGGTGGTGCCTGCGCGCCGCCAAAGCTGTAAGGCCAAGGCGGGCGTCGCCGAGACGAGGACGGCACCGACAATGACGGCCGCAACCCAGATCTCGTAGCCGAGGTCTCCGATCATCCGGTACGTCTTCGGATCGAGGTTTGCGGGACTGGTGTCGTTCGTCATGAAAGCCGGCGCTGTCAGGAACGCCAGGGCGAGGCCGCCGAGTGTCGCACTGGAGACGCCGGCTCCGAAGGCGAGTGCAGCCAGCGATCCTCCCGGGCCTTCGGCGGCTGCCAGGCGACGGCGCAATGCCGCCAAGAACCCGAAGAACAACAGCACGCCCGCCATGAAGATGAAGAAGGCGGCGATCTGCTTCGTCTGGTGTGAGTGGCTCATGTAGTAGGACGTGATCTGGGATTCGCTGTCGTCGGTGCTCGGGTTGCTGCCGCCCACCGCGAAGGCAAGCGCCCAGCAGGCAACGGTGAGGATGCCGAGCGAGGGAGCCCACCTATCCCACAACTTGAACGTCATCAAGCCTCCTTGAGTTCGAACCCCACTGGGACCGAATCCTCGCGGGGCGCCCGGACAGAGGCTTCTGCTCCTACGCGCGCGCGCGTGTAATGAGAACCCGGGCCAGGCGGCGCTCGGCCGCAGAGATCGCGCTCTTTGCGCTGGCCGGGCCGACGACGGTGAGCGTGAGCTCGGTGCGGCTTCGCCGACGGTGAGCGTGAGCTCGGTGCGGCTTCGCCCGACGAGAACGAGATCGGTGAGAACGCGCACCGTCTTCCCCTGCGCCTGGACGCTGATCACCCCACGAAAGAGCGCGTTGTAGGTCGCGAGCTTCGGGAACGGGAGCTTCTTGAACGAGACCACCTTCGCGTTCGGGCCGAGCCCGCTGCCGATCGTCCGCCTCAGGCAGGGGACGACGCCCGGAGCGAGGACCGAGCGCCGCCAGTCAAGCGCCACCATCCGCCGCGTCTTCAGAACGCCCGACTGGCTGTCGAACTCGAAGCCGCTGCGTTGAAAGGTCGTCCGGGCAGCGCCGGTGAGGACGAGATCGGAGACCCTAGGGTGGTAGTCGGGGCAGCTTGGGCCGGCGGAGAGATCGGGCTTCGCAGGGCCGCCCGCCCAGCCGGAGCCGAGATCGGCGCGGCGGATGACAACGGCCCGCGCGGCTGCCTGATCGGCCGCGTTGAACCTGATCTGCTCCTTGCCGTCACCGGCGTGGACTGTGGCGACTGCCGCCAACGCGGCAGCGACAACCGCGAGCACGAACGCAACCCGTCGAGTTATTGCGACCCCCTTCCTGCCGACGACCAAGTTATGCCTGAAAAGCGGTCAGACCGCCAGAGCCGGTCCTGTCCGTTTGTCCAGGCCGATCTAGACCGCTCGCTTCCGAGCGCACCGTAAGCTCTGTATAGGAAATCGTCGAAGGGTTACCGACCGAGACCGAGGCTACACTGGAGCCGCTTTTACGAGCCGCTCAGTGATCGAACAGAGACCGGGGGACATCAGTGAACACATCCTTTTTTGCGAATCGCCGTGTGCTGCTCGCTTCGATCGCACTAGCCGGCGCGCTAGCAGTTGCGTTGCTCTCGCTCGCTTCAGCCGCGCAGGGCGGCTCCAGAGCGGGTGCCCTCTATCCGCGTTCGACGAAGCTGACCGACGACAAGGTGGCGCACTGGGCCGTCCTGATGAGGCGGACCGTCGTGCGCGCGAAGCCGGGCCTCGCCTCGCGGGTAGTGACGACCCTTCCTGCCGGAACGACGGACGGCACCCAGAACGACGTGCTTGTGCTTTCCCGGATCGACATCAGCCCTCGTTCCAGCTGGTACCGGGTGCGTCTGCCGATCCTGCCGAACAACTCGACCGGCTTCGTGCGGAAGCGCGACCTGAGTCCTCTGTTCACCGTCCACACCCACCTCTACATCAACCGCGGCGCGACGTCCGCGACGCTGAAGCGGGACGGCAAGGTCGTCTTCAAGACACGCGTCGGCGTCGGCAAGAGCTACTGGCCGACCCCCCGCGGCGAGTTCTACGTCCGCGACAAGCTGACCAATTTCAACAACCCCTTCTACGGGCCGCTGGCGTTCGGCATCAGCGCCCGTTCCGCTGTCCTGACCGACTGGCCGGGCGGCGGCTACGTGGGCATCCACGGCACGAACGAGCCGCACCTCATCCCAGGGCACATCTCGCACGGCTGCATTCGCCTGCGCAACGCTGCCATCCTGGCGTTGGGCCGGCTGATGCCGGTCGGCACGCCGGTCACGATTCAGTAGACACGTTTTCCGATGAGGCGGCCCCCCGGGCCGCCTCATCGCTACTTTCCGCGCGAACGAGTGAACTGAACCGTCTGCAGCGCCGCCAGTCTGGCGCTGGCGCGGCTGACACGGTTCGGGACGCTCGTAACGAGCGGCGGAGAACTGTTAAGGCTCGCTGCGAGGAAGTTGCTCGGCACACGCGAGGTCTGAACGAATCGGTAGCCGGCGTCGTGGAAGGAGACGCTTCGCGTCAGGGGTCGCCAGTCGCCGCCGTCGGCGTGCGCCTGCGTGACGTTCGAAAAGCGGTAATTGAATGCGTTGCACGCCCTGACGCCGCCGTTCCAGCTCTCGGCCATCGCCTGCGGATACCACGCGCCGTGGCTCCCTGGAAGGTGGATCGCCGGGCTGACGGCTTTGCCGTCCAGCCAGACGCGCCACCAGGCCTTCCGGTTCGCCATCTCGAGCACCTTGAAGCTGTGTTTCTCGCCCGCCTTGACACTGGAGTTGAGCTCGACGTAGCGGGGATCTGAGCCCGGAACCGTGACCTCGTAGTAGATCCGGCTCGTCCGGTCTGACGGGAAGGCGCTGAAACCGACCTGAAGCCACTCGGCCGTGCCGTTGGGCCCCAGGTTGACCCCACCGACGCCGATCCATGCGCCGACGTGGCCGGCCGAGACGGCCGGTGTCCGGAGCGGGGCGAGCGTCGCGCCGACACCGTGCCCCTTGCTGTCGCTCTGCAGGCCGGCGTAGGAGTACTCGCGGGCGCCGCACGCGTTTGCCCTCGAGCTCCGGCCGTCGGCCACCGAGGCGGCGAGCAGAGCCAGAACGAGAGCTGCCAGAACCGGGAGCGTGCGTCGAGCCAAGAAGACCTCCGGACCGCGGAGAGGGCGTGATTGCCTTCTCCTCCGAGATCGGTCGGAGGCAATGCGCCCCTATCCCTCGACTCAGGGACAGGCCGCAGATCCGGGCCTTTTGGCCTGCTTGACCTATTTGAAGATGTTGACCGCGCGGGCGGCCACGAGCAGGATCGTGATCGCCGAGATCGCGGACTCGAACAGCATCAGCAGCTTCGCCCGCCGGGTCAGCGGCATCGCGTCCGTCGGGCTGAAGGCGATCGAGTTCGTGAACGAGACGTAGATGTAGTCGACCAATTCCGGATACCAGCCCGGCTCGACAAGCTGCGGGTTCTCCATCTGGGGGAACTGAAAGTCCGGCGACGGCGAGTCCGGCTCGAACCTCTTGACCGGCCCGCCGCGGTCGAGACCCCAGTACCAGAGGCCGAACGCGATCACGTTCGTCCCCCAGACGGTGACCGCCTTGAGGAGGAGCTGCGCGCCGCTCGTTTCCTTCCCCTCGACCAGTGAGCCGATCAGCGCGACCAGCAGTAGAGCGTTCGTCAGGCTGATCACGCCGAGCAGGGCCAACGCGACCATCCGTCGCAGCCCCAGTTGCTCGAGCCGGTGCCTTGGCCGGCTCCAGGCGAGGGGGATCAGGAGCGCGAGCTCAGGCGGGATGGAGATCAACCACACCCACCACGGCAAGGTCCAGAGCGTCCAGTGCTCGATGAGGCTCACACTCGCGAGCACCACCTGGAAACCGATGATCGTGGCGACGGCCGGCGCGGCCTCCCAGCGCGATTCGATCTCCTCTTCCCGGTACGGGTCGGGCGCGATCTTCGCGGTCATGGTGGGAGTTCTAACGGGCTGACATCACGCCTGCCCCGCGACGTACCCTGACGCTTCGATGGGGATGTTCTTTCACTCCGCCGAAGCGCCGCCGGAGCGTCCCGCCGACCCGGCGGTGCGCCGCGCGAACCTGAGCCGGATCGGCAGGCTCTTCGCTGCCTACAAGCTGCGGCTGGGCGGAGTGCTGCTGCTGATCGTCGTCTCGGCGGGGCTCGGCGTCGTTCCCGCCTTCCTGCTCAAGTACGTCTTGGAGGCGATCGCGCGGAACGACACAAGATCGCTCTCGATCAACGCCGCCGGGATCATCGCGATTGCGATCGCGACCGGGGTGCTCGGCGTGATCCAGACGCTGCTCTCGAATCAGGTCGGCCAGCGCGTGATGCACGATCTTCGCGCGTCGGTCTTCCGGCATTTGCAGCGCCTCTCCCTCGCGTTCTTCACGCGCACGCGGACCGGCGAGGTCCAGTCGAGGATCTCGAACGACATCGGCGGCGTTCAGAACGTCGTCACCAACACGGCAACGTCGATCGCCTCCAACGTGACCACCGTCGCCGCGACGATGGTCGGCATGCTGATCCTGAGCTGGGAGCTGGCGCTCTTCGCCTTCGCGCTGATCCCGCTGTTCGCGTTGCTCACCCGCAGGGTCGGTAACGAGCGGCGCCGGATCGCGAAGACAACGCAGGAGACGCTCGCCGACATCTCCAGCCTCGTGCAGGAGTCGCTCTCCGTCTCGGGGATCCTCCTCGGGAAGACGATGGGGCGCGGCGACGAGCTCGCCGACCGTTTCGAGGCCGACTCGCTGCGCCTCGCCGACCTCGAGGTGCGCCAGCGAATGGCCGGCCGCTGGGTGATGGCCTCGATCCAGACCAGCTTCGCGATCATGCCGGCCGCGGTCTACTGGTTCGGCGGGCTCGCACTCGCGCACGGATCGACCGCAGTCTCGCTCCCACTGCTGGTTGCTTTCACCACGCTCCAGACACGGTTGTTCTTCCCGATCGGCTCACTGCTCGGCGTCGGCCTGGACGTCCAGACGTCGCTCGCGCTCTTTGACCGGATCTTCGAATACCTCGACCAGCCGGTCGACATCGAGGAGAAGCCGGATGCGATCGTCGTCGGCCAGGCCGGCGACGTCGTCTTCGACCGCGTCTGGTTCCGTTACGGCGAGGACTGGACGCTCCAGGACGTCTCCTTCACCGTGCCGGCAGGGACGACGACCGCACTTGTCGGCGAGACGGGCTCCGGCAAGACGACGCTCGGCTACCTGGCGGCACGGCTCTACGACGTCAGCCGGGGGAGGATCACCATCGGCGGCATCGACATCCGCGACTTGAGCTTCCAGGCGTTGTCCGACCTCGTCGGCGTCGTCTCGCAAGAGACGTACCTCTTCCACGAGACCGTGCGCGAGAACCTGCGCTTCGCGAAACCGGACGCGACCGACGAGGAGATCGAGGCGGCGGCCGAGGCAGCGCGCATCCATCACGTGATCGCGGCGCTGCCGGACGGATACGAGACCGTCGTCGGCGAGCGGGGCTACCGGTTCTCAGGCGGCGAGAAGCAGCGGATCGCGATCGCGCGGACAATCCTGCGCAATCCACCGATCCTCGTCCTCGACGAGGCGACCAGCTCGCTCGACACCGAGACCGAGCGGCTCGTGCAGGAGGCGCTCGTCGTCGAATCCGGCCGGCACGAGGATCTGATCCTCGCCGGCGGTCGTTACACGGCGCTCACGAGGCGAGACGGCGACCTTGGGTCAGCCCCTGCTGCTCTGAGCGACGTCCCCGAGCTGGCCCACGCGCTCGAGCAGCCCTCCTGACGATCGCGAGCGAGCGGCGAAAGCCGCCGTTCAGTTCAAACTCGACGCTTCAGGCCAGGTGTCCGACACTTGGTTTTGTCCCTTGGATTTGTCAAGAGCAAATCGCGCCAAAAGCGTGACAAAAGCGTGACGAAACTGAGTGCGCCGCCTTTGCGACGGGCGGGTTTCAGGTGAGAACGCCGAGCTCGTCCAGCGAGCTGCGCAGCTCCGCGGCGTCGCGGTAGACGCGGAAAGCGCCGGCGCGGTTGAGCTCGTCCTCGCCGTAGCCGCCGCTGAGCAGGCCGACGCTCAGCATTCCGGCACGCCGGGCGGCGAGCAGGTCCCAGACGGCGTCGCCGACGACGTAGCAGTCCGCGGGCGAGACGCCGAGGCGCTCGGCACAGGTGAGAAAGAGATCCGGCTCCGGTTTCGCCCGATCGACGTGTCCACGCTCGACGACGACGGTCTCCTCGCCGACGCCGAGCACCTCCAGTGACGCGTCGATCTCGGGCCGGCGCCCTGAGGTAGCGATCCCGTGCGGGATCCCCTCTGCCTGGAGCTCGGCAAACAGTTCGACCGCGCCGGGCAGCGCCCGCCGCTCGGGGAGCACCTCGAGGAAGAGCTCGCCGTGGCGCCGCTGCAGCGCATCCGCCTCCTCTGTCGACAGCGGTCGGCCGATCTCGCGCGCAGCAGCACGCGCGAAGAGCCCGCCGCTCATTCCGACCCGGCGGTGGATTCGCCAACCGTCGATCGGCAGTCCTACCTCGGCGAACGCGCGCTGCCAAGCGAACACGTGCGCGTAGACGGTGTCGACGAGCGTGCCGTCGAGATCGAAGATGAGCGCCCGCCGAGGCCGTTCCAAGGCCGAGACGTTATCGCCTCAAGCCGGGCGCAGCAGCCCTCGCTCGACCACGAGCGGCACGAGGAGATCGCGATAGCCGTGATCGTCGAAGAGCACCGTCAGCTGGTCGCCGTCGTACCTCTGCACCGTGCCCTCGCCCCAGCGCTCGCTCGTCACGCGCCCGCCCACCGCAAACGGCTCGGACGCAGCGGCCACGGAGACCCGTGCCTCGTCGTTGTCGCAGTTTCCGCACGGGCCGCGGTAGCTCTGGCCGAAGTACGAAAGCAGGAACGAGCGGCGACAGCCGGTGTGCTCCGCGTAGCGCCGCATCATCTCGAGCCTCGACTGCTCGACCTCGTCCTCTCGCTCCGTCTCCGCCGTCGATGCCCTCAGCGCCTCGGCAACGCTCAGCGCCCCGGTCCAGCGAACCTCACCGTCGACGTCCCATGCGGCGGCGCCGAGATCGACCAGACGGACGAGCGCCGCCGTCAGCTGCCGCCGGCCAAGGTCCTCGATGTCGCGCCCAGCCGCCAAGCGCTCGGCGACGCGAAAGACGACGCCGTCTCCAATGCTCCGCGAGGTCAGATGCCGGGCCATACCGAAGTCCTCCGGCCGGAAGAGCAGGCGCGCGTGCGCGTCCTTCTCGTCGCGGCCGGCGCGTCCCAGCTCCTGGTAGTACGCATCGAGCGACGCCGGCGGGTCCGCATGGAGCACCCAGCGGACGTCCGGCTTGTCGATTCCCATCCCGAACGCCACAGTCGCCGCGACGATTCGCGCCGAGCCGTCGAGGAAGGCCGTCATCGCCTCGTGCCGCTCCCGTGCCGAAAGCCCGGCGTGGTAGAGCGTCACCCGGTGCCCGGCAGCCGAGAGCACATCCCGCGCCGCCTCCGCACTGGCGTGGGTCGCCGCGTACACGATCCCCGCGCCGTCGAACTCCGATGCCGCGCGCTCGAGTTCTCGATGCTTCTCCTCGACCGAATGGACACCCCGCCCAGAGAGCTCGATGTGCGGACGATCGAAGTTGCCGATCACCACCTCGGGCTCGCGGAGGCCCAGGCGCCGGGTGATCTCCTCCCGCACCGGCAGGGCGGCCGTCGCCGTCAAGGCCATGCGAACCGGCGCCTCGAGCGCATCGGCCTGCGCGCCGAGACGCATGTAGTCGGTGCGGAAGTCGTGACCCCACTGGCTGACCAGATGCGCCTCGTCGACGACGAAGAGCCCCGGCCGCGCCCGCCGGAGCGCCTCTCTCGTCTCAGCGTTCGCCAGCTGCTCCGGCGAGACGAAGACGAAGGTGTCCGAATCGCAGGAAGCGACGAGTGCGGCGGTCCGCGCCCGCGCCGACTGCTGCGAGTTCAGCACGATCGCGGACAGGCCCGCCGCGCGCAGATGCGCAAGCTGATCGTCCTGCAGCGCGATCAGAGGCGAGACGACCACGGTGGGCCCGTCTCGCAGCAGGCCGGCGAGCTCGTAGATCGCAGACTTGCCGCCACCGGTTGGCAGAACTGCCAGGACGTCGCGTCCTTCGCTCGCTGCCGCGACCGCACGCAGCTGCCCCGGCCGCAGCCGCCCGAACCCGAGCCGCGTCCGGGCCAGCTCGCGAATCGCTGCTTCGCTCATTGCGCAAAGCTAGCCATCCCACTAGGGGAGAGACCAGCCTCGCACCGCCTATCGAGTCTCTAGCTCAGAGCCGGTACGCATCGTGTGCATCCATCCGGATCATCAGGCATCGGCGATGGTCGCAGCACGGGCCGGGCTGCAGGCGACCAAGGACGGAAGAGAGGGCGAGCAGGTCTGGCGGGCGCCGTGAGTCCTTGCCCGACGCTACGCCGGGACGGGAGCGCGACCCGCTAGCGTGGCCCGAAGCTCGTTTCGCGAGTCGAGCTGCAGCTTGCGAAAGATGCTCGTGAGGTGACCCTCGACCGTGCGCGTTGTGACGAAGAGGGACTGGGCAATCTCGCGATTGGTGAGGCCCTCGCTGGCGAGCTCGGCGATTCGGCGCTCGCTTGCCGTCAGCGAGTCGAGGCCCGTGAGCAGGACTCGGCGCGGGCGGGCGCCGGTAGCGCGGAGCTCGGTCTCGGCCTGTTGGGCGAGCGGTCTTGCGCCCGCGCGGTGAGCGGTGTCGAGCGCCTCGCGAAGGAGCTGTCGAGCTTCGGTGCGTCGGTTGCGCCGGCGAACCATCGCGCCGAGGTCGGCGAGGGCACGCGCTCTCTCCAAGCTCGCGTCGCCACGCTCAAAGGCGTCGATCGCCTCGCGGAGCAAGAGCTCCCCACGCTCACCGCCGGCCACGACGCCGGCGGCGCGCATCGCCACGCCTAGGGCCCGCGGGGCGCCGAACGCCCGGGCGAGCTCGAGTTCCTCTTCCGCGAGCCGTCCGGCCGACTCGTGATCGCCGAGAGCGAGATGGGCGAGCGCGGCCTGCGACCGCCAGGGCAGGTAGCTCGGGCAGGTGACCATCGCCTGCGTCAGGCCTTCGCCAATTTCCAGGAAGTCATCGAGCCCTTCTGCGACCCGTCCCTGTGCGACCCGCAGCCGTCCACGGGCGATGCGAAGACCTGCGGCCGTGACGAATCCGGTCTCTGCTTCGCAATCCCGCGACGCGAGCGTCTCCTCTGCCTCATCGAGCTCGCCCTGCTCGAGGAGAACCCTGACGAGCACGCCGAGGTTGATGACGCGGTAGATCGGCGGTGCCGGGAGCCCGGTCGCGGCCAGCGCTGTCCGGGCGTCTCCCTCGGCGGCGTGCAAGTCGCCGCGTCGGAGCGCGAGCCAACCGCGGTTCGCCAGGCCGAGGGCAAGCCGGGCGCTGTCGCCCGTGGCCCGGGCCTGCGCGATCGAGGCATCGAGCAGCGGCCGCACCTGGGCATAGCGCTCGGCCCAGAGCAGCGTGAGCGTCGCTGCGAAAACCATGTTGCGAAGAAACCACGGCCTCCCGTTCGATCCCGAGGGCGCGCTGCCTCCAGCCTGAAGCGCCCGCGTCGCAAGTTCGGCGCAGACCTCGGCGGGCTCGTTCATCAGTGCCGAGATCTGCGAGGCCGCGGCCACCAATTCAGGTGGCGCGGCCAGATCGCTGGCGGCCCGGTCGCGTAGCGCGGCGCGACGAAGAGCCACCGAGGGTGTGGTCACAGGGTCGTACATCCCAGCAACGACGGCCGCGGTCTCGAGCAAGAGGCCGAGCTCGGAGTCGCGAGGATCGAGTGCGGCCGCTGCGCGATCGAGAGCCTCCACCGCTTCCGCAAAGCGCTGAGCGCGGCTGAGCGCGAGTCCCAGCACCATGGCCGCGCCGCCGGCTGCCTCGGCGTCGGGTGCAGCGTCGATGGCCTCCTGCAAATGCTCGGACCAGCCGGCGAGCCCGGCACTTGCCTCGGCCATTCCGAGGTCGAGCAGCAATGCCGGCCGATCGTTCGGCGGCGGCGGTTCAGCGAGCACCCGGCGCAGCATGGCGGCCTCCGACTCTAGAGCGCCCTGCTTCCCCGCCGCGCACGCGGCCTCGACCAGCCGCTCGACAACCCAGCCATCGCCGGCGGGCTCGCTGACCAGCAGGTGCTGTGCGACGCGCTCTGACGCACCGGGTTCCCCGGCGAGGAGTCGCGCGGCACGGCGGTGGGCTTGTGCCCGTTCGGCGCCGGAGAGCTCCGAATAGATCCCGCTGCGGACGATCGGATGGATGAACTTATAAGGCCGGCCGGGCTCGAGCATCCCCGCCGCCGTTAGCAGCTCGGCTGCCTCTGCTGCTTCGAGCTCCTCGAGGCCCGCGAGTCGCCCCGCTTGCAGAAGGTCGCTCTGCTCGAGCACGGCCAGCGCCCGCGCGAGGCGCCCGGCATGCTCGGGCAGCCGCCGGAGCCGGAGGGCAATCGAGCGACCGACCGTTCGTGCACCGATTCGTTCGACGTGGCGCGCGGCCTCCGCGGTCGGACCGATACCTCCCTCGCTCAGCGCGTCCACGAGCACGCCCACAAGGAACGGCGTCCCTCGCGTCGCGCCCAGGCAGGCATCGACGAAGATGGGATCCGCAGGCCCGCCTAGCCTCGACTCCAGAAGCTGGGCAACGGCGGGTCTCGTCAAAGGAGGGAGGCGGATGACCTCGGCGGAGGGATCGGTCGTCACCGCCGCAAGCAGCTCGGCATCAGCGCCCTCCTCGCGAGGACGGGTCGCGACGACAAGGGCGGCGTCCAGTTCTTCCAGGCGCGTAAGCAGGAAAACCAGGTAACGGAGGGACGCGGCGTCTGCCCAGTGCACGTCGTCGACGACGAGGCAGAGCGGGCACTGGGCGGCCAGATTCGCGCACAACCAGTAGAGCCCGTGCAGGATCGTGAACGATGGATCGACGCTTGACGAGTGCGGTCCGTCAGCAGGGGCGCCGGGAAGCCCGAGCAGGCCGGCCGCCACACCGGCGGCGGCTTGCAGGAGATCAGCGCGCTCGAGCTCCGATGCCTCGGCCAGCGGCGGCTCGAAAAGCTGACGCACGACTCCGAAGGCGAAATCGCGCTCCAGCTCCGTCCCCCGCGCCCGCAGCACGTGCATCCCGCCGTCAGTGGCCGCGGTCCGCGCCGCAGCGAGCAGTGCAGTCTTACCGATCCCAGCCGGGCCTTCGACGACCGCGAACGTGCCCAGACCCGAGCGGGCCGCGGCAAGCACCGACTCGATCCGCGCCAGCTCCTCGCTCCGTTCGAGGAGCTGTCCGGTGGCGACGGCCGTTTTCATATGCGTTGAGCGTAGCGCCCATGAGCGGAAAGTCACAGCTGTCGCCCTGACGCGATCGCGAGCGCGTGAGGCCCAAAAAGACAGGGGGGTCGCCACGGTGCGAAGGCGCGTCCGCCCCTCCACCATCGGGACCAGGAATCCACTCACTTGGAGGAGCAGCTAATGAGCACAACCTTCGACTCCGCGCGCGTCGCCGAACTGGCCGGACAGGTCTCCGGATCCGTCCTCGGCCCAGAGGATCTGGGCTACGACGCGGCCCGCGCCGTCCACAATGGCCTCGTCGACCGCAGGCCCGCGCTGATCGTCCGCTGCCGGACGACGAACGACGTCATCGCTGCGCTCTCATTCGCGCGTCGCGCTGGACTCGAGGTCTCGATCCGCGGTGGCGGCCACAACGTCGCCGGCCGCGCCGTGACTGACGGCGGGGTCATGGTCGACCTCGCCGAGATGAAGGGGATCGCGATCGATCCCGAGGAGGCGACCGCCACCGCCGAGGGCGGTGTCATCTGGGCGGAGCTGAACGACGCGGCCGCCCAGTACGGGCTGGCCGTGACCGGTGGCGCGGTCTCCGGGACGGGCATCGCCGGCTACACGCTCGGCGGCGGCCTTGGCTGGCTGATGGCCAAGTACGGACTCGCCGCGGACAACCTGCTGGCGGTCGAGCTTGTCACGGCAGAAGACGACGTACTCCACGTCGACGCCGACGCCGCTTGTCACTCCGATCTCTTCTGGGCTCTTCGCGGCGGCGGCGGGAACTTCGGCGTCGCGACCTCGTTCACGTACAGGCTGCACCGGGTCCAGACTGTCGTGGGTGGACTGATCGCGCATCCGATCGAGGCCGCCCCCGAGCTCCTGCGCTTCTACCGCGACGAGGTGGAAGACGCCTCGGACGATCTGACCGTGTTCGCCGGGCTGGTGCACGCACCGGACGGCTCGGGCGCCAAGCTCGCGGCGCTGATCGTCTTCCACACTGGAGACCCCGCCGACGCGGAGCGCGACCTCGCGCCTTTCAAGACGTGGGGGTCGCCCCTCCAGGTCGAGGTCGGGCCTATGCCCTACCCCGTGATGAACACGCTCCTGGACGCCGGCTTCCCGGCCGGATCGCTCAACTACTGGCTGTCGAGCTTCACGCGCGGGCTCCCCGACAAGCTGATCGACATCGCCGTCGAGCGGTTCACCACCGTCCCTTCGCCGATGACGGCGATCCTGCTCGAGCATTTCCACGGCGCAGTGACACGCGTCGGCGTGACCGAGACCGCGGTACCGCACCGCGAGCAAGGCTGGAACCTGCTCATCCCAGCCGTCTGGACGGACGCGGCCGACAGCGAGGCGAACATCGCCTGGAGCCGCGAGACGTTCGCTGCGATGCGGCCTCACTTCGGCAGCGGCCGCTGGCTCAACTACCTCGGCGACGATCAGGCCGAGGACGCCATCCGCGCAGCGTACGGCCCGAACTACGACCGGCTCGTCGAGGTCAAGCGCCGGTACGACCCGGACAACGTCTTCCACCTCAACCACAACATCGCGCCGTAGCCTCGCCTGCCATGTGCAATGTCGATAGGCGGGCCATGCTTGCCCTGACAACCACCTCGGCCGCCCCGTACGTGAGGTTGAGCGACGACGTCCCGGAGCCCGCACCGCTGCCTGATCAGGCACTGGTGCGGGTGCGGGCGTTCTCGCTCAACCGCGGCGAGGTCATCCGCCTGCCTGCTCTTCCCGGGGGGTCGGTCACAGGCTGGGATGCGGCAGGCGTGATCGAACGGTCCGCCGCCGACGGGAGCGGACCGCGGCGGGGGACGCGCGTGGTCGGCCTGGTCGAGGCCGGAGCCTGGGCGCAGTTAGCCGCGATTCCAACCAGCAGATTGGCGACGATCCCCGACGAGATATCTGACGCGCAAGCCGCGACGCTGCCGACCGCCGGGATGACGGCGCTGCGAGCGCTCGAGGTCGCCGGTTTGGTGGTCGGCAAGCGCGTGCTGGTCACGGGTGCAAACGGCGGCGTCGGCCGAATCGCGATCCAACTCGCCCGCGTCGGCGGCGCGCAGGTCACCGCGTTGGTGCGAGACGCCGCGGCTTCGAAAGAGCTCCTTCGCCGTCTCGGTGCCGACAACATCGTCGAGAACATCAGCGGCGACTTCGACCTGATCATCGACGGGGTCGGAGGCGCAACGTTTGGTCTCGCCATCGAGCACGTCGCCTCCCGTGGCACGGTCGTCAACATCGCGACCCAGAGCGACGACGAAACCGTCACCTTCCGGGCGGCGCGTTTTGACCGCGCTAAGGGGGCGAGGATCTACACGCTGGACCTCCTGGACGAACTCGCCTTCCGCGCCAGCGGAGCCGGCGACCTCACCCGCCTCTGCGCGCTGATGGCCAAAGGGCTTCTGGATGGCCAGGTCGAGCTTGAAGACTCGTGGCGCAAACCTTCTCGCGCGCTGGCCGCGCTGCTGGAGCGGCGCATCGGCGGCAAGGCCGTGCTCCACGTCGACTGACCCGGCACCCCCTGAGAGCGGGCATCCGTGGCCCGTCTCGGAAAGTCCGGGGGGTCTCCACGGTGCGAATCACGGTCCGGGCCTTCGAGGATCGGCTCGTCCGATCGTCAGCTCGATCAAGAGCTCTTACCCGAAGGAGGCAAAGGACATGAGAAGGATTCGCACGCGCTCTTGGCTACTCAGTGCAGTCGCTGCCGCAGCGCTGGCTGCGACGGGCGGCGGCTCGGCCGCTTCCGCCAAGACCGTCAACGGCGCCGTCGGTCCCGGTTTCACGATCGGGCTGACCATGCAGGGCAAAAAAGTCACGAAGCTGAAAGCGGGCACGGCGTACCGCTTTGTCATCGCCGACCGCGCGGATATTCATGACTTCCACCTGAGTGGGCCCGGTTTCAACCGCGTCCTCACGGGCGTGGAGTTCACAGGGACGAAGAGCTTCGTGTTGAGGCTGAGGAAAGGGAGCTACCGCTTCCAGTGCGACCCGCACGCCGGGATCATGCACGGCCGGTTCCTGGTCTCGTGAGCCCCGATCGCCAAAGCGTGGGCATCGCCCGGACAACCACACACCGAGCCGTCCGCGGCTCACTCCAAAGGAGATGTAGACAGATGAAGAACCTGATTCAACTCAAGAAATCCCGCTTCGTGCGGCCGATGTGGCTCGCTGCTTCGGCAGCGGTCGTGGTCGCCGTCGCAGCCGGGATCGCGGCCGGACAGGGAAATGCCGCGCCGCATGAGTTCAAGGGCGCGTCGCTCGAGAACGGCGTGCTGGCGGTCACCGGCACGAACGCGAGCGACAACATCGCGCTTCGGCTCCAGGCCGGCCAGCCCGGCACCCTCCAGGTCGACTTGGGCGATGACGGCTCGGCCGACTTCAGCTTCGCACGCGCGGCCGTCGCGAAGATCGCCCTCGACGGCGGGAACAGCGGCGACCGCCTGCGAATCGACGAGAGCAACGGCGTCTTCGCCGACACCATCCCGACGACGATCGACGGTGGAAACGGGAACGATGAGCTCTTCGGAGGCACAGGAGCCGAAACCCTTCTCGGCGGCAATGGAAACGACCTCCTCGTCGGAGGCGGAGCCGGGACGCTGAGCGGCGGCAACGGCGACGACACCGTGGCCGGAGGCCCGGGAGCCGAGACGCTGCTCGGCGGGAACGGCAACGACTCGATCGACGGGAACAAGGGGAACGACGTTGCGTTCATGGGTAACGGCAACGACACGTTCGTCTGGGATCCCGGCGACGGCAGCGACACAATCGAAGGCCAGAACGGCGAAGACACGATGGTCTTCAACGGCGCGGGCGTCGCCGAGAAGGTCGACCTGTCCGCGAAGGGCGACCATCTGAAGTTCTTCCGCGACGTCGCCAACGTCACGATGGACACGCACGGTGTCGAACAGGTCGACTTCAACGCCCTGGGCGGGGTCGACCTGGTCACGGTCAACGACCTGACCGGAACCGACGTCAACGAGGTCAACGTCGACCTTGCCGGCACCCTGGGCGGGAACGCCGGTGACGGCGCGGCCGACCGCGTCGTCGTCAACGGCACCGACGGCGACGACACGATCAACGTCAGCGGAGACACCGCTGGTGTGAAGGTGAGCGGTCTTGCCGCGACGGTCGGGGTCTTGCACTCGGAGGCCGCGAACGACCGGCTCGAGATCAACACCCTCAATGGCAACGACAACGTGAACTCAGCCGGCTTGGCCGCCGGTGTGATCCAGCTCTTCGTGGACGGCGTGCTCGTCCCGTAGACCAAGAAATACGCGGGGTCCCCGTCCTGGGGGCCCCGCAAAAGCTGCGCTAACCAACTGACCACTCTCACGGAAAGGACCCCCGATGAAACGCAAGATCACACGAGAACTGGCCCAGCGGCTGAGCGGAACGGTCGAAGTTCTGCTCCTGTGGCAGCCCGAAGCCGACCAAGTGGAGCTTTCTGTCCACGACCTGGCAACCGACGCGGGCTTTCACCTCGACGTCGCGCCGGCCAATGCGATGGACGCCTTCTACCACCCCTACGCCTACGCGGCCATGCCCGAGAACTCGTACCGGGTAGACCAAGACGAGTGGATGATCGTCAATGGCTAGCGTCGAATCTCTCAAAGAGGCGCTCCGCGGGCTCGTCGCAGAGCGGCAGGCACTCCGCGAGCGGCATGCGGACCGCAACGAGCTCGAATCGAACCGACTCGAGCTCGTAGAGCGGCAACAGCAGTTCTCTCGCGCGCTGATCGATCGTTGCCTCACCGGAATGGGAGGGCAACCATGTTGAT
>WNGP01004255.1_pt1 | contig 16139 bp, 9 predicted proteins | sample 5407671 | NCBI WGS metagenome assembly WNGP01 (sample SAMN13153381, study PRJNA577476) | soil metagenome | isolation source: 40 cm soil or saprolite under Garry oak tree replicate 2 | place: USA:California | collected 2016-06-15 | reverse complement strand
GGTGGCACACTGCGACCATGGAGGCGCGCTTGCGGGTTCACGAGGGCGGCAGCGGGGAGCCGCTGCTGGTGTTGTTGCACGGCCTTGGCGCGACCGGCGATGTCTGGGGCAGTTGGCGGCCCTTGCTCGCCCGTCAGTGGCCGGGGCGCTGGCTAGCGCCCGACCTGCCCGGCCATGGCGGCTCGCCGCCGCTAGCTGCGTACACCTTCGACGGCTTCGCCACCGCGGTCGCAGGCATCGCCCAGCCCGGTGCCCGCGTCGTCGTGCTGGGACATTCGCTGGGCGGCGTCGTCGGCCTGGCCTTGGCCGGCGGCCAGTTCCCCGTGCCGGTGCAGGCGGTCATCGGCCTGGGAATCAAGGTCGTCTGGACCGATGAGGATCTGGACCGGGCTCAGGCCGCGGCCGGTCGGCCGCCGGCCTGGTTCGCCTCGCGTGACGAGGCTGCCGCCCGCTACCTACGGGTGTCGGGCCTGGCCGGCCTGCTGCCCGCCGGTGACCCAGTCGTGGACGCCGGGCTGCGTGAGCAGGACGGTCGATGGCGGCTGGCCATGGACCCGGGCACATTCGCGGTCGGGGCGCCCGATATGGCGCAATTGCTGGCACTGTCGCAGTCTCCGGTGACCCTCGCCCGCGGCGAGCACGACCCGATGAACACAGATCAGCAGCTAGCCCGGCTCGGCGTTCCGACGGTCACGCTCCCCGCCCTCGGTCACAATGCCCACGTCGAGAATCCGGAACTGTCGAGCGCACTCCTCGACGCATACCGATGATCCGGCGGCTCTTCTACCTGGGCTAACACCTGGGGTGAACGGCGTGGCAAGGGTTGCCGATTAGGCCGGCGGGAGGCTGAGGTGCGTGACCTTGCGCGTTCCCCGAAGGACGCGGCTGGAAGCGAGAGGATGCGGGCATGATCGACTACCACGTCCACCTATGGCGTCATGCGCCGCACCTGCCGTTGCTGGCGAGCGTCGATCAGCTCGGCGCATACTGCGCTCATGCCGCCCGGCTCGGGGTCACCGAGCTGGCGGTCACTGAGCATTCCTCCCGTTTCCGCCAGATCGACACGTTGCTGCGAGGCTGGTGGGACCACGATCCGAGCCCCGCCCGGCGAGCCGAGACGTCCACCTGCTGGGACGAGGAACTCGGAGCCGATCTCGACCAGTACGTCGGAACTGCGCTCGCGGCCAAAGCGGCTGGCCTGCCGGTCGTGATCGGCCTGGAGGTCGACTATGTCCCGGGCCGGATGGAGAAGGTAGCGGCCCTCCTCGAGGGATACCCGTTCGACGTTCTCCTGGGCAGCGTGCACTGGATCGGCGCCTGGTTGTTCGACGCCCTGGACTGGGCGCAGGCGCAGGAACAGTGGGCCACCCGGGGTGTGGAGCGAGTCTGGGACGACTACACGACGTCCCTGGAAGAGCTGGCCAGCACCCGCACGGTGGACGTGCTGGCGCATCCCGATCTGGCCAAGGTGGCCGGCCACCGCCCGGCCGCGCCCGATGAGTTCTACGACCGGATCGCAGAGGCAGCGCGTTACTGCGGGCTGGTCGCTGAGCTCAACTCCGCCGGCTGGCGGAAGCCGTGCGCTAACGCCTACCCCGATCTCGGGCTGCTCACCCGATTTCACGACTATGGGGTTCCGGTCACGACCGCCTCCGATGGCCACCGGCTGGGCGAGGTTTCCTGGCGGATCAGCGACTTGACCGCGATGGCGCTCGCTGCCGGTTACTCCGAGGTCAGCGCGTTCCGCGGCCGCAGCCGGACGCCGCAACCGCTGTGATCCTCACGTTCAGCCAGGTCTGATGGCAACTGGTAGCCAGGGATCGTCGTGAACATCTGAGTGAGGGCGTCGAGCGCGTCGATGCCCCATTTGGCGGCGGGGGACAGGCAGGCGGGGACAGGTAGGAGTGGACGACCGCGAAGTCGGCGAGAGCCAGGTCCTGCCGCACCCGCTCCCAGTCGCCTGGCGCGGCGGCCGCAAGTTCCGCACGGATCTGGTCCAGCCGCTAGTGCAGCTCATCGTAGGTTCCTGACTGGGTCCTGACCCGCGTCGCCTGCTCTGCTGAGGGCAGAAGGGGTGGCTGCTGGCCGGCGGCGGGTTTTAGCGTGGCCGCGTGGAGTTGCACGTCCGCGGTGTGTCCCTGCCTGGCCGCGAGCCCGTCGAGTTGTGGACCGACCACGGCAGGATCAGCCGCAGTCCGGTATCGGGCGCCCGGATGATTGCCGGGGCGGGAGTCGTTCTGCCTGGTCTTGTTGATGTGCATAGCCATCCGGGTGCGCCAGAGCCCGGGCGGCCGCTCGATGACGCGATCCTGCGCGCTGACCTGCTGGCGCACCGCGACGCGGGGGTGACGGCGGTGCGTGTCCTTGGCGCGCCCGGCCGTCTGCCCGGCTGGGTTGGCGAGGACCCGGAGCTGCCGCTGGTCATCTCCGCCGGGCCGTGGCTGAGCACGCCTGGCCTGTTCTTCCCTGGCTGGGGCCGTGAGGTCGCCGAGGCGGAGCTGCCGGATGCCGCCGCCGAGGAGGCTGCGGCGGGGGACGGCTGGGTGAAGCTGCGCGGCGACTGGATCGCGGACGAGGAGACGGTCGCCGAGCCGCGGTTGCTGCCGGCCGGCGTGCTGGTCGCAGCGGTGCAGCGGGTGCATGAGGCCGGCGGGCGGGTGGCGATCCACGCGATGGGTGACGTGGCGTGCCGCCGGGCGGTCGAGGTCGGGGTGGACAGCCTGGAGCACGGCATGTGGCTGGCCCGTGACCTGCTGCCGCGGATGGCCGCCCAGGGGACTGCGCTGGTCCCGACCTACACGCCGTGGGCCGGGCAGATGGAGCAGATCCGGGCGCTGCGGCCGCCCGCCCGTGAGTGGTTCCTCGACGGGTACGCAAGGCTCGGCCCGCTCACGGTCGCGGCCCACGCCGCCGGGGTGGCCGTCCTGGCCGGAACCGACTTCCGGCCGCACGGCACGATCGCGGCCGAGGTGCGCCACCTGGCCGCCGGCGGCCTGCGGGCCGAGGCGGCGCTCGGCGCGGCGTGCTGGACCGCGCGCCAGTTCCTCGGCTTGCCCGGACTCGGCGACGGTGCGCCAGCGGACTTCGTGGTCTACGATCGCGACCCGCTCGTCGACCTGCACGTGCTTGATCATCCCGCCCATGTGGTGCTGGGCGGCCGGCTTGTCAGCTCCGCTCCGCGCTGACGGCCGGCCCGGCGCCGCAGACCCGGGATCCCGCGGCCAGCAGCACGATCCTGGCCCGCAGCGGCTGCTATTGCAGCAGCGGCCGACCGGCTCGGCGACGACCTGCCCGGTGGCGACCTCCAGCGCGGCGATGATGGAGACGGTGCCGTTGCTGACGTACTCGATCACCACGGCTGCCGGGCGGCGAGCGCAGGTACACCTCGCACACCCGCGACATCGTTCCTCCCGATATGGGCGTTGCCGACCGCATCGCGCCAGATGGCCAGGTCGTGCGGGCGGTTCCAGGTGGCCGTGCTGCGCCGGCCGGCTAATTAATAAAAGCCTATATAAATGGTCATAGTGGTATAGTTCTTTCGGTGCTGCCGCAGCCGCCAGGAACTTGCAGGAGGCCAGATGTCAGCTTTCAATGCCGAGGATGTGCTCTGTTCGGCGGCCGGGCGCTGGCGGCGCATCGATCCGCTGCTGCCGGACCCAGGGCCGTCCGCTGATCCCGGCTGCGGCGCCGAGCTGACGGTACCTGCGGCGAACGGCCGGGCTGCGGCGGTCGGCTGGTGCCGCCACCGCCAGGTGGAGCCAGAGGCGGCCGAGCTCGCCTGGGGCGCGGCCGGTCAGTTCTGGCTGACAGCTAGGGTCGCCGGCGATCCCTCGGAGCCGGGTATCGGGGCCGCGCTCGATGAGCTGCTGGTCCGCTGGCACGCGCACCTGGCAGCGGAGCCGGCGGCGGCCGGCCACGACACTGAGGCAGCGGTCAGGTGGCCGAGCCGGGACATCGGCGGAGTGCGGGCATTGCTGCGCCACGGTCTTCTGCCGCTGACCGTCATCGCGGCCAGGCCGGCCGGACGAGCCACGCCGAACGCGGAGCCCTGGCCCGGTGGCCTGCGGATCCGGCCGACCGGACCTGGCGATGCCGCTGCGGTCACCGCGCTCAGCCTGGAGGTAATCCGGTTTGACCAGCACTTCGGCAGCGTGCTGCTCCATTCGCACGCCGAGCGGGTGGAGCGGCAGGCGGCTGAGCAGACGCTGGCCAGGCCGGAGCCATGGACCTGGCTAGCCGAGCGGGAGGGGCAGGCAGTCGGGCTGCTGGTGGCGGAGCCACCGGACCGGGCAGGCTGGATAGCCGCCGCGACGGGGCAGGGCCCGGTCGCCTACCTGGCCACCATGTCGGTGCTGCCGGGCGAGCGCGGAGCCGGCGTGGGCACCGCGCTGGTGGCCGAGCTGCACGGGGAGCTCGACGCGGCCGGGGTGGCGGTCACGCTGCTGCATCACGGCCAGCTGAATCCGCTGTCCGTGCCGTTCTGGAGCCGGATGGGCTACCGGCCGCTGTGGACGAGCTGGGAGATCCGGCCGGCCCGCGCGCTGTCGTGACCTGTCGGCCCGAGCGCTGCAGTGTCCGCCCCGTCATAGTTCACAACATTTGTCCACCAGGTCGCGCAGATCCATATGAGTGCGCAACCAGTTACGCTGGCCGGATCCGGGCAGCTGAGGATCTTCGCCGCCGGTGGGTGGAGCTGATACCGGCGATCATGATCCGAGTCGGGATGTATGCGAGCGCCGGCCGGGAGATGCAGGCGCTCGCCGATCAGCTTCTGGGTGACCTGTGTTTCCTTGACGACCGGGATCAGGAGTACGAGCATGCCCTCGGTCAGGTGCGCTCGTTGGGGAAGCTCGGGTGTGGCCGGGCGGTTCGAGGCGATGTTCGGGTCTGCGCGCTGCCAGGCCGAGGGTGCGTCGGTCTACGCCGAGATCTTCCACCGGCTGGGATACCTGCCCGTTGGCGATCTGACCGGGCCTGATCGCACCGCGTACTGTGGTACGTGCCAGCTGACCCTTCCCTCGGATGGCTGTCCGTGGTCTGCCACGCCGCCGACGTTCGCAGCTACGAACCCGGACACGGGCGCTACAAGGTCGAGCGCGACACCGATCCGCTCGTCCAGTCAGTCCGCTCGTCCAGTCAGTCCGCCTGACCGGCGAGGACTTCGACGCCGGACTGATCCTGACCCTCTAGGGCAAAGTTCTGCGATGGGGGCCCGGCTGGTGGATCGATCACCCCCGTGCTCACGCATCTCCCGAACAGGAGGCCATCGCGCGAGCCGGGCCAGTGACCTGGGCTAACACTGAGGGTGGACGAGGGGACTTGAACCCCCGACATCCAGGACCACAACCTGGCGCTCTACCAAACTGAGCTACGCCCACCATGGCCGCCGCAGCGGCTTTCCGAAGCATACCGGCTGGCGGTTACCCGGCAGGACCGGATTCGGCTCCATCGCCTCCGTCGCCCGGGCCGTCGTCGTGGCGCGTGAGCCTGGACGCTATCTCCCGCGCCGTGGCGGTGTCCGGACCCGGCATCGGGACGAATACCGCCTCGCGGTAGTAGCGCAGCTCGGTGATGCTCTCCTTGATGTCCGCCAGCGCGCGGTGGCCGCCGACCTTCAGCGGGCTGGCGAAGTAGGCCCGCGGATACCACCGCCTGGCCAGCTCCTTGACGCTGGAGACGTCGATCATCCGGTAGTGCAGGTACTGGTCGAGCCTGGGCAGGTCCCTGGCGAGGAACGACCGGTCCGTGGCGATCGAGTTCCCGCACAGCGGCGCCTTCCTGGCCTCCTTGACGTGACCACGGACGTAGCCGACGATCTGGTCCTGCGCCTCGGCCAGGGTTATGCCGTTGCCCAGCTCGGCGAGCAGCCCGGAGGAGGTGTGCATCTGGCGCACCAGGTCGGGCATCTGGTCCAGGGCCTCGGCGGGCGGCTTGATGATCAGGTCGATGCCCTTGTCGAGTTCGGTCAGCTTGCCGTCGGTGACCACGCACGCGATCTCGACCAGCGCGTCGTTGGCAAGATCAAGCCCGGTCATCTCGCAGTCAATCCAGACCAGTCGGTCAGTCACCGCTCCAGCCTAGGGCAGTCGGCGACTGCTAGTACCCGCGCCGCCGGCTTGGCCTGCAGTTCGGCGATGTGCGCGGGCACGGCGACGCCGTCCTTCAGCCGTGGGTCGGACTCGGCGGGCCCGACCGTCGTCGTGACGGGCAGCACGCCGGCCCAGTAGTCGAGCCCGTAGTCATCGTCGTCGTCCTTGGGCCCGCCGGTCCGCGCCTTGACCGACGCCTCGTCCAGGGACAGGGCGAGCACCGCGGTCGCGGCCAGCTCCTTGCGGGTCGGCCGCCTGGAGTTGTCCCAGCGGCCGGGGATGAGGTGCTCGGTGATCGCTCGGAGCGCCTCGAGCCGCTCGGTCTCGGCGGTGACCAGGCGCGCGGTGCCGAAGATCACGGCACTGCGGTAGTTCATCGAGTTGTGGAACACCGACCTGGCGCAGACGAGCCCGTCGAGCATGGTCACCGTGACGCAGGCCTCCGCGCCCGCGGCGGCCCGCAGCGCCCGGTTCGCCGACGAACCGTGCAGGTACAGGGTCTCGCCGATCCGCCCGTAGCCCGTCGGCAGCACGACCGGCGTCCCGTCGATGACGACGCCGAGATGACAGATCAGGCCCGCGTCGAGCACGTCGTGCAGCGCCGCTCGGTCGGTGAGGCCGCGTTCGCGCAGCCGGTGCAGCGTCGTTCGATCTGTGGTCGAGAGCGTCGAGGTCGCACGAAAGGGGTTCATAGTGCCCTACGGTAGCGGCGCGGCGGCTGCTGGATGCCAGCCGCCGCGACGGCCGAGAATGCGCTGCTCAGGGCGCGACGCAGCCATGACCGCAGAGCCGGTGGGCCAGCGCCTGGTAGAACACCTGGACCACCCGCGACGGGTCAGTGATCTCGTAGGCCTGTCCGCCGGTGGTGAGGGCGATCTTCTTTAGCATGGGGAAGTCCGCCGACGTATTGAACGCGATGATGACCACGGCGACCTTGTGCGGCGAGTTGCTGAGGATCGTCAGTTTCTTGAGCAGATCCTGGGCGGTGATATCACCGGGCGCGTTGTCCAGGCCCGACGCGAGCACGATCACAGCATTGTAGAAATTCGGCTTGTAGGTCTTCTGCATGTACTTGTAGGCGTCGAGGATCGTGCCGTACAGGGCGACATGGGGGCCGCCGGTCGGCGGCAGCGCGCCGTTGATCCGCTGGAGTTCCGCGCGCCTGCTGATGACGCCCAGGTTCTGGGGCAGCGGGCCGACCGACACCAGTTGCTTGTAGGGTTTCCCGTGCTGGAGGTGGTCGGCGAACTCCCACAGGCCGATGTTGGCCGAGTCGGGGAAGAGCGCGAGGCCGAGCGAGGCCGTCCGGGTCAACTCGGACTCCAGCGTCGGCCCAGTCGGGTTGGCCGGGTCAGCCGGCTTGGCCATAAACGACGAGACGTCAACCAGCGACAGGCTGCGCGACCCGAGGTCCAGCTTCTTCCACGCCTGAATTGCGGTCGGCACCTCGCTTGGCGCCGGCGGCCTGGCGACCTGCAGCAACTGCGTGCTCAGCCCGTACGACGCGGCGAACCGGTCGGGCACGTTCCGGCCGGAGCGGAACCCGAGATACCTGATCACGCCCTGCGCGAACGGCTCGGTCAGCGCCCGGCCGAACAGCCTCGCGGCGTCCAGCCGGAGCGGATTCGAGGCCGTGAGCACGTAGGGATAGTCGAGTTCCTGGCTGCCCAGAGCGGCCTTGCTGCCCGTCGGGTAGCTGGCGGCGAGCGGATGCCCGGCGTTCTCCTCGTCGTACGCGAGCACCGCCTGCTCGGTCGTGACCGTCACCGGCTCACCGTTCAGCGGCGGAGCGGCCAGGCTGACGAACGACCGCAGCGAGTTCTTGTCGTCGAAGTACGACGTCACCTCGGAGGAGTAGACGAACCTGGTGAACCTCACCCGCGCCGCCGTGACCGGGCGGCGGTGGCGCGGCGCCGCCGCCGTGCCCGGGCCGAGCAGGCGGCCGATCTCGATGAGGGTCGCCAGGCCGGCGGCGCTCTGCGACGGGTCGGGCAGGTCCACCCGGAAGCCTGAGGGCACCGCAGGGCCGCCGGCCGAGTGCGGGAGCAGGAGCCGCCAGCCCGCCTTTCCGAATGCCGAGGTACGGGCGGCCGCATTCTGCGGCATGACAAGCATGAGCGGGGAGAGGGCGACGCTGAACCCGGCGGGCCGAACGGTCTTGGCGCCGAGAGGCAGCTGGCGGGCCTGATCGACCCAGAGGCTCGAGTCGGGAATCCACGAGTCGATCGCGGGATCGGGGGCGGGGCGCTGCCCGTCGATCTGGGCGGTCGCCATGGCCGGGGACTCGGAGTCGACCGAGACGCTGACGCACCGGCCGTCGGCCTGACGCTGCCGGCTGTTGAAGTTGTCGGCGATCCGCTGGATCGCGGGCGCGATGTCCGTGCTGACCGCGACCTTGAGCACCACCTGGTTGTTTGAACAGGAGTCCAGCCCGATGATCTGGGCCGTGCCGCGGCCGACGAACAGCAGGAAGCACGCCGCCACGGCCAGGAAGACCAGGGACTTCGTCCGGAATCGGCGCCTGCGGCGCCTGCTCGGCTTGCTGTGGGGGGTGCTCGGAGCGGTCACTGTGTCCCTCGATCGGCGGCCAGGGTACAAGCGCCCCTGGCCAGGCGATTCTAGCGAATTTCGAGGGATCGAACCCGAGACAACCAGGATAGGTGCGGCGACGCGCAGCAACGTGGTCGTCTACTTGTCGGCGGGCATTCGGCGGCGCGGCACCGGCGCGCCTGCCAGCGGTGAGCGCCCCCGCGGCGCCGAGGGGCCTAGCAGCGGCGAGGAGTCCGTCACCGGCGAGTAGTCCGTCACCGGCACCGTGCTCGGGTCCGGGTGAGCGTTCCATGCACCGCTCACCGCGGGCGACTGAGCATTCACCAGGGACCAGTACTCGCCGCCGAGGGCAAACAACTCGGCGTGCGTGCCGGTCTCGGCGATCCTGCCGTCGGCCATGACGATGATCAGATCGGCGTTGCGGACGGTGCTGAGCCGATGCGCGATCACGATGGTGGTCGCCGCGATCTCCGCGAGATTGCCGTACACCATCTGCTCGGTCACGGTGTCAAGCTCGCTCGTCGCCTCGTCGAGCAGCAGGATCGACGGCCGGTGAACGAGCGCCCTGGCCAGCGCGATCCGCTGTCGCTGGCCCCCGGACAGGGACGCCCCGCCGTCATGCAGCGGCGTGTCGTAACCCATCGGCATCGCGGTGATGTCGTCGTCGATGCAGGCCACTCGGGCCGCTGCGATGATTGCCTCGAGCGACAAGCCGGGGTTGGTCAGCGCGATGTTCTGGCGGACAGAAGATCCGAAGACGTAGGGGTGCTGGGTGACGATGCCTAGCTGGCGGCGCACCGACCTGGCGTCGAGCTCGGCCAGGTTCTTGCCGTCGTACTCGATCCGGCCGGAGGTCGGGTGATAGAGGCCGAGCAGCAGGTGCGCGAGCGTTGACTTACCCGATCCCGATCTGCCGACGATGCCGACATGCTGGCCGGGGAGTATGTCGAGCGAAACATTCCTGACCACCTCAGGGGCGAGCGGAGCGTAGGAGAACGACACGCCGTCCGCGCGCAGCGCGCCGGCCAGCCGGCCGGGCTGGCGGACGCCCGAGCCTGGCTGCTCTCGCGGCATGTCGAGCACGTCGTTGATGCGTTCCATGTAGCTCCCCAGTAGCTGAAGCTGCATGCCGCTGCTCACCAGGGTGGCGAGCGGGCCGAGGAACCCGGCGGCCAGGGCCGAGGCGGACAGCATCGTCCCGAGCGACAGGCTCCTGGCCAGGACCTCGAACGTGCCGACCAGGAGGATGACCAGCGGCGAGCCCGTGCTCAGCGTGCTCATGACGGAGTCCACCGCGCCGGTCAGCCGACCGCGGGTCAGGTCGATGCTGACCTGGTTGCGGAAGAGCCTGCCCCAGTGCTCCGCGGCGCGGTGCTCCGCTCCCGCGGCCTTCAGCGTCTCGATGCCGGCCAGCAGTTCGTAGGCATAGCTCTGCGAGTCTGCCTGCGCCTGCAGGCTGTCCGACATCAGGCGCCTGTTGCGCTGCCAGGACACCACCAGCGTGAGGATCTGGAGCACGGCGATCACGAGGACGAGGGCGCCAAGTACCGGGCTGACGACGAACAGCAGGATGAGGTACAGGCTGGCGAAGGCGCCGTCGATCAAGGCGGAAAGGGTCCCGCTCGTGAGGATCTCGCGCACGGAGGTGTTGCTCTGCATCCGCATCATCAGGTCGCCCGATGACCGCCGCAGGAAGAAGGCGTAAGGGAGTTCCACCAGGTGATCGACGAATCCCATCGTCAGCCCCAGGTCAAGCCTGGTGCGCAGCTCAAGGAGCAGGTTGGCGCGCAGGAACGCGGCCAGGAACTGGTATCCCACCACCATGGCAGCGCCGACCGCGAATATCAGCAGCAGATGGCGGTCGTCGCGCGGCACGATCTCGTCGACGACAAGCGCGGTAAGCAGCGGCAGCGCCAGCGCGGCTATCCTGACGATGAGCGACGTCGCGATGACCCTGACCATGTTCTTCGTCTGGCCAACAATGGGCCGCAGGTACCGCCAGGTGCCCTTGGCCGCCGTCCCGCCGCGGTCAAACTCACCGGTCGGCTCGAACGTGATCGCGACACCCGTGTAGGCGCGGCGCAGTGCATCCGTCCGGATGCGCCGGCGCCCCTGGGCCGGGTCGATGACGCGGATCCCGCCGCGGCAGACGCGTTCGAAGACCACGAAGTGGCTGAACTCCCAGTACAGGATCGCCCCGCGCGGCAGGTTCCGCAGGTCGCCAACATCGGCCTGGACGCCGCGTGCGTCAAGCCCGAATGTGCGGGCGGCCCGGACCAGCGAGAGCGCGGTGACGCCGTCGCGCCCGGTTCCCGTCAGGTCCCTCAGCTCATTGAGCGGCACCCGCCTTCCGAGGTATCCGAGCACCATCGCCAGGCAGGCCGCGCCGCAGTCCGCCTCCTCCATCTGCCTGACCACCGGCACCCTGCGCCTCACTGGCCGGCCTCGCGAGTGCCAAGCATGACCTCGAACTCCCGAGCGAGAATCACGGCGACCGGGCGGGACCGCAGGACGAGCGCCACCTGAGTGACGAAGGGCCTGCCTGTCGGTGCTGACCCGGTCAGCCCGGTCACGGTGACCCGGCCGGTCAGCAGCACGCTGGGCTGGGTCGCCTGGCCCAGCCCCCTGCGCCTGACCGCGCTCCGCGTCGCCAGCCTGGCCTTGAGCTTCCGGACGCGGACGGACCGCAGCCCCCGGCCCGGCAACGCAACCCTCAGGTCCCTGGCGGCAGCGAGGTCGGGCAGCACCGCCGCGGGAAGCAGGGCCGCGAACCGCCCGCCGGGCTCGATGGCGGCACGCCCGTAGCTGTACTCGGGCGTCCGCGCCATGCCGGTCACGGCGATGCCGGCACAGATCAGCGCGACCGTGAGCCGGTAGCACCACCTGATCCACGGCGCGCCAAGCCGGACGACGCCGCCGCCGGTCTGCCCGCTGCTGGCGCGAAACTCCAGTGCCTCCCTGCGGAAGATGGCGCGCGCACTCGTCCCGGCGGGGCCCGTGCTGGCGGGTGCGCTCGCCGTCGCGCGGGTGCCGGCCGTCGCGGGGGTGCCGGCCGTCGCGGGGGTCGCGCCCGGCTGTGCTTTCCCTTCATCGCCCCGTCCTGGCGGCGCGGGAGGTGTAGACCCGGTCGAGCATCTCGTAGAGCACGAGTTCCTGGGTACGCTGCGCCGACCGAAGCAGCCGGTTGACATGCATGTGCGCGAAGCTCACGGCCAGCGCGGGAAGATCAGCGCCGAGCTCTCCAGCGCTGGCAGCGGCCCGCATCTCTCGGGTCACCGCGGCCAGGGCCGCCGACCTGCGGCGCAGAACCTTCACGCTGTCAACGAGCTCCGGTTGCTGGTCGCCGTCCGGGCCGAGCATCGCCTCCAGGGACGGCCTGTGCAGGCGATACCGGTCGCTGATGGCGCGCTGGAACGTGCCGTCGGTACGGAATTCCCGCTCGTAGCTCAGCCGGGCACCGCGCGCCGTCGTTCGCTTCTGCTGCGCAGTCAGGCCAAGGTCGTCGAACAGCAGGTCGATCCCCAGCAGCGCGGCCCGCCAGCGCAGCTCGGCGCCCGCGTCGCCGGGGAGCTGGCGGATGAGCGCGAGCACGGCCTCGCTGTCAGCCTGGAAGAGGCGCTCGGCCAGCTCGATGCCGCCGGCGCCGCCGTACCGCTCCACCTCGCGTTCATACGTGTCGAGCTGGATCCGCCAGACCTGGCCGGTCTCGATGAGCGGCGCGGTGCTGCGCCGCAGCCGGGGCAAGGCATCGCCAAGCAGCGCCTCAGGCGCGCCGTGCAGCCGGAGCCGCAGGTGCCAGTCCGGGTCGCCGTACCGGATGAAGTGCCACCGGTCGGCCTCTCCCGCGGCGAGCGAGGCCCCGAGGGCGGCGGAGATCCTGCTCAGTACCAGGTCCGCGGTCGCCGGGCCGGTGTACAGCTTCAGGTACAGCCATTCCGAGCCCGGCGGGAAACGCCGCGCGGTCGCGCGGCCCGCCGCCGGCCCGGCAGTCTCCCGCGCTGGCCGGGCCGCCTCCGCGGCCGGATCGGCCGCGTGGCTCCGCGGGCTGGTCGCGTCCTGGCCCGGCGGCTCCGGCACGCGCGCCTGCCCGGGTCCCGGCCGCACGAACGGGACGATGACCTGGTGGATGAACAGCCCTTCCGGGCCCGCGACGCACAGCCGATCCGGGCCGCCGACCAGCTCGACAAGGCGCGCCGCCGGCCGCGCGCCGATCTGATGGGCGAGCGCCTCCACGCTCAGGATGTTGTCCAGATCGGCCGCCAGTTCGTTGTCAGCGTCGGCCAGGGCCACGTGCCGGGGCAGGCCCGCATCGGCGCGCAGCTTCTGGACGGCCGTGAACTGGGCCCGGCCGCGTGGCTCGCGGAACGCCGCGAGCTGAGGTTCCCGCAGATTCCAGCACGCCCTCGACAGGATGACCCGGCCGCTCACCACTCTGGGCAGGTACGGAGACTGATGCAGCGGCCCCCAGTCCCACATGACACCCGGCGCTGCATCCTGGTGCTGTAGCGCGCACAGGAAGCGGTAGACACCCAGGCCGCCGCGGGGGTTGTGGGCCGTGGTGAGCCGCGGGATGACCTCGCATCCGAGCCTTGCGGACCGGAGCACGATCCGGTTGCCCGAGACCGAGACGGTGAGGTCGGAAAGCTGAAGCTGCCTGTCCGGCGGCGCGCCTGATCGCCCGAGGTAGGCGATCTCGTGGCTGCGCAGTACCGGGCGGCACAGTATGTTCCCGATCCGGCCTTCCGGCTGGTGCACGATCTCCGCGAAGACGCACTCCGGACGCGCGGACTCCTCGGCCCGAAGGTGAGCCTGAACGAAATGCCGCAGTTCGTCGTCGGCATGGCAGAACCGGCCGAGGAGCCTGGCGCCCGAGGGCCCTGACGCCGAGTGGACAGCCACCTGGAACTCCCCGCGCCCGGCTGCCTCGGCTGATTCCGCGATGACCGCCCCGAGTACCTCGTAGGCGGCCGGCAGCGGCGGCGTGTCCTCATCGCGGATGGCGTCGGCCTCCGCCGATCCGATCGTGATCTCGCGCTGGCCGCTCGCGAGCGCATGCGCGAGCTTGCGGTACAGGAAGTCGTCGCGGCGGGTCCAGGGGGCCTGGGGCTCGTGCTGGCGCGGCAACGGCAGGCCAGCGAGCAGCGGGGCCGCCTCCGCCGAGGCGGCACCCGACATCCCGAACCCGATGCCGGTTTCCTCGTCGAGCACGCTCGCGAGCGGCATCTGCCTGGTCTCGTAGCGGCGGGCGAACTGCTCCCTGAACTGCTTCAGTGCCTCATCGGGGCGGTGCCGCGCGAGGGCGTGCAGGATGTCGGCGCCGCGCCGCATCTCGGCGACGACGGCGGTGCCTAGCACCGCGCTCTCGGCCGGTTTGGTCAGGTCGACCTGCACGAGCCGCGACAGCCTCGGCGCGGCAGGCAGGTCATCGAGGATGCGCGCGACTGCCCGGTACCGCTCGGCAGGCGCGCCGAGGCCGCTCGCGTCGATCGCCGCCAGGCTTGCCCGCGCATCGGCGAGCCGGCGGCCCATCGGCGCGGTGCGGTCGTGACGCCCGAGGTTGGCGGCCAGGGTGTCCGCCGGAGGCGGCCCGGTGAGCTGGGGCCGGATGTCGGCGACCAGCACCTGGGCGTCCACGAGTTCGCCCAGGTAGTCCTCCGCCTCGGCCCGGCTGACCTCCTCGCTCGTCAGCGGCTCGGCGAGCGCGGCGAGACTGGCCCCGGCGCGGGCCAGCGCGATGGTCTGCACCAGGTACGGGGTCTTGTCCACCGCGACCAGGCGGTAGCGCCGGCCATCGCCGTTTTCATAGGACTCAGCGAAAAGGAGCCGGTCTCCCGCCGCGTAGAGGCTGGAATTCGGCTGATAGGTCAGGCTCTCGCGCAGTGCGGGGTCCCGCTCCACCGCCGCGGCGAGCGTCCACAGGTAGTCCATGTCGAGGCGGGTGTGCCGGCGATACCGGTCCCGGCCATGCAGCCGCAGGCTGGTGCCCGCGCCGATGGTTCCCGTCGTGCAGCCGGCGAACAGGCCGAACGGGGTGGGCCTGGCCGCGGCCCGCATGAGGTAGCAGACGAGCGACTGCTCTGCCCGCCGGCCCCGATCGCCGTCCGGGTCCTTGCGCCATACGTCGATCGCCGACTCCAGGCTGGGTGAGGCCACGCAGACGGCGTCACGGAAGGCCGGGCCGGTAACGATGTCCTCAAGCCGCCTGCGAAGCCGTATCCGGTCGCTCGCGAGCGCTTCGTCGAGAACGGCCAGGTCGTCCAGGCGGCCGGGTGCTTCCAGGTCGGCGGACCAGTCAGTCACGACACGAAATGGCAGCAGGGGAGTGCGCAACACGAAGAACCCGGACGGCTCGGCCCGGCGCGTCGCCGGCCCGCTGCGGCCCGGCGTCATCGGGCGAACGCTCCGGCGGGAAGGCCCGCGCCGCCCGTCGACACCAGCAGCATCTGATCCCACGCGGGCTCGGCGGCGAAACACGCGGCGTGCAGAACGAGCGCTACCCCGGCGGCGCCCTCAAGCAGTCCCGCCTCCATCATGGCCGGCCGCACGGGTATCGGACCGGTTGGCCCGCCAGCGGATCCGGCCTGCGGCGCACCGCACAGCCACAGGGTGCGCCCCAGCCAGGACAGGGCCGCGTCGGCGAACTCGCTCTCGCCGGTCATCTGGTGCAGCCGGCCGAACATGTGCGCCAGACCCGCGGTGCCGTGGCACACGCCCGCGTCGGCCACGCCAGTCTGCTCAGGCGGTCGCCGCGCCGCGCTGAGCGCCAGTTCGGTGCCCGCTTCCGCCCAGCTCGCCTCACCGGTGTCGCGAGCCGCGAGCAGCAGTGCGACCGCCACGCCCGGGTCGCCGTAACACCAGGCTGACCGGGCAGGTGCCGGCTGCGCATCCGGTGCCGCGAAGGCGGGCACGGTGCGGCCCCACGGAGTTTCCACCAGCTTGGCGAGCATCCAGCGGATCGCGCCGTCAAGCAGCGGCGCAGCGGTGCCTGACTCGACCCCGAGCACATGCGCGCGAGCCAGCAGCGGAATGACGCCGGCGACGCCGTGCGCCACGCCGAGGTCGACGCCCCCGTCCGGGTGGGCCTGCGCCCGCGCGCTCGCCATCAGGCTCGGCGGCGTCCACCAGGACACGCCGTCGGCGTCGCGGCGCGCCCGCCCGGCCAGCCGCTCGATGACCTGGGACAGGCATTCCACCGCGGCGGGTCGCGGCCACCTGGCGAGGGCATAGGCGCCCAGCCCGGCCAGGCCGTCGATGAGATCGTACGGCCCCCGCTGCGGATACCGTCGCAGCGCGTCGGCCAGTGCGACATCGATCGCCGCGCCCGCGTCCGCGTCCGCCTCCTGGCGGTCGGTGCCCCCCAGCTTTCCGACCAGGTTGGCGGCCCACGCTATTCCGGGAAAACCCGAGTACAGCGAGGTCGTGAGCGGCTCGGCGGCGAGCTTGTTGACGGCCTCGTCGAGGTACTCGGCGGCGATGTCACCGGCCTGGTCGTCCGCCCCG
>WNGP01002242.1_pt1 | contig 16155 bp, 14 predicted proteins | sample 5407671 | NCBI WGS metagenome assembly WNGP01 (sample SAMN13153381, study PRJNA577476) | soil metagenome | isolation source: 40 cm soil or saprolite under Garry oak tree replicate 2 | place: USA:California | collected 2016-06-15 | reverse complement strand
GTGAGATCGGCAAACTGATCGACGAAAAGAAAATCAACGTGATCGTCTCACAAACGTTCCCGCTGTCAGAGGCAAGAAAAGCCCAGGAGCAAGTGGCGACTGGCCACACGCGCGGAAAAATTGTCCTCAAAGTCGCTGAAGAACCGAAGTAGGGGGAATCGGAATTGAGCCACGAATGGGAAACGGATTAACACGGATTAGGCGCCCGAGCGATCTCTGTGAAAATCCGCAGCAATCTGTGGTAAAGGTTTCTCAACGCGGAACGCGAAATGTGCATGGTTGCAGCAATAATCAACTGGGACGCGATTAGCGCGATATCGCAGTTGGTCGGGTCGTTAGCGGTCGTTTTGTCCGTGCTATATCTGGCTGTGCAAGTGCATCAGAGCACACGCGTGGCCAGGCTCGCCACGCAAGACGCTGCGGCAACGGCCTTGCGCGACGTGACCAAACCTTTGATGGAGAACGCCGAGTTGGAACGAATCTGGCGCGTCGGCCTCGAAGACATCAGTGCACTCTCAATCGAGGAGCGGGCGCGGTTCTTCCATGCCAGTTACCAATTCTTGAAGGCGTTCGAGACAATTCATTTTCATTACGTTTACGGCCTGATGGACAAGGAGCTTTGGGAAGGCTGGCACGGACTCCTGCGTCATTACATCTTCGCGTCCGGCATGGCTCACTACTGGAAGCTTCGGCCTGAAGTTTTCTCCGCCCGGTTTCGAAAGTTTGTAGACTCACTCGAACCACCTGTGGACCAACGCACGGTGGGCACGCTGTTTAAATAGCAGCTACTTACACGGTCCCGGCACGGGAATAACGAATTTGCCGTCTTTCTCAGCCACGAAATTTTCACTCGTGCTAGATGTACTGCCGTTGCCGTCCTTTTTCTCAACTTTAATGACAAGTTTTTTGGTCGGCTTGAGCGGCAAACAAACTTTTCCGCCGCCTGGCGAATCCATCGGCGTAGATGCCTTTTTCACGTCTTCGGAGGTAAGATTCACCAGTTCGATGTTGGCAATTTTCTCTCCCGCTTCTCCCGACTGCATCATCTTGTAAAATTCAACGATCGTCAGGTCGGAGCCTTGCGTGTAAAGGAAAGATTCCAGGGTGGCGCTGTCTTTTCCTTCCATTGCTGCCTTGTATTTGTCAGTGAATGCTTTTTCCTGCTCAGGCGTGCCGGTTACGATGGACAGGGCGAGGGTGAGAAGTGCGCCGGCCATTGTGAATATCTTTGCCGAGGTTGTCATGGGCGCCACGGTAATCGACTCGTTTTCAGCTCGGCGAATGTTCCATTTTTCGTAGACCGCTTGCTAGTCTAGCAATTCTACCGAATCGCCCTTATGCAGCATGCCTTCGACGATCACTGCACCATAGACTCCGGCGGTGCCTTCGTGAGCTTGCGCTACTTTCTTCAATATCGCAGGCGTTCGCTCTGAGGTGTCCGGATCGAGTGTGATCATCACGCAGCGCGCATCGCGTTCCAGAACATTAACGATTACTTTGGGTCCGATCTTTAGCGACCGACCGACGAGTTCATTTTCCCCGAAGCCGTGCTCGGACGCCAGCTCCACATACACGTTTGCGCGGAAACGACGTTTATCGACAGACATGCCTGTTTCTTCAGACAACTGTCGCGCTGATTGCAAACTGAAGATGGACATTGGACGGCAATCGGTCATCGCCCGGTGCGATCGCATCAACGTGAGCTCATGCTTTGGGTCGACGTCGGCGCGCAGCATGTCCATCAGCCCTGAATCATCGATCGCGAGCGTTTTCCCCCCGGGCGTTTCAACATCAACCATGAGCTCTGAAATGTCAGCGGCGAGAGGACCCGCGCCCATGCGGTCCGCTTCGGTTAGGTTGACGGGTCGCGCAGCTTTATCTGGATAACGAAACCGAGGACGATATTGCAAAAGCCTTCGCTGCTCGCGCGCCGTGAAGTAGGGGAATCCGGTTGGACTCGCTGAACTCTTGAACGCGAATACGCGGTCGCCGTAAATCCCTGGATAACCTGCAAATGCTTCGTCCAACTCTTCACCTCGCATGCTCTTGACGGGATATCGCCAGAGGCTGTCCACTTTTCCAATAGTGCTCATAAACTTAAGTTTATCTCATAAGCGCGCAGCGTTGTAGCCACGCCTCTGTGGGGCGTTTTGCGCGTGCTCCGATATTCGCGTCCCGGACGGCGCACCGCGCCGTGGCTACAACGTTTCTGAAATGCATTCGGGATTTTCTATCGACCTCGATGACTATGTGCTTCGTTCGGCGCGTTTCATCAACTCGTTAGCTGGCAATGTCGGATTGAGAACTTTGCGCGCGCTCTCAACACCGGCCACGGGCAGCTTGGAGGCATCGAGCAATCCGATCTGAACCAGCACTGATGCCTGGTCCCAGTAAATGTGCTCGTGAGCCAGCTTGCCTTCTCTGAATCGAACAATAGCCACCAGCGGGACCTCAACGCGCTTTCCCGTCGGAGCAACGCCCGGTAACATCCAATCCATTGGGATTGTGTGCGTGAACTTGAACAGCATTTCGTCTACGAGTTGATCCTCGCCCACGGTTCGCGAGACCGGCGTCATTTCCGTGTCCGGCGGCATCTGCGGAATGAATCGTTTGGAATAGAATTCTCGCAATTCGTCTTTGCCGACACCGCCGGTGAGTACTGGGATATGATTTACGTAAGCGTCTTCGACCATCGTTGCGAGCGTGTCATCGGTATTGTGTGTCGAAAACTCATATCGAACGTGCTCTTCCCACAGCTTGCTTAGATCTTCTTGGGCAGGATTAAGCGTGTTTGCGTTTGTCTGTTCGGGTTTGGTCATGATTTCCTCCTCTTCTGTTTGATGAGGCGCGACCACAAAATACGAGCCTTCACGAAAGAAACCAAGAGCTACTCGGATTTCCGCGACCAAAAGGCGCTCCGCGAACAGAAACTCCTACTTCCCGTCGAGAAAAGTCACAGCGCCCGTATCGAGACTGTAGTAGCCGCCGATTACCTGTATCTTTCCGGAATCAACTTCGGCCTTGAGAATTGGCGTCGACGAACGCAGCGCTTGCACAACGTGTTTCACGTTTGCTTTTATCGTCGCGTCGAGATCTTCCTTCGCTGTAGCTTCAACCGCAGGCTTGATAGCCGTGACTAACGACTCGATGTGCCCGGGTGCGTTGCCTTTGGCAGCGATTGTTTCTCTCGCTGCTTTTACGGCGCCGCAATTCTGGTGGCCGAGTACCAAAATCAGCCGGGAATCTAAATGATCGACCGAGTACTCGACGCTGCCCAATCCTTCGTCATTGATCACATTTCCCGCCACTCGAACAATAAATAAATCGCCAAGCCCCTGATCGAAGACAATTTCGGGCGGCACGCGTGAATCGGAGCAACTGAGGATTGTGGCAAACGGATGCTGAGTCTTTGCCAGTTCTGCGCGCCGCTCGCTCGTCTGGCCGGGATGTTGCAGATTGCCGCTCGTGTAACGTCCATTGCCTTCCTTCAGCTTCGAGATTGCCTCCGCCGGAGCTACGCCGGGCTGATCCGAATGAGCTGGATCAGCCGCTCGCGCGAATTGGTTTGCGCCGAAAAGACTGATAAAAACATAGAGGGATATGACAAGTGCGTTTTTCATGCGTCGATTTAATTCGGTGCGAGGGTTGGAATCAATTTCAAACTGGAATTACGTGTGCGAATTTTTGGTGACGTCAGCGCAACGGATCCGAACAAACTAGTCCTTGCAAAGTTAGCCGATCCAAACAAACCCCTTAGAGCGGATGGCGAAGCACGCCGCCTTTTTCTTTTGGATATTTACCGAGCGCGCCATTAACCGAGTTTAGTAATTCGCGGAAGATCCGCTCCATTTCCGAATCATAGCGAACTGCGTTCTTCGAGAGGCGGGGCCACGCAAGGACGATTGAGACGTGTACATCCGCAACGTCGCGGAAAGCCACTCGAACCGAATAGTTGGTGTTTCCCTGCTTGAAATCACTTTTGAACACTTCCCACGATCCGATGCGCGATTTCGTTCCCTTGGCGTACTCTTTCTGAAGTCTCTTAAGACCAGCGGACGCTTGCGGCGAATCGATTTCGTCGAGCCTAACAGCGACATTTGTTGAATCAGATGTTCCTTTGTCGGCTGGATTGGGAATTTGAAACAGTGCCACCCTGGCGGGGCTTTTGGTGTCCAGTTTCAAAATTGGCCATTCGCCACCGACAGTAAATTGAACCCAACCCTTGTTAGTAATGACCGAGAGGTCTACTTGATTGGCGAGCAAGCGCGTCTCGTCTGCCAAAAAAAGGCCGAGAAGAATCACGTTTGCGTGCCACCTACACATGGCAATACATCGCGAACTCATCGGGGTGAGGACGCAACCGCGGCGCGTAGCGATCTTTTATGCCCGATTCCCTTAGCGTCCACTCGATTCTGGCGCGATGGCAGAATGCGAACCTGATTCTGCCTTCAGCGATTCCGATGTCAGCAGCGCTGCCACAAGGACGGCATAAAGAACCCAGAGTCTAGTGACGAACTTTTCAGGCATCCATTTACCGCTTACAGCTGCAACGCTCAACGCTTGTTAACTACGCGTCGAAAGCGACGATGATTGATGTCGAGAGATTCCTCGACTTCGCTCGGAATGACATCAGACCATTACACGTCGTAATACATTGCGAACTCGTAGGGGTGCGGACGAAGTCGTAGTGCGTCGTATTCTTTTTGCTTCATGTCGATCCAGTTGGCGATGAAGCTTTCGTTGAAGACGTCGCCGCGCAGCAGGAAGGAATGATCGGCCTGGAGTGCTTCGATTGCGCCGCGGAGCGAATCCGGGACGCTGGCAACTTGAGCAAGTTCTTCGGGCGGGAGTTCGTAGAGATTTTTGTCGAGCGGATCGCCGGGATCGATCCGGTTTTGTATTCCGTCGAGGCCGGCGAGCAGCATTGCCGAGAAGGCGAGATATGGATTTGCAGCTGCGTCCGGCGTGCGGAACTCGATGCGCTTCGCTTTCGGGCTGGGTGAATATGTCGGAATTCGAATGGCAGCTGAGCGATTGCGCGCGGAATAAGCGAGGTTCACCGGCGCTTCGAATCCGGGGACGAGTCGCTTGTAGCTGTTGGTGGTTGGATTCGTCAGGCAGGTGAGCGCGGGCGCGTGCTTCAAAATTCCGCCGATGAAAAAGAGCGCGGTTTCACTAAGGCCGGCGTAACCGTTGCCGGCAAAGAGGGGTTTGCCGTCTTTCCAAAGTGACATGTGGGTATGCATGCCGCTGCCATTATCTGCGAAGATCGGTTTCGGCATGAACGTTACCGTTTTGTTGTGACGTCGGGCAACGTTGCGCAGGATGTATTTGTAATACTGCATGTTGTCACCCATGCGTTTGAGCGGCGCGAAGCGGATGTCGATCTCGGCCTGACCTGCAGTTGCGACTTCGTGGTGTTGGCGCTCGATGGCAACGCCGGCTTGCTCGAGCTCCAAACACATTTCGTTGCGAATGTCTTGCAACGTGTCCATCGGCGAGACCGGAAAATAGCCTTCCTTCGCTCGGATTTTGTAACCGAGGTTTGGAAATTCTTCGCGCGCACTGTTCCAGTGTCCCTCGGCGCTATCGACCACGTAGGACGATGCATTCCCTGTATTCGCAAACCGCACATCGTCGAAAATAAAAAATTCCGCTTCCGGTCCGAAGAACGCAGTGTCGGCGATACCAGTCGATTGCAAATACGCCTCGGCCTTTTCGGCCACGCCACGCGGGTCGCGATCATATGGCTCGCGGGTGATTGGATCCACAATCGTGCAGATCAAACTTAGGGTCGTCGCGGCGTTGAAGACATCGATCCATGCTGTCGCCGCGTCCGGAATCACGAGCATGTCTGAGGCATTGATCACGCGCCAGCCGCGGATGCTCGACCCATCGAAGCCGAGCCCATCCGTGAAGATTTCCTCATTGTATTCGGTGAGCGTGGTCGTGAAATGCTGCCAGGTACCGAGCAGATCGGTGAATTTGAAGTCGATCAATTTCACGTCGCCGTCTTTGATCATTTTACTGACGTCGGATGGAGTTGTCTCTTTGGCCATAATTTTCGTTCAAGCGTTGAAGGGTTGAAGCCTTAAAAGCTAAACTGTTAAGACGTTCCGTGCGAACTCGTCAACTTCCGAAACCGTTTCAACGCGTCAACGGTTTAACGAACGGCGCGAACTGCACCGTCACACAGCTTTTTCGCCGATCTCTTCGGTGCGGATGCGCACCGCGTGTTCAACCGGGAGTACGAACACCTTGCCATCCCCGATCTTGCCGGTCTTGGCTGCGGCCACGACCACGTTGACAGCCTTTTCAATCAAATCATCCGCCATTACGACTTCGACTTTCACCTTCGGCAGAAAATCTACCGTGTATTCGCTTCCCCGGTAAATCTCGGTGTGCCCTTTTTGCCGCCCAAAACCTTTTACCTCAGTGACAGTCATCCCCTCAATGCCGAGCTCTGCGAGCGCTTCCTTGACCTCTTCGAGCTTGAAGGGTTTGATGATGGCCTCCAGTTTTTTCATCTTTCGGTAACCTTGGCGTCGCGCGGCCCTTTGCAATCGAAAGCGACCAGCAGCACGCGCTCTCATAGCAATGCCCCGGTGTGGATGTCAAGCAGTGTTTGATGTCGCTGAAATCGCTGAGGCGTTAAGACGGTGAAGCGACTAGCGTTTCAACGGCAATTTCGTTTCAACGCGTTAACGCTTTAACGCTTCAATGAAGCCGGATACGTAGGTAAATTTGCTAAAATAATTTGACGTTCTAATACTCAAAAGTAATGCCTCGCGACTCGTTCGTTCACCTTCATCTGCACACCGAGTATTCGCTGCTGGATGGAAGTATCCGAATGAAGGAGCTGATGAAAAAAGCCGCGGAATTCGAGATGCCTGCCGTGGCGATCACCGATCACGGCAATTTGTTTGGCGTGATTGAATTTTATCAGGAGGCGCAGCGCGCCGGGGTGAAACCGATCATCGGCTGCGAGGTTTACGTGGCCCCAGGATCGCACAAGGACCGTCCGCCATCTCGACGCGAATCGGCGTATCACTTCACGTTGTTAGCCGAAAACGAAATCGGCTACCGCAATCTCGTGAAGCTCGTGACCGCAGCGCATTTGGACGGTTTCCACTACGCCCCGCGGATCGATAAGGCGCTGCTCGCAGAACGCTCGGCTGGTTTGATCGGACTGAGCGGTTGTCTTGCGGGCGAAATCAACAGCGCCATTCAGGCAAACAACATCGAGAAAGCAAAACAGAGCGCCGCCGAATATCGCGACATTCTTGGTGCGGAAAATTTCTTCGTGGAATTGCACGACCACGGCATGGAAGAGCAAAAGATGTGCAACAGCGCGCTGGTTCAGATTGCGCGAGATCTCGGTGTCGGAATGGTCGCAGCGAACGACGTGCATTTCCTGCGCCGAAGCGATCACCAGGCGCACGACGTGATGCTTTGCATCGGCACGGGCAAGATGGTGCAGGACGAAACGCGGCTGCATTATCTGCCGGAATTGTATTTCAAATCACCGGCCGAGATGCGGCAGGTCTTCCACGATTTCCCCGGCGCGATCAAAAACACTCTGGTCATCGGCGAACGTTGCGGTCTCGATCTTGAGTTTGGGCGCTCGAAATATCCGCAGTATCCAGTACCGGCTGGTAAAACGCGGGAAGGATATCTGCGCGAGCTTTGCTTCCAAGGCTTGAGCACGCGGTACGGCGAACGCGCGACAAGCGATCCAGAGCTGAAGCGTCGACTCGAGTATGAGCTGGGTGTTTTGGAAAAAACCGGTTTTGTCAGTTATCTGCTTATCGTTTGGGATTTTATTCATTTTGCGAAGGAAAAAGGTATTCCTGTCGGTCCGGGACGCGGCTCGGCCGCGGGCTCAATTGTGGCGTATGTTCTTGGCATTACCGATATCGAACCGCTCCAGTACGGGCTGATCTTCGAGCGATTTTTGAATCCGGACCGCGTTTCACCTCCGGACATCGATGTGGATTTCTGCGAAGCGCGTCGTGGTGAGGTCCTCGAATACGTGCGGCAGAAATATGGCGAGCGCCGCGTCGCGCAGATCATCACGTTTGGCAAGCTCAAAGCGAAAAGTGTGGTGCGAGATGTCGGCCGGGTGCTCGGGTGGAGTTATCGCGATGCCGATCGCATCGCCAAGATGATTCCAAACGAGCTGAACATTACGCTCGATGCCGCTGTGGGAAAAAACGCCGAGCTGAAACGGGCTCTCGCCAGCGAGCCGGCTACACGGCAGCTCTTCGACCATGCGAAAGTCCTTGAAGGTTTGTCGCGCAACGCCGGCGTGCACGCGGCAGGCGTTGTCATCGCCGATCGGGATTTATCCGATTACATCCCCCTTTGTCGCGACGTGAAAGGTAACGACGTGATCAGCCAGTACGCCATGGGGCCGCTCAACGATCTTGGCCTTCTAAAAATGGATTTTCTCGGGTTAAAAACGCTGACTGTTATCGAAGATACGCTCACGTTGATTGGCAAACGCCAGCCAGATTTCTCGCTCAAGACTATCCCGCTGGACGACGCCGCTGCGTTCGCTCTTTACAACCGTGGTGAAACCATCGGGCTGTTCCAGATGGAGTCCGGTGGCATGACCAGTCTCTCAAAGCAGTTCGATGTCAAAAAGCTCGACGATATCATCGCACTCATTGCGCTTTACCGGCCTGGGCCGATGGAGCTCATCCCCGAATATGTGAAAGCAAAAAAGGGGCTCACGCCGATAAAATACTTGCATCCGCTGCTCGAAGACATCTGCGCCGACACCTACGGGGTGATGATTTACCAGGAACAGGTGATGGCCGCTGCGAGCAAACTTGCTGGCTACTCACTCGCGCAAGGCGATCTGCTCCGGCGTGCCATGGGCAAGAAAGACAAGGAGAAGATGGCGAAAGAACGCAGGAACTTCATCGATGGCTGTGCGCGCACGAACAAAATCCCCGAGAAGAAGGCGAACGCCATTTTCGATTTGCTCGAGAAATTTGCCGGTTACGGATTCAATAAGAGTCACAGCGCAGCTTATGGTGTGATCAGTTACCATACGGCCTACCTCAAGGCACATTACCCGGTGGAGTTCATGGCGGGTTTGCTGAGCAACGAAATCAATAACACCGAAAAAATTTCGGTGTTCGTCGGCGAATGCAAACGCATGAGGATTTCCATTCTGCCGCCCGACATTAACAAGAGCGGGTTGAAGTTCACACCAGAAACTATAGCCGGCATCGGTGATGCCGGTGCCGGGATCAACCATCCCGGCTACAACGCCATTCGTTACGGCCTCGCAGCGATCAAAAACGTCGGTGAAGCAGCGATGGCCATGGCCATCCGCGAGCGCGAGCAGCGCGGCGAGTTTGCTTCGCTGGAGGACTTCTGCGGCCGGCTCGATTCGCGCGTGGCCAATCGCAAGATGCTGGAAAGCCTCGTCAGGGCCGGCGCGTTTGATTTCACCAGACGTGATCGCGCGGAACTCTTCGCCTTGATCGACGACGCGCTTGCATCCTCGGCGGCTCTCCAGCGCGACCGGTTGTCCGGACAGGTCTCGCTCTTTGATCAACACACGCACGCGGCCACAGCAGCCAGGCGACAACCGATCAAATCGTGGAGCGAACACGAGAAACTTTCCTATGAGAAAGAGCTTCTCGGATTTTACGTCAGCGGCCATCCGCTTGATGCTTATGCTGATCTTTTGGCAGCCAAAAATTATCGGTCGATTGCTTCCCTGGGCGAGCTTGAGGATCGGGTGCAGTTTAAGATTGCTGGAGCGATCGTAGAGGTCGAAAAAAAATTCACCAAAAAGGATGGCAAACCGTTCGCCGTTGTACGGCTCGAAGACCTCTTGGACATTCTCGAGGTGGTCGTGTGGAACGAACTTTATCTGAAGGTCTCGGATGTTCTTGTGCCGGGGCGCGTTGTTGAATTGAAAGGAACATTGGACAGGCGCGATGAAATGCTTCGAGCTACAGCTATCGAAATTAAGCCGCTGGCACCCGTAAAACCGAATGGCGCAACCGAGAGATCCGAAGATGCATCACAGGTAAGCGCGATTCTTCTGCGATTTTCTTCCGGCACTACGGGCGATGAATTGCGGCAGGTCCGCAACATTCTTGTCAGCTCACCCGGACGTCACCCGGTTCAACTGCTGTTTGACCGCGACAACGGCAATTCGCTGCGCTTCGACGCAGGCGCGGAATTTCGCGTGGATGTTACTCCGGATTTGGAGCAAAAGCTCTCTCGCTGGCTGGTGACCGAAGAACGTCCTTAAGATCGCTACCGTCGCTTCTCTCGTTTTTTGGGAGCGGTCTGCCGAGCAGCTTCAGGCCGGGGAACGGCGCCCAGTAACAATGTTTGCTCCTCGGGGCCTGCTCCGTGACAAAGCGGAAATCTGCGGGTCGTGGTGTCGGGCGTTGAAACAATCGAAGGCTGGCTATCAAGCTCTTCTCTCAAGCTGACGCTCCAGCCAGATTGAAACAGAGCGCCGCGAAACTCCATCGCCGTCGCGGCAGGCGCGAGCGGCAGCGCCGCTGGCACGATTTCAATTTTGTCGATGCAGTCAACGGGGCGTGACATGAGATCGAACATCGGTGTTGCTCCGGCTAGATTAAGTGTGACGTCGTAGATGTCTTCAAAATCAATTTTTCCGCGAAGCGATAGGTCTACATCCTTGGTAGCGACATTCAGAAACTCTAGCGAAGCGCGAGTCCCATCAAAACTGATTCGGCCACCGGCTTCTTTTGCATTAACAAAAACGTCGGCACTGCTGGACAGTTTTCCGTTCACCAGCTGTACCTCGCCGATGATTCGAGGGTGCTGTAGCGTTTCCGAAAGAGAAATGTTTCCGCTCAAAATTCCGTCCTCAAAAATTCTCGAATGAGAAAACCATGGCGCGCTCGCCAGGAAGATTGCCGGAAACTCCAATGAAATGTTGATGGGAGACATCTGAAACGCGCTCGAAGTGATTCCGAAGGGCATGGCAAAATTTACTGCGAAATTGATTGGGCTCGATTTCGGTAATTGAATCGACCCATGTGTATCCCACTGACTTGAGTCGATCGTCGCTTGAACTTCTACCGGAATTGCGGCCGGTTTTTGCCCCGATGCTCCATGAAGACTCGCAAAATAATCGCGCACATCATCGACACGCGCGTTGAGCGTACCGAAATAATTGTGTTCCAGCGACAGATCGATGCTGCCTTCACCTGACAGAAAATCGTTCTTGCGGGTTAGATCAAGCTGTTCGATCTGCAGTTCGCTCGGTTTCAGGCTTACTCTCGCATTGAGGCTGTCGATCTCATGCGCGAACAACGTAAGCGAAGCGCCCTCGAGCGTCAGGTGACCGCCGAAGTTGCGGCCATGTGTATCCATCGATCCTTGGATGTTGATTTTTCCGTCGAAATCAGCGGGGTTTGCACCAAAAAGACCAAGGAATTCGCCGAGTTGATTAATCGAGGCTGCAATGTTTCCGCGGAAATCAGGTCTCAGCCATTCTGACGAGCTACCGGGTAACGCTGCTTCGCCGCTTAGCGTGAACTGGTTGCTCTTTTGCCTGATGTAAAGTTGCTGAAGCTCGATCTTGCGGTTGTAAAGGGCGGCGCCCAGCATGATGGCTTCTGCTGTGCGATCGTGCCATGTAAGACCAGTCAACTCGCACCAGAGCGAGGCGGTCGCACGGTCTGGTTCGGCCAGGTTGCCGCGAAATGTGAAGTTGCCGGCGTGAAGTAAACCATTGACGCGACCCGCGAACCCGAGCGCGCCTGAGATTTGCGCCAGCGAAAGGTCCGCCGCCCCGCCTGCAATCTTCCAGTTAGAATATCGCGAGTGCCACTCGTGCGAAATGTTGGCACGGAGTTTTCCGCCAAAAGCATCGACGTCGAATTGTAATCCCACGCGCTGATTCCCCAGATGTGAGAGATCCGCAGTGGCGGACTGCAAGTCGAGACCGCGCGTCAAGGTAAGTCCAGCGAGCGTTAATCGGCTGCTTTCCCAGTGAGTCGCGCCGCGAACCTGCGAAAAAGTTTGGCGCACCCATGGCGACGTAATCATGAGCTCAGCTGTGCTGAAGCGACCGGGTTCCGTCTCGCTCGCAGACAGAAAAGCATTTCGCAGCAAGATCAGAGTCGGTCCATTCTCGACGCGCATTTCTAGTTTTGCGATACTCATGCTCTCCGGGAGCAATCGGTGCAGAGTCGCCCAGGCACGCTCATTTAATGCTCGCACGTTTGGATTTGTGCGGTGTATTTCGGCGCGCAATTCCCGAACAGAAACATTTCTAATGTCCCGGCCGCCCATGCGCAGAAGAATGTGTTTTAAATTCAAGGTGACTCGCGCATCCATCGCGGTGATATCCACGCGAAGTGCATCATCGCGGCTGCTTTTCAGTTGGAATTCATGAATCACAATCGGGCGCAGAAATGGCGCTTCAATTTTGTCGATTGTGGCGACGAATCCCTCCTGGCGGGCGAACCACCAGACCCACAGGCGAATGCCATTGGAAATCATAATCGGTGCAAGCGCAATCGCCAACGTGACGATGAGTAGTACCAACAGGCTAGCGAGAAAAAATCGATTTCTTAGAGGCATTTACAGCGTCTTGGAAAATGACGAATGACAAATCACGAATAATGAATGAATGGCGAAGCTCGAATGACCCCAAGGTCACCTGGCATTCAACTCTCTTTCGGTTTCGTCATTTGATTCGTGTTCATTCGACGTTCGTCCCCGTTATTCATTTCGGTTTTTTTTCTGGAGAGCCTTTGAATACCAAGCGCAGCGGCTGCGCCGTGTGAATCCGTTCTTCGAGTTGCCGCTGCAATCTTTGCTCGGCTTCACCGGGCAGGCCGGTTTCCACTGCTTTTTTCCAAGCCAACTGGGGCAGGACGGACAGTTCGCTTTGAAGATCCTGCGCTGAAATTCGGTTCCACAATCCGTTTTCGAATGCGAGAAAGTCCAGTTGTTGCTGCTCGACTCCGAGGATTTGAGCGTGCGGCAGCTGTACGGTGATTTGCTCCGGGCCAACATCGATGGACAGGCCTTCTTGCAGATCAAAACCGGCTTTGGCGATGAAATTGCCATGCAGTTTCACGCGCTTCGAACTGCCCACCCAGGTGTGAAGAAATTCGTGTTCGACGTCAATTCTCCGTGAGAGAACAATCAGCTCGCTGACCGGCGCGGTCTGTTCCATGTAAATCCGGTTGTTGATGATGATGCGCGGCTGCAAATGCGCGATATCGACAAAAACGGCTCCCAAATTCTTGCCCAACTTCTCCAGCGCCGCGGTGCTTTGCCGCGCTGTGCGCGCCGGCCAGCTCTCCACGCGCAAAAAGATGATAACGGTCGTGATTGCAACAATCAGGGCTACGACCGTGAACACAATTGGCCACGAGACCCGCTGCGATTTTGCTGAGTTCGACATTGGGTGTTTGACTTTGAGTGTTGAGCGTTTTTTCTCAAGCGGCAATCGAGCAGGCGCATGATTGCGGGCAAGAGCAAAAAGAAACAGGCAAACTTTTGTCTGCAAAAAATTACCGCCCCCCACGCCCGATAGGCGTGAAGGGCGGCTGTTCCCCCCAGAACAATTGTAAGAAAACTTAAGGCTACTAAGCGAGGTTCCGCCGGCTCGCAACAAAATTTTGCACAATTTTTTTAAATTTTTTGCCGTGCCGAAGTTCAACAGAAAATGACGAGTAATCACACGATTGCGATAAACTCGGACAACGGATGAAGTTGCGTAAGGGCGCGACGCGGTTTCTAGTTTTACATGCGTGATTTGGGTGATGAACGCTTGTCGCGCAGTTTTGCCGGCTCGTTGCTTGTTGCTCATCCCAACATGCTCGACCCGAATTTTCGACGCACGGTGCTTTTCGTTTCCGAGCACGAAGCGCACGAGGGAGCGCTGGGCGTGATCATCAATCGCCCGCTTGATCGACCAGTGGCCGAACTGGTGTCGGGCACGCCACCGCCGGAATTCGCTGATGTGCCGGTGTTTCTGGGAGGTCCGGTCGGAAAAAATCAGCTGATGTTTGCGGCGTTTGAATGGCAGAAGGGCACAGGTCTGAAACTCAATCACAACATTGCGCTGGACGAAGCGAGCGACCAGGGGCAGAAAAATCTGCTTACAGTTTGCGCGTTTGTGGGCTACGCAGGCTGGGGAGCCGGTCAACTCGAAAACGAGGTGAAGCAGAAAGCGTGGGTGATTCAAAACGCCAATCCTTCGCTGCTGAAACTGGATCGTCTGCCAAATCTTTGGTTCGACATCATGCGGACTCTCGGTCCGTGGTACAGAATGCTCGCTGCCGCACCGGATGATCCATCCTTGAACTGAGCGCCGAGTCATGAGTGATAAGTGACGGGTCCCAGATTGTTTTGTCTTGTCACTTAACACTCATCACTTTTCACTCTCTGGAATGATTATCGGTGTCCCAAAGGAGATTAAAGAGCAAGAGCAGCGCGTTGCGCTCCTGCCGTCAGGTGCGATTCAACTCACCCGGCGAGGTCATTCCGTGTTGGTGGAAAAAGATGCCGGCATCGGTTCCGGTTATCCCGATCAGGAGTACGCCAGAGCAGGCGCCGAAATTGTGGAGCAAGCAAAAGACGTTTTCGCACGCGCCGACATGATCGTGAAAGTCAAAGAGCCGCTCGCGGCAGAGTTCCCGTTGTTGCGCAGGGGCCAAATTCTTTTCACCTATCTGCATCTCGCAGCAAGTAAAAATCTCACTGAGGCGTTGCTGAAATCAGGCGCGACCGGCGTCGCGTACGAGACCATTCAAGTGGACCATCGGCTGCCGCTCTTGGAGCCGATGAGTGAGATTGCAGGTCGGATGTCAGTGGTGATGGGCGCCAATTTTCTCGCCAAGTACAACGGTGGCAGTGGCGTCCTGCTTGGCGGCGTGCCTGGCGTTTTGCCCGGGCGCGTCGTCATCGTGGGTGGGGGAACTTCGGGCGTGAACGCGTTGCGCATGGCCAAAGGCCTCGGCGCCGATGTCACAATTCTGGATATTGATGTCGAGCGTCTGAGATTTCTCGATGTTGCAATGGATAACTTGCACACTCTCTATTCAAACGAAGCGAATTTGGACGACTTGATGCCCGATTGTGATTTGCTCATTGGCGCCGTGCTGTTGCCGGGCGCTAAGGCTCCAAAGCTGATTACGCGCGCGATGTTGCAGAAAATGAAGCGTGGCAGTGTGCTCGTGGATATTTCTATCGATCAAGGTGGTTGCGCCGAAACCGCGCGCCCCACGACGCACCTCGATCCAATTTATGTCGAGGAAGGGGTCACGCATTATTGCGTAGCAAACATGCCCGCTGCGTACGCCCGCACGGCGACACAAGCACTGACAAATGTGACGTATCGTTATGTGGAGTTGCTGGCGGATTTGGGCCTCGAGGGCGCGTGCAAAAAACAACCGGCGCTGATCGGTGGAATTAATACGCGCGATGGCCGTCTCACCTGCGGGGCCGTAGCGGAGGCGCACGGCTTGAAATGGGAGCTACCCTTTTAGTGCTCGCCACGAGCTATTTCCTCTTCAATGCACATTGCGCGCAGTCCAAAAACGGCGCTTGCTGCAATTGATCAATTAAAGCAATATGCGTCTTCAATTATGAAGAAATACATCTGTATCCTGGCCGGTGCCGCGCTTCTCGCGGCGTGTGAGCAAAAAACCGAAACTGTTACGCCTGCGACAACGCCGGCTCCGACTACTGCGCCTGCAACGACCGACACGACGAGTCCTGCTGAATCCGAAGCTCCTGCTGCAACCACAGAATCGCCGGCTGGAACAACGGAAACGCCTGCCGAATCACCGGGCTCATAAGCTGCCGGCTTGATTTTTCGGGAAATCTTCCACCGAGTTTTCGGAGGAAGACTTCTTTTGTACGCGGGCCGCGGATTTCGTGCGGCGATGCTGGACGAAGTCGTCTTGGAATCAGTCGATCGATCGTAGGAGGATTGGCGGTACAGATGGCACCCCGAGCTTCATTCTCCTTCCTAAAAAACCGGCGTCTAACGCATCGGTCGGAATACGAGCGTGTCAGACGAGATGGGGCCACGCAACGCGGCAAACTCCTGATGTTAAATGTGGCGTTGGTGGAGAATTCCGGCCCGTCTCGCGCGGGATTCGTTACTTCACGCCGCATCGGTGG
>WNGP01002371.1_pt1 | contig 16158 bp, 17 predicted proteins | sample 5407671 | NCBI WGS metagenome assembly WNGP01 (sample SAMN13153381, study PRJNA577476) | soil metagenome | isolation source: 40 cm soil or saprolite under Garry oak tree replicate 2 | place: USA:California | collected 2016-06-15 | reverse complement strand
CTCATCAAGCAGGGTGGCGTCTACGTGAATGATCGTCGCGTAGCGGACGTCGACGAAAAGGTGCGGCCGGACGATTGGCGTGGAACGAAGCTCGTGCTGCGGAAGGGGAAAAAGGACTACCACCTGCTCAGCGTGGACGATTAAGGAGGCCCGGGTGTTGTCGTCACTCATCGGCCCGACATGCCGCTGTACCCGGGCGGGGCCGGGCTGGGGCTCGGGCTCTGGCACTCCGTGGCCGGGACGGTCGTCGTCGAGGGAGCGATGTTCGTCGCGGGGGTGTGGCTCTACGCGACCGCCACGCGCGCCCGCGACCGCGTGGGGAGCTACGGATTCTGGGCGCTCATCGCGCTCCTCGCCGTGTCGTACGTCGGCTCGCTCTTCAGTCCCCCGCCGCCGACGCGGGTCGCGCTCGCGACCTTCGCGATCATTTTCGGGTGGCTGTTTGTGGCGTGGGCGGGGTGGGGGGATAAACACCGGGACAGTGTTGCATGAAAGGCGTTGCACGTTGCACGTTCCACGACGTCGAGCAACGTGTAACCTGTAACGTGTAACGTTTTTATTCTAGCTGATCCAGCACATCCAGCACCCGCTCGAGCTCCTCCACGGTGTTGTAGCAGTGGGGGGCGAGTCGAATGGCACCCTCGCGCAGCGAGCACACGACGTGGGCCCGCTTCAGCGCGTGGTAGGCCTCGACGGCGTGAGCGGGGGCGAGGCAGACGATCGCCGAGCGGTGCCCGTCGACGCGCGGCGAGACGACCCGCACGCCGGTCTCGTCCGCCCAGCGGAACACCGGCTCGTGCAGCATGCGGGTGTATCGCGCGATGTCGTCGATCCCGAGCTCCGCGAGCATGCCGACCGAGGCGGTCATCCCATAAAAGTCCTGGAAGGGGAGTGTGACCATCTCGAAGCGGCGGGCGTCGGAGCGGAAGGTGGGGTTGTACTCGGTCAGGCGGGAGAAGTCGTCGGTCCCCTCGAACGCCATCCAGCCGGCGACCGCGGGCTCGAGCGCGGAGATGAGCTCCCGCCGCACGTAGACGAACCCGGATCCCCAGGGCGCGAGCAGCCACTTCTGCCCGCCGCACGCGAGGATGTCGACCGGCGTCTCGCGGACGTCGAGCACCGAGTTCCCCACTCCCTGGATCCCGTCCACCACGAGGAAGCTGCCGTTGGCGCGGCAGGCGGCGCCGAGCCGAGCGAGATCGGCGCGGTAACCGTTGGAGAACTGGACGAAGGACACCGCGAGCACCCGTACCCGCGGGTCGCGCAACCGCTCGACCAGATAGTCCTCGTCGGGCCAGCCCTCGGGGCCGCAGGGCGCGAGCTCGACGTCGACACCCTGCTTCTTGCGCAGCATCCAGGGATACACGTTCGCGGGAAACTCACGGTCCGAGACGAGAACCACGTCGCCGCGCTGCAGGGGGAGCGCGCGAGCCGCGAGGTTCAGGCCGTGGCTGGTATTGGTCGCGAGCGCGATCTCGGCGGGCTCGGCGTTCAACAGCCGGGCGACGGCGACGCGCGCGGCCTGCAGTCCCGCCTGGAGCTCGCGGTCCGGGAGCAGGTGCGGGGCGGTCCGCTTCGCGGTGAATTCGTCCAGGGCGCGGCGCGTGCGCTCGGGGATGGGACCGATGGAGGCGTTGTTCAGGTAGACGGTGTCCGCGGTCCACGGGAACTCCGCGGCGCGCAGGGCGCGAAATTGATCGCGCAGAGCGCGCAATCGGGTTGGATGGTAGGCGATGTCGGTCATGCCCGCACGTCGAGCGCGTCGCGCAGACCGTCGCCCACGAGATTGACACCCAGCACGGTGACGCCGATGGCGAGTCCCGGAAAGAGCGACACCCACGGCGCGACGCGCAGCAGATCCCGCCCCTCCGCGATCATCGCGCCCCAGGACGGCGTCGGGGGCTGCGCACCCAAGCCCACGAACGAGAGCGCCGCTTCGGCCATGATCGCGCCACCGACCCCGAGGGTGGCGGCCACGATGACCGGCCCGAGGACGTTGGGGAGCACGTGCCGCGCCACGAGGCGCGCGTCTGAGGCGCCGAGCGCGCGGGCCGCTTGCACATAGTCGAGCCCGCGTGCCACGAGCACCTGCCCCCGCACCAGCCGCGCCATCCCCGCCCAGCCCACCAGCCCGATCACGACGCAGACGATCGGGAGCGACGGCCGGACGGCGGCGGCGACCGCAATAAGGAGGAGAAGCGACGGGAACGCGAGGGTCACGTCGGCCACGCGCATCACCACGGCGTCCACCCAGCGACCGTAGAAGCCGGCGGTGAGGCCGAGCGCGAGCCCCGCCGCGAGGGCGATCACCTGACTCGCGAGACCCACCGCGAGCGACAGCCGGGCCCCGAACAGCACACGGCTCAGCACGTCCCGTCCCTGGGCATCGGTGCCGAGCAGGTAGGCCGCGGAGGGCGAACGCAGCGCGGCGGCGAGATCGCCGCGGGTCGGATCGCCGGGCGCGAGCCACGGCGCGGCGAGCGCCGCGAGCCCGAGCAGCGACACGACGGTGAGACCGGCCATTGTCCAACGGTTCCGTACGACGCGACGACCCATGAGTAGCGCGGGGCTGGGGATCACGACTACGTTACCCGGAGGCTCACCTTCCGGGCAAGCGGCGGGTCACGTGAACAAGCAAACCCAGTTCACCCTCGTGCTGGGCGGCGGGGGCATGAAAGGTGTCGCTCACGTCGGCGTGCTGCAGGCACTGACCGAGCGTGGGCTCGTGCCCGCGCAGGTCGTCGGGTCGAGCGTGGGCGCGCTGGTGGGCGCCGCCTGGTCCGCCGGGAAGAGCATCGCGGAGCTGCGCGAAATCGCCGTCGACCTGAACCGCAAGGACATCTTCGCGGTGGCGCACGCCGACATGGCGTTCAAGCGGATGCGCTCCCCGGCCCTGTTCCGCCGCGAGCCGCTCGACCACCTGCTCGACCGCCTCGTCGGCAGCATCACCTTCCAGGACCTGCGGAACCCCCTGATCGTCAACACCGTCGATCTGAACTCCGGGATGCAGGTGTTCTGGGGACTCGAGGGGCTCGACGAAGTCTTGGTGAAGGACGCCGTGTTCGCCTCGTGCGCCTTGCCGGGGTATCTCCCGCCCCGCGAGATCCGCGGGCGGTTCTATATGGACGGCGCCACCGTGGACAACCTGCCGGTGGGCACGGCACGCATCCTCGGCTCGGACGTGATCATCGCGGTGGACGTGTCGGCCTCGAACGCGTTTCGGGCGGACACACAGGACGAGGGCTTTGCTTCCGTGTTCGCACGGGCGGCGGAAATCGCGATGCAGACCATCCTCGAGCTGCGGTTCCGTGAGTGGACCACCCCGCCGATCTACTATATCCACCCGCGCGTGGAGCACATCTCGGCCTTCGATTTCGAGCACCTGCGCGAGGTGGTGGAGGAAGGGTATCGGGCGACCGTCGCCGCGCTCGACCGGCCCGAAGAATGGCCCGCGCCCGGCGACGCCGGCGTCTACCCGCGCCGCCCCGTCACCGTACGGGTGCAGCGCGAGCGCTGCATCGGCTGCGGCGCGTGCCTGGTGCAGGCGCCGCCCGGCATGTTCGTGCTCGATGCGCAAGGGAAGGCCGTCGTCACCCGGCCCGACCAGGAGTGGTCGCCCATCGACGGCGAATTCATCAGGCACTGCCCCACCTACGCCATCAGCGCACGCCCCGCCGCGGCGCCGAAAGCGGCGGGGGCCGCGGGCTAGGGTGGGGTGATCCGCAGGCTGTCGTTCTCAACGGTGATCCTGGCATGAGGTCGTTGCGAGAGAACAAACTGTGTGACGGCTTGTAGGGTCGGGTATGCGGGATCGCTGCCGAGGCAACGGGCATCATCAATGACGATCACATGCCCCAAGTCTGGCGCGCGAAGTATCTGGTCCAGCTCTTCGCGTAGGGGCGTGTCCTGGTCTCCCCTCGCCGTGTCGCCCGCGGAGTAGTGCCCATCCAACCAGAAGAGCGCCGGTTGATGGATCCGTGGCATGATCCGTCCGAGTTCCTTCCCGCTATCCCCGTGTATCAGCTCGACGTGCGTGTCCCGCTTGAAGCGACGCTGTGCTTCCGCAAACAGCTTGTCGCTCAGTTCGATCGAGTAGATCTTCTCGAACAGGGAGTTCATCGCGGCGACCATGTCGCCGCGATACGTTCCCGTTTCCACGAAGATTTTCAACTGATATCGTTCGGCGTAGGATCGCAGGACATGCTGCTTCACCCCATGTGGCGGCGGCACGGGCCGTCCGCGACGTTCCCACTCCGCAATCGGGTCACGCTGCCTCTTCCGTTTCAGCCAGTCGAGGAGCTTCTGGAGAGTGCTATACTTCACGCGCGAACCCCAGAGGGAGCGTCGTCGTGAAAAGAGCACTCGTGTGCGGAGCGGGCGGTTTCATCGCAGGGCACCTGGTGAAGCGGCTCAAGCGAGAAGGGTATTGGGTTCGCGGGGTGGACATCAAGGCTCCCGAATTCTCACCCACCACGGCGGATGAGTTCCACTTGCTCGATTTGCGAGAGTCTGGTGCGTGCGACGCTGCGCTCTCTCTCGCAGCGGGTCGCGTCGACGAGGCCTATCAATTGGCGGCGGACATGGGCGGCATGGGCTTCATCCACTCGGCCGAGTCCGACATCTTGCGCAACAACGCCTTGATCAACATCAACATGATCCACGCCGCCGCGCGCGCGTCCATCGGGCGCTACTTCTTCTCCTCGTCCGTCTGCGTCTACCGCGACATGGAACCCGGTGAGCCGGAGCTGACCGAGGACGAGGCGTATCCGGCGCACCCCGATAACGAGTACGGGTGGGAAAAGCTCTATGCCGAGCGCGTGGCGCTCGCGTTCGGTCGCAAGTACGGGATGGAGGTCCGGATCGCGCGGTTCCAGAATTGCTACGGACCCGAGGGCACGTGGACCGGTGGGAGGGAAAAGGCGCCCGCCGCGATCTGCCGCAAGGTCGCCGAGGCCGGCGACGGCGGCACCATCGAGGTGTGGGGTGACGGCAAGGCCATTCGTTCCTACACGTACGTCGATGACATGGTTGACGGGATCTATCGCCTGACCCATTCGTCGCTGACGGGCCCGACCAATATCGGCAGCGCCGAGTACGTCTCGGTCGCGCAGCTCGTGAACACCGTCGCTCAGGTCGCTGCCAAGACCATCCACACCAAATACGTCGAGGGCCCGGTCGGTGTCCAGTCGCGAAACTTCAGTAACGAGCGGATCTACTCCATCGGTTGGCGTGCCCGCTACTCTCTCACGGACGGCATCGCCCGCACCTATCCCTGGGTGCACGAGCAGGTCCAGGCGCGACGCGCGGCGGTCGTCGCCTAGGCGGGGATTACAGCCTGATCCAACCCGACGGGACCACGTCCCGGTCATCCACGCGAGGGTCATTCATCCAGCGCCGGGGGGCCAGCACCAGTTTGTCGCGGTGCGGGTTGAGCCAGGCCGCCCACCAGCTGAAGCTGCTGTTGGCGATGACGTGATGCCGGCAGGCGCTCATGAGTCGCAGGTCCCCATAATCGGGACGGGCGGGCACGGTGCTCACGAGCGTCGTGGGGTGCTCGAAGCGCAGGTTCGCCGCGACCCAATCGGGGTCATCCGAAAACACGAAGAGGTGCGGGTGACCGACCCGCTCGGCGATATGCGCCACGCAGCGCTGGTAATAGCCCGGCGTACACACGCTGCGCGCCCGGCTCGCTCCCGGATGGGAGACATAATCCCCTCTCCTGACATGCACGCTGACTGATTCGGCCGTCCCGATCCGATCGAGGAGCTCCCGCGTTCCCGCGTCCAGCTGGTCGCGGATCGTAAACTCACGTCGAATCGTATCGGCGACGTCGCTGAAGTATTTCTCGCTTTGCCAATAGCCGTCCAAATAGGTGCGCGCCCGCGCCTGGAGCACTCGCGGGTCTACCGGGGACAACGTGCGCTCGTGGATCCAGATCCAATCGTATCCGATCCTGAATCGCCGGCGCAGCTGAAAGAGCACCCGCGGGATCCCCCTCGTGGAGGGACCTCTGATCTCCCCGACCTCCTCCGCAGTAGCGAAGGCTTCCTGAATATTCAGGGCATGCAACGCGTAGGCCCGATCCGGAGCGTGCAAAAACCAGGAGACATCCAGCTTCAGCGGGACATTGTGCGCCAAGCCGAGCCGGCGAGCGGCGGCGTACTGAAACATTTGGTTGCCCAGCCCGCCCAGCAGACGTACGATCACCATTCAGACTGCCACCGGGATCGACGCCTCAGCGCGCCCGCACGGCGGCACTCAGCGCCGCACGAGATACATGCCGCACGCGTATCGCTGGTCCCGAAAGTCTCGCGGTTCGGCGTCGGGGCAGAAGCGGCCACGGTCATCCACGGCCGCGAACTGGTCCACGCGCAACCCCTCTTCACGGAACCACCCGGAAATCGTCGTGGGATCGTGAATGCGATGCGCGTTGAACACGACCTGGGGACGCCCGACGGGGAGCGCGAAGTATAGGCGACCGCCCACCGCCAGCACGCGGGCCAGCTCCCCGATGGCCTTGCGGGTCCCCAATGGGTCGATGGCATCGCCGTACCGCCCCAGACCGATGTGTTCCGCGACGTGCAGGCAAGAGAGGGAGCTGAGCTCCACGTCGCCGAAGGGGAGCGCCAGGACGTCGCCGGCCTGCGATCGCAGGTTCTCCACCGATCCAGGAAACGGTCGTACATCCAGGAAAACCACTTGTGTGATGCTGGCCAGGCAGGTCACCCAGCCGATCTGGGCTCCGACATCGACGTGCCGCTCGGGTCGGTGCGTAACGATGTGGCGAAAGGCCCAAGCCCCGAGGTACACGTAGTGGGCATCGAACCCCGTCGTGGCCGTCTTGTCCTCGAGCATCGGCCGCAGCGAGATGCTGGACCACGATTCGGCCCCGGGCGACCGCAGGTAGCGGAACAGGTCGCCGACGTACCCCGGGTACGCACGTAGCCTTCGAATTGACCGGACGATCTTCACGTGACGCGGGACGGGTCAAGCACCGCCGACGACTCGAGACTCGATCTCGCGGAGGTCGCGCACGACGCGGTCCCAATTGAAGTGCGTTTCCACGGCGCGCCGCCCATTCCCGCCGAGCCGCGTCGCGAGCGTCGCGTCGCCGAGCAGACGACAGATCGCGTCGGCCAAGGCCGCCGGGTCCTCCGGCGGCACGAGGAAGCCGGTCTCGCCGTCTTGCACGGCATCCGGGATACCTCCCGAGTTGCCGGCGACGACCGGCAGGCCGCACGCCGAGGCCTCGACGAGCGAGATGCCGAACCCTTCCACGCCGAGCCGCTCGCTGCGGCGCGACGCGCCCACGTACACCGACGCGAGGTTGTACAGCGCCGGCAGATCCTGGTCGGTGACGCCGCCGAGGAAGCGCACGCGGTCCGCCAGGCCGAGCTTGTGTGTCAGCTTTTCCAGTCGCTCGCGATCGGGGCCCGCTCCGGCGACCGCGTACCGTACGTCCGGCGCGCGGGCCAGGATCGCCGGCAGCGCCGCGATGACGGTGTCCATCCCCTTGTGGCGCTGCAACCGCGCCACCGTCACGAGCCAGCGCGTGCCCGCGTCGGGCAAGGCGAACCGATCCCGGACCGCGCGGGGATCGATGCCCGGGCGGAAGGATGTCGGGTCGGTGCCGAGGTGCACGACGCGCAGCCGTTGCCCGTGGCCGTCGAGGCCGAGCTCACCGAGCACGGCGAGTCCAAGGTCCCGCGTCCAATTGCTGATCGCGATGAGCGCGGCGGCGCCGCCGAAGATCGCGCGGGTCATGCGGCGCTTGATGGCGGAGTGCCGAATCTTGTGCTGCTCGCTCAGCAGGTCCGCGCCGTACAGAAACAGGCTGTACGGCACGCGCAACCGCTCGTACACCCAACGGGCCGGGTACCCGGCCGGCTTCACGTTGCCGCAGTGGACGAACCGCACGCGGTGCTGGCGCGCCAGACTCGCGGCACGCCGCGACCAGAAGAGCACTCCCGGCAGCGTCTTGGTACGGGATGCGCCGATGGGGAGGCGGTCGATGATCGCCGGCAGCCCGGCGTCCACTTCGGCCGCGTCGGGGTCGCTGGGCGTCGAAACGATCAGCTCACCCTTGGGAAAGCGCCGGGCGAGCTCGCCGTGCAAGCGGGCGATGCCGCCGCCCATCGGAGGGAAATCCTGCGCCAAGAGCAGCGTGGTCATTGCGAGGATCCCGGGAGGCGCTTCCGCATGGGCGTGACGAATGCTAACGGGAAGCGTCCTGTCCGAGCAATCTGCGCTCAGGACTTGCGGAACTCCCGGTCGATGCGGATCAGGTCAGCCGCGACCCGGTCCCAGTTGTAGTACGACTCCACGGCCGCCCGCCCGGCGGCGCCGAAGCGTCGACGGAGCGCCTCGTCGCCGAGCAGCCGGATGCCTGCAGCGGCCACCGCCGCCGGATCGTCGGGCTCCACGAGAAACCCGGTCTCACCCTCGCGGACTGCCTCGGGGATCCCCCCCGAGCGCGTGCCAATGACGGGGAGGCCAGAGGCCGACGCTTCCACGATGGAAATACCGAATCCCTCGACGAGCAGATCGTAGCGGCGCGAGGCGAGCACGAAGAGGTCGGCGGCGTTGTAGAGCGCCGGAAGGTCCTCGTCCGAAACGAAACCCAACAGGCGCACGGCGTCACCCAGACCCAACTCGGCGACGAGGCGCTCGAGGCTGCTGCGCCGGCTTCCGATCCCGGCCACGGCATAGCGCGCGGTGGGGAAGGCGGCGCGGATCGCGGGGAGCGCGCGGATCACGGTGTCGATCCCCTTGTGGAAGTCGAGACGCGCCACGGTGAGAAGCCACGGGCCGCCGTCGAGGCCGTGCTTGCGCCGCACCGCCACCGGATCGATACCGGGGCGGAAGCGCGATGGCGTCGTGCCCAGGGGGACCACCCGGACTGCGGCGGAGAGCGCGCGGCACCCCAGGAAGTCGAGCACTGAGCGCGTCAGGTCGGCCGTCCAGCGGCTGTTGGCAACGACGACCGAGCACCGCTCGAGCATGCGGCGTGCGGTCCATCGTTTGAACGCGGAGCGTCGGACCTTCGCGTCGAGCAGCAGGAAATCGGCGCCATGCGCGATCACGCCGAACGGCGGACCGCCACGAGCGTGCAGCCACGCAGCCGGATAGCCGGCCGGCTTGACCTCGTCGCACCAGGCGAACCCCGGCTGCGTCCGACGCACGAGCGCCGTAGCGCGCCAGGTCCAGAGGCACAGCCCGTTCACGGTGCGCAGCCGCTTCGCGGCGACGGCCACGCGGTCGATGGACTGGGGGAACCGAGGGTCGCTCGCCTCGTAGCCCGGCCACGTCCCGGTGGAAATCGTGAGGCCCCGTGGGGGATAGCGCAGGGCGACCTCACCCATCATGCGGGCGATGCCGCCGCCGAACGGCGGGAAGTTGAGGGCCAGGAGAAGCGTGGTGCTCAACGAGCCTGCGGGCGATCGCCGTCGAGCGATCGCCGTCGCTCCAGCGCTTCCCGGTACACCGCCTCGGTCCGCTCGGCGGTGCGCTCGAGCGTGAACTCCCGGCGGACGAGCTCGCGACCCTGCCGCGCGATCCGCGCGGCGAACGCCCCATCGTCGAGCACGCGCGTCAGGGCCTGCGCCCACGCCGTCGGGTCGAGCGGCGGCACCAGGACTCCCGTGTCGCCGGACGTGATCAGGTCGGGATTGCCGCCGGCATCCGACGCGACGACGGGCAGCCCGAGCGCCATGGTCTCGAGGAGGGCGATGGAGAGCCCTTCGATGCGCGACGGCAGGGCCGACACTGCGGCGAGGCGACAAAATGCGAGCGGCCGGTCGGTGAACGGCACGTACACCACGCGGTGGCGCGTCGGGACGGTGCGCTCCGCAGCGCGCAGCTCCGCATCGCGCTCGATCCCGATGCACGCGACGACGACTGGCCGCTCGAGCGCCGCGAGACTCCTCAACAGGACAGGCTGATCCTTCCGGCGCGCGAGGACCAGTACCATCGGCCGGCCGGCCAGGTCGCCCAGCGCCGTGCGGGCGGCGGTGAGGTCCGCCTCGCTCAGGGGGGCGTCCACGCGCGCGAGGTCGACGCCGTTCGTCACGACGCGGATCCGTCCGCCGGGATGGAGGCGGCGACGCAGCGCGCGGGCGACCGCGTGGCTCACCGCGATCGTGCGGTCGGCGGAGAGCCCCACGGCCACCAGCTCCGCGGGAGAGGTGAGCGGCATCGTGTGCCGGGTCACGACAAACGGCCGGCCCAGGCGTCGCGTCCAGCGCAGCCAGGTCAGCGCGCGCCGGTCGCGTGTGGCATTGCTGTTCACCACGTCAACCCCCTCGCGGTGCGTCACCCCCTCAAGCGCGCGCGCGAGCGGCACCAGGCGGCGGAAGTCGAGGGGCACGAGACCCAACCCCGCGTCTCGCGCTAGGCCCGCGAGCTTCGTGTCGGGGCGGCACCCCACCAGGACACGGTGCCCGCGCCGCGCCAGCTGGCGGCTCAAGTCCGCGATGATGGTCGTCGAGCCGGAGCCGCCGCCCTGATGTGTGAGTTGCAGGATGGTGAGCGGCCGGTCTGGCATGGCCCAAAGGTAGTTATACCCCGTGCCTGCTAGAGGACCTACGGGGACTCACGGGCACTCCGGAGCACAAAAACGGCCTTTCGACCCCCCTCCGACAACCCCCGGAGTCCCCGCTGGTTTTTCACAGTGTTTTCACACTGCGCGGCTCGGTTTTTCGGAGCCACGGAGGGGGTCAGCGTCCAGATCGGGTCGTGAGAGGATGTTTCGCCACTGCACCATGTCCCTTGGTCTAAAGGAGATACGGCTCCCCACGCTTTTGCCGTGTGATGTTGATTTGGATCACGGGGCGAGTCGCAGCGGCCGCACAGGTTGAAGACGCTGCTCAGAGCAAACCCGTCGAAAGACGGCGACGCAAACGGGTCGAAAACTGATGGCCTTTGTTTTTGGGCGAGATGGCAAACAGAAGATTCGGGGTCATGCCGTTCACGTTCAAGGTGGCGAAGTGAGTCGGATCACGTTCGATGTGGTCACGTAAAATGATGTCAACCTGCCACTACAAGAGCCGCCGCTGCCTACCCACCTTTTTGAGAGGGCGCTGCTCAGAGCAAACCCGTCTAAAGACGGCGACGCAGAGCTACGGGGCTACGGCGAGCTGATCTCCGCCATGCTCGCCGGGCCGCCAGCGGATCGACCTTCGTGTCGAAACTGGTGGCCTTGATGTTTTAGGGCTGGACCCGGCATGCCGTTCACGTTCAAGCTGTGGAGCGTCATCTCAAGAGGAGAAACGCGTCATGACCTTCATGCACAATCTGTCCGCTCGGTTGGCGCGTATGTGGCCCTCAGGTCTCGCTTTTCTGCTGCCTCAACTACCTCAGGTCGTCGACTCCCGTCACCTCGTAGAAGGTACCTGCCTCGCGCTCCTCGTGGCGCTGTGGCGTGCTCTGGACATCAAATTGGTGTCCTTGGAATCAGGCGACCTCCGTCGATGCCGCCATATCACACTGCCGAACGGCAGGCGCATGCGCGACCGACATTCGTGTCGGGACTTCCGCGTGCCTCGCACGCGGTTGAGGCTCCGGGTCGCGCTACTGATCGTAGACAAGATTCCCTAGATGCCGTTACTCGCGTCCCGGATGTGGTCCACCGTGATCTGGACGGCGCTCCCGTCGGTCAACGTCACGTAGAGGCCGGGCCGCACCTTCGCGACCTCAGGCATCGCGTCGCCGGCCGCGTCGTCCTCGATCCGGCGGATGTGCGCCGCGAACCACGGATCAGCGTCGTAGCAACGGGCACGACGGACCATCGCGATCGTCAGGTGAAAGCCTGGGCGCGTGTTGAGTTCACAACGCTGCCGACGGCGCGTCGCCTGACTTTCACACTTTTTCACAGTCGAAAACAGAAAGTCCAGGAACGACCGCCCTGCTGGCCCTACCGGCAGGTAGTTATACTATTTCGGCCATGCACATCGCCGTCGCGTGCCACCAGCCGCTCCCCGCGAAGGGTTACGGCGGCCCGCAACGCGTCGTCGCGGCGCTGGTGCGGGGGCTGGCAGCGCTCGGCCACCGGATCACGCTGCTCGCACCGCCGGGCACGCGAGTTCCCGAAGCGTCCGTGGTGGCCGTGCCTCCTCGCAAGCTGGCCGATCCCGCAACGCTCGCACCCTACGTGCCGCGCGACGTCGCGATCGTACACACACACTTCCCGCTGCGCTTCGCCCCCGGCTCGTTCCCGTTCGTCCAAACGATCCACCGCAACCTGAAGCCAGGCACTCCGCCCTATCCCAACAGCATCTTTCTCTCACGAGACCATGCGCGCCGTCACAACAGCGAGGTCTTCGTGTACAACGGGCTCGATCCCGCGGACTACGTCTTCCGTCGTTTCCCGAAGCGCGAGTCGCAGTACGACCTGTTCCTCGGGAAACTGCACAGCACCAAGGGCTATCACTGGGCCGTGGAGGCCGCGAAGCACACCGGTCACCGACTGATCGTCGCGGGCGGCTGGCGGCCGAGCTTCACGGGATCGATCAAGTTCGTGGGTGAAGTGGACGGCGCCACGAAAGCGGCGCTGCTCGCACGCGCCCGGTGCTTGTGGAACCCGGCAGCATGGGACGAGCCGTTCGGCCTGGTGACCATCGAAGCGTTTCTCTCCGGCACCCCCGTGCTCGGGACCCACCGCGGCGCGCTGCCGGAGCTGATCACTCCCGAGGTGGGTGCCATGTGCGATACCGTAGACGACATGATCGCGGCGGCGGAGTCGATCCATAATCGCAGCCCCGCCGCGTGCCGGGCACACGCCGAGCGCCACTTCACCCACCTCGTCATGGCCGAGCGGTACACCCGAGCCTACCAGCACGTGCTCGAAACGGGGGCACTCCCCCCCGGAAACTCGACACGTGGCGCGACCACGTAGGCGAGCCGTGCGATAGCCGCGACGCCGGTGCACATCGTCCAATTCCACCACGTGCGGTTGCCGGTCCCGAAGTACGGGGGCGCGGAGCGCATTGTGGTGTGGCTGAGCCAGGGCCTGGTGGAGCTCGGGCATGAGGTCACCCTGCTCGCGCCCAAAGGGAGTCGCATAGCGGGCGTCCGAGTGGTGGAGGTGTCGCCCCAGGAGGTGCTGTCGCCCGGGTTCGATCTGCGCCGCCACGTGAGCGAGCCGGTCGACATCATGCACTACCATTGCCCGCTGCGTTACCCTCCAGCGGGCGTCACCTACGTGTGGACGCTCCACGGCAACATGGGCGGCGGACGGCGGGCCGACGCTCGAACAATCTGCGTGAGCGAGGACCACGCGCGCCGCCACGGGACCCACGCCTTCGTGCGCAACGGCGTCCGCCTGGACGAGTACGAATTCCGTGCCGCGAAGGGAGACTACGACCTCTTCCTCGCACGACTGCACAGCGTAAAGGGGTGGCAAGTGGCCATCGCCGCCGCGAAGCGATGTCGCGTCCGGCTCACCCTGGCCGGTGGGTGGCGCCCCAGTCTGTCCCGCTACGTCAAGTTCGTCGGCCAGGTCGGCGGCGTGCGAAAGCGCGAGCTGCTCGCGGGAGCGCGCTGCTTGTGGATGCCGGTTCGCTGGGACGACCCCTGCCCCGTGAACATCCTCGAGGCGCTGGCCAGCGGCACCCCGATCATCGGATCGCCCCGCGGCTCGCTGCCGGAGCTGATCTCCCCGGAGACGGGAGGATTGGGGACGACACTGGAGGAGCTCGTGGCGCTGCGCGGTCGCCTGGCCGATTGGGATCCGCGCGCCTGCCGTGCGCGTGCCGAGCGGAGCTTCTCCCACCTGGTCATGACGGGCGAGTACGTGCGGATGTACCGGTCGGTGCTCGAGAGCGGCACACTGCCGCCCGGCCGGCCGACGCCCTGACGAGCGCGACTATCGCAGCGTGACGGTCAGCAGCTCCTCCAACCGGTGGCGCCACGTGTGCTCCCGCACCGCTCGCTCGCGCGCCGCCGCGGCGAGTCGGCGCCGCAGCGTGTCGTCTGCGAGCAGCGCACGGGCGCGATCCGCCAGCTCGGCCACGCTGCGGTACAACACGATCTCGTAGTCCGGCGTGAAGTGGCGCGCGATGTCGGCTTTCGCGTCCGAGAGTTGCGGCGTGCCCACGGCGGCGAGCTCGAACACCCGCATGTTCGCGCCCGTCCCGTAGCGCGCGGGGTCGCCGCGTTCTCCGAACTGCTGGTGGACGTTGACGCCCACCTTCGCCCCCGCGAGCGCCCTCACAAAGTCCTCGCCATACAAGGGCCCGAGCGGCCAACCCGGCCCCCACGCCACCAGCCCGTCAGCGGCGAGCTCGCGCAAGACGGGCTCGCGCACGGCGTCACGGGACCCCACGAACACGAGCGGCGCCGTCCAGCGCGCGTCCGTCGAAGGCAGGGGGGACGGCCGCAGGTACTCGGGGTCGCACCCGAAGGCGAGGTAGTGAGCCCCGGTACCCGCCGCGCGGTGGCGCGCGAGACTCGAGCTGTCGTGGGTGAAGAAGCCATCGTACGCCGGCGCGAGCTGCATGGACAGCTCCAGCTGGTGGGGGTCGTCGGGGAACCAGTTGACCCAGCGGCCGCCGAAGCGACGCCGCAGATCTCGGACGTCGGCCGGCGCGAGGCCCGCCCCTTTGAAGACCAGCACGACGTCGACGGGCCCCTGCCGCAGGCGAGCAGCGAGCCGGGCGGCGAGCGAGCGTCCGAAGACGGCGTTCCAGCCGCGGCGCCGCTCCTCGCAGCGGCGCACCTCACACCCCAGCGCCGCCAGCGCGGCGGCGAGGGCCAGGCCGCTCCGGTGGTAGCGCCGATTGAATGCCGCAACCAGCACGACGCGCAAACCCACGAAGGGGCGCGGCGTCATACTTCGACGTAGTTCCGGTACTCGAAGAGGCGGGCGCCGGTCAGCCGCTCGATCCAGTCGGACACGTACAGCCGCAAATGCGAAAGACGCAGACGCGGTGGCCCCGTGGTCCACCCCGCCGCGGCCGCGCGGCGCGGCGCGATCCACGATTGCGCGGCGTCCGGGTGAGCGCCGTTGAACGGCCGCAGCAGCGGGGTCCAGCCCAGCGCCTCCGGCTGCGCCGCGCGCGCGGCCAGCCGGTCCGCGAGCTCGGGGAAGACGTCCTGTGCGGCCACGAGCTTGCGGCGCATGGATGGCAACGGCCGGGCCCAGCCGTAGTGAAACATGCGCGCGCCGGTCGCTCGCGCCCGCACTCGCCGCGAAGCCGGACCGACGCGAAACCCCTGGGCGTCCTGGTACGACCGGATGTCTCGACCGAGCCGCACGGCGCGCACCTCCCGTCGGTACCAGTGCCGGTCCGTCGCGATCGTGTCGAAGTCGCCGAAGAAATGGTGATAGTCGACGAGCAGTCCCTCGACGCGCGCGTCCCCATCCCACTCCCGCAGCCTCCGGCGCAGCGTCGCGGCACCCGCCTCGTGTAGGACCTCATCCGCCTGGATATAGACTCCCCACGCGCCGCGGCAGGCGGCCATCGCGCGGTTCGTCTCGAGCGCCAGCGCCTCGCTGCCGCGGGAAAAATCCCAGACGGTGTCGATGATGCGGACTCTGGGGTCGCCCACCCCCGCGACCAGGTCGCGCGTGTCGTCGTCCGACCGTGTCGTCGTCCGACTTCCCGACATTGACGACGACCTCGTCGCACACCTCGAGAATGGAACGGATGGCGGGAACGATCGGGTAGTCCAGCCGCACCGCGTTGCGGACGATGGTGAACCCGGAGATCACGTCAGGTGCGGAACTGCATGTCGTGCAGCCGGCGGTACAGCCCGGCTGCGGCATACAGTGTCGCGTGAGTTCCCCGCTCCACGATCCGCCCCTCGGCGAGCACGATGATCAGGTCGGCGTGCTGGACGGTCGCGAGCCGGTGGGCGATCACGAACGTGGTGCGATGCGCCATCAGCCGATCGATCGCCTCCTGCACGAGGCGCTCCGACTCCATGTCGAGGGCGCTGGTGGCCTCGTCGAGGATCAGGATGGGCGGATCGCGCAGCAGCGCGCGCGCGATCGCGATGCGCTGGCGCTCGCCGCCCGAGACCCGGGTGCCGCGCTCGCCCAGGAGCGTGTGATAGCCCTCGGGGAGCTGCGAGACGAAGTCGTGGGCGTTGGCGGCGCGCGCGGCGGCCTGCACCTGCTCCAGCGTGAAGTCGCTCCGCCCGTAGGAGATGTTCGCGAGC
>WNGP01003592.1_pt1 | contig 16163 bp, 10 predicted proteins | sample 5407671 | NCBI WGS metagenome assembly WNGP01 (sample SAMN13153381, study PRJNA577476) | soil metagenome | isolation source: 40 cm soil or saprolite under Garry oak tree replicate 2 | place: USA:California | collected 2016-06-15 | reverse complement strand
TTAATCCAAACGAATCAGAACATTCAGGCTAGGAATTCAGGCTAGGAACTTGTGGGGCGGAATTCTGTACTAAACCATAAAGGTAATTGAAATTCATCGATTATTAACACACGCTTCATTCACACTAGTGTTGACCCAGTAAGCTAGTGGCGAACCCGACTTTGAGCTCGCGAAGTGGTGGTTAGCGGCAAGGTATGTCATGCCGTAGCGACATCCAAAAAGGCGACCCCATGGACAGTATCGTCAGTCGCAGTCTGTACTGAAAGCTCCTATCTTGAGATCGGTGATGTCGGGTTGAGTGCGACTTTGGGGGTGCAGTGAGGTCGTCAGCAAAGAGGAAAGTGCCATGGGCAGGTGTTGCCGGGTGTGCATTTACTCGCAAGACAGCTTAGGTCTCGGCCATCTGCGAAGAAACATCCTGATTGGTGGAGCGCTGCTTGGTGCAAGGAAGGACACCACCGTTCTCCTTTTCGCCGATTCGCCGGTTGCTCCCTTTTTCAAATTGCCGGACGGCATGGATCACGTCAAGCTTCCCAGCATTCGCAAAGTCAGTGCGGGCTGCTGGGAGGCGACGCGCCTCCGTATGGATGAGCGAGAGCTGATTGGGATACGGGCAAAACTTTTGCGCAATGTGTTGGTTAATTTCCGGCCCGACCTGCTCCTTGTGGATCACATGCCCGGGGGCGCTCAAGGCGAGCTGCTACCAGCCGTCAAAGCCCTCAAGCAAGCATGTCCGAACTGTTGCATCGTTCTCGGGCTGCGAGACATCCTGGACGCACCCGACGTTACCCAGCGTGTCTGGGAATCCGACGGAGCCTACGAGGTTCTGCGTCGCTACTATGATCGGATTTTGATCTACGGGAACAAGGAGCTGTTTACTACGTGCTCTACGTATCGCCTGCCCGAACCTCTCAAGGGGACCCACTACTGCGGTTACGTAGTAAAACAGGATCTCGTCACTCCGCTCAGGGATGTACGCCAAACACTGCGGCTTCCCAAGGGTCGCTTTGTATTCCTTTCGGCGGGCGGGGGTGGCGACGGACAGTTGCTGATGCAGACCTATGTTCGTGCCCTTCACATCCTTGGTTCCCGTGCCGATTTCGCTACGCTCATGGCAGTAGGTGTGAATGCCCCACCTGACCTTGCACGTAAGTTGGCAGCTGAGGCTCGAGGTTTGCCGATCCGGATCCTGCCGTTTGTGGACGACAGTACCAGTTGCATCGCTACCGCCGATCTGGTTGTCTGCATGGCCGGTTACAATACGTTGTCCGAAGTGCTGTATTTCAAGAAGAAGGCCCTGGTAGTGCCACGTAGCGGTCCCAGTGCGGAGCAGAGGACACGGGCCGGGTTATTTGCCCAGCGCTGCCTCATTGACGTCCTCGATCCTGCAGATCTTTCACCGGAAAGTCTGGCAGAACGCTTAGCGGAGGACCTGGAAAGGAGCGACTACCCTAAGCCAAACGGAACACCTCCCATGGACGGAGCAGTGCAGGCCGCGGATCGACTTTGGGAACTGTTACAGGCAGGAAACTATGCAGCCTCAGCCTAAGCGAGAGCGGACGATTGGTTATGTGGTTAGCACGTGGCCGCGGTTATCACAGACTTTTGTCTTGAACGAGATCCTTAGCCTGGAGGAACGCGGGCTGGATTTGCGGATTTTCTCGGCCAAAGATCCCACAGAGCAGCTGGTAAACGCAAAGGTAGCAGATGTGCGAGCACCGGTGTTTTATCTGGCGTTTCATGGCCGTTACAGCAAAATCTTCTTCGGCAACCTGCGAATTGCAAGCCGGCAGCCCGGTCGATATCTTAAGACGCTGGCGCACGCCTTGGGCTATGGCCGGCGGGATATCCTGCGACGTTTCTTTCAAGCCGGTTATCTGGCAGAGCAGCTGCGACGCGACTCAGTCGCCCACCTCCATGCCCACTTCGCCACGGCTCCGGCAACCGTTGCCATGTTCACTCACGAACTCACCGGTGTGCCCTTTACGTTCACAGCACATGCACGGGACATCTATTCTGACACGCAGCCGGAACTCCTTCGAGCAGAGATGAAGCGAGCTCGATCTGTAGTCACGGTAACTGAATACAACCGGCGCCATCTACGCCAGATTGATCCAAGCCTGAATGGTAAGGTCCGGTGCATTGATTCCATTTTCGACTTTTCCGGCTTCGACTTTCAATGGCCACGTGTATCGGGTTTAGCGGCTCCGTTGATCCTTTCCGTGGCCAGGCTGGTGGAAAAGAAAGGATTGGAAGACTTGATCCTCGCCGCAGATATTCTACGCTGGCAAGGCCAGCGTTTCCGGATGCAGATCATCGGCGACGGCCATCTTCGGCAAGTGCTGGACAATAAAATAGCGGCGCTGGGGCTTGAGGAGCACGTGACGCTGTCAGGCGCTCAAACTCACGAAGAAGTGAAGCTCGCCTATGGGCGCGCTCATGTGTTTGCGCTTCCTTGCGTGGTAGCAGCGGATGGCGACCGCGATGGCCTTCCCAATGTGCTTATCGAGGCGATGGCCAGCGGCGTCCCCGTAGTCTCTACTACAGTGGTCGGCATTCCCGAGCTAATCGAGTCCGAGCGCCATGGTCTGCTCGTCCCTCCCGGCGAACCACGGGCTTTGGCTAACGCCCTGGAAAGGCTTCTGGCTGACGCCTCATTGCGCGACCGGCTCGCACGTGCCGCACGCGCGAGGATCGAAGAGCGGTTTTCGAGCGAACGCATAGCTGAGCGACTGATGAACCTGTTTTTTCCTAGCGAGGAAGGAAGCAGTGTCGGCATTCATAGAGTGCATTGAAGATCCGGCAATCTCGACACTTCCGGCCGTGCTGAATCCGGTGGAACTATGCAGACGTCTGCGCGAACGCCTGCCCTGGCAAATCGACGGTTTGACAGAGACACAAGTCCGGCCGCTGCGACACCATGCGGGAAAGAGGTGTGTCGTGGAGATTGCGCTGCGGACCGTGGAGGGACCGCTTCGCCTCATTGGCAAGGTCTACTCCACCGATCACTCCGAGGTCTACCGGTTCATGAAGGTAGTCAGTGCGGCGGGCTTTGCTCCCGGTGAAGAGTTCTCAATTCCTCCACCGGTTGCTTACATAGACGATTTACAGCTCTTGTTGCAGGAGAGAGTTGAAGGCAAACCGTCTACAGAATCGTTTCTGTCAGACGATGAGTCGATACGGAAAGCTGCCGCTGAGCGTTGTGCTTTATGGTTGGCCAGGTTTCATGCTATGGCTCCCCGAGTCGGGTCAAGTTTCGACCTGGGCAGTCATCTGCTCGCGATTGAACAATGGTTCCTCCGCGTCGTCTCACTGGAGAGATCTTTAGCTGATAAGGCCGGAGCCTTATTCAGGGGGTTGGAATACGCTTCGTCGAGGCTGCAACCAAACGAGATGGTTGCTGTTCACGGTGACTATACTCATCATCAAGTCATCCTGGGGCAGGGCTCCACCGTCACAACAGATTGGGACAATTATGGCGTGGCCGACCCTGCCCGGGATGTCGCTCGATTCATCGTCGGGCTTCAGCGATTTGGGCTGCGCTTCCAAGGATTCATCGGAGCCCTGGATGGTCCGGCGCAGATATTTCTTAAGGCATATGTCGCGGCAGGCCGTTTTGACGTTTCAACCCGCCTTCCATTCCAGAGGGCGGCGGCCTGCTTGGAGCACGCCAAGCATGATGTTCATAAGCGGGCTCAAAGATGGCGCGAGCGGGCTGAGGCGACGCTCGATGAAGGCCTCCGTACTTTGGAGGCAGGAGTATAAACGTGGTGAGCGAGCCAGCGTTGCAATCGATTGAGTCAAGAACGATCAGTGATCCGGGGATCCCCACGCTTTCATCTGTTTTGGACTCAGCAACGATGCGGCAGCAGCTTCGGCAGGCTCTTCGCGGCCGATGTGACGCGATCGAGGAAATTCGATTCCAGGTTCTCAAGCATCACCCGGGAAGTCGCTGCACGCTTGACATCGCGTTGTTGACTGCGAGCGGGTGGGATTCCCTGATCGGAAAGGTTTACGCTGCCGATCGCTCGGACGTGTATCACGCCATGGTCGGATTAAACGGGGCGGGATTTCAGCCGGAGGGTTTATTCACAATCCCACAGCCCCTTGCTTACATTCCAGATCTGCACCTTCTGCTTCAGGAGAAAGTCCAGGGCCCTCGAGCCAAGCAAATTTTTCTGATGGGCAGTGAACGCGAGCGCGCCGACGCGGCGGAGCGATGTGCACGATGGCTGGCTAAGTTTCACGCCGTAGGTCCTCGATCAGGAGAGGTCTTTGAAGCAACGAATCATCTCCGGTCCATCGCACGGTGGTCCCAAAGAATAGCCAATCTGGGCGAACCCTTCCGACCCATGGTTGGACGGTTAGCCAGGCTTCTGGAAGACGGAGCGGTAACCCTGAAGGCAGCGCGACTGTGCGCCAGCCACGGCAGCTACAACTGTAATCAGATCATCTTGGCTGAACGCCGCACGGTTGTGTTCGACTGGGACAGCTGCAACATCGCAGACCCATGCCGCGATGTCGCACGCTTTCTAGTCGCGCTGCAGCGGCTTGGGTTCAAGTATCTCGGCTCCATCAAGGCGCTTGATGGCGCGGCCGAAGTCTTTTTACAGACCTACGAGGCTTTGAATCCGTTCACGATTACGGCAAACCTTCCGTGGTACACAGCCTTTACTTGTCTGACACTTGCCAAGTATGAGGCGAACCGCCCGGTTTGCACCTTCCGGGATGGGATCGAGGCGCTGATTGCCGAAGGGCTTCGCGCCCTGAAGGGATGAGGAGGAGAGAACACCCATGAGCAAGTTGGTCGATAGCAACTCAGATCCAGCTATTCCAACGCTGGCGGCTGTCCTTGATCCGGCGGAGCTGGTTAAACAGCTTAGTATGTGTGAGGCTCCTCGACGGCAGTGGGACCTATCACAGGGAGTTCGCGTTATCGTGCTCAAGTGGAAGAGAGCGAGCCGATGCACATTCGAAATTGCCCTGAAGAACGCGAGTGGGTGGGAAGAAAAACTGATCGGTAAGGTTTACGCCAAGGACCGGATCGACATCTATCAAACCATGGAAGAACTCCAGCAAGCTGGCTTTGGCTCCGAGCAAGAGTTCGGGATTCCTTGCCCGATCGCTTTCATAGCTCCATTGCGCCTTCTCCTGTACGAAAAGGTTCCTGGTACGCGCGCCAGGACGCTCATCGTTGGTCCGAGTGGAACTGAGCGTGTCAACGCAGTCGAGCGGTGCGCGCGTTGGCTGGCACATTTTCAGGCAGAAGCGCCCCGCCGAGGATCGATGTTTCGAGCACAAGACTATCTGGGAGGACTCGAAGAATGGTTTCTGGATTCGGGCAAGTCCGAGTTGCCATTCGCCTACAAAGCAAAGAATCTCACCGAACAACTGAATGCGGCGGCAGGGCATCTGGAAGGCACGGAAATGTGTGCCGGTCATGGCATGTACACGTGTGGGCAGGTCCTGCTGACTGAACGTCGCACGGTTACGATTGATTGGGACACTTTCAACCTGACGGATCCGAGCCACGATGTGGCGAGGTTCCTCGTCGATCTTCAACGGATGGCATTGAAATACTTTGGTTCATTGAACGCGCTTGATCAAGCGGCCGAAGTATTTCTGAAGACTTACGCAAATGCCGGCGGCTCGTACGATGCTACATCGCTGGCATTTTATCGGGCAGCAATTTGCTTGGAGCGTACGAGAAGTGATGTGAATAAGCAGAACCCCGGGTGGCGCGCGAGAGCTGAGATGATGCTGGACGAAGGCCTGGGGCTGCTCCAGCGGGACAAAGTGGGATGAAGAGTCTATTGACAAACAGTGGGACTGTTCCTCTGGAACTCTCCGAGCTTCCGTGCGACCATGATCTGCCTGGGCTCGCATCGCTACTTCACGAGGAGCGGTTGACGACCACATTGTCGTGCGTCCTGGCCGAGTGGCTCGAGCCCAACGCGCAACTGCTCCAAACCCGTGTGTTTCTCCGCCGGTTGTTTCCCGGCAAGCGGTGCAGCGTTGAGCTTGAGTTGGTCGTCGACAAAGGCAATAGCCTTCCGGCCGAGCACCGGAGACTGCTCGGTAAGTTTTACAAGGACGATCAGGGCGCTACCCTGTTTGAGACCCTCGAGGCACTCAGGCGTAACGGATTCGGGGCCGGGCGCTTTGTCGTTTCTCAGCCCGTCGCATGGGTGCCGGAGTATGGCCTTCTGCTGTCGAGCTGGGCGGAGGGTACCTTGCTCAGCTCTATCTTGCTGGCACGCTCCGACGCCGGGCACCAGATTGCACGGGCGGCTGAATGGCTGCTCAGCCTGCACCATTGCGGCATCACCACTGGACGCCGCTATTCGATCGAAAGACATCTGCTAACACTGGGGCGGTGGAAGAAGCTTCTGACTGAGGCTTATCCCGAAGGCGGGCGCCTTGTTGGTACGCTCGTTGCCCGCTTCGAGGAGCGCTGCAGGGATCTCGCCGGTTGGATACCGCGCCCGACTCACCGCGACTTCTCGCATGAGCACTTGGTCGTTCAGGGAGATCAGTTGACTTGTTTGGATCTCGATGAGTTTTGTCAGTACGACCCCCTGTTTGATGTCGCCCACTTTATAGCACATCTGCGATTTCTCAGCCTGACCCAGTTCGGCTCGATCGGTCAGTTCGACTGGCTATGCGATCGATTCCTGGCCGGCTACCAGTCAGGCTGTGAAGAGTTTTCATCTGAGCGTCTCGAGCTCTATTTAGCCATTAGCTATTTCAAGCTGGGCCGTTTCGTAGCGCTGGTGCAGCGGCCTGAAGGTTGGGATACCGCCCTGGCTGAGCTATTGCGCGAAGCAGAGCGGGTAGTTCGCCGGAACTCCGGCTGAGAACTGGAGAAGAGTATTGAACGCCGTGAGTGTCGAAGATGTGCTGTTTGGTCGGGCTGGACTGGCAGGCGTCCAGTGGCTTCTGGATTCCTCTGTGCAGCGGCGAGTGTTGCGGAATCAAATCCAAGCAATGCTTTCGCCCCAAGCGAGGGTGGGGCGTTGCCTGCTGCGGCGCGCGAGGTTTAGGCCTGGCCGCAAGGTGAAGGGTTTTTACGACGCGCTCATCCAGTCCAATCGCGGCGAGAGATATAGCACACGCCCCATCGCAGTAACCTGGGCTTCGGATGCCGGCACGGGCCGGCGGCTAGAGGCTGGCGTGATCGACATGCAGGCGGAAGCACGACGTCGAAATGTGGCAACTCCGTTTCGAGAGTTGAGTGCAGATGTGCCTCAGTGGGTTATGCGTGTGATGGTCTGGCCGCTGGACCCCGCGTTCGGCCAGCTCGTCCGCTGGTCAAGCTGGGAACACGTGGACGCCATGCTACGGGCGGTTTACAGGGCTCCAGCCGCGGATCAAGTCCCGCACGGCGAGTCTGCCGTTTCACCTATCCGCTACCGTCCCGGGCAACGCCACGTGCTACGTTATGGTCGCGCGGACGCGGAGCGCGTAGGCCCGGTGTTTGCCAAACTGTACCCGGGCGAGGACGGCGCCAACATCTACCACCGGGCTACACGGATAGGAGAATGGTTGTCGCGACACGGAATCGGGGTGAATGCTGTGCGACCGCTTGCCTATGTGCCGGAAGATGGAGTGGTGCTTTACCAAGGATTGTCTGGTATGGCACTTTCCGAATACTTGCAAAGCCCGAACGGCAATATGGCCGCGTACCTGGAGCGTGCTGGAGCTGCCCTCAGCGCCTTGCACGACATACCGCCGGAAATCGCGGAGCCACTTCAGATCCACGACTTCGCTGCCGAGGTCAGCCAGGTGGCGCGGGCCAGCGCTCACATTCGGGTGCTCCTTCCGTCGTCAGGTCAGGCCATCGACGAGATTCTCAGCCGTGCGCTGGAGTTGCACCAGCGCCTCCCGGCGGCGGCGTCAGCGCTGACGCACGGAGACTTCAAATCTGAGCACGTCTGGGTCACCTTGGAAGGGCTCACGCTCATCGACTTCGATTCCTGTTGCTTGGCAGACCCGGCATTAGACATCGGGAAGTTCCTGGCCCACCTGCGCCTCTGGCACACCGTTCATAATCAGCCCGGACTGGAGGCGGCGCAGGAAAGCTTCCTGGCCGGTTACGCCAGCACCAGGCGCGAGCGTTGGGCCGCCGCCCGGCTCTACGAAGCCATCGAGTTGGTTAAGATCACCGCGCGCCGCGTACAACTCTTCGACCCCGAATGGGCGACGTATACAGAGCGGCTGATCAGGCGTGTACAAGGCATGTTGAACGATCTCGATCTTGCGACGAAGCGCCAGGCATACAGGCCTGAGAAGCCTGGCCCAAACGGCCGCGCTTAGTCAGCCTTGTGGAAAGGGAGCATCCCATTAATGCAAAACAACGAGACCAGCGCAGCGTGGATGCGGCACTTTGTGCCGCTACTCCGTCCTTTCCGATGGAAACTGGTTGTGGCAGTAACGGCGATGGTGCTGGATGCCAGCATCAATGTATTCCGACCGTGGCCGCTGAAAGTCGTAATTGATCGCGTCCTTTCGCATAGGCCGAGTCGCGTGCCGTTTCTTGGCTCCTGGCTGGATACAGCCCCGTTCGACAGGCTGGAGGTCCTCTACGGCGCATGCGCCGCGATGTTACTTATTGCGGTGACTACGGGCTTACTGACTTATTACTTCACGCGCTCAATGGGTGATCTGGCACACGACTTTGTATTTGCAATTCGCCGTGATCTGTTTGCGCACTTGCAACGACTTTCGCTTCGGTTCCATGATCGCCAACGGACGGGTGACCTGATTACGCGGCTGACCTCGGATACGCAGGCAATCCAGGAGATGATCGCCAACGGCATCACCGTTCTTGGCACCAATGCATGTTTACTCGTTGGAATGCTGACGCTGATGTTTTGGCTCGATTGGGCATTCGCGCTGGTATCTCTCACGGTAGCACCGCTGCTGTTCTGGACGGTTCTGCGGTTCAAGCGGCGTATCAAGTTTGCCTCCCGGCGAGCCCGCGCCAGCACCGGCCAGTTGGCTTCGTTGGCGCAGGAGACGCTCGAGTCCATCCGGATCGTCCAAGGGCTGGCGCAAGAAGAGCAACAGGACGAACGCTTCCAGGTGCGAAGCGCGAGTCACCATCAGGCGAACCTGGAGATCGTACGGTATCAGGCCCGGGTGGTGCCGCTGGTCGACGTCTTCGCCAGCATCGGAACAGCCATTGTTATGTGGTACGGCGCCACGCGCGTACTCTCAGGCGTGCTCACTACCGGCGACGTCGTTCTCTTCTTTGCCTACATCACGAACCTCTATAGCCCAATGAAAGGTCTAGCGCGTTCCTCCTATCTATTCACCAAGGCCAGTGTAGGGGCGGAGCGGATCACCGAGGTGATGAGCATACGCAGCGATGTGACGGACCGGGAGGGGGCCCGGGAAGCCTCGCAGTTGAAGGGCGAGATCGAATTCAGGGACGTATCCTTCGAGTACGAGACGGGACGAGCCGTGCTGTCGCATATCAATTTGAAGATCGCACAGGGGGAGAAGGTAGCCATCGTCGGAGCAACCGGCGCTGGCAAGAGCACCTTGGTGGGCCTACTCCCGCGCTTTTATGACGCCTGCGCCGGCGAGGTCCGCATCGATGGTAATGACATTCGGAACTACTCGCTGCGCTCCCTGCGCGAGCAGATCAGCCTAGTATTACAGGACTCGCTTCTGTTCAGCGGAACCATCAGGGAAAACATTGCCTTTGGGCGTCCCGGAGCGAGTGACGAGCAGATCGCTGCGGCGGCGGTCACAGCCAACGCCGACGAGTTTATTCAAGGGCTTCCGGAGGGCTACGAGACGTTAGTAGCAGAGCGTGGCACTACGCTCTCCGGCGGACAGAAACAGCGCATCGCCATTGCACGGGCGATTTTACGAGACGCTCCGATTCTCATTCTGGATGAACCGACTACCGGTCTGGATGCGGTCGCAGAACAAATCGTCATGGACGCTTTGGAGCGGGCCGTGGCAGGACGCACGACTTTGATCATCGCACACCGTTTGACCACGGTGCGCCTCGCGGACCGCATCGTGGTCCTCCACCGCGGTCAAATCGTCGAACAAGGCACTCACCTGGAGCTCCTGGCGCGCCGAGGCAGGTACGCGCGCCTCTATCACTTGCAGAGCTCAACGGAACGGGAAAGGGCCCTCGTTTCATCCAGCCCGGTGATTGTGAAGGAAGAAAAGGACTACGAAGTATGAAGCTTTCCGCCGTCGCCTCCATAAGGTCCGCAGTTATAGTTCGGGGCCGCCAACAGTCGCTAGCGGAAAGGGAGTTAGTCCATGAAAACAACCCTTCTCTGGACATTGTTTCTGATCGATTCGTCTTCCGGGTTCATGCCAGCTCTTCTGGCGCAACAGCAGCAGGCGCTGGTGCAAGGGACGGTCGAGGATGAAACCGGCGCCAAGGTCGCCAAGGCAGCCGTAAAACTCTTTTCCGAAGCCGGGGAAACACTAAACGCGGTCACCGACGAGATTGGCCACTTCGAGTTCACGGGAGTTGGGCCCGGCAAGTATCTTTTGCAGGTAAAGTTCCAAGGCTTTGCGAGCGTGGAATCGGAGCTTTCGGTTGGGGCAAGCGCCACCGTCGCGCAGCGGATACAGCTCAAGCTGGCCGACGCAAGCGAGGAGATTACGGTCTCCGCTCGGCGTGAGTCAGATCCCCTTGATGCCGATCAAAACGCCACCTCGATCGTGCTCGATCATGACCTATTGAAGGACCTGCCGACGAAAAATGATGACCCGCTGGCGGTGACCAATCTCTTTGTGGATCCCGCAGCGAATGACTCCCAGCGCGACCCCAAGATTTACGTCGACGGAGTAGAGGGCGATACGATGGATGTGCCGAGAGGAAGTGTCAAGAGCATCATGGTAGATACGAGCCCATATTCGACGAAGTTTGGACGGCCCGGGAAGGGACGCATCGAAATCACCACTCGTGCCGGCTCAACCCGTCGTTACCATAGACGCTTGGGTTTTAACATCCGGGATGCGGCCATGGATGCCCGCAATCACTTCGACTCGTCTAGTTCTCCCCGGCGACGCCAGTGGCTTGAGGGGGCCGTCGACGGGCCACTGGTCGGCGACACGTCAACTTTCTTTGTCGGTGGCGACTTTCTCCGGGACAACGATAATGCGTACGTCGAAGCCTTGACGAAGAGCGGCCCCGAATCGGCCACGGTTCTCATCCCGCGGCGTACAGTGCATCTATTTGGCCGGACGGACACTCGAGTTACTCCACTCAACATTCTGTCCGTGCGATACAATTGGAGCTGGGATAACTGGAAGAATCAAGGAGTTGGAGGATTTAATCTCCCCGAGCGGGGATGGGCGTCCGAAAAACGGATCCAGGAACTCCGGATTGCCGAGACCGCAACTCCGACGCCAAATTTCCTGAACCAATTTGTTCTTTACGCTGGGTTGCGGAACAAAACGTATAGCAGTGTGAGCAATGCGCCCGCTGTCATCGTGAATGGCGCATTCAATAGCGGAGGCGCGCAGATCTCCCGAAAGGACGTTGAGAAAGACGTTGAATTCCAGGAGTCTGCCACCTACTTTCGTGGCCTGCACTCATTCCTTTTCGGCGGAGTGTTGAAATCGAGATTCCTTGATTACACGGACGGGTCCAACTTCGGCGGGACATTCCAGTTTTCCGATCTCACGAGTTTTGTCAATGCGAAGCCGTTTCTGTACACGATGAACTTGGGCGATCCTCGCGTGACGTTCAGGCAGCATGAGATTTCATACTACTTGCAGGATGAGATGCGCCTCTTACCCCATCTCCGTTTGCTGGTTGGGCTGCGCCACGAACTTCAGTCGAACCTCAGTTACCACAAGAGTCTGGCGCCACGCGTCGCCCTCGCCGCATCGACCGCAGATGGCCGGCTGGTCGTGCGCGCCGGGGCCGGCATCTTTTACCAGCGCCAGCCTGTCACTATGGAAGAGCAGTTTCTGCTGCTCAATGGGACCCACGAGCGCAGCGTAGTGCTGAGTCAACCGGGCTTCCCTTCGCCCGGAAATATTCCCAACACAGTTCCAGATAGCGTGTTGCGGATGGATCCCCACATCCGTAGTCCCTACGCCATCCAGGCGAGTCTGGGAGCCGAACGGAAGCTGGGACAGGAAGTGTTTATCACGGCCGACTACACCATGCTGCTCGGGCGGAGGCTTTATGGCACGCGGGACATCAATGCCCCGGTCGCAACCGGCTTACGGCCAGAGCCGAATTTCGTCAACATAGGCCAATTTGAGACATCAGGCAGCTCTGAGAGCCATAACGTTACTCTGGGTTTCAGGACGACGCTGCGCCGACTGCAACTAATCACGCGGTACACGTTGTCCCACTCTATTGATAACACTTCAGGAATGTCCTTTCTTCCGGCCGACAACTTTAACCGCCAGGGCGAGCGCGGACGCTCCGACTTCGACCAGCGGCATCGTTTGAACATTGCCGGCGTCCTAAAGCTGCCTTATCACTTTAACCTGGCGCTGATTTCCACTTTCCGTTCTGGCATACCTTACAACATTACATCAGGCTTTGACACGAATAACGACACAGTAGCCAATGATCGACCAAGCATGGGAAACGTCTATGCGCCCTTTAACTCCTTTGGGGTGGACGGAAGTTTTATCAGTGGGACCAAGGGTGTACTTTACAGCGGTCCACAGGCGCTCTTTGGTGGCACCCTGGTTCCTGTCAACGCGAACAACGTCCACTGGTTAATTCTCCCCGGCGTTGGGAATGTTGGACGAAACGTTGGAATCCGATGTCTTCGACATATTGAACAAGACCAATTATCGGAATTATGTCGGCACGCTTACATCGCCGGTCTTTGGTCAACCCATTGCGGCTTATCCTTCTCGGGAAGTCCAACTATCGATTAGGTTCAGCTTCTAACACGGAAAATTGGTTCAGGTTTCTTGCATGTGGCATTGTAGGATTTTCGGATCGTGACTGTGGGTTGTCGTCCGCAAATACATACAGGATTCTTCAAGCTGCGATCTTCTCCAATTTATATTCGTGGTGAAGACCGCCCAGTACGGGAATTGCCGACACGCGATGGTCGTCCGGAATGTGATGCCGCTTGTTCAGGAGCGGGACCTTCGGAAATGATGGCTCTGGTATCCCTGGTCCCAAAAGGAAATGGGTGCGGCTCTTTTAGAACGAAGTATTTTTCGCGGTTTTCTGAAGAGAGATTGGTGTTTCGTTTACGTTGACAGATGATCCTTGGGAGCTTTTGAGGTTCTGAAGATCGTAGGGAGTCGAAGCTCGACAGACTACTTGACGCGCCTGAGATGCTTTTTGGCTCGACTACGGATCGGCGTGACTTTACCGCCAGCGTAGAGAGCGACGTGATTACGAAGATACTCTTGCTCTTCATGGAAGGGCCAGTACGCATCGAAGTCACCACTGGTTCGCAGCGCACGGAGACGTAGAACAGCTTCAGCCCCTTTCAGACTCCAACGCGCTCCCGTGCGATCCATTCGATCTTTGACCAGATACCGGCATGCGCCTTCGATGACGCCGGTAGCGATGGGCAGACCCATTTTCAGATACTGGTCGTACTGCATGTTCTTCTTGTATTTGAGCAGGTAATCCGCACAGGAGTCGATTCGTTGCCGCGCTGGCTCGTCTAATCCGTGCAGTGTGGCGCTGCGGCGCATACCGGCCGCCACATGCGCGGTCCGCCCGTTCAGAATAGCCAGCAGCCGTTTGGAAACCCAGGTTTCCAGTTCCGAGGTTCCTTCTTGATAGAAATCCAGACCGGCCTTCCACACTCGCTCGGCCACATGGATGAAGTCGAGAATAATCCACGGATAGTAGCCTTCATTGTGGAAGCGCTTGCGGAGGATCTCCAGTTGCGTCTCGTTGCCATCGACTAGCGCCACCCATCTCTTGTGTCCTTCCGGATCCCGCATTCGCGCTTCGCGAAAGGCTTCCTTGATGATTTCCTCGGGCGTCTTTTCCAGACTCGCCCACACCCGTTTGTTTTCCGGCCGCGGCCGGCCCGGTCCTTCCCGCTTGTGCTGTGGCGCCAAACAGCCCACAACATCCTCCGCCGTCCGGCTATAGGGTTGGATCGTATAGACCGCCGCGACCGTTGCCATGCGTTTCGAGTTCCGCTTCTCGCCGCGACTGAGCCGACTCGTCAGCTTGTGCCGCGTCGTTTCGACCTTCTTTTGCGTCGCCTCCCGCAGATCCTCATGACGCATCACGACTCCTTTCCCATCCACCGTGACCACCATGATTGGGCTGCTTTGCTCCCACGGCCGGAAACCATACCCCTCTTTATAGAACGCATCGAAGTCTTCGGCCGCTCGGATCACCAACTCCTCGACCTGCCGTTTGCCGACGTGGGCTCCGGTCGTTTCCGACAGCATCCCGATCACCTCGTCGAACGAGCTTCCGGCAGCGGCCCATCCGACACGCCGGCGCACTTCATGCGAGTAAAGTTCTTGGGGCAGATTCAAGTCCGCATCCATAGGATGCAGACTGTCCATGCCTTTGGCGACGTAACCCGCACGTTCGATTCTCACCTCGCCGAACACGGTTTCCAATCCACGGTCATGCAGGCGTTGCTGCACGCGTTCTTCTCCATCGGTCCCCTCCACCGGCGCTGCCGCCTCGCCCGGACCGCGCACCTCGATATGCGCTTCCAAAAGCTGCCGCATCAACTCGCGGCCACGCTTCTCGAGTTCTCTCTCCAAATCGCTTTCTCTCAAGCTGCAGGCCTCCTTCGAGCCCAGAAACGTCTCGATCGCGCCGAAGCTTTCACGAGCTTGGGCAAACGCGTCGCGATTCACTGCAGGCTGGGCCGACACCGCTCAGCACTCCCTCAATCGCTGAGCGGCGTCATGCGCCAGAGGATAAATCAGTACCGTCTTGGGCGCCACCTCTCCACCATGGCGACGCCGATCCTGCCGTCCCAAGCCACTGGTGAAACCCACATCGATCCAGTTGGCCGCACGGTAACACGTACCGCGATAGCGCCTCGGATCCACCAGCGTTTCCGCCAGCATCGGCTCGACTCGATAGTACCGTTTCCAGTCCGTCGCCATCCGCCGGACCGCTTCCGACAAAATCCGGCTGGCCAGATTCTTCACCTCGACCCAAGGCAACACGAGGAAGCGGCTGTTATTGACGATATGTTGGAGATTGCGCACTCGAGTGTCTTCGTCCCAACCGATCCATTCATCGCGTACCGCAATCCGCCAGGCCGCGCTGGAAAACTGCATGCAGGCTACAACGCTCCTCTGTGGCTGTTCGGCATAAATCAAGTAACGCAAGTGGGCTCCAAACGGCACGGCATGCCCGAGGTAGTGATACCGACCCACCAGTTCGCGAAACAGCCGACGCCCCTCATCGCTTCGCACCAGTTCCAGCTCCAACCGCCCCACAGCGTGCGCCGTTCCCTGAATCACAGCGCCAGCATTACCGCCCTCCGTTACGGGCACTGCCGTCCGGCTTCCCAACGGCCGCCCCGCTCGCTTGTCGGGCAATACCAGAAGACCTCCGGCCTCCAGCTTCTCCAGAAATTCCCGGCACTCTCTCGCCTTCAGCGATCGGCTCCGCCGCCTCCAGCCCAACAGTTCACAGACCGTCCGGGCCAATTCCATTCGCGTCAAGCCTCCACAGCTGCCAACCATTTCCTGGATCATCCTCAGATCTTCTCCTGTCACTCGATGGCCTAAGAAACGCAGATCCGTTCTCTCCATGCTTGCCGTGTGCCTCCTGTGCCAGACCTACCGTAGCAAAGCCGAACACAAATGTCCACTCCAAATGCAGATTCCTGTGCGAGGCTAAGTCGGCAACGCGGCACACTAGCCGGACTAGCTGACCCGCAACTGAAAAAATGGGAGATATCATTCCGTGGGACGCATAGGTCGCGGCCCGACACGATTTGTGCTGGCCCCAGAGTCGGCTAACTGCCCCAGATTGTGGGATTTTTACTTCGTTCTAAAAGAGCCGCACCCAAAACTTTTCTGACTCAAAACTCACAACTCACGACTCAAAACGCAAGGGCTGCGCAGCAGTATCTCTAAGCCGGGATATCAAGGGCGCAGCCCTTGCCTAGTTGAATGCCGGCGTTGACAGCGGCTAACTGGCGTAGCTACGCTCCGCGAATTTTGAGTTTGGCAGCCTTATATAGGTAGAAACT
>WNGP01002375.1_pt1 | contig 16166 bp, 14 predicted proteins | sample 5407671 | NCBI WGS metagenome assembly WNGP01 (sample SAMN13153381, study PRJNA577476) | soil metagenome | isolation source: 40 cm soil or saprolite under Garry oak tree replicate 2 | place: USA:California | collected 2016-06-15 | reverse complement strand
TTCGAGAATTCCCGTGAGGGCTTCCGCTCGCTCATCGACCGCATCAAGATCTCTGTGCCGCTTATGCAGGTCCAGGTATTGCGGTGCGCGTGACTGGCCACTCTCATCGCGCCTTGATGCAATACCTTCAAGACCTCGATAGACCTGTGGATATGATCCATGTTCAGAAGCGGCGGGAAGGACTCCTCAAATCGGAGAAACGCGATGCGCTCGGCTTGGCCAACCAGCTCTCCAATCAACTGGAAAAAGGGATTCAGGTGGATGCTCCCCTCCAGGCCGTCCGCAGGCTTGCTCCCCCAAGCGAGGCGGCAGCTCAGTGACGTGGGATGGTCCATCATCATGCTGAGCTCGTATCAGAGAGCACCCAACGCAAAAACAAGCTCACCTCGATCTGCGATGAACTCTTTCCGGAGTTTCCTCGCCTGCTGCGCAACCCCAACCAGGCCTCCAGCCCTGGCTCTGCGCTCTCGGTTCCCCACTCCAGCCCAACTCGCCCAGGCCACGTTCTGGCAATGACGTGAAGCCAGAGGGAAAACCTGTAGTGTCTCCGATGCGAAACTGAGAGAGTTGCAGCGACTGGCTGCGACATCCGCATCGGCATCAAAGATCCAGCTCGCGTCAATGGTCTGGTTTTCGAGCAGAAGCAACTCATCGCGGAGTTATGCCTTCTCGGCGAACACCTGGAGCAGTTGGAGCAAGAGATGGTTCAAGTGGTCGAGAGATCCCGAGAAGGCAAGATTCTCCTGTCGGTTCCAGGGATTGGACCACAGGCTGCGGCCACGCTCATTGCCACGATTGGCACTCTCGCCAATTTTGAGCGCCCCGCCCAACTGAAATCCTCCTTCGGATGGGTTCCCAAAGTGGCCCAATCGGGATCAACGCTGGACTGGGCCCATCTCTCCCGTCGTGGGGTTCGACACATGAAACAAACCATGTATCTGATCGTCTGGAGAGCCATCCAGTGGGATGCCGACTGGAAAGAGGTCTATGAGCGCTTGATTGCACGCAAATGCCATGGAGACGAGCGAACTCGCCGACTCGTGGGGCGGGAGACAGTCATTGGAAGGCTGGCCGGTCAAATGACCTCAGTGATCTCTGCACTGCTCAAAAAGGATCAGGAACTGCTTTTGCATTTGGCTCCTGGAGTGAGGCCGCCGGAGCCTCAGCTCTCTGATTCGGCATGACATCGAAGCCATCGCATGGGACAGTATCACTCATCCAAATCGGGGGAAAGGCAGCAAGGGGAGATTCAGCTTGCTTCAAATTAACTCATCAGGGAGAGATTCTACATGAGTTTTTTTAGGATGTCGCGCTCCTGTCGCAGCAATTCATTTTCTCGCTTCAACTGGCGAATTTCTTCTTCTTGTGGAGTCTGATGACCGCTGCCAGGAAAAGCCTGTTCACCCTATTCTGCAAACCGTTTGCACCAATGATGCAGCGTGCTGTCGGCGATCCCTCAATCCCGTGCGATTCGGGCTTGCGATTTCGTGCTCGATCGCACGAGCTGTACCGCTTCTTGCTTCAATTCTTGGGGAAATGTTCGTTGCTCCTTTTGCAGGATCCTTTCCCTTCCTGTGAGGAGTCCACTCTTTCAAGTTTCCATCCTCCACTTCTCCGGGTCAAGACCAGTATTTTGAACCTGCATAGAATAAATGTATAACTCCGTGACGCTCCCATCCCCTCAAAAGGGATGGGCTTCCAGGCGAGAACGCTCGCGTCTGTGACCATTCCCCAGGGGGACCAGCAAGGCTGGCGGCTGAGGCGCTGCGCGCACCTGGACAACTGCGGTGCTTTCGGGTTGCCCCTCCCGCAGGCCCGCGTCCGGGCGGACTACGACGTCCCACCGGGCGTCAGTTCTTGATCCTGCCGCCTGTCCCGCAAGGGGCCGGGTCGTCGATACGTGAGCGAACTCGGATAGCTGATCCGCGAACCAAAAGCCAGGAGATGCATATTCATGCTCCCCACGATATCGCGGTGGCCGACAAAGCCACAGCGCCGACAGGTCCAATTTCGTCCTGTCGGCTTCTTCTTCCAGTCGCATCGCGGACAGTGGCTGCTGGTTCCCCGCTCACTGCCGCTGAAGCACGCGATGCCGACTTGTGCACACTTTTCTTGGAGATACTGCTTGTCTTTGCCGTACTCCCACTGAGCCATGCGCTGGTTGTGATGGCGTCCTTTGTTCTCCTTGCGTACCCCGTGCGGATCACCCACGTAGAGCGTCTGCACCCCTTCAGCACGGCAGAACTCCACCACCTGCCGCGTCCCTTTGTGCCGCAGGTCGCGCACCCGGCGCTCTTTCTTGCCGCGCTCGCGCTCTTTGGTGTACTGCAAGCGCCTCCAACGCTTGGAGCCTTTCTGGCAGCGCGACTGCAAGCGCGAGAGCCGCCCGAGCGTCCGGTTGTATCCTTGCTTGATGCTGCGCATGCCTCTGCCAGCCACGATGAGTCCCTTACCCGTGGTCGTGGTGATGGCTGCTTGGTGGATTTCGCCCAGGTCGGCAGTTGCCCGAACAGGCAAGGAAGAGGAAGCCTCGGCAGAGGCAGGGGAGGAGGCAGGGACCACTATGTGCAACTCATATCCCCCGTTCCAGACCAGGGAGACCGCTCCGATCTGCTCTGGCAGATCGAAGAGGCGGAAGGAGAGCGACTTGCGCCCCCGCCCCATGGGCAGGATCAGGCGCTTACCCTGGCGGGAGACAGCCTGAGCAGGCCACTGCACCGTCATGTACTTCTTAGGATGGTAAGGGTAGCGGTGACGGGGGTTGCTTGGACGCACCTGTTTGATGGTCTCGACGTTAGTAAGGAATTGGTGACAGACCATCTGGATGGATTGGCTGTGCAAGTCGTACTGTCCACCCCGAGTTTCCCGCTGCAAGTCGTTGCGGTCAGGCCAGACGGTCCGTTCGGTTCGCGCCGCTCGGTGACGGCCGACACAGTACATCCAGACACGAGCGGCTTCCATCTGCGCGCCTTTCAGGCGCGCTCGGGTCCGCCTGTCAAGGTCCTTGAGTCGATAGATGCGCACCGTCTCCATGGCTGCTCCTCTTGTTCTGTCGGTCAAGCATAGCACGAACGCTTGTTCCAGTCAAGTGGCCAACGAACAGCTAAGCAAGGTGAGGCGACTCTTCCTCCCTCTTCCCCCTCCAGAGAAGAAACGGTGCTCTCATCCCAATCCCCTGCAAGGGGATGGGACTTCCCGCGCGGCTTGTTAAAGGCAAAAGAAAACCGGACGGTTTCTTTCGCCCGGTGAATAGGTTATTATTATATCACTACTCTCAAGCTACATTGTATCTTCTCTGAGAGCTTGCGTCAAGCATTGATTAGTTGCTAATTCTGTAACGAGAATTTACAATATAAACAAAATGTGTCCTATCACTTGTATCTCTTTTCTTGCAACGGACGAACCTTTCAACCTGGCGCATATCTTTAGCTGTGGCACTAGTAGCAGCGATCTCTAGAGATTTCAGGAGAATAAGATGAGCGTAGATTCCAGCGATTCCAGCATCATTTTTCAAATGCGCGCCATCACTATCTCACGTGAATATGGGAGTGGAGGTGGCGAAATTGCTAGACGCCTGGCCAAACGCCTGGGCTGGGGTCTAATCGATCATGAAGCAGTAATACGGGTAGCACAGGAATTAGGAGTCACCGAGGCGGAGGCGGCGGTACACGATGAATATGCTGAGGGTCTTGTTTCACGTATTTTGTCCAGCATGCAGGCAGTTGATCCAGCAATGTATGCGGCAGGGCCGGTTTCATTGACAACGAACGCACAAGAATACCACAAAGCACTAGAAAAGGTTGTCACATCAGCGGCAACAGCTGGACATGTCGTGATTGTAGGTCGAGCGGCACAGGTCATTCTAGCTGGGCAACGTGACGTTCTTCATGTGCGGGTAGTAGCGTCGATCGAACAACGCGTCCCCTATGTCATGCTCCGTGAAGGATTGGACCAGGATGCAGCCCGTAAACGCACACAGACGAAAGATCGTGATAGAGTTCGCTACTTGCAAACACAGTATCGCTTCCATCCTGAAGACCCACACCTGTATGATCTCGTGTTAAATTCAAACATCATCGATCTGGATAGTATCGTCGATCTGATCAACCTCGCGTTAGAGCGCAAGGCCAGCCACCTCTCAACACCTACTGAGAATCTGGGACCTGGCACAGGTCTGACTCGTTATCCCACACAACCTGGTGATTTTCGCCTATCAGAAAGTGCAACGTAGTCTTCCAAATTCTAGCACACTATATCACTCCTGGGAGCACATCCATGGCATTACCCATCCGCATCCTGGCTGTCGATGTTGGCACAGGCACTCAAGATATACTGCTCTTCGAGAGCGGCAAAACCATCGAGAACTGCTTCAAAATGGTCATGCCATCACCGACAGTCATTGTCGCCGAGCGTATCAAGCACGCTACCCAGCGCGGGCAGCCCCTGTTATTGACTGGCGTCACAATGGGTGGTGGCCCATGTCATTGGGCGGCCCGCGATCACGCGCTGGCCGGCTTCCCGGTGGCCGTTACCGCTGAAGCGGGGCGGACATTTGATGATGACCTGTCGATGGTTGAACAGATGGGTTTTGAGATTATAGATATGGACGAGGCAGCGCGACGGGCAGAGAATCCCACGCTGGTACATATTGAGTTACAAGATTTTAATGCACAGGCCATTATTAGCGCCATGCAGGCCTTTGACGTAGATCCTGCGGTGGATGCCCTTGCCATCGCAGCCTTCGACCATGGCGCGGCTCCTCCTGGGATTAGTGACCGTCGTTTTCGCTTCAATTTCATCACCGAAACGGTACGCAAAGAACCGACGCCCAGCGCTTTTGCTTATGCTGTTGAACATACGCCTGCCGACCTGACTCGCTTACGTGCCATTGCCTCCAGCGCAAGCCGTTACGTAGAGTTGAGTGGTTCATCTCCTGGTATACCCCTCATTTTAATGGATACGGGTTCCGCTGCGGTACTGGGTTCCTTAGAGGACCCGCAGGTGCGTGACCAGCAAAACAGCCTGCTGTGCAATATTGGCAACTTTCACACGCTCGCTTTCCATCTTGTAGAGGGGCGCATTGTGGGTATTTTTGAGCATCATACTGGGGAGATCGATCGCGCTCAACTCGAGGATATGCTGGTGAAGCTGGCACATGGAACGCTTACAAATGAAGAGGTTTTTAATAGCAGCGGCCACGGCGCCTTGATACTTGGTACGCCTTCTTCCATTGATAACGACGGCTTTCCCTTTCTCGCAGTGACCGGTCCCCGGCGGGAAATGTTACGAGGTTCTCAATTACATCCCTACGAGGCGACACCTCATGGCGATATGATGCTCGCCGGCTGTTTTGGGCTTTTGCGTGCGTTGGCAGACCATGAGTCAGGACTAGCTCCCTTGATTGAGCCGTCGCTACTTGGGAAGCTGTGAGGCCTGTGAACTGCTGAGCGTGAGAAGGGCGTGAAGAGGCAGAGTACATCTGAACCTAGCTAGCTCAAAAAAGGTGAGGGTAAATAAGGTAAGAGTCTTGACTGGACAAGGATACCTGTACTATCCTACTTCTATCAGTATTGAGATTCCTGACACAACAAAGGAGCAATGAATGATTAAGCCCTACACCGCCGTCGGACTCATCCCCACTGTGCGAGGCATTCGCAAACGTGCAGATATCAAAATCAACCTCGACCACCTCGAACACCTTGTCAAAGCAGCCTCCTGGTTATCCAGCCTCGACCTTCCAGTTCGGTTGATTGCCCTTGCTGAAGGAGCACTCCAGGCATTCAACGATGAGGTACTCGACCTCGACCATGTCACATTTGCCAGGGAATGCGCTATCGATATTCCTGGTGAAGAAACTGAAGCACTGGGCAAGATAGCGAAAACGTATAACGCCTTTATCATGGCCCAGGCAAAAGCAAAGCACCCCGAGATCAAAGATCGTTTTTTCAACGTTGGTTTCATTCTCAACCCTCAGGGTGAGGTGATCTTGCAGCACTACAAAGTCTCTCCACTCTTCCCCGTTGAGCACTCTGTCTGCCCGCATGATATCCTGGATTGGTCAACCTGGACACAATTCTTTATTTTTGCAAGGATAGCAGGCGGGGCAACCTCAAACTGGACGCGGAAGGGGAAGTCACCCTTTGCCGGATACACGCTGGCTTTGAGGCCAAGGATGCGGACTGCTAAGCGTTTCTCTTCATAGGTTGGCTCATACGTCGAGTTCCCCAACAACGGCCTGACATTCTCTGCCCAATATTCAAACTTCGTGATCTCCACTTCCACGAGCTGTCGATCTTCTTCTTCCTCCTCAATGTCATAGATCAGAGCTGCTGCATCGTGCTTTTGCCGTTCTAAGTCCTTCATCATCCCTGTTATGGTTTCGATGGTTTCATCATCTGTCGCACTTTGGGCAAGCTTATACAAATTGTTCATCTGCCGACGGATGGAGGCAATGGTTTGCTCAATGTCCTCGGTGTTTCGTTGAGGCACATTTTCAGACCGGAGCTGCTCAACTCTCGCCCGCACCATGGCAGGGTTGAGAATGACCTCAACAGCTTTTGCCCAGGCCAACCGGTCAAGGACTGGTTGGGTAATCACCGTATTGTGATAGTGGATGAGTCCTTTCCCGCCGGTCTTGGTTTGACAGAAGTACTCAGGCTTTCGCCGGTCATTTGTCGTGGTGGGATTGTGGTGCCTAATGTTCATGGTACGGCCACAAATCGCACAGTGGCAGTAGCCACACCGGAGTATCCCTAAATCTTGGGGGTGTTTGTTATTGCGCATGGCTTCTTCCTTGTTAATCTTGAGGCGTATCTGGACGCCTTGCCACACATCCTGAGAAACAATAGCGGGGACAGTGCCATCAGGAAGCAGTACCCATTCTTCCTCGGGTCGTGCGAGCAGTTTGTTTCCCACAGCCTTCCATTTGTTGCCGTACGCTTTACCCATATAGACGGGGTTATTCAGGATGCTGGCAATGGTTGCTGAGCACCAGCGCGGCTCTAGCTTTCTCGCACTTTGCGGGGGCGGTACGCCCAGGTCATTGAGCTGAAAAGCAATGCCTCGCAAACTGTTCCCATGCAGGGCAAGATCAAAGATGTACTCAACCACTTTTACGGGTGTCCATTCTCCGCCGTCACGATCTACAAAAATGACTTTGCTGTTAAAGTCATATCTGGCTTTTTGCTCACGCTCTGTATCGAGGAAAACATAGCCGTAAGCAGGGTTTGGGTGCCCTGGCAGACTCCCACCCTCTAAGCGATCTTTCTTGCCTCTGGTCGTTCGTGCGTAGGTGTTCTCACGCTCAATTTCAGCCACCATCGCACGAGTGGCAAGAATGAACCTGCCAATAGCTGAGTCTTCAAACTTCTCCGTGATGGTTTCAATGGTCACGCCGTATTTTTGCAAAATGTCATAGATGACAAACACCTCAACCTGTTTTCGCGAAATGGCGCGGATTTCTGTAACAACCAACACATCAAACTCGTGCCGTTTGGCTGCGGCGAGAATTGCCATCAGCTGGGGGCGTTGTGTATAGGAAACCATGTAGGCTGTCATGGCTTCGGGGTAGAGATGATTCTCAGTGAGGTCATAGCCCTCCTTCTGGCAATAGGCGCGGATGGCTTTTTCCTGGCTCTCAATCGTTGGAGAATCATGTAAGTCAGGGTCGGATACACGCGGGTATCCTGCGGCTCGAATGCGTCTTTTTGGCATGAGGTACTCCCATGATAAGTGGGCAGTACTAGAGGTATTAGGCATGTGTGGCTCCATTCCTAAGTACTTGGTGAGCCAACACGCCTGAAAGACCACTTTCTCCTCTTGAAGAAAATGGTATAATGAGGCTAATCGATCATCGTGGTGGCTCACGGTGACGGGAGGGTGTATTGTCTGCCGGAAACAGCAATGCACCCGTCATATTTTCTTGTACCTCTAAGTATACCCGAAACTATCCACAAAAATCCACAATTTAACCATCAAATCAATGGCAACACAAGACAAGAAACATGTTTAGACTATGGACACAATACGAATGATGCTCAGGCTTTTTGGGAGCCGTTGCTCCTCTTCCACGCCACTAATGGTTGCGCTCCGAATACCTGGCAGCGAAACAAGATATCTGAGCGCCGCTTGCTTCGTTTTTCCCGCCAGGGTGCTTTTCAGGCGTTGCGCCGCTTCTTCACTGAGCGTATATTCCCAGATGCCCTGCGCGGTACACGCAAGCGTAACGGCTTTGTCCGTGGTTGTCGTCTGGATCGAAGAGATGGCAATTTCCCCTACCAACCGATAGGCTGTCCCGAATTGGCGTTGGGCTTTTGCGCGAAGAAGTGCCGCGACGTGCTGTCTGAGTACGGCTGTGTCGTAGGCAATGGCCTGACAGGTTTGCGACAGCGTGACCTGAACGAGGGTTGCTTCCTCGCCTACTCGATGATCCGCTGAAACCGTGGTAGTGCATTTGAGGGGAAGCAGCGCTTCTGTCTGCATGAGGCGTGACTGGAAGGCTGCCTGCATGCTTTGTGCAACGGTTGGTTGCAGCGCTGACACGACAGCGTGTATATCTGCCTGGGCAACTATATGAAAAGTGCGCTCGTCCTGGCCTCCGGTAAAGGCAGCCGGATTTTTCGCCAGCACTGAGGCACCACAGCAGGCCTCGTTGATGTCAAAGACTGGAATATTTCCCCCGCTGCCTGCACGAAGGGCATGTGCCGAAACACTGGCTTGTCCGTAACTTGGGGGATTGCCCGCAGCGATGCTCACCTCCTGGTCAGTGGCAATGGCTACGCCATCGCTGCCAGTGAGGATGGTACCAGCTGGGATCGTTTGCGAGCTGAACTGTCCGTTATACAGGGTTATCAAGCCACTCGCGTGCGTTGCATCCTGATGCCCTTTGCCGGTTGTAAGGACTGTTTGTGCTTGGGTTATGGTGAGAGGAGCAAGGAAGCGTCCGTGGAGTTGTCCAAGCCTGGGTGCTCCTGTGACAAGTTGCAGCGCTTCAGTGGCTTTCAGGTTTGCTGTTTTTGGCATAATGGTCACGGTGACAATTGGCGGGAAAAGAGCCAGGATGAGTGAGAAAGCCAGGCAGGAAAGCGTCAGAACCACACCAAAAAGAGCAACAATCCAGGCTTGGATATCAGGGCGTTTCTTGACAAGCGTTGTTTCAATTGTCTGGCTGTCCTGGGGTGTCTGCGCACCCTCTTTGACAATGTAAATGCCCTCGTCCAGTGGGTACACGTGGTAGGTCTCAAACTCGTCTTCCGCTGTCACAAGCGGTTGCGTGTCCTCATCGCTTATTCCTGCATCGGGAGGCGTAACTCTTGTGTGGTTCATCGTCTCTTTCCTTGGATAGTGCCGCTGCATGGTTTTCCTCTACGTCCCAGGAGGGAAGATCTCTCCCCTTTTGTTACACAGTGACGTGTTCTCCGGCTTTCAGTGGTCGAAACTGTCCATTCTCGTTTATCATCACCAGGATTTGACCCATGATTGACACCAGCATGTCTGGTTTCCCATCCCCGTTTATGTCTTTGAAACTCAGGGTTACTGGGGTCAGGTCTTGCCCAGTACCCGCAAGCACAGGGCCGGTGTAGATTTTGGCTTTGGTGCTGTCTCCCCCTGGTAACTCAATAATCTCAACGTGGCGGTTGAAGTTGATGGCGATAAAGTGGCTGGGTTGCGCTGGGCTATCGGCGTGCCCGACCACCGCGTCCGTTTGAAAGGTGCGTGGCCGGCCATAATGCCAATCATCCTGGGTGATGGTCCACCAGGTGAGAAGCATATTCCCCCCGATCCACAACGCCAGCATCACCACCATGCCAATTCCAAAGATAAGCGACCAATGCACACGGCGGTGCTGTCGTGGTTCCTCTTCCTCCCGAGAAGCAGTCGTATGCTGGGCTGGGGGGCTGTGATGCAGCACACATCATCATACCCCTCGGTCTCGTCGGGTACTTCCCCCCGCTGCCGCGGGTATTGGGCGGGTAAGCTCGCTCGCCTCGCAAGCGGTGTGCCTGTGTAACTCTGCTGTCTGTTCATGGCTGTCCCCTGCCTTTGCTACGCTGGGTACAGTAAAACGGCAGTGCGCCAGCTGGTGGGGTGCCGGGCGTGCATCCTGGGCAATAACCTTTGACTCCGCAGACGCTACATCGTTTCTCACTGGACATGCCGGTGATTCGAAACGTGTGCCCATACGTATGGCAATCGTGTGGAGTCAAGGTGATTGATGTGTTTACTTGTTGTTTTGGCGGTCTGGTTGTTTGGTGTGGGAGGGAGAAGTCCTCTCCCCAGAGGTTTTGCATGCGGTGCCTCTCTCTCAATTGACAGGCCTGATCAGTAATGCGATACTAGCACTAGACCTTGATGCCTGCCCTGGTAGTAAATAACAGCATGATTTACTGCCCTGATTTACACTCAGCAAAAAGGGGTTGTTCGTGTTTGTTGTGTCCTGCCACTCTGTCAGGGGAAACAGAACGCAACATGTGCGCAGAAGGTCAACGGGAAACGCTTAGAGGACAAGTCTAGGCGTTTCTTTGTGCATCACTCCTTTCTCTGTTGGGGAACGCTATAAAATATTCAGACCCTTGATGTCCCGTACCATGATATCCCGCCCATACGCTCTGCTGAGGGTATCAGCAATTGCTTTAGCTGTTTCAGCTTTGATCGGATTTCCTTCTTCTGCGTTTGCTGCGGATTGACGGGTTATGCCTGCCTCCTGAGCTAGTTTGTTGATAGACCACCCCAGCTCGATGCGATACTCACGTAGGGTCATTGAAATTTACCTCACTACAAGTACATTCAATGCTAGTAGCATACACTAAAGTATATGCAAATACAAGCTTCTATAGGCCTAATTTTTGCTGTTTGCCGTTTTTGGGATAAAATTGGAGAACACCGGTATCTGCAGCCTTTTTGGAGTGGCGAGCGCTCCTCGCTAGCGGTGCATCGGGCCATGGCTGAGGGCGAGGAGGAATTGACCGCGGAGGGATTTGAACAGACCGTCGACCTGAGCGCCGACGTGGCAGGTCAACCGCTCAGTTGGACGCAGCGGCGGCTCGTCGTGCGTTTCGCTAAGCTCGCCCAAGCTGCCTTGTACGCTCGTCTGGCAAAGCTCAGGCGGCTTGGGTACAGGTGAATGTCCACAAGCAAGGCAAAACAATGTATCGCGACGCAAGCCATCCTCACCAAGTACTCAATCGAAGAGTTGATCCGGCCCCAAATCGAGGAACAGGTCAGCGAGCGTGCGGTGCGCGCCTATGGTACTCATCCGGCGTCGGTCCGCCTCGAGCGCACCTTTCACCTGCACAGCGAGGTCGATGAGGCCAGCCGTCGTGAGCAGCATCATGCGCCGTCTGGGGTGGCGTCTCTTTCACCAATCATCCTGAGCAGACGCTCACGCTGGAGCAGGCAATCTCAAGCGCACCACGAGTCGTCCGACAGCGGAAGCCTTTTTGCAAGCGTTTCGGCTGATCCACTTGTCGGTGGTGACCTGGGATAGCAAGCTCATCGGCATCTCCCCCCTCTCTGAGTTGCAGCAGCACACTTTAGGCTTGTTAGACGTTTCACCGGCCATTTATGATCAGCTTGGGACGCAATCTCCTAAACCGCCCTGATAATGACCGAACCGTGAGTATGATACTTCTCTTTGGCAGGTGATGCTGTTTGATTGTCTCAACAGTGTGCGTTCCATGTTGCTATCGAAGGGACAATTTCATTCCGCGTCTAAACAGGAATCGTGGAACTCTTTATCTTCGACAGGTTCCCCCCTCCATCGAACAGGACCTTAGAGTCTCGTAGTTCTTGCTCTACCTCACTGCGTGGTCGGCCATATGTTCTTCGAGTTTGCTCTCGCATCTGATGCAACCTGCGCTCTGCTTCGTCTTGTTTAGCGGCCTGCGGCACATTGAGCGTTTGCATCGAATATATTTGTGGCTTCTGGTTGAGATCTCCACCCACACGTACCAGGGCTTGCCGTTTTGGAAGGTTGAGAAGCTTCGCCTTCATATCACTTTCCTTGGGAATCCTTCTTTCCCCAAGCGGGCCTGGATCCTCAATCAGGAGCTGGATAACCCGACGCAGAGACGTTCGAAAGGCTGATCTCTGCTCCTCGATAGCCGCGATTTCTTGTTCAATCTCTCGTTCAAGGGGAGGGAGAGTTGCCTTATATGCGTCGCGTTCCTCGATGAGAAGGGCGATCTTCTTGAGTAGCTCGTCTTTCCTGAGTCGGATGAGTTTCTCGACCGTATTCATCTGGTTTGCCAGCCACGCATTCAGTGCCGCCTCCGTACATGCCATCTCCCAAAAGCTGCTGTGAGCGTCACCTGCGGTAAGCCGATGCTTTGACGGACCGTCCGCCCAAATTGCTATCCATCCCACATCTTTGGCTTCCACCAACGCTGTTCTATCGTTAAGGAACGGCTTGATGGCTTGCATATGGTCATAGACCTTCACAATTGCGCGCCATCTGTCCGTAACAAGAGTACCTGCTTGCAACTCCTCTGGATCATCTGGCTCGTCACCTCCGTTCCAAAAAGGACGTGCGAAGCCCGGGTCTGGAATCGCGGATGTCACCTCTTCATTGTTGTCTGCATCGAAAGCCAGGGATCCAATGACGAGTTCTTTCGCGCGAGTGCGTTCTGAAATGAACCTCGACTCCGGGTAGAAAAAGATTGGATGAGGTTTTTGCGCAGTCGGTGTGGCAAGGTAGGTTCGATACAGGTTCTCGTGATACGCTCGCACGACCTGGCTCGTTGCAAATTTCCCTTTCAGCCTATGAAGGTCCGTGAGAAGTTCCCAGATCCGCTCGAACCACCGGTTCCATAGTTGAACGATTTGCACGCGCTCCTGCGCGATGATTTTCTCGGGCGTATTGCGATGGCGAAGTGCATGATTTGCCTTTGCGAACCCTTCGAGGTCTTTGAGAACCTCCTCGAGTTGTTTGCGTCTCGGCCCGGAGGCGTCACCCAATACGTAGCGCCAATAATCGGCGTCCGCGAGCAGGACATCTTCAGCTACAAACGGTTGACCATTCCGTTCAATTTCGTGAAATGAAGTAGAAAGGGGATAATAGGAGTGATAGATGACGAGGTACTCCTGAAATGCGCGATCACTGGCGAGGAAAGCCTGCAAAGTCGCTATGCTTTTCTCTCTTTGCAGGAATTGATCCTGTATGTGCTTCCGCTTTTGTTGCGCAACAGTGAAAGTAAGCTTCAAAAGCGGGTCCATGTGCTGAAGGTATGCTTCAAACAAGGGCTCATTCATGGTTTCTTTTGTAAGGGATTGATACAGCAGCGCTTGTAGCAGCTCGAGTATCTCTGACGCGTCCTTTCGACCAGCATCTTGCTTTTGAAGTGGCAGGACATATTGCCGGCAAAAGTCCTGTACCTCCTGATGTGTGTGCATTCCCAGGCGTCGTACGACATCTGTGTAGATACGCTCTGGACGAAGTCGAGCAGCAGCGTCAAAAAAGAGTGGCGCGATCACAGCAGCGTCGGATGGGGTGGGTTGAAAAGAAACGATGATACTGGCAGTCAAGGTGGCTGAGCGGTTTTCCGGGATCAAATCATGCCAAACTTGGTTTGCGCCAATAATCCTGGCACCATATTTCCTGCCCTCTTTATAGAGGTCAGCAAAATCGCTCGTAGGAAAATTTTGAAATTCGTCGACAAAAAGAGAGAAACCGGGTCGTTTCTTCCAATCCATATTGCCAAAGGCAAATGTTGCTGCATGGAGATGCGCAAGCAGAATGGTACCAATCAGAGCAGCGTGCTCTTTCATCTCTTTCGGGAGATTGATCAAGAGCACTTCTCGCTCTTGTATTGCATGCCGAAAATCAACGGAGGTTTTTCGCTGACAGACTATGTTTTTTATAAAGGGTGTTGAAAGAAACGCTGCAAGCCGGTTATCGAGAGCTTGTGTCTCTTTACGTCTCTCAGCGTGCGACATCCCGTTGTATTCTTCTAGCCAATACGCTTTCACTTCCTCATTTGTCAGACGGTTTACGATGCTTGATCGAAAAGCATCATCCCGCAACAGGCGTCGAACATCTGCTAAGGTGCACCCTTGGCATTCTATAAAGGTCAAAGTGATATACCGCAGGAGCTTTCCCAAGAGAATCCCTTTGGCCTCGGGCCAGAGTCGTTCAAAGACGTGTATCACCCGTTCGACGACCATGGCCCGTTCCAGTTCATTGGCGGGGTCTGCACAGTCGAAGAGATTGAGCCCGATTGGAAATTCGGTGTCTGTCATATCGAGGAGGTAGGTCTTACTCAGCCGCTCTGGCGGCAACAGGGCAATCACGTAGCGGATTAAATCACTGTGAGCGTCAAAGACAATCGTCGCGTAACCCTTTTCCAGGTCTTGAGAGATCAGGTTCATTAGAAGGGACGATTTGCCACGCCCTTGTACACCCAGGATATACATCCCGTTACATCGTTCCTTATCATTCACCAAGATCTCCTTTCCCGTTTGGACATCTTTTCCCAGTTTCGTCTTCATGATACTCTTCATCCTTGTCCCTCTAACAAAAACAGGTTTATCCTTCACCCGTCTTCGCTCTTGCGATGAGTGATCTCCTCGTCATATCTCCATGGCCCCTACGCATCCAAAGATACGATCATCTCACTTCCTGCCTCTATCTTTCGTTGGGTTTGACTTCTTTTTCCGCATGTGGAGCATCTGAGCAACGGGGTTATCAGTATCCCTGATGATCTGTTCCTCAATGAGATGTGTCCCATTACGCTCAAATGCACTCTCGACGCGCACGTTATAGTTCTGTACCTGACGAATGACAACGATTTGCCAGGCGGGGAGTACGTCAATGCGATCAGCTGTGGCGGTGACCAGCACATCAAACTGACCATGCGCTGCTGCTTGGCGTAAGCGACTGAGTTGAGGAGCGAGCATCGGATCTCCTTCACCCAATTCGCAGTACACCTGCTGTTCACCTACAGCGTATGCGCGATCGTGGCAGTATGCGTAACAGTCATGAAGCTGTTGTTCGAGGCTAACGTCCTCTTGCTCTGGGTTCAAGATTCTGCATCGTGCATAGATAGCTGCACGTTCCACTTTTGTCGTCATAGTTGTCCCTTTCTGTTGTTATTACCAACTCCATTGGATCGATACTCTGCCAGATCAGAGGATGCTCCTGTACCTTAAAAACTCGTCCTCAAGGAGAGGATTCACTACACTCTCCTTGTATACTTCTTTCGAGCTTTCGGCCAAGTGAGAATTACCGTACCTGACCAGGCACTCCTTGTTTACCGAAATCTTCGAGGTCAGAAGAAGCATAACCGATCGCTTTGGTCCGATTACGGGAAGAAGGTAGGAAAAAGGTGGGAATGCTGAGCTTCCACTCCCGTTGCACTTCTCCTCAAGAAATGGTCATGAAAAGCCTTGCGAAGCCTCATCCTCGCAACACTCTTGTTTGGGGCCAATGCGCTATTGAAGCCATCTCGTGCGGGAAGTGCACCTGTAGTGTCCTCCCCACTTCCCAGAGTTTTTCCAGCCACTTCCCAGGTTTTGAGGAAACGTTGTCACCTCTTTGCGCAGCCCATGCATGGGCTGCGTGGAACGAATGAACCGAAGTCGCAGTGGGGAATCTGGCTGGCTAGCCAGCCAGATTCCCCACTGCGACCAGGCTTCGATCATAGTCCTCCTGCACGTGTTTGAGCAGATGGACAGTAACCGCTAGCATTTTGCGCATCACCGCCATCAAGGCGGAGCCTTTCTTGAGACCGCGTGCCACCAGTCTCTGATAGTAAGCCCCAAAGGCAGACCCCTGCAGATGAAGGCTACGCAAAGCCGCCAAATAGAGCATCTGCCGCGAGCCGGGCCACTGCCACGTTTGGAGAGCTTGGCTTTCCCCTTCCACAAGCCACTTTCTTTGATCTGGACATCCAGGCCAGCATAGGCAATCGCCTGGTCAGTGCGCGCAAAGCGATCCACATCCCCCAGTTCCGCCCGCAGCACCGCCACAGTCTGGGTCCCAAACTCGGGAATCTGTTGCAGGCTCTTGGCAGCAGGATCGTTGACGATCAGTTGCTCCAATTCAGCTTGTAGCTCCTCGAGATACTTTTGGGTCTGCTCCAATTGCCCGCACAAAATGCGCAGGCTCAGCGAGCGCCCGGCTTCCGCTCGCTGACTGCTGACTGAGGTCGAGGCAAGGCTCAACAACTTCT
>WNGP01006402.1_pt1 | contig 16167 bp, 17 predicted proteins | sample 5407671 | NCBI WGS metagenome assembly WNGP01 (sample SAMN13153381, study PRJNA577476) | soil metagenome | isolation source: 40 cm soil or saprolite under Garry oak tree replicate 2 | place: USA:California | collected 2016-06-15 | reverse complement strand
TTGGAGAACCCAACGATTGAAAAAATGGCAGAATGGCTCTGGAAGAAATTGGAATCTCAATGTCCCGGGCTGTGCGAGATTGTGGTGCATGAAACACCGACAGCCCGCTGCGTTTATCGCGGCCGGTAAAAGATGGCGATCGCGGTGTCGTTAGAGCGCCCCGCTACAGTTAATGTTTGGGCGCAGGAACCGTGCCGGTCTCGATTGCTTCCTTGCGCTCTGCGATTATCCGGTTCGCCGTCTCCTCCACCATTTGCTCCAGCAGCAGTCGCAGATGCGTGTTCGGCCGGTAATCCGCCGGAGCGATGTGCTTAACGCGATCGGCGTGGGCTGAGAGTTGGTAACATTTCCGAAATCCAAGGCGCTGCGGATCATCAGGATTGTAAACGGCGATCGCTTGCCCGCCGTTCTTCTTCATCACCGTAAAGCAGGGGACATCGGTCGGTCCGTCGCCGACGTAGATCATGTTTGGGAAGGGAATTGGGCGAATGTCCGCGTCCATATGGTCGTTGACGTCCTGCGACATGTCGAGCAGGCCCTTGTTAATTCGGAACAGGAACTGCGTTTTCTGCGTATGACTGATGACGCGTTTTGGGAAAGAAATTCGGCCTTCTTTGTCTTCGGCAAATTCGCATCCGAAAATCGCGCGCACATAAAGTTGCAAGCGGCTGCCATCGAGCAGCACCTTTAGTCCCGACGAGATGATATAGTGCTCTACCGTGATGCCGTGGGCGATGTGCTCCTCGGTAAGGAGACCTTTTCGAAATTCTTCAAACATCTCCGGCAGGCCTTTGTAAAAATTTAATTTGGTACCGAGCTTTCTTAGCTCTGCATTGGTCGGCCGATCCATGCCGAAGGTGTCGAGCATCACCTTCATGTAGGCGAGCTCGTTGTCGTAACCGTGTTCGCGCACGAGCTCGGCGCAGCGTCGCCAGAAATTCTCAGCATTAATGCCGAAAGCAGGAAAAACGATGTCTTCCTGCATGTAATTCGGGCTCAGCGTCTGATCGTAATCATAAACGATAGCGATGGTGTTTTGTGGCGTAGACATGGGGACCTTGAAGCGTTATCTCGTGAACGCTTAAACGCTTCAACGGTTATTTAAGCGCGAAAAGAAATCCTCAAACAACGCGTCGTAAATTGTTCCTCGCTCGGGATGATATTGTACGGCGACCGCGAATGGATAATTCCGGAGGCGCATTTGCTCGATAACTTCGTCGCTAGCGCACCACGCTTCGACTGTGAAGCTATCCGCGACCCGATCGACCGCCTGATGGTGCGAACTGTTTACTTTCTCGAATCGATGATTCGCGGTCGTATCGTAACGCAACCTCTGAATATCATAGTCTTTTTGGTCTGGGAGCTTGTGACCGGGAATGTCGAGCTTAAGCGTGCCGCCAAGCGCGACATTTAAAACCTGGATGCCTTTGCAAATGCCGAGGATCGGCAGACCGCGCGCGAGCGACTTCGAAATCGCCTCGAACTCCCAGCGGTCCCGCACAGGATCCACGTCTTTATCGATCAAGGTTGGATCGACAATTTCCTGGCGCAGAGATTCCGGCGCGATATCCGAGCCGCCCGTTAGGAGCAATCCGTCCATTCGGTCCATCGAAACGTCGCCTTTGCGCGCATCGAAAACATGAACGTCAGGATGCTTCGCAAAAAATGGTTGAAACCATTTTTCATCCTTCGGGCGGATCCAAGTGACGAGATTAGCCATCAAGGACTGTAAGATGTAGCGGCGGCTGTGTCAGCCGCGTATTTCAATCGGCGTTCCACAGAATACGGCCGGCGGGTGCCGAGCCGGATAGACGGGCAGCCAGACGGGTGAGCGAGCTGGGGCGCGAGCGAATCAAACGCCCTACAATCCCATTAATTCGCGCACGTATTTCACTGGTGGGCTGCCATAGGAAATCACCTGATCATTGTATTTCTTTTGATCGAACAATGGGCCCGCCTTCTTTTTTGCACTATCCCGCAGATCGAGATATTCGCTCACGCCGACGAAATAAGTGGAAAGCTGTGTGGAGGTGAGCCGTGCGCGTTTCCACTTCGCAACTGCTTCACCCTCCTGTTGAAAAGCTTCTTTCGTCATTAAATCCATCGCTTCCTGCTCGCTCATGTTCCCGGCGTGAATGCTTTGATCCAGAATGGCATTGGCGATGGCGCGCAGCCGCATTTTCAACTGCTGCATTTTGACTTCGGGACCGCCGTAACTCTGTTCTGCCATCATCTGTTCGCAGTAAACCGCCCACCCTTCGATGAATGTGCCGCTCTGAAAAATTGCGCGAACCAGTGTGGGCGCGCGGAATTCGTTCGCGTGAGCCAATTGCAAGTAATGGCCCGGCATCGCTTCATGTACGGTCAAATCGCGAATCATATAGTTGTTGTATTCGCGAAAGAACGATTCCTTCCGCTCCTTCGTCCAATCTTTCGGCGTCGGTGCGACGGCGAAAAATGTTTTACCATTTTTCTCAAGAGGACCAGAGGCATCGCAATAGGCAATGGCCTGGCCTCGCTTGAACTCCGGCATCACGATTACGTCCAGCGGCGTATCCGGGACGGTCACCAGATTGTGCGATCTCACGAAGTCGGTCGCTTCACCGACAATTTTTTGGGCGTAACTAACGATCGTGTTATCGTCGGGGTGTTGCTCCGCCAATTTATTTAAAACCGCGGCCGTGATCTTTTTCTTATCGGCAAGCGCGGGCGGGTCAGTCTTCGGAAAATATTTTTTGTAAAGTGGGAGTGCCGTTTCGTAGATGGCTGTCTGCGTCTGCTGCAAATCCGCTTGTGCGCGCTTCATGATTTCTTCCATCGACAGGTCGGAAGCGAGCGCGAAGCGCAGTTTCTTTCGAAACTTCTCGACGCCAAGACGGAAATCGCCATCGGAGCGCGGCAAGAGATCTTTCTCCAGCCATCTCTTGTAATCCTCCAGCGCCGCTGCGGTTTTTTCCTGCAAGGGCGCGAGTTCCTTTTTCATCTGCGGCGCGCGATCAAGGAGGGGAGCGAGTCCTTCGCGAACAAGATTTATCGCGCCCTGCGTTTGTTCAATTGCCGTTTCTGTATGGACGCGCGGCGGATGCTGCAAATTAGCCTTCGCCTGCGCGATCACGCGGGGTATCCCCTCCATGCGCTGGCGCAAATTCGGAATCCGTTTTTCTGGCGACGCGAAATCTCGCGCGACCAAAACATAAAGGCTGTTCGCCAGGCTCTGATTGTAAACGAGCGGATTCCAATCAGGCTGTTTTAACTCTTCAGCCTGGAAGATCTTGTAATCGATGTTCTCCTTCAGAATGCGAAAATCGACGTTGTTCGCACCGGTGACTTGCGATCCGTCGAGGGCGTTTAGCTTTTCGCGAAACTCTTTTTGCGTCGCTAGTTCTTTCGCCCGCGCTTCAGGCGAATAATCCGTTAGCCGCCCATCAAACCGATGGTCGCCAAGTTCGGTCGCCTCCTCCGGATTGGTCTCCAGCTCCAGTTCGATGTAATCGTGCGCAATCTTCTGAAATTCGTCGTCTTTCGGATTCGCTCGGGCGGTGGATATCGAAAGTGATATAGACAATGCGACTACGAGGATGATTGTTTTCATTTTGAATCTGATCGCTACGCTTCCGGCTGGACCGCAAACCCCATCGCAGGTTCAGCGTCGCCGGAAACTCGAGTCTGGTCCTGCAAATAAGTTCGGCCCTTGTAAAACGGCGTGACGATTGCGAACAAAATCGCCGTTCCCAACATCACCCAAACGAAGAACATGAAGTAACTGGTTCCTTGTAACTTCACTGAGCCGTCAGGATTTTGGATGAAGAAATTGACCGCGGCCGTGAATTGGTTGCCAAGTGAAACGGCGAATAGATACGTGCACATGACAAGCGATTTAAGTTTTACTGGCCCTTGGGTATAGGAAAACTCGAGATGAGTCGGCGAAACCAGAGTCTCGCCCGCGGTCAAAATCACGAACGCCCAAATTTGCCACACAATGCTCGGGCGCGCGCCGCCGTCGATTCGTGTTTGGATCATGGCGACTAAAAAGAATGACGCAGCAGTGACAAATAACCCGGCGCCCATCTTTCGCAGTGGCGTCAAACGGATGAACTTCTCGACGAACGGATAAAGCCAGTAAGAAAAAAGCGGCAGCATGATCAAAATGAAAATCGGATTGACGGTCTGAATCTGGGACGACAGCCACTCGACGCCGAAAAGATGTCGATCCATCGACTCGGCTTGGAGAATCCACGAAGAAAAATTTTGCTGCCACAATGCCCAGAAAATGGCAACGAACGGGACCGGAATTAGGATGTTGAGCAGGATTTTGCCGGTCTCTTTGTTGAAAATTTCGCGCGCATACGTACGCAGGCCCACCGGTGGGATGTGGACGAACTTTTTGCGGCCGGCCCAAAAGAAAATCGTCGCGATCACCATGAAGATACCGGGCAAGCCGAATGCGATGTCCGGACTGTGAAGGCGCGGACTTTCGAGAAAACTCACGATCGACGGCGAAAGTTTGGCGAAAAGGCCATCCGGCGCGGCTTTGTAAGGTTCCAGCAACCAGGGAATCAAAAGCGTCGAGAGCGCCGAGCCGGCGTTGATCGAAAAATAAAACCAGTTAAAGACGCGAGTCAGCAGATGCTTGTTCGTCTGGTTGAAACACAGGGCTTAATGCCGCCCGCGCCCATTGCGATCATGAGCAGACCGATGGCGAGCAAGTAGCGCGGCTCAATCGCGTGCGCCACCGGCGAGCCCATCAAAGCCAGAGTGAAGTGACCGCCGCAGTAAACCATCGACAACCACAAGACGACTCGGAATTTTCCGAAGACGGCGTCGGCGAGGATCGCGCCGAAGATTGGCAGAAAATAAAGGGCCGAAACGAAAGTGTGATACCAGGCTTCGGCGTTCGCGGGTTGCATCACGCTCAAGTGGCCCATTTTGTCCAATAGGTACTTGGTCATGAAGATCGTCAGAATGGAATTCATCCCGTAGTAGGAAAAGCGCTCCGCCGCTTCGTTCCCGATGATGTACGGAACGCCGGGTGGCATCGTGCTAATTTTCGGCGGCGTCGTTGCGTATTTGTGTTTGGCCATAGCGCTGGCTTTGATTTAGGGACGTGTCTTCGCAGGGAAAAATTCGGCTGGCGTCGGCGAGGATGAAGATTTTTCAGACTTCATTTCGCTCGCTTTGGACCAAGCCTTTGCCGGATCGATTTGTTCCCTCTGGACTTCCGGGATTTCGCCAAGTGAATGTTTTTCGCAGGAACAAATGGCCATCACGGCAGTGGCGCTGAGAACAGACACGGCCTTCGCAACGGAAACTCGCATCATGCGCGGCACAGTAACCGTCCTCCAGCCTCGCGTGCAAGGATGAAAGCTGAAGGAATCACCGCATCATCATGCTCGTTGAAATCCTGCTCATGCTCCTAATCGTGCTCGTGATCGATTTGAACCCTCGATTACGAGCAAGATCATGAGCACGAGCATGAGCAAGAGCCTTCACAACATGATTGAAAGACGCCGCTGCAGGATTACTATCCAACGCGGTGGCACGCACGGACAGACACAACGCTTGGAACGAAGTCTTCGCTCTCGTTCTCCTTTTCGTCGGCACATTGCTCTTTTTTGCGTTGATCTCCTACACGCCCAAAGATGTGCCGTCCTGGATCTGGTTTAGCCATATTTCGCCAGCGAATCACCCCGCGCAAAATTTTATCGGACCGGTCGGCGCGATCGTTGCGGGAGTTTGCTATCAATTGATCGGCGCGGCCGCGTACCTTTTGGCTGCGATTCTGCTCGGATTTGGCGCCGCGAAACTTTTTCACCCGAGCTTGCGCGTGACGCGGCGATTGGCGTGGATCGTTCTCTTCATCGGGTCGGGCGCTTGTTTACTGCATCTGCAACCGTACCATTTGCGCGGCTGGCATGCCGCCTTCAACATTCAAGGTCCGGGCGGTTGGATCGGATATGCCTTCGCCGATGAGCATCACGGTTTACTCCGCAATGCTCTTGGCCCGTTCGGTTCGCTTATCCTCCTGATCGGAATTTATGCGACGACCTTGATTCTAATGACTGGACTGCGTCCGATTTATCTTGTTCGCGAGACGGTTGCCGCTACGAGACGTGGAGGGATAAGGCTGCAGGAATGGCGATTGAGCCGCAGATTCCGAAAAGCTGATCTCAAAGAAAAACTGGAGATCAGTGAGAAGCAACTCGCGAAGCAGCGGCGAATCTACGAGAAGGAGCTGAAGAAAAAAGGCATGTTCGTGCCTGGACCAGCTGGCCCGATTGTTTCGCCGGATGAACTCGTAAATCGGCCAAAGCCGAAGGTGGTCGATACAACCGCACTTCCGAGCGAGCAGGCAACTGCTCGTCGAAAACCGTCTCTCGCCGAATTGCGCGCCGGCGAAGAGAAACCAAAGGCTGCGCCGGGCCTAACAAGCCGGGCGTGGAAATCGGAAAATTATGCGCTGCCCGGAATGGATTTACTGGACGAGCATAATCTGGAGGGCCGTGCTGCCGCGGATCCGTCGGAATTGGAGCACGTCCAGCAAGTTCTCATTGACACGCTTGCGCAGTTTGGCATTGCGGTAGCGCCGGGTGACATCACGAAAGGCCCTACCATTACGCGCTACGAAGTTTATCCGGCAAAAGGCGTCCGCGTGGACAAGATCGTGAGTCTGGAGCGAGACCTCGCGCGAGCGACCCGCGCCGAGCGCATTAATATTCTCGCGCCGATTCCAGGCAAAGACACTGTCGGAATCGAACTCGCGAACAGTCGAAAAGTGACGGTAAAATTGCGCGAACTTTTGCAATCACCCCACTGGGAGGAGGCAAAAGGGCATGCAAAAATTCCGCTCGCTCTCGGTAAGGACGTGTACGGCAAAGCGATCATTGCCGATTTGGCACAAATGCCGCATCTGCTCGTGGCGGGAACCACCGGGAGTGGTAAGAGCGTCTGTATCAACGCGCTTGTCGCCAGCATGCTCTTCCGGTTTACTCCGGAAGAACTGCGCTTCATCATAATCGATCCGAAAGTAGTGGAGATGCAGTCTTATAATTCGCTGCCGCATCTCGTCTTCCCGATCGTGACGGATCCAAAAAAAGTGCTGCTTGCCTTGCGCTGGTTGATTGACGAGATGGAACGTCGTTACAAAATTTTTGCCCGCGTTGGCGTGCGTAACATTGTCGGTTTCAACGCCCGCCCGGTCAAAAAGAAGGATGCTATAGCCGGAATCGATGATCCCGGCGGGGAAGAGGCTCCAAGCGGTCCGGGATCGCCGGTCCCGGCTACAAAGGACGAGCTTCAAATTCCTGACAAAATTCCCTACATCGTGGTTATCATCGACGAGTTGGCGGATTTGATGCAGACCGCACCAGCTGACGTGGAAACTGCAATCGCGCGCATTACACAAATGGCTCGAGCAGCTGGGATTCATCTGATTGTCGCGACGCAAACGCCGCGTGCTGATGTCGTCACTGGCGTGATCAAAGCAAATATTCCCTGCCGGATTGCGTTTCAAGTGGCGAGTAAGATCGACAGTCGAGTGATTCTTGATGAAAATGGCGCCGATCGTTTGCTCGGGCAGGGGGATATGCTCTATCTCCCGCCGAGCACTTCACGCCTAATTCGTGCACAAGGCGTGCTCGTAACCGACGATGAAATTCATCGCCTGGTTGAATTTGTCTCTGCCCAAAGCCCGCCCGCTTTCGATACAGCGATGCATGAGAAGCTTCAATCCGCCGAGGCGCCGGAGGAAGAAGTGACGGAGGAAGACGAGGAGCTGGTCGAAAAATGCATCGAGATCATTCGGCAGGAAAAGCGTGCTTCTACATCGTTGCTTCAGCGACGGCTACGACTCGGTTACACACGTGCCGCGCGCATCGTTGATATTCTGGAGCAGCGCGGTATTTTGGGTCCCGGCGAAGGCGCCAAACCACGGGAGATCCTGGTCGATCTCGATGCCGCCGTTTAGCCGGCAATTCGTGCGATGACAATTGAGGGTCTTGGTAAAAAGTTTCAGGAGGCGCGGCGCGCGAGAAATCTTACACTCGACGAAGCAGCCCGGATGACAAAGATTCGCCCGGCCCGGCTGGCGGAAATCGAGGCGGATGATTTTTCTCAATTCCCCAGCCTGGCGTACGCAAAGGGTTTCCTGCTCATCTACGGAAAATTTCTAGATGTCGATGTTACGCCGTATCTTGACGCATTTGAAGATTCCGAGCGCGTTACGGTCGATGGCTACTCGTACCTTCAGGACAATCCTCCTCCCAAGCCAGTCAGCGCGCCCGTGGTGCGCCATTCCAGTCGGATGCGCCATTCCAGTCGGGACCGCATCTCGCCGATGCCGCTCATCTTTGGCATCCTCGTATTGGTTATCGGCTTTGGGGTAATGAAATTAATTCTCAATGTGCAGCGGCTTGCCCCAAGGCGAGCCGAGCCTACCGCCCAAATCTCGCCGGGCGCCGGAACCACCCCAGGCCCCACAACTCCGCCACCAGCAGCGCCCGCCGAAACACCGGCAAGCAATGTTGCGTCCGCTCCTACGGCTGCACCATCGGTTTCGCCCATGCCGACAATCGCGCCAAAGGCGACAGCCGCTTCGGCTGCTCGCGCAACATTAGCCGAGCCGGAAGTGCGCAAAGCCAAGCCTGTGGGTCCAGGGGATCTTGCAAAGGCGCAAGGGGAAACGAGTCCATCGCCAGCGGAATCAGGCGCACCAAATCGCGTCGCTATTCGTCCACTTAAAAGAACCTACATCAAGGTTACCGTAAATGATGAAAGCCAGAATCCTGCTTTGGAGCGCTGGATCTCCCCGAGTGACGGCACGGTGGAATTCCGCGGTAAACATGTCTCGATTCGCGTTCTCGATCGTGACGCCGTTGAGATCAAGAAAAATGGTAAGGAGCTCGAAGAGGACGATGAGGATGTAACGGTTGATTAAATACAGAAAACGCCCAACATCCAACGCCGAACATCGAACGTCGAAGGTTCAGCATTCGGTGTTCGATGTTGGATGTTTTTTTACCTGGGACATGAAGATAAGGAGAAAAGCGATGGGTTCTGTCGGTAAACCAAAGGTTGGCATGATCAGCCTTGGCTGTGCCAAGAACCTGGTCGATGCGGAGATCATGCTCGGCAGTGTTCTGAAGCGTGGAATGAAAGTTACCTCGCGCGCAGAGGATGCCGATGTCCTGATAGTAAACACATGTGCGTTCATCGATTCAGCCAAGGAAGAATCGATCGAAGCGATTCTGGAGGCGCATCATCAGCGCGATTTAAACAGACGACCGAATCAAAAACTGATCGTAAGCGGCTGCTTGTCGCAAAGGTTCGGGAGCCAGCTGCGCGAAGCGCTGCCCGAAGTGGACGCATTTATTGGCTTGGATCAGGTCAGTGAGCTGGGGGCGATTATCGAGACGATTTTGAGAAAACATCCAACATCGAACATCCAACTTCCAACATCCAATTCCGAGAGTTCGACGTTCGATGTTTCTGCCGCTTCTGCGACAAACCATGTCGATCTTAACTTCATTACTCCGCGGCCAACTTACATCCCCGATTATGACACACCCCGCTTCAGGCTTACGCCAGCGCACTCCGCTTATGTAAAGATTGCCGAAGGGTGCAATCATCCGTGCAGTTTTTGCGTGATTCCGCAAATGCGAGGAAAACATCGCAGCCGGCCTCCTCAGTCAGTACTCGCAGAAATTCGGGGACTCGTCAGCGAAGGTGTGCGCGAGATCAATTTGATCAGCCAGGATACAACGTATTACGGAATGGATTTGTGGCGGAAGAAAGCGGGACCACGCCAACCGGTTGACTCGACGCAAGGACCGACTCTTGCTGCGTTGCTTCGCGAGGTTCAAAAGATCGAAGGCGAATTTTGGGTGCGCCTGCTTTATACGCACCCGGCGCATTGGAGTGATGAATTGATTGAGACGATCGCGGAATGCGACAAGGTTGCGCGCTACATCGATATTCCCCTACAGCACATCCACGACTCGATGTTGGGACGCATGCGACGAGAAACCACGCGCACGCACATCGAGACTTTGATCGACAAATTGCGCTCCGGAATTCCCGGGGTTGCCTTGCGCACGACTTTCATCGTCGGATTTCCCGGCGAAACGGAAGGAGAATTCGAGACCCTGCTCGACTTTATTAGGCGCGTTCGATTCGAGCGGCTCGGGATATTTAAATATTCACCGGAAGAGGGCTCCCGCGCGGCCAAAATGCCGAACCAAATTGCCGCGAAGGTCAAAAATGCACGCTACCGGATGGCGATGTCGATCCAGCAACAGATCGCGTATGAAGTTGCCCGCGAAAAAGTTGGAAGCGAACTCAAATTATTGGTCGATCAGCCGCATATCGCCCGGAGCGAAGACGACGCCCCGGATGTCGATGCGAGCATCGTCTTGTCCAAGGCGGCGCCCGTCGGTGAATTCGTTTGGCGCAGGATCACTGGAAGCCGCGGATACGATCTTCTGGCCTAAGGTCCCGGTGGTAAAAAAGCAAACTTTTTGGACTGAAAATTCACTTAGCAGGTGACAGCTGCCCGTTTTCCGAGCAAATTTGTTGATACTTATTTTGCCGATGACTGATCCAAACGAACCAAAGAAAGAAACCGTTCGCATTGAGTTGCCGCCTCAGCCTGCAGCGAAACCACCCGATCCAAATACGAAATCGCGCGAAACTGTACGAATCCAGGTGCCACTTCGTCAGTCATCAGACAAGCCCCCATTGGGTGCTCCGGCGGAGGCGCCGCCTATTTCAAAACCTGCCGCTCCGAATGTGACACCTCCCCAATTTTTTGAGCCGCCGCCACAGCCCTCGCCAGCTTCCCCGCCGAAGCCGCCAGCCGTTTCGACGCCCGTACTCACTCCAGTTACTCCCGCGCCAGGTTCACCCTCTTCAGGACCGAGAAAAGAGACAGCACGCATTCCGCTCATGCCAGACCCGCGTTCGAAGCCGCTCCCCACGGTTCAGATGAAGAAGACTCAACCGCTTATTGCCATGCCACTTACTGCCCCGCAGAGCGCGGCGATTGCAGTGGCGCCAGCAGAGAAAAGTGCAAGTCCGCTGGGCTGGATGCTGCTCGGTGTGTCCGTCGTCATTTTGATTATTCAGATTTGGACGTACTTTTCCTAAAACCAATGGATAACTCCGCCACAATCAATCTCGATGAATCCAATTTTGACCGCGAAGTCACGCAAAGCGACAAACCTGTAATTGTCGATTTTTGGGCAGAATGGTGCGGTCCCTGCAAAATGATCGCACCGCTGCTGGATGAGGTTGCACGCGAGAAAGCGGGCGCGGTCAAGGTTGGGAAAGTTAACGTAGATGAAAATCAGAGCCTTTCGTTCAAGTACAATATCCGCGCAATCCCCGCTCTGCTCTTCTTCAAAAACGGGCAACTGCGCGATCAGGTCACCGGCGTCACGAACAAAAAAGATTTGCTCAGCCGGATCGACGCGCTGAAGTAATCCAAAATCCGCATTCCGAGATCCGAAATTGGAAATGCGCCCGGCGCGGCTCGAACGCGCAACCTACGGCTCCGGAGGCCGTCGCTCTATCCAGTTGAACTACGGGCGCAGAAGTTGAGCCGAAAATTAGCCACAGATTACACTGATTTTCACAGATCAAAACAATCAGATGACAGATTGAGCTGCTGATGTTGTAGCCGGCATCGGTGATGCCGGTTTCGAGCGGCCCGGTCGCAACGCTTCCGCCGGATTTCCACACAAGCCAGTTCTTGTGGCCCATCTTTCGTTTGCCTTTTGAGCTTATTCGAATGAAAATGTTCGCCCGTCCGGCGGGCGGGAAGGGAATATTGTCATGAATCAGATTATCGATGCCATCGAGAAGGAACAGCAAAGAAGCGACCCGCCGCAGTTTTCCGTCGGCGACAGCGTGCGCGTTCACACTCGCGTTGTGGAAGGGGACAAGGAACGAATTCAGATATTCGCTGGCATAGTGATTGGCCGCAAAGGCCGCGGACTTAATGAAACATTCACCGTGCGCCGAATCTCCTACGGGGAGGGTGTCGAGCGCGTTTTCCCGTTGCACTCGTCGCGGATCGCAAAAGTTGAAGTGGAACAACAAGGTCGCGTTCGCCGTGCCAGACTTAATTACCTTCGTACCCGTAAAGGTAAGGAAGCGACAGCAGTCAGGGAATAGAAGTGAATAGTGATCGGTGACTGGTGAATGGTAAAGCGCGAGCTCTATTCACTGATCACGAGTCATATTTCCCATTTTCATAGCGCCGGAATTATTCTAGATTTGCGACCGCATGTATCGGCGCTGCGGATTTCGTTACGAGAAAAAACTCCGCGCCATTGGCGCCGCTCGCATCGCTGGGATCGATGAGGCTGGCCGCGGTGCTTTGGCTGGTCCAGTTGTCGCCGCAGCTGTGATTCTTCCGGAAAAGTTCCGCCATCGTCGCTTGAACGATTCTAAGCAGCTTGCGCCGGAGCTACGCGAAGAAATTTATCACGATCTTACCTCTAATCCTGACCTCCGCTGGGCGGTGGGCATTGTCGATTCCATGGAAATCGACCGGATCAATGTCCTGCGCGCTACGCACAAAGCGATGCGCACCGCCGTTGCCGCCCTCTCCAATACGCCGGACCACGTCTTGATTGATGGCCTTCCCGTTATTCCCTTTCCAGTTCCCCAGACTGCCATTATCGATGGCGATTGCCTCAGCCTTACCATCGCCGCTGCCAGTGTGATCGCGAAAGTTACCCGTGACGGAATGATGCGTGACTTCTGTGCCCATTTTCCGGAGTATTGCTTCAGCCAGCATAAAGGTTACTGCACTGAGATCCATCTCTTGAAACTCCATGAATTCGGGCCTTGTCCGATCCATCGCCGATCTTTCGAACCGGTGGCGCAGCCGCTTCTTACCCTCGAAGGCCTCATCGCAACCGCAGCATCTCTGGCGCGGCGCTCACGGCGAGAAACTGGCCTCCCGCTTCCTGCGGCGGGACGGCTACAAAATTCTTTATCGTAACTTCAAAGGGCGAAGCGGCGGCGAGATCGACATCGTGTGTCGCCACAACGACACGCTCGTCTTCGTCGAAGTAAAAACACGCACCAGGGAAGATTTTGGCCGGCCGTTCACGGCGGTCGATCGACAAAAGCAGAAGCGCATTTCGCGAGGCGCCCTCAACTGGCTGCGGATGTTGGATAATCCCGATATTCTTTTCCGCTTCGATGTCGTGGAAGTACTTGTTACGGAAGGCGCCAGCCCGCGGATCGAATTAATCAAGAACGCATTCCCGCTTTCCAAGCCTTACCTTTATTGACATGCAGATTCACGGCTTGGAAACCTGCACGACGACCATTCGATCGACATTGACCTGTTGGGTAAGTTGGCTTGCAATCCAAATTGCGGCATCTGGATACTCAGACAAGCGCTCATGAACCACAAAATCCATCATCTCGCCGTATGGGTCCTTGTGGTCATCCATTTCTTTATCGGATTGGGATGGTATGCGCTCTTCGGCGAGGCGTGGTTGAATTATAACGCCCGCACCATGACCGACATCGAACCGCCGCATAGCGTGGTTCCCTATTTGATCGCAATTATTTCGGCAATTTTTGTCAATTACGCGCTCGCCTGGCTCTTCGCAAAACTACACGTCGCACACGCCCTCACCGGATTGAAGATCGCGCTGATCTGCTGGTTCGCATTTTTGTTCGTTGAATACGCAACCATCGCCGTGTTCTCCGCCTTCGAGACAAATCCGTGGCCGCTAATTCTCATCAACATGGGCCGGCCCTTCCTCGCTTTCGCCATCAGCGGCATCGTCCTCGGCGCCTGGCGCCGCCGCGAGCTATAGCCGCGCACGTTGTCTGCGCCGCGCGGCCAGTGCTGGACAACAGCCGAGCCGTTGGTCAGAATTAGAATTCGAACCATGGACGATCCCATTCTTGTCGCTCAATCGGATCAACCGATCTATCTGCTTCCTAAGATGGCGAACCGCCACGGCCTGATCGCGGGCGCAACTGGCACTGGCAAGACAGTCACTTTGCAGACACTCGCGGAAAACTTCAGCGCGAGGGGCGTTCCGGTGTTCATGGCAGATGTCAAAGGCGATCTCGCGGGAATGAGTCAGACCGGCGGGAATAATTCAAAGGTCGTCGAGCGCGCGAAGGAACTTAAGATTGCGGATTTCAAAGGGGAAGCTTGCCCGGTCGTTTTTTGGGATGTGTTCGGCGAACAAGTGCTCAACATGGTATTCAAGATCGCGGACGAAAGCGGGCTGCTCCTTCTCGATCTAAAAGACTTGCGCTCAATGTTGCAGTACGTCGCGGACAATGCCGATCAATTCAAAACGCAATACGGAAATGTTTCGGCCGCAAGCGCTGGCGCGATCCAGCGCAACTTGCTCGCGCTCGAATCGCAAGGCGCGGACAAATTTCTCGGCGAGCCCGCGCTAAACCTCGACGATTTGATTCAAACACAAGGTAGCAAGGGCGTAATCAATATTCTGGCGGCGGATAAGTTGATGCAGCAGTCGCCCAAAGTTTACGCGACATTTCTGCTTTGGATGCTCTCAGAATTGTTTGAAAAACTTCCCGAGATCGGCGACCCGGAAAAACCGAAGCTGGTCTTCTTCTTCGACGAAGCGCATTTGCTCTTCAGCGACATCGCGCCTGCGGTCAAACAAAAGATCGAGCAGATGGTGCGGCTGATTCGCTCGAAGGGCGTGGGTGTTTATTTCGTTAGTCAGAGCCCGCTCGACATTCCCGATGTCGTGCTTGGCCAACTGGGCAATCGAGTGCAGCACGCGTTGCGCGCGTTTACCCCACGAGATCAAAAAGCGGTGCAAGCGGCTGCGCAAACGTTTCGTCAAAATCCCAAGTTGAAAGTCGAAACAGTGCTCACCGAGCTTGGCGTGGGCGAAGCGCTGGTCTCGATGCTCGATGAAGACGGCAAACCGACAATCGTCGAGCGTGCGAAGATTCTTCCGCCGCGCAGTCAGGTCGGTGCGATCACGCCCGATCAACGAAACCAAATTATTCAATCGTCCGTAATTTTCGGTCACTATGAAAAAACGGTCGATCGCGAGTCGGCTTTCGAGATGTTGCGGGCGCGGGCTGGGCAAAAAGTGGAAGCTGCTGGATCGCCGGCGGCTACGCCGGGCGCATCAGTCCCGGAAGGAGCGAAAACGTCTTTCTTCGACACCGTCGTCTCAGTTTTTCAACCAAAGATTGGACCGCGTGGTGGCGTCCAGGATTCGGTGGCAACATCAATGGCTAAGAGCGCGATGCGTGCTGCGAGCAGTCAGATGGGACGGCAAATCGTGCGCGGAATTTTGGGAGGAATTCTCGGAGGCGGTAGTCGGCGCCGATAGTTGTAGCGGTGGTCGCCGCGGTGACCACCAAACCCGGTAACAGGCGCTTGGCACAAGCGCCTCTACAAGAAAAATCGCCGAATGCGCTTTTTACGCATCCGGCGATTTGAACCATCCTTCGATTATTTCTTCTTCGGCGAACCCGGCGGGCTGGCTGGCGGTTTCTTTGCGCCCTTGGCCGCCTTCACTTCCACGTCGGTTGCCGACATGGTATAAGTGACTGTCACTTTTTCGCCGACCTTAAGATCACCGGTGACCTTAGTGTTGGCGTCACGATTGATTTCCCACCGATCCTTGCCTTTCTGGACCGCAATCATCGTGTCCGTCACCTCGAGGACAGGACCAGTAACTTGATACGTTTTTGCGCCGGCTGCGAAGGTCAGGTTGCTGAGAGCAAGACTCGCGGCGGCTATTAAACTGAATGCTTTTGTATTCATAGTGACCGATTAGACGAATTCCTAGCCGGGTATTCAAGGATTTTGCTTGGGAGAACGTGCTCTGTCGCGTCCGAAATATTAGGCTCACGCCCGCCTTTGCGCGGCTACGGCGTGGTGTGCAACCACCGCTACAACGGGCGCTTTAATCTTCGTGCCCTCTTCCGATTTAGCTTTTCTACTCTTTAATGTTTCAACGCGTTCTTCTACTGCGGAGATGCGGTTGGAGAAATAGCCGGTAATTCCTTCTTCTGCGAACCGGGTGCTACGCTCGAAGTGATTGGAGCTACTGCTTCTTCGGCAGCGGCTTTGAGTTTTGTCAGGGGGCCCGCGTCAATCTTCGTCGCGCTCATCGCGTAGGTGATGGTTACCTTTGCGCC
>WNGP01002229.1_pt1 | contig 16184 bp, 14 predicted proteins | sample 5407671 | NCBI WGS metagenome assembly WNGP01 (sample SAMN13153381, study PRJNA577476) | soil metagenome | isolation source: 40 cm soil or saprolite under Garry oak tree replicate 2 | place: USA:California | collected 2016-06-15 | reverse complement strand
CATGCACGGAGTCTCCCTCGCACGCCAGGCGCTGGATCTGTTGCCGGAAGCGGAGGTGATCCTTCGTATGGGTGCGCTGGTGACCACGGCCCACGCCTATCTGGCGAGCGGGGATGTGACGCCTGACAGCGAACGCGAGGTCGCAGCCGCGGATGCGTTGATACGTGCCGCGGGCAACCAGCTTTCAGCCTTGAGCAGCATCCCTCTGCTAGCTCGGCTCTACGTCCTGCAAGGCAGGCTCCGGCAGGCCGCTGCCACCTATGCACTGGTGGTACAGGTAGCAGGACCACCACCGGAGGGGTTGCAAAACATATTCAGCGTCAGCAGCCTCTCCTACTATTTCGGCCTGGGCGAGCTGCTGCGCGAGTGGAACGACCTGGAGGCGGCTGAACAGCACCTGGTGCAAGGCATGGCGCTGATCAACGAAAGGCTACCGATTGAACCCTCCATAGCGATCCTAGGCTACACCGCCCTGGCCCGCCTGCAGCAGGCGCGTGACAACACCCATGCAGCTCTCGCGACCCTGGACGCCTTGGCGCGCCAGGCCAAGCAGCGTTGTTTCGCTCCCCATATGGTCGCCCAAGGAGCTGCGGTACGGGCACAGCTTGAACTGGCACAGGGCAACAAGGCGGCAGCGATCCGCTGGGTGGACGGCAGTGGTCTCTCTGCCGAGGATGAGGACTTGTGCTATCCTCGCGAGGGCGAGTACCTGGCTCTGGCACGGGTGCGCATCGCGCAGGCGCGCGACGACCCGCAGAGTCCTTTCCTCCGGGACGTTCTGCACTTGCTGGAGCGGCTGCTCCGGGATGCCGAGGCCAAAGCACGCATGGGCAGCGTGCTGGAAATCCTCGTGCTACGTGCGCTGGCCCTGGAAGCACAAGGGAATCGAACGAGTGCCCTCTCCACCCTCGAACGGGCGCTCGTGTTCGCCGAACCGGAGGGCTACCTCCGCCTCTTTGTCGATGAGGGTCCGCCGATGTTGGTCCTGCTGCGCCATGCCTATGTGCGTGGTATCGTACCGGGTTACGTCACCACGCTGCTCTCCGCCTTTGAGGAGCAGAACCTCTCAGATCTCCCTCTTACCTCTGCTCGCCCCGGTCCACTTGCAGAACCGCTCACCGAGCGCGAGCGCGACGTGCTGCGACTGCTGCTTGAGGGAGCCTCCAACCGCGAGATCGCTCGTCGCCTCGTCCTGAGCGTGAACACGGTCAAGCGGCATGTCTATAACATCTGCGGCAAACTCGGCGTGCAGAGCCGCACGCAGGCCATCATCCGTGCCAAAGCGCTCAATCTCTTGTAGTTGACCGCTTCCCACCCATGTCCCCGCAAGAATCACCTCACATCTACAACTTTGGTGGGCGGTATCTCACCCTTCTCACCAACTATACTCTGCATAGACACTACGATGTGCCGATGTGAACAAATCTGCTTGAATACTTTGTCTTTGGATAACTGAAGAACGGATTGGGAGGAACGTGTTGAAAGACCGAATCAACACTCTCAAGGAGAAAATATGCAACAGGTGATAGAAAATCAGGATCGTTACGTCCATTGTCATCGAGGAAGAGAACCTGCCATGGGTCTGTTACGTCTGGCCGTCCTCGGCTCGCCCGAAGTGTTTCATGACGGAAGCCGTCTCACCTTTGCCTTGCGCAAGGCGCAGGCCTTGCTGCTCTACCTGGCGGTCGAAGGGGGCATGCACTCCCGCAGTAAACTGGCCGCCTTGCTGTGGCCCGACAGTGAGCCCCAAGATGCACGCAAGGCTTTGCGCAATGCCCTTGCCCTGCTGCGCACCCTGCTCGCCGACGCCGGCACCTCTCCTGCTGCGCACAGCTATCTGCTCAGTCAGCAGGATCTGCTCGGCCTGAACCCGCAGGCCCCGCTTGAGCTTGACCTGGAGGTGGTGCAGCAAGCCTGGAAACAAGCCCAGCTGTTCTCTACGTTCCCGTCCGAGGAGCAGCGTGCCTCCCTGGTCGCCCAGGTTCAGCATGCCCTCTCCCTGGTGCGCGGTCCCTTCCTCGACGGCTTCTGGCTGCGCGAGGAAGCCCCCTTTGACCAGTGGCACGAGCAGCAGCAACAGCAGTGGCAGGTGCGCCTGCATCTCCTCTTTGAGCGGCTCTCGTCCTGGCAGGAGGCCGGCGGGGAGCTGGAGCAGGCCCGCGCCACCCTCATCCGCTGGCTGGGGCTCGATCCGCTCGCGGAGGAAGCCTACCGGCGCCTCATGCGCGTGCAGTTGGCGCTGGGCGATCCCAGTGCTGCCTTGCAGGTCTACGTCACCTGCCGGGCGAGGCTGGCCGAGGAGTTACAAGTCGAGCCCTCGGCGGACACCGTCGCCCTGGCTGAGCACATTCGTGCCACTGCGGCTGCTCGCCGGGGGAACTTCCCAGCCCGTCCCTCTACTGCCACTATGGCAGGGAGCCGGTCGGCAGGCGAGCTGGTGGCCCCGCTCGTCGGACGTGCCGCGGCCTTCAGCCAGCTCGTCGGCCGCTACCAGCAGGCGCGGGGTGGGCAGCCGCAGGCTGTGCTGCTGGTGGGCGAGGCCGGCATCGGCAAAACGCGGCTGGCCCACGTGTTTTTAGCCTGGGTAAGGGCGCAGGGTGCCGATGCGCTCCGTGGGCAAGCCTTCGAGATGGGGGGAAGACTGCCCTATCAACCGCTGATCGAGGCCATACGGCCTCGACTGGAGGAGGAAAATGCCCCGGAGGATCTGTTGGAGGACCTGTGGCTGGCCGAACTGTCGCACCTGCTACCGGAACTGCGGATGCGCTACCCTGATCTGCCGGCCCCCAGCCGGGATGAGCTGACCACCAAGGTCCGTCTGTTTGAAGCGGTGGCGCGCCTGCTGGATGCTCTGGCGCAGCGAGCGCCGCTCGTGCTGCTGCTGGATGACTTGCACTGGGTAGATGGGGCCTCGCTGGACCTGGTACGCTACCTGGGCCGCTACTGGAAGGGGCATGGCACGCCGGTGCTACTGCTGGGCACGCTGCGCCGTGAAGGGCTGGACCCCAGGCTTTCCGCTCAGCTCGCCGACCTGGGAAGGGACCTGCCGGTGACGCAAGTGACTTTGCAGACGCTGAGCCAGGCCGAGACTCGCCACCTCGTAGAGACCATCGTTGGGCAGGGAGCACATGGTCCAAGGAGTGAGGGGAAGAGGCGAGACCACAGCACGGCTGGGCCCTCCACCGCAGGGCCGGGGGCAGAGCCTTCGCTTGCGTCGCAGACGCAGCTGGTCGAGCTGGGCGACTTCCTGTTTGCCCAAACGGGGGGGCAGCCATTTTACCTGCTGGAGACGCTCAAGCTGTTGCAGGAGCGGCAGTGGCTGGTGCCACGGCTGGGTGCCGATGGCACCTGGAAGCTGGAGCTGAACGTGGAAATGGCCGCAGTCCTCGCCCAGGAGCGGTCCCGGCGCGAGCTGTTACCAACCTCGGTACGCACGATGATCCTGGCACGCCTGGCGAAACTGTCGCCCCCCGCGCGCCAGTTGGTGATGGCCGGTGCCGTGCTGTGCAACCAGGCGAGCGCGAAGCTGCTGTGGCAGGTAGCCGAGGTGGGGGTGCAGGAAGGATTAGCGGCCCTGGAGGAGGCTGTCGGAAGCGGGCTCCTGCGCGAGGAGGACGCAGGGGCAGGTAGGCTGGGCAGCTATGGCTTCGCCCATGACCTGATCCGAGATGTAGTCTACACCGATCTCGGCGAGGCACGTCGGCAAGTCTTGCACCAGCGCGCCCTGGCAGCGCTGCACACCCAGGAAGTGTCGGCTGCCCAGCTGGCCTATCATGCCAGGGCCTGCGGAGAGGCCGAGACCGCCTATCGCTCCAGCGTGCAGGCCGGGGATGAGGCGATGGCCGTCCTCGCTGTCGAAGACGGCATCGAGCACTACCAACAGGCACGCTTCTTGCTGCAGGAGCAAAAGCCTCTGCAGAGCGGGCTGCCGGCCTCGGAGGTCGACCACCTCTACGCCTGCCTGGGGCGGGCCTATGCCTTCCAAAAGGCCTGGCAGCAGGCCCAAGAGGCCTATGAAGAGCTCGTTGCCTATGCGCGGCAAAAGCCGCTTCCCACGCTGGTCAGCAAGGCCCTCAACCGCCTGGCGATCCTGGCGCTCCAACAGTCGTTCGACAAGCCAAGGGCTCACGCACTGCTTGAGGAAGCCTGGCGCATAGCCCAGAGCAGTCACGATCAGCGGGCGCTGGCGGAAACGAAGTGGAACCTGGCACAGATCACCACCCTCGTGTGGGCGGACCCAAAGAGAGGCTTGTTTCATGGACAGCATGCGCTCTCCCTGGCACGAGAAAGCCTCGACAAGGAACTGGAAGCCAGAAGTCTCTGCTTGCTTGGATGGATCCATCTGCTTGGGGGAGACTTTGAGGAGGCCATACACTGTGTGGAAGCGTCCCTGGCGCTGTATGCGCCCCTTGGCCACGAGCAGACTGCTTCTTGGGAGCTTTCAGCGGTACATTTTCTGATTGGTTCTCCTCTCACCCAAACCTTGACCAATCGCACGTCAGAAGCCTTTTGCTGGGCGCTGCTGGCTCTGGCACAAGTGAATAGTGGGCAGGTGCACAGCAGCATAGGCAGTGGCCGCAAGGCACTCTCGGTCTCGCAAGAGATCAAGAACGTCTGGGCGCACATCTTCAGTACGCACTGCCTCACGCAGGGATTGCTGGAAGCGGGGGCCTCTGAAGAGGTGCTCGGGCTCACGCAACACGCCATGGAGCTGGCGCGAACCCTTCCTCCAACGATCAACTCGCAACGCTTACTCACGGCCCTGGGCAGCACCTATCAAGCCTTGCAGCAGTGGAAAGAGGCACAGGCGACCCTCGAAGAGGCCGTAGCCGAGATGTTAGACCTGCGACCCTCTCTCGTGCCCGCCCTGTCGCGGCTGTGCATGAACTATGCCGTGGCAGGGGAGTGGGAAGCAGCCTATCGCTATGCCTTGAAGGCCATCGCCGTACGCAAGAGCTATGATGCGCCCTTGATAATGCTAGATTTCTCCCGCCATTATGAAACGGAGGCCTTGCTGCGTGGGGGGGATGAGAGGCAAGCGCGAGAAGAAGTGCATCAACTGAGGCAACGTCTGGGATCTTCTCCACGATTCCGCATTTCCTACTTGCGGTCGTTGGCCGTGCTGGCCGCATGGGATGGACAGAGCGAGCAGGCCATCAGCCACTTGCACGAGGCAGCAGGGCTGGCCGCAGACCTCGGGTTGCCTGTAGAACACTGGCAGATCCAGGCGGCGTTGGGGAGGTTGTATGAAGCAGGAGGCCTGCCTGCACAAGCACGCACCGCTTTTGGAGAGGCGGCGAGGATCATCCAGGGGCTGGCACAGGGCATCGGGGATGAGACGCTGCGTGCGCGCTTTCTGGCTGCGCCGCTGGTTCAACAAGTGGTGCAGCAAGCTCAAAGCGAGACACCATCCCGAGTTGTGTGTACTGGTAAGCAGCCAACAAGCAAGCAGAAATATGAGGGTGAGTCATCCGCTGCAAAGGATGTGACAGAAGGAAGAAAACGGCAGAGCTGTGGCAGCAGCAAGGAGGAACTACCTCTTTCGCGAGGGACACAGCGCATTTCTGTTACACAGGAAGAACAGAAAACAGCACCTCCTCCTGAACCATCCTTTTCGGCTGGTTGCTAGTATGCCAACCTCAATGAGTGCCGAGCGTTTAGTTGACTGGAATGCGTGGCAGGTGGATATCCTGCATCACCGCCCAGACAATCGTCAGACAAGACGTCTCTGTCGTAAAGGCGTCAATCTGATCGGTGCGTTGCCGGACATTGCTAAAGAAACTTTCAATCGCATTGGTACTGCGAATGTAGCGATGCATCACCGGTGGAAAGGCATAAAACGTCAACAGATGCTCTTCATCTTCCAGCAGGCTGCGTACGGCTTCGGGGTAGCGCTGGCGATACTTGGCGAGTGTTCGCTGCCAAATTCAGCAGGGCATCTTCTTTCTTCTCTTGCTTCCAGACCCCTGCGAGTTCTGTTGCCACCTCCTTACGCTCGCGATGAGGAATAGCGTTCATCACATTGCGCTGTTTGTGAACCACACACCGTTGGCGTGGGGTCGTTGGAAAGAGCGCACAGACCGCTGCCAGCAATCCCTCATGTCCATCGGTCACCATGAGATCCATCTGTGTGGCTCCACGACGACGCAGATCTTGTAAGAGGCAGCTCCATCCATCTTTATCTTCCTCTGCACACGAGCGCCTCGCCAACACGTCTTTGTTCCCCTCCAGGTCCACACCTAATGCGGTTAAGATGATGGTCGAATCGGTTTGTTCTCCATGCCGAACCGTCAAATGGATGCCATCCAGGTAGAGGATGCGATAGTGTGTGAGAAGTGGACGCTCTCGCCAGGTCTCAAATTGTTCGGTCAAGCTGTGATTGAGGCGGCTCACTGCGCTGGCACTGGGAGCAACGCCCATCAGCGTTTGGGCTACTTCTCCCACTTTTTGCGTACTGACCCCGGCGACAAACATCTCAGTTAACCCTTCAGCTACCTGGGGTTCGTAGCGGCTGTAGCGCTCAAAGATCTGAGTATGGAAGTGTCCCTCTCGGTCTCTGGGGACCTCAAGATCTTCGATGGGACCCGATGAGGTCGCGAGGTCGCGGGTGTAGGTCCCATTGCGGTATCCTTTCCGCTTGGGAGTACACTCTCCCCAGGCTGCGCCGAGGAACTGTTTGAGTTCCTCACGCATGACTTCTTCGATGACGACTCGTACTGCACTCCGCGTCAATGTACGTAAATGTTCATGGAACGTTTGCTGGTCGGGCAACGGTGGAGATGCTTGCTCCAATGCTCCTGGGTCGGTGTTCGATGTGGTACTCTTTTTCTTGGGTAGAGGCATCGTTGTTCCCTCCTGTTTGAAATGGACTGTTTTGAGTAAAAGGGACAATGTATGCCTGTATTATCTCTTCCATCTCTCTGCTTTGAGAAGGGAACGCTTTACACACAACTCGGGATGGTGTCCAGAACATATTTTTGATGGCTCCTGGGCACGTCCAGGAGAAGTGATCAGTAATGCAAAAGTCGGCAGACGCTTCGACGCGTATCTGGGGCGTTTGTCCTGCTTTCTGGAAGCTGAAGAGCGAACCGACGATGAAAAACTGCGTTTAGGTCATCTTCTCAAGGTGTTGACACATTTGCGACCTGGACTCGTTCAATGTTATGATCGCGTCAGCTTTCCTCGCACCAATAATGAGATGGAACGCATGATTCGTGCGATCAAGATGCAGTATCGTCGGATTAGTGGCCGCAAAAACTGGAACAGCTATCTCTTAAGCTATGGGCGCTGTGTCGCCTATCAAGAATGGTGGCTGCACCAACCTGATGGAGAGGCGCAACTGCAAGCTCGTTTACGCTGTGTGCCCTCTTCAGCATGGCGACACGTTCGCCAGGAGACACGCCATTGCCATCGGGAGCAACTCAATCGTTTCCGTCATCGACCACTGGAGTCTCTTGCTTCTTTGGAAATGCGTTGGGAGCAAACTACCGGTACGGGCGTATTGCCCCCATAGTTCCAAAAGCCTGACCAAAAACCTTTTTCCCTTGCAGGGTTCTTACCCAACAGGTATACTACGACCAACGGAGAACTGTTGGGTAAGAACCTGTTGGGGGTGTATGCAGTAGAGCACCTCACGAGGAATGTTAGAGGCTGTGTGCAAAGGCTTGAGAAGCCAGGTGAGAGAGGATGAGGCCGTTAAATTGGCCTGAGAAGGAGCCCGGCAAGGAAGCATGCCAAGTGATACAATAGAAGAGGAGTAAAAAAGAAAAAAAAGAGTCCCGAAAGAGGGGAAGGGGAAGAGAGGTGGGAATATGCAGCGAAGAAGCTATCCCAGTGATTTGACTGAGAACGAGTGGGCTCTACTCGAACCGCTGATCCCGAAAGCTTTGCCCGGTGGGCATCCACGCACCACCGACATGCGCGAAGTGATCAATGCCATCTTGTACCTAGATCGCATGGGCTGCCAGTGGCGCGCCTTACCGCATGAGTTTCCACCTTGGTCGACGGTGTGGAGCTACTTCCGAAAATGGCGCAACGATGGCACCTGGAAGCGCATGCATACGGCCTTACGTGAACAGGTGCGCGTCAAAGCCGGGCGCCAGCCCACCCCGAGCGCCGCCATCATCGATAGTCAATCGGTGAAGACCACGCAAAAAGGGGGGCTCGCGGCTATGATGGCGGAAAACACGCAGCCGGGAGACATCTGTGTGAAGGGTGGCGACTCGTCTTTCCGCAGATCTCTCCGTACAAATTATGCTATTTCTTTCCTATTCTATAAATAGACTCACCGGAACTGACGGGTTTCGGCTCCTCTGTCACCAATTTATTCTCTCTTCCTTTCCCCGTCTAGCAAGCTCTCTCAGAACCTGCACATCCTTCTCGCAGAAGAGGAGAAAGCCCAACCACCCCTTGTTCTTGAAACGCCGCGCCGACCAGGACCAAAAGATCTTCCTTCTGGCATCCCCTCTTCAGCATGGCCGACTGTGCTGCGACGAGTTCTGGAGAAGAAGCAGTCTCTGCGCAACGTGGCTGAGGAGTATGGGGTCTCCCCTGAAACCATCCGGCGCCTCCTTCGCCGTGTTGGCAAGAAGGGGGGAGGCTAAGGCCAACATCTGGGCAACAGGGTGAACAGCGGACTTGACGCTGGTGGTGGCGATCGAAGTGCTCTTGAAGGCGTTCGGCTTGTTCTCTGTCATCCGTTTCTTGAGGCGATCTTCCTGCCTTCACCTCGTATTAAGGAGATCGGGTCGTGGACAGCCAGGGTGGTGTCCTGCCTCCTTTCATGGCCTGGTTGCTGTGCGGTGATCACCTGTGCAAGGACAAGACGGAGGGGTCCGCCAGGAGTTGCAGTCTCCTCGGCACACAACGAGCAGAGGAGAGGGGAACGGAGACGGGAAGCGCCTGGACAGGAGAGGAGAACAGGGCAGGAGGAGAACGGGAACAAGCCGGCAAGGATGGCCGATTGTGGGGTTGCCAAGAGGATGCAGCTTCCCACGAGTTGCGCAACGAGGTCATAGGAAGTAGATAAAGAGCGCAACTATGTGTCTTCCTATCAGGGAAGCATACAGAATTTCCCCTGATAAGGAGGACACATGAGCAGTATCGCTGATACAGCGGTCGTTATCCAGAGTTCTGAACAATCTGTCCCATCCACGCCCTGCTGGTTGGGAGAAGTAAGCCTCATAGCCCAGTACTTGAAACGCCTGGGGGTGCTTTCTGCCATAGAAGAGCGCGTGCGTTTCGCTCGTCGCCGTTTTGGCCATTACGAGCTCATAGACTTTGTGGCCGTTCTGCTAGGCTATGCCATCAGCGGCGAAGCCACTCTCAAAACGTTCTACGAGCGTCTGCTCCCGTTTGCCACCCCGTTCATGGCGGTGTTCGAACGCGAGCGACTGCCTGCTCGCTCGACCCTGAGTCGTTTTCTCGCCGCTCTGGATCAAGCCAGCGTCGAAGCCTTGCGGACCCAGTTCTTGGAAGATCTGCTGGCCCGACCTCTGACGAAGGAACAACCAGGTGGCGTTTTCGATCGCTGTGGCGGGCAGTGGCTCGTCTTCGATGTCGATGGGACGCGTCAAGCGGCCCGCCAACGCGCCCTCCCGCAGACGTCGGACCGCCCTGCGCCACAGCGACGCTTGCTTGGAGTTTGCGCCCCTGGCTATCGCGGACGTAAGCGCGGTGAGATCGTCCGGACGCGCACCACCGTTTTGCAAGCCCATACGCACCAGTGGCTGGCCACCATCGGCTCCGCAGGCCACGGAGACTATCGCGGGGAACTGCGCCGCGCCCTTTCGATGATCCAGAGCTATCTGAAGGCGCAGGGCCTCCCACCATCAACGGCCCTCATCCGTCTCGACGGCCAATATGGCAAGGGGGCAGTCATTGATGATCTGGCAGACCTGCCCTTTGTGATGCGGGGCAGAGACTACAGCCTCCTTGATCGGCCAGAAGTACAGGCTCGCCTCCAGCTTCCCCCAGAGAAGCCTCCCATCCATCCTGAAAGCGGAACAGCACGCCTGCTCTCCGACTGTCCTGAGCTGATCATCACCCCAAAGGGCTCCCGGTGCCGGGTCGTGATTGCCACTCATCCCGCCGGAGCGACCAAGAGTCGCGTGGGAAGCACCCGTGAAGGAGTCGTCTACGAACTCTTCTTTACCATGCTACCACAAGGTGCTTTCACAGCTGCTGATGTGCTGGCTCTCTACCTCCACCGTGGCGCTTTCGAAACCGTGCTCTGCGATGAGGACGTGGAACATTTTGACCATTGGTCAGGCAGACTCCATGCAACCTGTCTCCAGTTGCCGTCGCCTACACCCTAGCAGTGCATAGAGACGCTCGCCATCCTGCGCAGGATGGCGAGCGTCTCTATGCACTGCTAGGGTGTAGGAAAACAAGCTTGCCATGTGGATTGAGCATCATACACACCCAAAGGGGCTTACCGTATAGGACCCCGACCGCTGGTGTTCGCAGACGCCTTGGGGCCAGGAGTTTTGGCAGGTGATCAGCCAATGGGTGTGGAATCTGCGCCTGGAACTGGGTCATCAGCTTCATCCGGCCCCCTTGCGCACCACCGCATTTGCAGAAGCCCACAGCCCTGAGCCACAGGTGATGAAGAGCCCGATACCAGTCCTGCCCAACTCAGGCACGCCCTCGGTGGTCCGAACCGCACGCATGGGGTGCTTGCCCGGAAGCGAGTTTCCTCTGCAAGCAGATGGGATGCTGCGCTGTCCGGCAGGTCATCCTCTCACGGCACAAGAACGACGAAATGAGGAAGGCGGGTATCGTGCGGATCGTGTATGCGGCCAGCATTGGTCATTGTCGCCCCTGCCCACTGCGAGAAGCTTGCCAGGGCTACGGTGCCAAAACCTCGAAGCCGCGCCGGGTGAGTGCCATCCTCCGTCCGCCGACCTCACCCGATCGCTCGATCGAGACCACGACTCCTCTCACCGGAACAGCACCACTCCTGTGGCGAGACTGGAGCCGATGCCAGACGCGACGAGAGTGGATGCGGCTTTTGCGCAGTCAACGCCTTGATCTCCTGGGGAATCCAGAACCCGTGGGCTCTCCCCCCACGAAGCCTTCGCTCTTTTCCCGCGCCCAGCGCGCCCATTGGCGAATGTCGTGGCAGGAACGTCTGGCTCGTAACGCTCGTGCTTCCAGTGCTCCAGCTGTGACGATCACGCTTTTCGGTCTGCCTCCTGCTTTTGCTGCTTCCCTGGGTCTTGCAACGGTCTGACTACGCAGGCACCAGGCGCTAGAGGTCTCTTTTTCTCGGTCAGGCTGTTCTCACCGAGCAGCCCGTTGTGTCTTTTTTCCGCCTTTTCCTATTTTCCACCCCTCCTGAGCGCGCTTTTTTCCTTCTCAAGCAGGCTGTTTCTCCCGTTTTCCTGTTACGCGATAAGGGGAAACCCCTTGTTCATACCCCTTAGCAGGCTCTTTTTCAGCACTTTCTCCATCTCGTTGCGCAACTCGTGGGACCGGTCGTGAACATCCAAGCGAAAGTGCCAGCATCTCGTGAATTCCGTTGGGGCATTTTCTACACCCAGTGCTTGCTGGCGCTACAAGAGCCGCTCCTAGACTACAAGGTCAATCCCCGTGCAAGCGAGGCGTTCGAGCGACGACGCTTCACGACACCGAGGATGACAGGAGACGCCGATGTCTTACGACTTTCCTGGGAACAAGCGGTGGCTCATTGTCGCCCTGCTGCCATTCTCATTGACGAAGCGCACCATATGGGGCAAGCAGCTCGCAACGAAAAGCTGTTGGAGCGCTTAGAACATCTCAAATGTCTTGCTATCTCGACGAACACCGTCCATATCTTGGTAGGCACCTACAAACTGCTCGCCTTTCGCGATCTGAACGCGCAACTCGCGCGTCGAAGTATTGACATTCACTTCCCGCGCTATCAGGTCATGGAGAAAAACGAGAGACGCGCGTTCAAAAATGTCGTGTTGGCTTTTCAACGCCACCTCCCCCTTGAAGAGATGCCCAATCTGGTCTCCCAATGGGAATTCTGCTACACCTACACTGCCGGATGTGTCGGACTCCTCAAAGAGTGGCTCATGAAGGCGCTTGGCGAGGCTCTCTCCACAGGAGCGAAAACCATCTCGCCGACGTTACTGGCTCACCATGCCCCCTCTCCTGCACGTTGCGATCAAATGATCACCGAAATTGAAGAAGGAGAAGGCTACTTCAAACGCGATGACGAGGCAGAAGATCGTCTTCGTGCCCGTCTGGGGCTCTCGCCGCGCCGCAAGAACACGACATCCACTCCAGATCGCCAGGGGGAAGAAAGGCAGAATGCAACTGCACCCTCTGCCCGTCCTGTGGGGCAACGCCTCCCCACCCATGACCCTTTGAAAGGAGGCGCAGAAATCCATGAGTAGCGCCCCCAACACGGTCTACGAGGAATGGAAGCTAGAGCTACCATCCATGCCACCGCGAAGTACGCTCTATTCACTAGAGCCAGTCGGTATTGGGACACACTTGGTAGAGTGCCTGACTAGCTACATCACGCGGCTAGCGGAGGCGCATTGTGTCTTTCCAGGGATATTGATGCACAATTTCATTGGCCCATTCCTTCAACAAAGCTCCGTCTATCAGGAGAGCAGGGAGTCAATGGCAGTCGGACAGGCACAGCACACTGAGAGCTTCAATGGGACCGCACAGAAGCGAGTGGGTGCTGCGGTCTATGCTCTTGAATGTCTTACATTACAACGTTCGCTCCGTTTTCTTACGTTGCTCACCTGGGAAGGCTCCTTCCCAGCCCACAAATTGCTGCGACAGACGCGAGCCTGGTGCCCAGCCTGTCTTGAAGAGTGGCGAAGGACAGGTCAGGTGATCTACGAGCCGCTCCTGTGGACACTCCAAGTGGTCACCCGATGTATCCGTCACGACTGCGAGCTTTGCATCACATGCCCCCATACAGAGTGTGGACGTAATGCTCCCTGGCTAACGTGGAAGAGCCTTCCAGGTCACTGTCCTTTCTGTCGCCAATGGCTGGGAGTGGCTGTCCATGCTAAGAACGAAGAAGATGAGGCAACTCTGAGCTGGCAGCGGTGGGTAACAGAGCAGCTAGGAACTCTTTTTGCTCTCGCGCCCACGGTCGTAGCTCCGCCCCCACGAACCCGTATCCACGAGGTACTGAGGTATGCACTGCAACAAATGGGGCCAGAACGTCCTAGACGCCACAAAGAATTTGCTCGTCGCCTTGGAGTTGTCCGAGCAACCTATTCGACGTGGTTATCGAGGCAGGTTATTCCGCCGCTTGAAACGCTTTTATCGATCTGTGCTCGCTGGAACATCTCTTTGTGTGAATTCCTCTTTGAGGATGTGTCGGCTCTTGTTCTTCATGCTGAATTGGGCGTATCAGGCCCACGAAAGGACAATCATCAACAGAATGGGAGGGGTTCCTGGGGAACCCCGCAGATACGAGATGCTTTAGAAGCGATTTTGACGAATGACGAGTTTCCGCCCCCATCACTAGGAGCAGTTGCTCGGCGTCTTGGTTGCTCTCCAGCGAGTCTGCGCCAGCATCACAAAGAAGTGTGTCATGCTCTCACGAAACGGTACCAAGCCTATCTCCAGACAAAGAAGCAAGCCGACTTGCAACACTACTGTGATGAAGTGAGACAGGCAGCACAGCACCTTGCATCTCAAGGCAAGCGGCCAAACAGCAACCAACTTGGCAAGGTGCTGAAAAAACCGGGTATTCTGCGTTCTCCAGAGATACGAGAAGCATGGCAGGAGGTGCTTTGGGAATTTGATGGTCATCTCTGACATCTCATCAACGGATGAAGGAAGCAAATTGTGATTCAGGCCCCAATCTCCATAGCTGGGGCGCGGGGTTGGGCCTTGAAGGCACTGTGATTGTATGTACGTTTCACACAATCTACAGGCCCAAAATCGCAAAGATTGGCCGAGGCGGACAATGTTCGAGAAAAGTCGCAAACAAACAACCGGTGATAGGGGGCAGGCGGGCTGAAGAAGGTGAAAAGATCAACCATGATCTCCGTGGCGAGCGCGGCGGCGCAGGCGGCATGGTAGACAGCCAGCCCGGCATCATCCGAGAGAATGAGGGGATAGGCAGCTAATGCTTTGGAACAGTACGGGCACCGTTTCGAGAGACTCCTAATCCCTGCCCGAAGGCGTTGTTCATCGTTGACGATGAGCACGATGTTCTTCCTCCTACATCAGAACGTCTGCTGGAGCCAAAGCGCTCCACTGTCCAGTGTAGGAAACGACTGCGAGGTTGGCAAGAGGGTTGGTCAGTTTGGAGTGCCCAACGGCGTGAAGTCATGAATGAGGAGGTCTCATCCATCAGGATGGTATCGTCAGGCAATCCATCGACGAGGTAGCGTTTTTCCTCCATGCCACCGCCTTCTTTCCCTACAAAAATTTGTTCTAGTATACAGATTTCGCGTCTTGGAGGCAACACAAGAGGGGGGAAGCGCAGACCTCATCGCGCTGGCTTGCACTCGGTTAGTACTACCCTCTCATACTAACCCAAGACCTGGGGTACGTATTGTTGCACTCGCCTCTTGCGGTAAAACATCCCCTCTAAGCCGATCAGAGCACCGGGCAAGATAGGTATACTTTTCTCACTGATCGACTTCTCGCACGCATGGAGGTGCGAGACCGATCAGAGAGGAGAATATCATGCTCATCTTCACCGATGAACACCTCAAGAGAGCAGGCATTAAGAGTCTCTCGAAATGGTGCTCGTACTGTCGCAAACCACTCGCGCAGTACCCCTTGATCATGAACGATGATGCCGGGTTGGCTGTCTTTCATGCGGCTTGCGCCGCAGCACTGGCGACCGATCTCATCGTCGATCTGTATACCTTCTTTCGCCCGCCTAAGCCGTACCAGCAGTTGTTTGTGCTCGATCCAACTGGGGAGCATCAAGCTCCCTCATCGTGAGGAGGAATCGATGCAGTCAACCGATCTCGAAGAAATCAAGGCCGCACTGTGGGAACAGGCAGCTCATCCCTGTACACGGGTGAAGTGGGGGGTAGCACAAGTGATGGCCGTCAGACGCCACAAAGGGCAACTGCTGGTCCTCCTACGAGGGCGGGGAAGCTGGCATCCGGTGGAAGCCGTGACCATTGAAAGGCCGTCTGTTTGCCCGACCGGTGCGTGTGACCTCGAAGACGCTTGGTAAATGACCCGAGATGTGGCCCTTGACCACTTCGGGGAATCACAGCTTGCTTGCAGAAAGATGATATACTGCTATGTTGATCTGAGAGAATATGCATTGTTCAACGCACGTGAGATGTCCGGAGGAAATCAGGATGACGAACACAACAGATCCCTCGGCCACCGCCCATGAGCATGCGCCGACGCTGCGTCTTTACTTCCCGCAGTGGCAAGGTGCGGGCGTGGAATCCATTCGCGAGCTCTTCTCGGAGGTTCCCTTGGAGGAAGCTCGCCGAGGCTATGCAGTCGGAACTGCTGTTCTGGGTGCGGTGCTGCCAGCGCACAGCGGACCGACCGCTCTCGTTCCGGTCGAGTTTGGCGATACTGGTCTGGGCAAGCAGGACGGGATCGAAGCCAAGGAGGCAGTAGTCGCGCAGCTGGCCGCAGCCTTGGAGGTAATAGGCCGCCACAACCCTGGGCGCATCCTCACGCTTGGCGGAGAGTGCTCCGTGAGCGTGGCGCCATTCTCCTGGCTGGCAGAGCGTTATGGGGATGATCTTGCCGTGCTGTGGATCGACTCGCACCCCGACGTTGGCACTCCTGCGAGCCGCTACTCCGGCTACCATGCAATGGCGGTGGCCGTCCTCACCGGTCATGGAGATCCGGAGGTGCTTGGCCTTCTGCCTGCCACCCTTGATCCAGGTCGCGTGGCTCTTGTCGGTCTGCATGCCTGGACCGAAGACGATTTCCCTAACATAGCCCGTTGGGGGATTAGATCGTTTCGTCCTGACGAGCTTCACCTCTCTAGTCAGCCGCTTCTCGAGTGGCTCAAGGCGTTGGGGTGCTCGCATGTGGCCATCCATTTCGATGTCGATGTCGTCGATAGCAACGAAATTGTCTTCGGTCTTGGTGCGGAGCCTGACGGCCTGACGAGTACCGACGTGCGACGACTCGTCGCAGACGTGAGGGCCGGAGCCTCTGTCGTCGGCTTGACGATTGCCGAGTTTGTCCCGCGTCAAGTCATCCGACTGCAGCAGGTGGTGCACAAC
>WNGP01012339.1_pt1 | contig 16219 bp, 19 predicted proteins | sample 5407671 | NCBI WGS metagenome assembly WNGP01 (sample SAMN13153381, study PRJNA577476) | soil metagenome | isolation source: 40 cm soil or saprolite under Garry oak tree replicate 2 | place: USA:California | collected 2016-06-15 | reverse complement strand
CCGCCCGACTTGCTGAGGATAACGCGCGGCGTCGACCCCGTCACACGCCAAGGAGTGGGGCGAACGGGATGCGGACTTCGAGATCCACGTACGCCGTGCCGGGGAGGAATAAGTCGCTCATGGCGCACCTTCCACGGGCTGGGCGAGCATCTGTTGCGCAGCCACCCCTACGGCGTAAGCGCGAACTTCTGGAGTTGCCCGGCGCTGCCGATCGTCTTCGCTCCCGACGCAGCTGTACCGGCAAGCTGATCGAGAACCCCGAACCTGGTTCGCCTTCGACGAACCAGGTTCGAGAGTCCGTGCTCAGTTCGCCGTGATCGATCCGAACAGGCCGTCCGCCTCGTCGTTCGGCCCGGCGGCGAAGTAGAGCGTCGTCGACGGCCCGGCGGCTCCGTTGTTGCCGAAGCCGATCCCCCACAGGCCGTCGATCACGATCGCACGACCGGACGAGTCGCGGAGTCCGCCGTCCCGCTCCCAGGAGCCGTCGGGCTGCAGCGCGAAGGCGTTGATCCGCCCGTCGCCGAAGTTGCCGACGAGCAGGTCGCCGCCGAACCGTCCGAAGCCCGCGGGCGCCGGGGCGATCCCCCAGGGCGCGTTCAGCTGGCCGTGGGTCGCGATCCGCGTGATCAGGTTTCCGTCCGCGTCGAACTCGTCGACCACGCCGAAGCCCTGGTGGTGCAGCTCGTCCTCGCTGCCCGGCTCCTGTTTTGCGAAGGTGACGACCAGCTTCCCGCTCACCGCCGCGATCCCGAACGGCGCGTAGCCGGACGGGAGGTTCGGATCCAGGAAGCCGCCCGTGGCCGTGCCGGCACCGAAGCTCGAGTTGAAGACGTCGACCTTGCCGCCCACGAAGTCGGTCGCGTAGAGCTGCTGTTGCCCGTTTCTGCTCGCGAGCGCGAGCCCCTTGTAGACGGCACCGGCGGTCGTGACCGCGACGACGGAGTTGGTCGGGTCGACGTTCGGATTCCAGCCGCTGATCGTGCCGCTCTCGCTCGCGAAGATGAACGCTGCGGGCCCCGACCCGGCGGCTGAGCTGACGACGAAACCCGAGCCGCCGTTGAAGACGGTCCCGGTGGGCGCCCCGTTGACGATGCTGACGACGAGACTCCGCTTCGTGCCGTCGGCGTTGTAGAGCGTCGACTTGTCGGTGCCGTTGTCGGCAACCCACCAAGGGCCACTGGTCGGCTCGGCGATCCCCCACCCGTTCTGAAGGTCAGGATCGGTGTGCGTCGCCAGGCCGGGCACGTCCGAGCTCAAATTGGCAACCGTGTACGTCCCCGGGACGTCGCTGCGGGCCGAGGACGCGCCGAGCGTCAGGGCCACGCCGAGCAGAATCAGCGCCCCCAGGACGAAGCGGGCGCGGTGGATCGTCTGTCCTCTCATTTCCACCCCTCCTTGGTCTGAAGACAGGACCCCTAAGAACTCGAATCACAATGAGTGCTGGAGCCTCTTGAAGCAGACGAGGCAGCAGCCGATGGCGAGGAACGCCTCGTGGATTTCGTGGCGGCGGTCGTAGCGGACGAGCAGGCGCTTGAGGTGGTGCAGCCAGGCGAAGGTGCGTTCGACGACCCAGCGGGCGCGGCCCAGTCCGGAGCCGTGCCCGAGGTAGCGGTTGGCGATCTCGGGTTCGATGCCGCGCTCGCGGAGTTGATCGCGGAGCGCGTTGGAGTCGTAGCCGCGGTCGGCGGTCACGCGTTCGGGTCGGCGGCGGGGACGACCGGGCCGGCCGCGCACGGGTGGCACTCGCTCGATCAGCGGTACGAGTTGGGTTACGTCGTTGCGGTTGCCGCCCGTGACCGTCCAGGCGAGCGGGATCCCGGTCGCGTCGACCAGGAGATGCTGCTTGGAGCCGTTTCTGGCTCTATCAACCGGGCTCGGGCCCGTCGCGGTGCCCCTTTTTTTGCTTGTACGTGGCTCGAGTCGGCGACCGCGCGCGACCACTCGAGCTCACCGGCGGCCCGCAACTCGGCGAGCAAGAGCGCGTGCAGCCGCTCCCACACGCCCGCCTGCTGCCACTCATCGAGGCGGCGGTAGCAGGTCGAGCCGGACCCAAAGCCGAGCTCGAGCGGCAGGTGCCGCCACGCGATCCCGGTATGCAAGACAAACAAGATCCCCCGCAGCGCCGCGCGATCATCGAGCCGCCTACGACCCGGGTAGCGAAAGCGACGCTCGACCTTCGGCAGCAACGGCTCGACCAGCCCCCACAGCCGATCCGACACGATCCACGGCGCAACGGCCACCGGCACCCCTCCCAGCTTGACGACGGATGCCGACGGCGTTCGTTGTCAGGGAACGGGTCCCTTCATTCCGATTCGAGTTCTAAGAGATTCAATACGGCGATCGGTCGTTTCCGGATTGCCGGATGGGCGGCCTCGAAAGGCTTGTGGGGTGTCGTCGCTCTAAAATCAACCGATGGGCGCCGAGGACGTGGAGGTTGCCGGGCGGTTTCTGGCGGCGCTCGAGGCAGCTGCCGAGAGCGGCGATCGCGAAGCGGTCTATCCGCTCCTGGCGCCGGACGTCGAATGGGTCACCCCCAAGCGAACGCTTCGCGGGATCGACGAGATCGGGAAGGAGCTGACCTGGGCTTCGCCGCCGGAGAACCTCGACCTCGAGTTCGAGGCAGGCGACTGGGTCGACCTGGGTGAGCGCGGCGTCGCCTGTGACGTGCACGAGGTCTACCGGTGGAAAGAGACAGGCGAAGTCTCCTACGAACGCGAACGGCGCATCGAGCTGACGATTCGCGACGGCAAGATCGGCCGGTACGAAATGCGGATTGTGGGATAGGGCTGCCGCGACCGGCGGGGCCGCGCCGCTGATCCCCGGTATCCCGGGCGCGTGTCGCACTTCCCGCAAAACGCGACAGCTGCGCGCCGCGCCTACGGGGCGTCGATGGGCTGGGCCGCGAGTTGCATGCGGGTAGTACGCGCGGGTGGCGCCTTCGGTCGCAAATCGTTTAGGGAAGCCGGTGCGCCCGGAGTCCGTGAGGGCGAGATGTGCGGGAGGGGGCACCCTCAGGGCGGGCGGCGCTCAACCCCCGAGCTGACCGCGGACTGACCTACATCCGCTTCCATTCGAGCTCCCGGGGACGGCGGGGGACCTACTCCGAGTCCGAGCTGGAGGAGTGGGCGCAGCGAATCGAGCGCGCGCCGAGACCACGACGTCTGCGCCTACTTCAACAACGACCGGGAAGGGTTTTTCGCCGTCAGGAACGCACTTCGGCTGAAGGAGCGCCTCGGGGTCTAGCATCCTCTGGATGCGATTGCGGATCGCGGTCGTCCTCGCGTGTGTGGCGGTGGCGGCCGGCTGCGGCGGTACGAAACATGCCGCCAAGCAGGTCTCGACGACGACGCAGCCCGGGACGGTTGCGAGTGCACCCCCACCCGCTCCGGCCGCGCGCTTCCGCGCGACGCTCAGCGCACCCGCGCACACGCCCCCGGTCGGCGCCAAGAAATGGTGGTACGTCGTGCGAGCGGCGACTGCGCAGGGGAAGCCCCTTCATGCACGGCTCACCGTCGAGGTGGTCGACCCTCTCGGCACGGCTCACGTTGCAGAAGTCGGAACGAGCACTCGCAAGCTGTTGAACTTCCCGTTCGTGGGGCGCTACCGGGACTTCGCCCAGTGGCCTGCCTCGTCGCGCGGCTTCCGGCTGACGTTTCGCGTGATCGTGAAGGCGCAGGGGAGCTCGAAAACGCTGACCTACTGGGTCCGGCCGCGGTGAGCGGCGTCGAGGTCGTCCTCGAAGGTGTCAGCAAGACCTTCGAGAACGGCCGGATCGGCGCGCTGGCCGACGTTTCGTTGCGCCTGGAGGCCGGTGACTTCGTCGCCTTGACCGGGCCTTCGGGCTCGGGGAAGAGCACGCTCCTGAACCTGATAGGCGCGCTCGACCGGCCGGATGCCGGCTCGATCGTAGTCGGCGGTGAAGACGTCGTGCATTTGTCGGATCAGGCTGGCTACCGTGCCGCCACCGTCGGGTTCGTCTTCCAGCTTCACAACCTGATCGCGACCTTGTCGGCATCCGAGAACGTCCAGGTGCCGATGCTGGGGCGTGGCGTGCCAAGGCGCGAGCGAGAGCGGCGGGCCCAGGCGCTGCTCGAGGAGGTCGGGCTCGCCGGCCGGCTCGACTCGTCGCCGACCACGCTCTCAGGCGGTGAGCGCCAGCGCGTCGCGATCGCCCGAGCGCTGGCGAACGAGCCGCGGCTCCTGCTCGCCGACGAGCCGACCGGAGCGCTCGACTCGGAGACGGGCACGCAGATCGTGCGTCAGCTGCTGCGGCTGCGGGACCAGCGTCGGATGACGGTGCTGCTGGTCACGAACGACGAGTCCGTGAGCCAACAAGCCGACCGCGTGTTGCGGCTTCGCGACGGCAGCGTGGACGGCGGCTCTACTCGTGCCTCAGCGCCTCGACCGGCGTCAGTCGAATAGCGCGCCACGTGGGATAGGCGGCGCCGAGAACGCCGACGCCGAGCGCAAATGCGAGCCCCCACGCGAAGACGCCGGCCGTGAAGTCCGGCTGCAGGAGTGGGCCGGCGGCCGCGTGGTCCGAGAAGACCTGCGCCGCCGCGTAGCCAAGCGCCAGCCCGACCGCGAGCGCGAGCAGGCAGATCCCGAGCGCTTCGCAGACGATCAGGGCCGCGATCCTGCTCGTGTGCCAGCCGACCGCGCGCAGGATGCCGATTTCGCGGATCCGCTCGAAGACCGACATCGCCATCGTGTTCGTCACCGCGGTCCCGCCGACGATCAGCGCGAGCAACGAGATGATCCAACCAGTCGAGATGATCACCCGGCTCGAGGTGTCGATCTTGACGGCCTGGCCTGGCTCCGTCACCGCCGTCGTCCCTGGAAAGACGTGCTCGAGCCGGCGCGCGACGTCCCGCGGCTTGGCGCCGAGCGAGACCGCCACTGAGATCGTCGTCACGTCACCGGGTCGCTCGACCAGGCGCTGCACGACCCCTAGCGGCAGCACGATGCCGCCGTCCTCGAATGGATTGCCGGTATGGAAGATGCCTCCGATCCGAAACGTGTGTCGACCGACGGCGACGGTTTCACCGGCCCGCAAGTGCTTCGCCCGGGCGCGGGCGTCTCCGACGAGCGCCTCGTCATCCGTCCAGCGTCCGCCCTGGGTGATCACGAGCCGCTGCGCGGGGAACTCGCCGCGGGCGAAGCCGAAGACGAGCCCCGCATTCGTCACGTAGAGATAAATCCGGCCGGTAGCGGCGACGCCCGGCTCGCGCGCGACGGACCGTGCGAGACTGGACGGAAGCCTGGACAACGTCAGATCCGAGGCGCCGGCCTGGAAGAGGCCGAAGTCCGCGCGGCCGACGTGGATCAACTGGCCCGCCGTCTTCTTTGCGCCGGCGGTGACGGAAAGCAGCGCCACGATCAGCCCCACGCCGAGGGCGACCCCGGCGGCGGTCAGCGAGGTTCGCGCCGGCCGACGCAGGAGGTTGCGGCCGACGAGACCAGCCCAGGTCATCCGACTATCTTCGCGTTGCTAGGCTCGTTCGCGTGGAGCCTTCCCACGACGAGATCCTGAAGGCGCTCGAGCAGGTCATCGACCCGGAGCTGCGCCGTCCGGTCACCGAGCTCGACATGGTCCACGAGGTCCGGATCGACGGCGGCGATGTCGCCGTTACGATCGCGCTGACCGTCGCCGGTTGAGCGCCGCCCGCCCTGAGGGTGCCCCTCCCGCACATCTCGCCCTCACGGACTCCGGGCGCACCGGCTTCCCTAAACGATTTGCGACCGAAGGCGCCACCAGCGACGCGCCTCTGCAACTCGAGGCGAGCTCCGGGATGCCGGCTCAAGGTTCGAAACTGATCGTCCCGGAGAGCTTGACCTGACGGGCGTGAGCGCAGCGGCCAGGCGCTCCGGAAAATTGCGGAAATTGCACCGAGTCCGCCTGCGCGGAGTCGGTGAAGCGCGCGCGAGCGGGTAGGAAAAGCGCAGCGAGAGAAAGGAGGCAACGGATGTCCCAACTACTCCCCGACCGCCGTTCCCGACTCGCGCCGGAAGGGTGGGAGCCGCTGAGCGAGCTCGAGCAGGTCACCCAACGCATGCGCCGGATGCTCGATCAGACGTTCGGCGACTTCGGCTGGCCATCGCCCGCTGAGGCCCGCGGCTGGTCACCCCTCGTGGACATCGAGGAGGCGGACGACGCGTACGTCGTCGAGGCCGAGCTTCCGGGCGTCAAGCGCGAGGACGTGAACATCGAGCTCGTCGGCAACGAGCTCACGATCACGGGCGAGGTGAGGCGACGCGAGCGCAAGGGCGCGCTGCGCCGGCAGACGCGCCACACGGGCCGCTTCGAGTACCGAGTCGGCCTGCCGGCTCAGGTCAAGGCCGACAACGTCGAGGCGACTCTGTCTGACGGCGTCCTCACGGTTCGCATCCCGAGAGCCGAGCGCGCCGAACGGCGGAAGGTTGAGGTCAAGTCGTAGCGGGGCGGAGGGGTCCGGCAGCCAACGCCAGGCCCCTTCCTCCATCTCCCAGCAGGAGAGGTCGGATGAGGCCGCCTGCTAAGCCTAGGACTGCTGTCGTTGGATCTCGTCTAGCCGTTCCCGAATACGGGTGACGTGCTCGCCTGCGTCGCTTAGCGTTGCCTGGAGCAGCCCGGCGAAAACGAAGCCCTCATCCGCGGCGATGAGGTCGTTGGCACCCAGCTCGAGGTAGTTGTCAAGCCGGTGGCGCAACTCGAGCAGGATCGCCTCGAGGTCGGCGATGAGCTCCGAATTTGTGATCTGAGGCAGTCGTTGCTCGTTCACGCTGACCTTTGCCCTCCAACTCTAGAACCGACGGGTTCTGCAGGATCGCCTTGACGACCGCGCGTGAGGTTCGCGCAGCCGTTGGAGCTCGTCGCGGGTGCGACGGGTAGCGCGGGCATGCCGGCGCGCTCAAAGCCCGCCTCGGCCACGCTAAGGGTCGTTCCCGACTGGGCGCCCGCGGTTCACGAGCGAGGAACCAGCGCTCCCCGGCGCGCCGACGGAGCTGGATTCGCACCGACCCCTACACCGGCGGAGGCCGCCTTCGGGGCGGTGCCGAGAGCTGGAGAGTGCCCCAGAGGGGGCACTCTCCATTGCCTCGACTCTGTCCGGCGCTAGGCCGGGCAGGGGTTGGAGCTCAGGACGTTGCGGAAGTTGTTCGTCCTGACCGGGATCCCCGGGTAGAAACTGAACAGCAGCGGTCCGAACTCCGCGGCCGAGTTTCCGCCGAAGGTGTTCGTCGTCCCCTTGAGGTGGGACCCGCCGAACTGCCAGACGCAGTGCCCGTTCGCACTCGGATTCAGCGTCGACGTCCCCGTCGAGTAGATCGGGTAGAAGTTCGAACCCGGCGGCGGGTTGACGCAGTTCGCCCCCGTCACGCGGTTGCAGTTGCCGCCGAAGTCCGCCGCCTCGATCCGCGGCAGGTCGGCCTCGAAGGCGACGCGGCTGTAGTTCTCGGACCCGTTGAAGAGCGGGCTCGTGAACGTGATCGGGCTCGGGTGGAACTTCTTGTCCTGCCCTCGGTTCGGATCCGTCCCGGGCCACACAGGTTCGTAGGAGGTGCCGTCGAAGTCGTTGTCGGTCGCGGTGCAGCCTCCGATCGGAACGAACAGCGAGAGGGCGGCGGTGAAGCAGAAGGCGTCGTCACCGTCCAGGCTGGACTCTCCGTTGCTCGTGCAGCGGCCGCCTTCTCGGGCCACGGCGCTGCAGTACTCGAAGTGCCCGATCTCGTCCGAGAAGGCAACGTTGTAGCTGTGCGCGGCCCACGGAACACGCGTGTGCTCGCTCGAGGTCGCGTACATCGGTCGGAACGTGTACGGCGCCTCGTGGCAGGTCGTCGAGGCCGGCTCGTACAGGACCTGCGCGAACCCGTTCGCGGAACTCGCGGTCATCGAGCCCGTGCCACCGGTCGTGAGGTCGTGGACGATCACCGTCAGGCCGGCGGCACCGTCGTGGATGTCGACCGTCAGCTGGTCGCCCGAGTTCATGAACAGATCGGTGGCCGGATTCGGCGTGAAGGTGCCGGTCGTCTGGTCGAGTGGCCCAGGCGGGTCGTGCGGCGCGCCGCTCTTCGTGATGAACGCGAAGTTCGCCGGCTCGAGCCCGACCGTGTTCAGGCAAGCGGCGTTGTTGTCTGTCACCGGGGTCGTGTTCTGGTCGCGGTTGAGGCTGAAGATCGCCATCGCCGCGCACCACTGAGTCGGGTCGCAGCTGATGCCGCCGGGCAACTGGAACGGCGCCCATCCCGGCGGGTAGAACTGCACCTCGAGGAACGCCGTGCCCGGGTGCTTGCCGATGTAGTCAGCCCCCGCCGGGTTGGGCCCGTCAAAGATGTTCGTATCGCTGTCGGGCGCGCACGGTGCGTGCGTGAACTCCGGCGCCGACTGGTTGTCGCAGAGCGCCATCCCGAGCCAGAACGCCGGATGCAGCTGGAAGTTCCAGGTGCCCGCAGTCCCGCTCTGGTTCGGCAGCACCTTCGGGTCGCTCGGAAGCTGCACGTGGTACAGGTTCGAGTTCCCCGAGCCCGCGGCGTTAGAGTAGAACAGCAGCGACGGCTCGTCGTGGCCCGTGTACGCGCCCTCATACCCGATCGAGTCGAGCGGCTCGGCGCACAGCGAGGCCGGCTCGTCGCAGTCCAGCCGTCCGGCCTGCGCCGAGCCCGTGAAGAGGCCAAGCGCGAGCGCGGCGACCAGAATGAAGGAGCCTCCAAGAAGTCGTTTCATCCTCCCCTCCTGCCTGACCCCTCGTTCGGGCTCACCCACCCCTCGGTCCGGTGCTAGGTATTCCTTCGTCGGCATTTGTTCAAACTGGTTTTGGCGCAGGCGGGCGTGGTAAAGGAACCCATCATGCTTCCGACGTTTCTCGGACGCTCGGTCGCCGCGGGCTGCGCCGTGTTGGGCGTGGCGCTCGCGACGAGTGCCTGGGCGGCCGCTCCGCAACCGTATTTGCGTTCCGTGGGGGCGTCCCGCGGCCACGTTGTCGCCGTGTTCACGCGCGGCGATCTCGCTCCGGGGAAGATCGTCGTCGCGGTTCGGCCGGGAACGGACCCCGACGGGTCGTTTCTGCCTCAGAACATCCGCTTGAAGGAGCAGATCGCGCGCGAGACGCCGCTCCGGGGCGGCTACCGCGTGCGGACTCGCCACGCGCTTCGGCCCGGGCGCTACTACGTGCAGGTTTCGGGTGTGGTGATCGGCCTCGACTGCACGCCCGTTAAACCGTGCCCTGTGCACTGGTCAAACATCCGTCGGGTCGTCGTTCCACGGCCTAGCTGAACGGGCGCGGCTAGGGCCGGAGGCGCGCGCGGCCCGAATCGGCTACGAACCGGGCTCGGGAACGCGCGAGCGGCGTTGGATCGGCCCGCTCGGCATCATCGGCACTGCAGTTGGCTTCACGTCTGTCGCGATGTCGGTGCCGAAAGAGGCTCGCCTGACGGTGCCGTCGCCCAGTTTCCCTGCTAGTCGGTCGTTTCCTGGGGCAACCTTCCTCCCCAGCCCTGAAGCCGCCGCCCAGATCCTCCGCGCCTTCGGCGGCGATCCCCGCTTTCTCGACCGCATCCGCGAGACCGATCCGAAACCAGACAGACCCTAAGCGGACTCAGGCCCCAAATCCGCCGAACGCAGCCACACGTCGCATTTCCCGCATTCCGCGACACCCGGTGGTCGGCGCACGCGCAGGTGCGGCTCAGCCAGCCCAGCGTGTCGCCGAATCAGGAATCCATGGCCGGGGGAGGAGGACCGGCTTGTCCGCTCACTCCCCCCGTGGACGCGTAGAGGCTGATGTGAACTTCAATGGCGCTGGCGAATTGCGAGGCGCTGCCGCCGCTCGGTGAGTTTGACGAGTACGCGGGAAGCAAGTCGGGACTCCGCCCCCCAGGGACGGTGCGATACTCGGCCGCTGTGGAGCGGCGGATCGTCGCCATTGGCGGAGGCGCGACCGGCGAACCGCTGCGCAACTACATTCTCGGGCTCTCCGGCCACCGCCGTCCGAGGCTGTTGTGGGTCAGTACCGGAATGGCCGAAGACGCCGGGGGAGCGCTCCGCATCTACGAGTTCTTCGCATGACGGGCCGACGTGTCGCGACTGGAGTTCTTCCCATGGGCGCCGCAAGACCTCCGCGACTTCGTCCTCGGCCACGACATCGTCTTCGTCGGCCGCGGCAACCCCGCAAACATGCTTGCCGTCTGGCGCGTGCACGGCTTCGACACGATCGCGCGCGAGGCCTGGGAGGAGGGACTCGTCCTCGCCGGTTCGAGCGGCGGAATGCACGGCTGGTTCGAGGCCTGCGTGACCGACTCCTTTGGCCCGCAGCTACAAGGGATGCGGGACGGCCTTGGATTTCTGCCCGGCAGCGCTTGCGCGCACTTCGACGACGAGGAGTCGCGCCGCCCCTTCTACCATCAGCTTGTTGATCACGAGCCAGCGGGTTACGCGGCTGATTGGGGCGTTGGGCTCGCTTCCTCGGAACGGAACTGGACGAGGTCGTCACAGCTCGTACGGACGGCGCGCGTGCATACCTCATCGAACTGGGCCGCGAAACGCCCCTCGATACACACCTTCTGACGTAGCACGTCCCATTTCACATCAAGCCTCTAGGCTCGCTCCGGCTGCGTTCAGCAAGGTCTCGTGGCGAAGGATCCGGCCGCCCGGTTCCGGGTCGCGCCGAGCCCGGGGCCGCGCAGGCCCTTCGTCCCCTCTTCCTCGCCCCGAGTGACCGCCGCCCCAATCGGCCTGATAGTGAACGGCAGTGCCTCGGGGGACGTCTCGCCGTCGGACGCCATCGTCGGTGTGGCGCGTACGGGGTAGTGGTGGGGTCCAGGTCGAGGCATCTGCGCATCCGCGGCCAGCGGCCCGCGGCCGTCTTGGCCATCAGCCTCGGCGCCGCCGCACTATTCACGGGTTCGGCGATCACCGAGGCGACCCAGATCATCTCTTCGAGCTCGGGACCGACCTGCATCTGGCGGCCCACTCCGAGCGTGGATCCCCATCGCTCACTGTACGACCGGTTCGATTCCGTCACCGTCGTCTCGCCCCGCGAGGCCTGGGCGGTGGGCGACTACTTCACGGGCCACGAGGGTGGCCCGCATGGGGCATTCATCGAGCGCTGGAACGGCCGACGCTGGCGCCTGGCCGCCGCGCCGATCCTCCGCAGCGCGATCCTGTGGTCCGTGTCCGCGTCCCGAGCAGGGGACGCATGGGCTGTTGGCCAGGCGGCTGCCGGCAACCAACTGATTGAGCACTGGGACGGTGTGCGGTGGCGCGTGGTAGCGCCGCCGTCCCGGACGGGCGGCATCCTGTTCGCGATCGCCGCGCGCGCGCCGGACGATGCGTGGGCCGTCGGCGCACACAATCTGGGTGGCGGCGGCAAGACGCTGATCGAGCATTGGGACGGCACGAGGTGGAGCGTCGTGCCGAGCCCCAGCCCGCCCGCTCCGCCAGGCCATCGACGACGCTACGCGATCCTCCGCGCCGTCACCGCGATCTCACCGAGCAACGCCTGGGCAGCCGGCTACTCCGGCGGTGTGCGTTCGCCGGTCACTCGCACGCTGATCGAGCACTGGAATGGCCGAGCCTGGACGATCGTGCCCAGCCCCAACGTGCGCTCCGCCGGCGGCGTCACCAACGACATCCTGTTCTCGATCTCAGCCAGCCGCCGCGACGACGTGTGGGCGGTTGGCTCGTGGGGCAGCGTGCCGCGCGGCTACGGCGGGAAAGGGGACCACACGCTGGCGCTGCACTGGGAGGGCCGTCGCTGGCTGCGCATCGCCACCCCCGCGGTTGGCCAACGCGGTCTGCTCTCCGGCGTGGTCGCGCGTGCCGGGCGGGCCTGGGCCGTGGGCGATCGCGGACTCCAACCCCATCAGCGGCCGCTGATTGAGCGCTGGGACGGGGCGCGCTGGTCGGTCGCCCCGAGCCCGCCGGGTTTCTCGTTCGCCGCGGTGTCGACATCTTCGGGCAGACCCGTCTGGGCGGTGGGCGAAAAGGGCCGACAGCCTCTCGCCGCGCGGTGCTGAACGACCGGCGAAATGCTGGATAGAGACGCTCGGCTCACATCGACGCTCGGAAGGAGACTCGACGAGCCACGGTGCCTGACTTGGGTCTCATCGAGCCAGCTTGGGGATTGGCCCGGCCTAATCTAGGCCGACCGGATTCGACCATGGTCAGGTCGCCGTTCGCGGTTACGTCTCGAGAATGGGCTGTTGGCCGTCGTTGGGTGCTCGAGCCTTGTAGCGGTGCGGGTTTGGGCGGATCGTGGGGTAGCCCATTCCGCTGGTCCATTTCGGGGGGAATGAGCCGTTGCTGCCCGCGTGCGAGACGTTTCGCGGTTCCCGCAGTCTGCGACACTCGGGGCAGCGCACGCGCGCAGTGAGGCCCAGCTGGCGCGCCCTACGCGCGCTAACGCGCCCCCATGCCTTCGCGCCCACCCTCCGCCTGAGGGCGACCCTCAACACCTCCTACGCCCTCAAGACCGAGCCTGCATCCCAGCAACCAAGTCGGACTAAGGCGCCAAGTGATCCCTCCAGAGACGCCCCCGACGAGGGCTCAGAAACTCGACCCGCAGGTTGCGGAGCGACCGTGGTCGGAGTGGCCTCGACGCAAGCCGAACCGGCCGGGAGTTGGTCGCTTGCGCTTAACGCTTCCCGCTGAGCAGGCTCGCGCTCAGTCGACCCGAGAGACCCCTGGCAGCCCAGCGCGTCGCGTCGACTCAATCCGGCTTTTCGACCGGGAGTTCCGCGCGCTGCCAGGCGACGAAGCCGCCGGCCACCTCGGCCGCGCCGGCGCGAAGCGCCAGCTTCGATCGCACCGCATGCTGGCAGAGGTAGAGCGCGCGCTCGCCCTCGGGCTTCAGCACATGGCGCGCGAGCGAGACGGGAATCGCGCCGGGCGGCGCGCCGTAACGTCGGCGCTCGACCCCCGTCCGTAGGTCGAGCAGGCGCACCTCGCCGCGTTGCAGCAGCGCCCAGGCCTCGCGCGGGTCGACTGAGCGCCCCATTTCGCGACCTCCGCCACCCTCTTCCTCATTAGGAACCGCGTCACCCACGTCACTCACCTCTTTTCGCTGCACATACCACCGTAGGCCGAATCGGAGAAGTACGACGAGAAATACGAGTCGGCCTTCCCTTCACGCGTGGGACGAGGCGATCCGCGCGATGAGGACCGACATAGCGCGACGCGTAGGCTCGGGGCGGCGAGCCGCTCGCCCGGGGCCAACCTTTTAGTCGGCGACCATCTCGTCGTATACCTGGCCACCTGGCAGGAAGTCTCCCTGCCGGAGGTGCGCGATGACTTCCCGGAGCGCTTGCACGTATCCCTCGTTGTATTGCTCGCCTGTAAGTGGCGCGTGCTCCTCGAGGCGATCGGCCCACTGTTGGATCCAGCGGGCGGCAACGAGCTGATAGCGGAAGGCGTCGCCGTACTCCTCGAGCACGCGCCGCGGGGCGCGCTCGAGTCCGCCCAGCCCCTTGATGTCGAAGTCGAGCAGGTCTTCGTCCGCCAGCGCCATTCGAGGAACATCTTACGACTGGCGAGGGAGGGGACTTGTCAGCCTCAACGCCGACGGCGGCGGAGCCGGGTCTCGGTAGGCTCGGCCCCGCCTATCTCAGCCCAATCGAATCGGGGAGGAAGTCGTGGCCGTCGACATCTATTTCAGCGGTGACCGCGTTGTTCGGACGACCGACGAACTGAACATCGTCGAGGTCGCCCGGGAGCTCGGCAAGGCGAATGAAGCGCCTGGTGTTCGCTTCGCAGAGATCAAGACGCACGAGGAGAAGAGGGTCTTCGTCAACCCGGCTACGGTCACGTACCTGGAGCTCGGCGAGGACGCGCTTCATTGCCCGGCTGCGCGAAGCGGTGCCCGACGTGAGCGAGGTCTTCCTCGCCCCACCCCGCGCTAGGCACTCCGCCCGGGGCGCCGAGCTACTAGCGGCCGACGCCCCTCGCGGCTCGAGACGCGACTACTGCTGGTCGCCGCGGATCCAGAGGAGCGCGGTCGTCTCCGCCCCACTTCCCGACTCGCTCGAGCGGGCTCTGCACGCCCACGCCGACGAAGGCAGCGGTGGTCGAGCCGCGCGAGCGTGGCCGCCAGGTGCAGTTGGGCCTCAGCCGCGCGCACGGGCGCTGCCCGGGGTGTCGCAGAATGCCAGAAGTGCGACACACACCGCGAGGAACCAGCCTCGCTCGTCAAAACGCCGGTCGTCGACGGAGTCCGACAGGCCGACTGTCTTCACGTAGTCGTGGGTGAATCCGGAGCGTCGAGCTCGTTGTCTGCGAGCAAACTCCGTGCGGCATCGAGATCGGACCCGTGGACGAGGATCTCGCGCATCCCGTCGGTCGCGATGCCCTCGAACGGGGAGTCGTCCTCCTCGGTCAGCCGGTGCCCGCACTCGATGCCAGCGGCGCGGAGCATCCCGCAGAGAACCTCCGCTTCCGGCTCACCCGTGACGGTCGTGAGGCGAACGGCGTCGTCCACGAACGGAGCGTACAACGCAAACCCACGACCTCGTCAACGCACGGGCTCGACAGGTCGGTCAGTCGGAGGTCCTCGTGTACCGCGACCGCTAACGCTCACGGAGGCTGGCGCTTGCGCGGTCGCGAGCCGTCCCGCTCGCCCCCGTAGGCCCGCCCTCTAATGAATCACCGCTCAGGCGCCACCTGGGAGGCGTCCCTGCGACGCATGGCCTCATAGACCGCATCCCAATGACCTGAAATCTCCGCGAGGGCACGAGCCGTGTTCAGCGCAGCCTCTTCCAGCTCCGCGTCACCTTCTCGATGTCAGCCATGCGCGTCAGGAGGTCGGACATGTGGATCTCAAGGCGGCTGACCTTCTCGTCGATGCCGCTCACTTTCTGAGCGATCAACTCATAGTCGTCCAAGGGAGCGTTTTAAGGCTTCTTGCCGAGCCCGAGCCACTTGCGGATCTTCGCCATCAGGCCGGCCATGGGCAGACTCTACGCCCCCTCCGATCGCTTCGCCAAAACGGGCCTCAAGGCTTTGGGGCTTGGTCGGCCGGTGCCCTGCCGAACAAGGAGATCTGATCAGGCGCCGGGACGACCGCGAACGGTGTAATCACTGTTTCGTTCCAGCACGCCCTCTGCGGCTAAGTCAACAGAAGAAGGGCCCCCCGGGAGCCGAGCGGCTCCCGGGCCTGAAATCCGCTGGTTGGTGAGGCCGACGGCGATACTTCACGTCAGCGAGCTTAGTCGCCTCGCTGCGGCGTGCAGACATCCTCGTCGCGTTCCTCCGCCTCGCCTGCCCTGTTGTCTGCTGGCGCCGGCCTGGCACGATCCGGTGGGCGACAGGAGCCCCGGGCGCGGTGTCATGCTCGCTAGGTGATGGCAGGCGACGCTGCGCCGGTCTTCGTCCTCATCCACAGCCCGCTCGTCGGCCCCGGCACCTGGATGCCGGTCGCGCGCGAGCTCGAGCGGCGAGGACGACAGGTAGTTGTCCCCTCGCTTCTCGGCGCTGCTACGGCGCCGCCACCTCGGTGGCGGTACTGCGTCGATGCCGTCCGGGCTGCAACGAGCACGCTGGCAAACCAAATCGTCCTCGTCGGCCATAGCGGTGGCGGGCTGCTGTTGCCGGCCATCACCGGCGCGGTGACCCCGGCGGTTTCCCGGCTGATCTTCGTCGATTCCGGCGTGCCGGCGAGTAGCGGCGAAACACCGCTCGTGCCAGCGGCCCTCCTCGCACACTTGCGCACGCTCGCGGTGAATGGCGAGTTGCCTCCCTGGTCGAGCTGGTGGGGCGACGAAGCGATGCGCGAGCTCGTGCCCGACCGGGCCGCGCGCGCCGCGCTCGAGCGCGAGCTCCCATCCCTACCGCTCTCTTACTTCGAGGAGAGCGTCCCGAGCCCCGCCGGATGGGATCGCGTGCCCTGCGCCTACCTGCTCCTTTCGGACGCCTACAGAGATGCAGCGAGCGATGCGCGCGCGCGAGAATGGCGGGTCGAAGAGATCACCGGAGCTCAGCACCTCCACCTGGTTGTGGCTCCGGCAACCGTGGCGGACGTTCTCATTCAGCTAGCCGACTGAGGGAGCCGACTACGGGAGTTCGCACGGCGACGAACTCAGCCGATGCGAGCACGACCACGCCGTCCAGCTCGCCCGCGAGCTCGTCGGCCGCGAGGTAGCGCTTAAAGACGCGATGCTCCGAACCATCGAGCAGCCGCCGGAGCTCCCACGATTCTTGGTCACGGCCGAGCCGCCAGGCCTGCTCGAGGACGACGAGTTCGCGGGACACACGCAG
>WNGP01003432.1_pt1 | contig 16223 bp, 10 predicted proteins | sample 5407671 | NCBI WGS metagenome assembly WNGP01 (sample SAMN13153381, study PRJNA577476) | soil metagenome | isolation source: 40 cm soil or saprolite under Garry oak tree replicate 2 | place: USA:California | collected 2016-06-15 | reverse complement strand
CACGCCCGCGCCGACGCCCTCGTCGGCGGCGATCTCGTCGCCCGGCGGCTTGGGATACTTGACGGCCGTCGCGCCAATCGCCTTGGCCGCCGCGAGGCCTGCTTCCGACGACCCCGACACGAAAATCCCCGGAAACAGCTCCGGCGAGAGCGTCGGCGTGAGCTTCAGGTTTTTTACGCTGTAGAACTCGCCGTCGAACGACACCGGCGTGGCTCCGGCCAGCAGCTGCCGAATGATGAGCGTGTATTCGATCAACCGTTCGTACCGTTTGTCGTGCGGCGTCGTGTCATTCAGCGCCGTCAGGTCGTTCTTGAACCCGCCCGCCACCATGTTCAGGTAGATGCGCCTCCCGTACAGAGCCCCGAGCGACGCGACCATCTTCGCCACGGCATAGGGGTGCATGTAAACGGGCTGAATGGCCACGAGGGGACACAGGTGCTTCGTGCTCTGGATGATGATCTGGGACGCGAGCCAGGGGTCCACGAGCCGGTTGTCGGAGTAGACGAGAATGCCCTGGCATCCCGTTCGGTCACTCCAGCGTGCTACGTCCGCCACCCGCTGGACGTAGGTCTCACGGTCGCCGTCACAGGACTGAGGGCAGGTCGAAAAGACTTCGAGACTCATCTCTCCCGTGCCGTCCAAGCCGTTGTTCACTCTGGCTCGCTCCTCTCTCCGGCTGTCTGCCTCGTGCCGAGTCCTACTGGTCGTGACAGGCATGTGCATGGGCGGTGCCAGCGGGTGCCTCAGCAGGGCGACAGCCCAGGGGCACGGATCGAAACGCTGCTGTGGCGCAGCCGCCACGACCTGTGGTGCTGCTTCCCCGGCTTGCGGACTGCGCGAAACGCGCGAACCGGTCCGCCCCGGTCTCCGCTGGCTGGCTGTGGGGAGCACCTCCGGTGGAAGGTTGTGTGCAGTGGCAGCCGCGACGCTGATCGTCGCGAGCGCGTGTAGCGATCCCCAGAGTCCCAAGCCGCTTTCGGTCCTGTTGCTGCAACAGGGCTACCCACTCGTTGTGACCGTCAACACCACGGGCTCCGACATCGATCCGGACGGCTATACGGTTTGGGTGGACGACGGCCAGAGCCAGGCTGTCGCCGCGAATGGGGTCGTCACCTTCACCGTGCCGTCGGGTCCGCACGAAGTGGGCGTGTACGGGGTCGCCTCGAACTGCACGGTGAGCGGCTACGACCCGCGGATGGTCTTTGACCTCGATGGGCTGGGAGCGGCCACGACCTTCACCCTGAGCTGCGCATCGCAGGGCGGCCTGTTCGTCTCGACCAACACCACGGGCGTGGACCTCGACCCCGACGGTTACACGGTCACGGTGGACGGCGCGGCGAGCCAGGCCATCGCGACGAACGGTGGTGTCACGTTCACCGCGCTTGCGGCCGGCGCACATTCGGTCGCGCTCTCGGGCGTTGCGGGGAATTGCGCGGTGAGCGGGTCCAACCCGCAGGCAGTCACTGTCCAGTCCGGCGCGACGGCGTCGGCGCCCTTCTCGCTGAGCTGCGCCCCGATCGGGAGCGGCAGCGGCAGCCTGAGGGTTACGACCAGTACGACCGGCTCGAACCTCGATCCTGACGGTTACACGCTCACGATCGACGGCACCATCAGCCAACCGATCGCGACGAACGGTAGCGTCACCTATCCGGGGCCGGCGGGCAACCACCCGGTCGCGCTGTCGGGCGTGGCTGCCAACTGCACGGTGGGCGGGGCGAATCCGCGCACGGTCACGGTGCCGGCAGGCGGGACGGGCACGACGACCTTCTCGGTCACGTGCAGCGCGCAGCTGCCTCCGCCGGAGGTGACCGGCCAGGGCCAGCTCGGGATGGGATCTGCCACGCCCCATAACAACGTGCAGACCTTCGCGTTCGATGTGCGGGCCGATCTGACGGGGCGATTCACCGCCACGGATTACAGCGACATCCACGCGTCTGGCACCGCCGGAACCTTGACCACGGATGCCACGACCGACCCCGCGACGTCGATCACGGCGTATCGCAACAGCTCGAGCGCCTGCAGCGACCCGAACCGCGGCGTCGAGTTCGACGGCGTGGGCAGGGACGACGAGGGCTTCCTGGAGGGCTACACGGTGCAGGTGTGCGACAACGGGCCCGCTGGGAGCGGTGCTGACTTTTGGAGCATCTTTGTCACGAACGGATACGGACAGCCAACGGCGGGATACGGGCGCTCCGGCACCGTGACGAGCGGAGATATCGTCAAGAAGTGATGGCGGGTCCACTGCGCGCCATCCGTGCCTATCCGCTCCTCAACCCGGGGGCCGTAGGAGAGGGATGGCGCGAGTGGCTCGGCGGCTACGCTGCCGAGCGCGAGCATGAGCCCCACCTGGTGGCGGCGATCGAGTGGCTGCTCCAGGCCAATAATGCGACTCCAGACGGCGGCATCTCGCGCGCCTACAGTCTCGCCTGGCACCCCTATTTCGAGCGGCGGGGCTGGCAGCCGTCGTATCCCGAGACCACAGGCTACATCATCCCGACGCTCTATGCCGCCGCCCGGCGGCTGGGACGTGCCGAGCTGGCTGCCCGCGCTGAGGCCGCAGCGCGGTGGGAGATCGAGATTCAGCTGCCGAGCGGCGCGGTGCGCGGCGGCGTGATCGGCGCGCCGGCATCCCCCGCGGTGTTCAATACCGGACAGGTGCTGCTCGGCTGGCTTGCCGCGCTCGAAGAGACGGGGCAGGGAATCTTCGCGGACACCGCGCGCCGCGCTGCTTGCTACCTCGTCGCAACGCTCGACTCGGATGGGCAGTGGCGCAACGGGAACTCGCAGTTCGCCCGCGCCGACGCCACGCTCTACAACACGCGCACCGCCTGGGCGCTCGCCGAGGCGGGAGCGCGACTCGAGGATGGCGGGTTCACCGATGCGGCCGCGCGCAGCCTGCGGGCGGCCGCCGAGCGACAGGCCGAGAACGAGCGCGCAGCGTGCGCCCTCGCTGCCACGGTCCGGACGGACGGCTGGATGCCCGGTCGCTATCGCTCGGACTGGTCTCCGGCCGTGAGCTGGTCGTGTCTCACGGGCCAGGCGCAGATGGCGAACAACTGGATGCGCCTCGCCGAGATTACGGGTGACCGGAAGTGGCTCGACCCAGTGCCCGCTGTGTTGCGATTCCTCAAGGGCACGCAGAACCGTGGCAGCCGCGAGCCAGGGTTGCGGGGCGGGATCAAGGGTGCGTGGCCGGTGGGTGGCGACTACGGGGCCTACGAAGTTCTCAGCTGGGCGACCAAGTTTTTCGCGGACGCGCTGATGCGGCACGAGGCCGTTGAGATCAACGGCCTCGGTGCGGCATCACCGGTTTCCGTGCTGGCCTAAGGCGTAGCCTGATCGCGACTCAAACCCTCCAGACGGCGATCACAGACCGAGATTGATCAGCACCGTGAGCACCTTCGTGTCCCAGCCCGACGCGCCCTGGCTGTCGGTCACGGTCACCCGGATCGTGTAGCTGCCGATCAGGATGTAATTGTGCGACGCGCTGAACGTGCCCGGGCTGGACCTGCTGCCGCTTGAGGACGACCCGTCACCCCAGTTGATCGTGTACGACCACGGCCCGTTGTCCGGGTCGCTGAACGAGGCGTTCAGCGTGTAGAGGAGACCGAGCAGCACCGTCTGGTCGGGCCCGGCGTTCACGCTGGGCGGCTGGTTGGGCTGAGTCACGGTGACCGTCTGTGAAGTCGACCCCGTTGCCCCCTGATTGTCGGTCACCGTCAGGGCGACCGTATAGCTGCCCGCCGCCGCGTAGCTGTGGGAGGGGTTCTGCGCCGTCGCCGACGTGGCGTCCCCGAAGGTCCAGTTGTAAGACACAATCGTGCCGTCGGGATCGGTGCTCGTGCTGGTGAAGGCGCAGTTCAGCCCGTTGCAGCTGTACGTGAAGCTCGCCGTGGGTGGCTGGTTAGGCCGCGTGACCGTCACGGTCTGTGAGGTCGACCCCGTCGCGCCCTGATTGTCGGTCACCGTCAGGGCGACCGTATAGCTGCCCGTCGCAGCGTAGCTGTGGGTCGGGTTCTGCGCCGTCGAGGACGTGCCGTCCCCGAAGGTCCAGTTGTACGCCGTGATCGTGCCGTCGGGATCACTGCTCGTGCTGGTGAAACTGCACGTGAGCCCGTTGCAGCTGTATGTGAAGCTCGCCGTCGGCGGCTGGTTGGGCGCCGTGACCGTCACGGTCCGTGAGGTCGACCCCGTCGCCCCCTGATTGTCGGTCACGGTCAGTGTCACGGTGTAGCTGCCCGCCGTCGCGTAGCTGTGGGACGGGCTCTGAGCGGTCGCCGTGCCGCCGTCGCCGAAACTCCACTGCCAGGCGACGACCGAGCCGTCGGGATCGCTGCTCCCATCGGTGAAGGCACACGCGAGCCCATTGCAGCGCGCCGTGAACGCCGCAGTGGGTGCCTGGTTCTTGGCGATGTCGCCGGAGCTCAGGAAGCCTTGCTGCACGTAGTTAGGCGCCGCGGGAATCGACAGCCGGAAGAAGTCCGGCCCGCTCCCGGCGGGGCCGTTGTCGCACGCCACCACGGTAAACTCGAAGAACTCTCCCGTGTCCACGCGTCCGATCCCGTCGAATTCGACTCCGTGGGTGGGATCGGCGCACACCGTTGAGCCGTCACGGAACGCCGTGATCCAGGTCGTCGAATCCGCGTCCACAATGACGGTCGCCACCGTGCCGTTTGGCCGCACGGTGGACCAGTCCCGGTAGAACAACCGCCCACTCGACGTGGAGGTGACGTCGAAGTCGAACTCTTGGAGGTCGCTTCCGACCGTCGGCGTCCCGGGCCCGACCGTCCCCACGCCGGCGATCCGGACGGTGGCGGGCGGCGTGCCCCCGCTCAGGGTGATCTCGCCCTCGGTCAGCCTGCCGAATCTGTGGTAAGGAGTGTTATTAGGTATTGAGATGCGGAAGAAGTCCACGCCGTTGCCGGGACTGCCGTTGTCACAGCCTTCCGCGACAAACACCACCAGGCGCCCATCATCCTGCCGCCCCGAGCCGCCGAATGTGACGCAGGTGGCCGAGATCTGGTCGAACGACGTGATCGCGGTGGCCGGGTCGGCCGTGGGATCGACCGTCACAGTGGCGACTCCGCCGCCGGACCGCACGAGGCTGTAGTCGGTGTATGTGAACCGGCCGCCCGGAGCGTCGCTGACGTCGAAGTCGAAGCTCTGCCGGTCACTGCCGGGCGTGGCCGTGCCGGGTCCGATCGCGCCGAGGCCGGTGAGATGGGCGCCGGTCGGGGACTGTGACGACCCTCGGCCTCCGGGAGCGCCGCGCTCGGGACTGACGGAATCCCGACAGCCCGCGGCAATGAGCACGGTGGCGAGAACGCCGCATAGAACGGGCAGACCACCGACATCCCTCCCGATGTGCATCGACGAGCCCTCCCGCGTGGAACGATTGTGCAACATGTCGAGGCGCACTGCGGAGGTAAGCATTTCCCAGGCCAGACGCCGGCGAGACCAGGGAGCGCTGTGGCACAAGTGCGGCGCTGCGGACCATGGGTCCCATGTTTGCGCTCTTGCCGCGAGAGCGCCACGCCCGTGGCTGGCACTCGGCGGTTGCCGTTCGACTCGCTGATGTGGCACGAGGCCGTTCACGTGAACGGCCTCGGTGCGGCTTCGCCGGTTTCCGTGCTAGCCTAGCGGCGCGTCGCCACAATCCAGTGAGCTCGCCACCGGTCACCGTCACCGTGTGCGTGCCTCCCGCGGGATCGGTGTGAGACGGGTTCTGGGCGGCCGTCCCGGCACCTTCGTCACCGCGGTTTCCGACCTACGTACCGCCCCAGGAGAGTCGGCTCATGGCTGCCAGACCGTAACGTCATCGATCCACAGATACTCTCTCTTCTTCGCATGGTCCCCCATGTAGTTATCGAAGCGAATCTCGTTGGTCTTCAAATTCGAAACTGTGCGCCAGCGCATGTTCTGCATGTCGATCTCCTTCACGCCGTTAATCCAGAGTTGCTGGCTGCCATCGTACTGGCCAACGGTGTTCATTTTGATGTGGAAGACGACTTGCTGCCACGTGCCGCCAACCAGCGGGCTCTTGGGCAGTGTCTGGGTGGTCTCATTCCCATAGCAGGGGACGGGGGGCCAAAGGTAATTGAACGGGCACTGCATGTCCGGCCAATACGTGTAGAACTGGAACGGCCCCAGATGCGGAACACTGTCTCGTTCGGGATCAACGCCGGCATAGAACCAATAGGCGCCGTTTGGGCGGACTCCAGCCGTGTCCGCGCAGATCTCTGAAGTATTGACATCACCGCAGATCGTGAGGAAGTGCATCCCGCTTGAATCAGGCCGCTGATTTACAAAGCCGCTGTCGAACATCACATAGAACGCGAAGTAGACGTCATCGTGGCCTGTGAGCCAGCGGGTAATCAGGCCGTATCCGCCGTACGGACTGGTCGTGTCGAACAGCACCTGCAGCGACTGCGTACCGGAGTGAACCCGGGAGGGGGCCGAGGCTAGGCTGTAGCGGTCCGCCGCATCAGGAACTGCCTCCACTGGCTCAGATCGGGGCCCTCGAAGCCGTCCTGAAAGATGATGGTGGCCGTCCCCGACTTCGCGACGTCACCACTGGAAAGAAAACCGCCGTGGCTGTAGTTGTGCGACGGCACGTCCATCTGCAGGAAATCCGTACCGCTCCCGGATGGCCCGTTGTCACACGTGTTCAGCGTGAAGCTCGTGTATTCGCCTGTATCGAGCCGGCCGGTTCCGTCGAACGCGGCTCCGTGCGTGGGGTCCGCGCAACTGCCCGACCAATCCCGGTACGCCGCAATAAATGTCTGCGGGTTCGCGGGGTCGACCGTCAGCGTGCCCACCGTGCCGTCACCCCGCACGATGCTCCAATCTCGATAGAAGAGCTGGCCGCCGGAGAGCTCCGCCCCAGCATCGAACGTGAAATCCTGGAGATCGCCGCCCGGCGTGGGGCTCCCTCTGCCCAGCGTCCCGACGCCCGAGTCCCAAGGCTGGGCTCCGGTATGGGAAAAGTTGGGCTTTCTGGCCACGGAGCGCTGGGGACTCACAGGTTGATCGCACCCTGCAGCGAACAGCACGACTGCCAGGCCTACGAGGGGTGTGAAGCGGGTGCGTTGAGACGAGATGGCGTTGTGCATCGTCCGCCTCGCTGAGTTTGTGTGCGCGTCATGCGTCGCCCCCGAACGGAGCCATTCGGGCGGCGTATCACGGCAAGGCAGAACTCCTTCTCAGACGTTTGCGCGATCGCGATTTTGGTCTGCCCGGTCCCTGTCGGCTGGCCGAGCCGGCGTTCGCGCTGGTTAGCGCTGGCGACAGTGCATCGCCGCAGCATTTCCCGGACCGGTGCTCGGAGGCGACGTTGCGTATGAGATACAACGAGATACAAGGAGCCTATGAAATCGCCCGCGGCGTCGCCGAAGCGCCACATGTCGCTCCCACGCAACGCGAGGCGACGACCTGCCCCGCAAAGCGCCAATGGTTGCCAACATCGCCGGTGGTGCACGCGTCGGCCTGAGTCTTGCCACCGAAGGCGTCTATGAAGCCGTGCTCACCCATGCCAACCGGGAGGTCCTGAGTGTGCGGCATCGTCGGCATCGTCAAGCGGGATCCGCACCAGGCCGTGGACGAGCCGAGCCTCGTGCGGATGCGCGATGTGCTGCGCCATCGTGGGCCCGACGGCGAAGGCCTGTGGATCGATGGTGGCGTAGGACTCGGCATGCGGCGGCTGGCGATCGTGGACGTGGCCGGAGGCCACCAGCCGATGGCCAACGAAGACGGGACCGTCTGGATCGTCTACAACGGAGAGATTTACAACCACGCCGAGTTGCGTCGCGGCCTGGAGCGGCGCGGCCACTGCTACCGGACGCGCAGCGACACCGAGACGATACTCCACCTTTATGAGGAGGAAGGCGAGCGCTGCGTTGAACGGCTCCAGGGGATGTTCGCGTTCGCCTTGTGGGACCGCGCGCGCGGCCGACTCCTCCTGGCGCGGGACCGCCTCGGGATCAAGCCGCTCTATTATGCCTACACCGATCACGAGCTGCTCTTCGCCTCGGAGATCAAGGCGATTCTCGCTCGGGGGTCCGTTCGAGCGGCGCTGAACGAGGCGATCCTTCCCGAGTTCTTGGCGACGCGGTTCGTCGCCGGAGAGGAGACCTTCTTCCGCGGCGTGCGCAAGCTGTTGCCGGGCCGGACGCTCTCCTGGTCGCGCACCGAGGGTCTCCGGGAGCGTCGCTACTGGCGCTTGCCGATGGCCGTGGATGATTCTCCGAAGACGCTCAACGAGCGGGCCGGCGAGTTGCGCGCGCGGCTCGCCGCCGCCGTCAGGAGTCACCTCATGAGCGACGTGCCGCTCGGCGTCTTCCTATCCGGTGGGATCGATTCAAGCGGCCTCGCTGCGCTGATGGCGTCGATGGTCCGGGAGCCGATTCGCACGTTCGCCGTGGGCTTCTCCGAGCCCGAGGCGAACGAGCTCGCATACGCCCGCCTCGCCGCCCGGGCCGCCGGGGCGGAGCACCGAGAAGTGGTCGTCTCGTCCACCGAGTTCTTCGACGCCCTGCCGGGGCTGGTCTGGCACGAGGACGAGCCGATCACCTTCCCGTCGAGCGTGCCGCTCTATTTCGTCTCGCGTCTGGCTCGGGAGCACGTCAAGGTGGTGCTCACCGGTGAAGGGGCCGATGAGCTCTTCCTCGGCTACGACCGCTACCGCGTCACGGCGTGGAACGAGCGGCTGGGGCGTGTCTATTGGTCTTTGGTTCCCGGGGCTCTTCGTGGAAGGGTGAGCAGGCTTGCCACAGGTCTTCCCAAGCCATTGGGCAGATACGCCCGGCGGACGTTCCTCGCGCTTGAGCCGGGCCCACGGGCGTTGCTGTGCGACAACTGGGCGGCGTTTCCTGCGACCGCTCAGTCCCAGCTACTCGCGGACCCGCGACTGCTCGCGGCCCGCGACCCGTACGCCGAAGGGCTGCGCTGCTACGAAGAAGCCACCGGCGGGACGCTCGAGCGGATGAGCCAGACGGATCTCCAGACGTACCTGGTCGAGCTCTTGATGAAACAGGATCAGATGAGCATGGCCGCGTCGATCGAGAGCCGAGTGCCCTACCTGGATCACGAATTCGTCGAGTATGCGACCGCGATCCCCGGCCGTTTCAAGGTCCGTGGCTTCCAGACCAAAGCCGTGCTCCGGGCCGCTCTCCAGGACCTCGTGCCGCGTGAAATCCTCACGCGGCGCAAGATGGGCTTTCCGGTGCCCGTGGGCCGGTGGTTCCGCGGGTCCTTCTGGCCGGTCGTGCAGGAGTTCGTGCTGGGGCCGCGGGCCCTCGATCGCGGGTTGTTCGAGCCGGCCTTCCTCAGGCGCCTGGCCGAGGAACACCGCACGGGCGCGGCGGACCACTCCTACCGCCTCTGGCCTCTCGTGAACCTCGAGATCTGGCACCGCATCTTCGTGGACGGCGACGAGATTGCCGGAATCATGCCCGCGACGAGAGAGAGATACCGCCATGCGTGTTAGCGTGTTCGGCCTGGGCTATGTGGGATGTGTGACCGCGACGTGTCTGAGTAAGGCGGGACACGAGGTGATCGGGGTCGACGTCGACGCCGAGAAGGTCGCAGCGATTAACGGGGGCATGCCTCCCGTAGTTGAGCCCGGGCTCGGCGAGCTGCTGGCCGAGGTCGTCGCGGCCCGGCGGTTGAGAGCCACGCTCTCGGCTGCGGAAGCTGTGTCGCAAACGGATGTCGGTCTGATTTGTGTCGGGACGCCTGGCCGCGCCAACGGGCAACTCGGGTTGGTCGCCCTCGAGCGCGTGGGCCAGGAGATCGGTCAGGCACTGGCCAGGCGCACGTCACCCTATACCGTCGTGCTGCGTAGCACCGTGCTCCCGGGAACTACCGAGCGAGTGCTCGTGCCCGCCCTCGGGGCAGGCGCGGGACGGGAGGTGGAGTGCCGGCTCCGGGTCGCCGTGAACCCGGAGTTCATGCGGGAAGGTTCCTCCCTGCGAGACTTCACTCACCCTCCGTTTACCTTGGTCGGCTGCGACGATTCCGACGCGGCCGCCGTGCTGGGGTCGCTGTACAGCGATGTCGCCGCGCCATTCGTCCACACGGCGGTGCGGACGGCGGAGATGGTTAAGTACGTGTCGAACGCATTTCACGCCCTTAAGGTGTGCTTCGCGAACGAGATCGGTGACGTGTGTACGGCGCTCGACGCGGACGCGCAGGAGGTCATGCGGATCTTCTTGATGGACCGGAAGCTCAACGTGTCGGAGGCCTACCTCCGCCCGGGCTTCGCGTTCGGCGGCTCGTGCTTGCCGAAGGACCTGCGCGCTCTGGTGTATGCGGCCCGCTGCGCCGACGTCTGCGTACCTCTCCTTTCCGCCATCCTACCCTCGAACGAAGGGCAGATCCGCCAGGCGGTGGACGCCGTGCTCGAGACGCGGAAGCGGCGCATCGGGATCGTCGGTCTGGCCTTCAAGCCCGCCACCGACGACCTGCGTGAGAGCCCGATGGTGCCGCTGGTCGAGGCGCTGATCGGGAAGGGGTGCGACGTGCGCGTGCTCGATCCGAACATCGCCGTCGCGCGGCTGAGAGGCGCGAATCGCCGTTACATCGAGGAAGGGATCCCCCACATCGCGTCGCTGATCTGCGACAACGTGGAGGCGCTGCTCGCGCACGCCGAAGTGCTGGTGATCGGCAACGCCTCCCACGAAGCGGAGCGGGCCGTGGCGGCTGCGGGGCCCCACCACGTCGTGATCGACCTCACGCGTGGCGCGGTGCAGAGCCTGTCGAGGGAGGCTGTGGCGACCCAATAAGAATGACGGTCGTCAGTGCTGGTTCAGCCATTCGCGCAACACGAGGAGATTGTACAGCCGCTGGCTGTGATCTCGCAGGCCGTCACGGTGTTCGCGCGCCATGGTGCGAATCCCCGCGGGGTTGAGCCAGCCGCTATCGCACAGACTCTCACTCTCCGCCAACTGGTCGCCCCAGGCGCTCGTCGGCTCACAGGCGAACCACACCTGCAGCGGGATCGAAAAACCGTGCTTGGGTCGCCGGAACAGATCGGCTGGGACGAAGCGTTCCAGCAGTGCCTTGAGCAGCGGCTTTCCTCCATTGCCGTCCAGCATCCACTGATCGGGCAGCCCCAGCGCGAATTCGACCACTTCCTGATCCAACAACGGTGCGCGCGCTTCCAAACCGTGGGCCATGGTGGCGACGTCGACCTTGGGCATCAGGCAGTCGGCGATGTACGTATTCATATCCACCAGCCGCATCCGCCGGAGCGCGCCGCCATTGCCGCTCCGATATAACCGTGCCAACCAGGCGCGCACAGCGTGCCCCGCGTTCTCCCGCTCCCGACGCAGCGCGCCCGCGTAGAGGGTTTGCACCTCCTCTTCGTTCACGAACCCGCGCAATGCGGCGAACCGCTCTGGTTCGTCCAGCGCGAGGATGCGCAACGCGCGCTTGACGCGCCTCGCCCACGGCCGCCGGCTCGGTGCTGCGGCGCCGAGCCGCAGCGCCGCCAGAGGCGCAACGCTCCTCAAGCGCTTGAGCCGCAGCGCTGTCCGATACCAGTTGTACCCCCCGAAACCTTCATCCCCGCCGTCTCCGGTGAGTACCACCGTTACGTGCTTCCTGGTCTCACCGGCCAGCAGCCACACCGCCAGTGCGGAGGAATCGCCAAACGGCTCTGCAAAATGCCGCACCAATGACGGGAGGACGTCGAGCATCTCCGGGCGCCCGGTGAAGGTGCGGTGCCGGGTCCGGAGGTGCTGCGCAATTCGCCGCGCGTAGCCACTCTCATCGAAGGTGGACTCGGTGAAGCCGAGCGAGAAAGTCATCGCTTCCCCGGGACATTGGCGGGCGGCGATGGCCGTCACCAGACTCGAATCGATGCCGCCACTCAAGAACAGGCCGAGGGGCACGTCGCTCCGGAGTCGCAAGGTGACCGCGGCCGTGAGTAGCTGCTCCAGCCGGTCGACGGCCTCGTCGAAGCGTCCCGCGAACGGCTGCAGCTCCGCTTCGAGGGCCCAGTAGCGGAGCGACGCAGCCCCCGAGGGACCGATGCGGAGCAGCGTTCCGGCGGGGAGCTTGTTGATTCCGTCCCAGATCGACTGGGGGGCCGGGATGTACCCTAGGGTGAGGAACGCGTCCAACGCCGCGAGGCTCACGCGACGGGCACCGGGGTCCGTATCGCGCAACGCTCCCAGGGTCGAGGCGAAGTAGCAGCACTCGTCGTCCAGCGCATAGAACAGGGGCTTCTTGCCCACCCGATCCCGCGCCAATACCAGCTCGCCGCGCGTCCCGTCCCACACGGCGAAGGCGAACATTCCGCGGAGATGGTGCACGGCCTCGCACCCGTAACGCTCGTACAGTCGCAGCAGCACTTCGGTGTCCGACACGGTATGAAACCGCGCGCCCTGATCCGCGAGAACGCGGCGCAGTTCGCGGTAGTTGTAGATCTCGCCGTTGAACACCAACGCGATCCGTCCGTCGTCGCTGCACATCGGCTGGCGTCCGCCCGCGATGTCGATGATGGAGAGCCGCCGGTGCGCGAAGGCGGCGCGGCCCTGGGGATCGACCCAGAAGCCCTCGCCGTCAGGCCCGCGATGCGCCATGAGGCCCGCCATGCGACACAGGCGCTCCGCGTCCGGGCGCACACCGTCGCGCAGGGCTACGCCGCCGGCGATGCCGCACACGCTGGCATTACCCCCGCGCGCTCGTCGAGGATCTCGCGATACAGCTCGAGGTGCGCCTCAACGCGGCGCTCGAGTGAAAGGCGACCCACGACCTCCCGGCGCGCCGCGGCCGCGTCGGGCGAATCTCCGTGCGTGACGGCGCCTTCCATGGCCTCCGCCAGTGCAGCGGCTGATCCGGGCGTCACCAAGCGAGCGGCCGGTGACGTACCGACGACTTCCGGCACCGCACCCACCGCGGTGGCGACCACGGGCACGTCCGCCCGTATTGCCTCAAGCACCGCATTCGGCAATCCCTCGCTGCGGGATGGCAGTACCAACAGATCGAGATTGCGATACACCGCCTCCACGTCGTACACGTGCCCGATGAAGCGGACGCACGATTTCAGCCCGAGACGACCACACCGGGCCGCGAGCTGTGCGCGCTGCGGCCCGTCTCCGGCTATGAGCGCGGAGAACCTGAGGCCCTTCCGGGCGAGCATGGCGCAGGCGTCGACGAACAGGTCCACACCCTTCTCGGGGCTCAGCCGGCCAACGACCCCCACAATCGGGCGCCGGAGCGTGCTCGCGAGGGCGCCGAGACGGTTGCGTTCCGATACATCCCGCACCGGCGGGAGGTCCAGCGCGGCGTTGTAGATGATGCGCACGTGGCCGTCGCAGTGTCGGAACGCTCGTGCTTGGGCGTGTGACATGACGACCACGCGCTCAGCCGAACCAAGCAGCCGCCGGCCGAGCCAATGATAGAACCGCCCGCTGAGGTTTTCGCTCGTGGCACCATGGAAGAAGCCGATCCATGGCCACGCGCGTCCCAAGCGGCGCAGCAGATACGCGACCGCCGTCGCCTTGTAGCCGTGGGTTTGCACGACGGACGGTCGCCAGTGTTGCAGCACGGTGTCGACGGTCACGGCCATGCGCCAGTCGGCGGGGCCGCGGTCCTCCAGGACGCAATGCTGCACGCCTGCCTCCTGAAGGTGGCGCACGAGTGCGGGGGCAGGGCGGCCGCGCCGATGAAACACGATGACCAGGGAATCGATCCCCGCACGCCGCAACGGCCGCGCCAGCGCGATCAGCTGGCGCCCGGGACCGATTGCGTCGGATGGAACCACGGCCGCGATACGTTCGGGGCAGGAGAGTGAGTCGTCCGCCCGCTCCGTGAGGGTCATCAGAACCGGCTGCTGGCGCCGACATACGTCACGGCGCCGGGCTGTGCCGGGGGGTGGGAGGCTGCAGCCACGGACCGGCGCTCGAACCAAGCCCACGTTCGCCGCAAACCCTCGGCCAACGGGACCAGCGGGCGATACCCGAGCAGGCGTTCGGCACGCTCGAGACTCGCGAGCGAGTCGTGGACGTCACCCTCTCGCGCCGGCAGCCGCCGGCAGGCGAGCCGCTGACCCGTGATCTGCTCCACGAGATCGACCAGGTCGACCAACGACGTCCGCGCTCCCGCCCCCACGTTCACCACCGACCCGCTGACTCGTTCTCCGGGGGCGGTCGCCGCGAGCACGTTCGCGTCCACGACGTTGGCCACGTAAGTGAAGTCCCGCGTCTGCATCCCGTCTCCGAACAGCGTCGCCTCCCGTTGCTCTAGGGCAGCGAGCAAGAAGGCGGGGATGACCGCGGCATACGCCGAGCGTGGACTCTGGCGGGGACCGAACACGTTGAAGTACCGGAGCGCCACCCCTTCAATCAGCCCGGCGCGAGCGAATGCGAGCACATACTGCTCGCCTGCCAGCTTCGACGCCGCGTAGGGGGAGCGCGGGAGGGGCTCAGCGGATTCCGTCTTCGGCAAGACCGCCGTGTCGCCGTAGACCGAGCTGGAGCTCGAGTAGACGATGCGCCTGACCTGCGCCGCCCGGCACGCCTCGAGCAGGCGCATGGTCGCATTGACGTTCGCCGCGTGGGAAGCCCACGGATCCTTGAGCGACCGCGGCACGCTGGGGAGCGCCGCGAGATGAAAGACCACCTCGATGTCAGCGACCGCGCGGCGACATACGTCGGCCTCGCCGAGATCGCCCCGCAGGAACTCGATCGCCCCGTCCAGGCCAGCGAGGTTCGCCGCGTCGCCCGTGCTGAGATTGTCCACGATCCGAACGGCGTTGCCGAGCGCCACCAGCCGCTCAGCGAGATGCGAGCCGATGAAGCCTGCTCCCCCGGTGACGAGGCACCGTGACGTACGCGCTGCCCGCATCCTGCTCACTGCTTGGCGACGTCCCCGCTCGTTACGCTCCCAGAACGCCCAAATCCCTTCGACGGGATATAGAGGCTCACGAAGTCGGCGCCGCTCCCCGCGGGCCCGTTGTCACACAGCTCGACGGTGTAGTACAGCAGGTCCCCGTCGTTCGCCCGGCCCCAGGCGTCAAACTCGACGCCGCGACTCGGGTCGCTGCACGCGCTCGAGCTCGTGCGGTACTGGATGATCGCCGTCTGCGGGTCCGTCGCCGCATCCGTGGTCATCGACCCGGGCGTGCCGTCGGCGTGAAGGTCGCCGTAATCGGTGACCGTGAATCGGCCCGTGAGGTCGGCGCGCACGTCGAAGGCGAACGTCTCCACGTAGTTCCCGGGCGTGGCCGATCCCCACCCGAGCTGGACTTGGCCGCTCACTTGCGGGGGTGGCTGGGCGCCACACGTCACCGCGAACGTCGTTGTGTCCGCCCCGCCCGCCGCCACCGTGACCGTGCGCGGATTCGCCCCGCTCACCGCGCAGTTCGCGGCCACGCCCGACAGCGCAACGGGGTTGTCGCCCGCCGACGCGGTGACGGTGACGGTGTCGTTCGCCGCGATCGGTTGGCTGCTGGAGCCGTCGATGGTGAGCGTGTAGCCGTCAGGATCGACGTTCGAACCGGTCGTGCTCGTCACGATGGTGAGGGTTCCGGTGCCGTTCGCTAGCGGAGTGCAGCTGAGCGAGAACGACACATCCGTCATCCCACCCGCTGCCACAGGGACCGTCTGGGAGTTCGCTCCGTTCACCGTGCAGTTCCCCGCGACGCTCGAGACGGCAACCGCATGGCTGGTGTACGACGAAAGCCCGGTGAACGTGACGTTGCCGTTAGCCCCGACCGGCTGGCTCGTGGAGCCATCGACCGTGACCGTGTAGCCGTCGGCATCGAGGTCCACGCCGGTGGTGCTGGTCGAGACGAACAGGCTCCCCACCGCCGAACAACCCATATCGAACCGCGTGGCGCCCGCCACACCGGCGGTGACGGAAACGGCTCGAGGGTTGTATCCTCCCGAGACCAGGCAGTTGGCCGCCACCCCGAGCAGATCGACCCGGTGGGCACCATCCGACAGCCCTGTAAATGTGGCGAGCCCATCCGGGCCGACGGGTTGCGTAGCGGCGACATCCACCCTGGCGATGTAGCCGTCCGGGTCGGTGGCAGATCCCGTCGTCGTGACGGCGAGACTCAGGGCCGCGCCTGTCGGCAACAGATCCTCCACGGCCTTCGGGCTCTGTGAATCGGTACATGCGGTCGCGAACCCGAACGTCGCGAGCACCGCTGCCAACCACCTCTGCCTGACGCGTGCCATGAGGTCCCCCGCTCACTTGTTCGCAGGGCGTTTGGG
>WNGP01002220.1_pt1 | contig 16229 bp, 9 predicted proteins | sample 5407671 | NCBI WGS metagenome assembly WNGP01 (sample SAMN13153381, study PRJNA577476) | soil metagenome | isolation source: 40 cm soil or saprolite under Garry oak tree replicate 2 | place: USA:California | collected 2016-06-15 | reverse complement strand
TGTTGCAGCACGTCAATGATGAGCCTATGCAGTCGAAGTTGCCTTTCCCACGGGCCGACGTCTAGCCTCTTCACCAGGGCCTTCATCAGCGTAAATGCGTAAAGCGGCACCAGGAGGCGTCGTCCGTGCTCCCGCAGGACGGAGTTCCGCGGCTTCTCCAGCATGAGCATGTGAAACCGCTGTACACTCTCGATAACCTGGCGCAAATCACCAGTTCCGACGGAACGCTGAATTTCATTGAAGCCAGCTTCCAGGTCGTCCACAGGGAGCTTGTCTTCAGTGATTACCCGTGCCGCCAGTCCCTCCAGCACTCCTCGCACCTGATAAATGTGAATGATGTCAGCTCGCTCGAGTTTCAAAACGCGCGCGCTGCGGCCGTGCCCCTTCGTCACGAAGCCTTGTGTCGCAAGAATGTTCAGCGCTTCGCGGACTGAAATCTGAGCGACTCCATATTCGCGCGCCCATTTCCCTTCGACGATTTTTTCTCCGGGAGAAATTCTTGCAGCGAGGATCTCCTCACGAAGTCGCTGGGCGACGTTCTCTTTGAGCAGGCCGCGTGCAGCGACAGCATTCTGCTCCGTGTGCATAGGTCTCGTAATGTACCACGCAAATGCAAACGCGGACTCCGCGTGTGGGCGGCAGCGGGCGCAACGAGGCCATTTTTTGCTGCTCCGCCACTGCACACCAAAATTTCGGCAGGCTTGACTTGCCGGAGTAGAATCCCTCTTCGTGCGGTTCGGATTACACAAATCGCAATACATACCTGAGAGGCGACGATCATGAACAGAGGGACATCGAGACGAGATTATTTGAAGATGATGGCGGCGACCGCAGGATTGGCAACAGCAGCGCCTCTTGCTTTCGCGCAGGAGGATGCGGCAAAGAAATCTGCGCAACAGGTGCCTCCTCTGGGGCATGAGCGTCGAATTCAATGGTGGCAGGAAGCAAAATTCGGCATGTTCATCCACTGGGGACTCTATAGCGTGATAGGCCGTCACGAATGGGCGATGGAAGTGGAAGGCATACCCATCCCGCAATACGAAATCCTGGCGAAGCACTTCAATCCAAAGCCGAACGCCGCCCGCGACTGGGCGAGATTGGCCAAGCAAGCGGGACAGAAGTACATGGTGATGACGACGAAGCATCATGAAGGCTTTTGTAATTTCGACACCAAGCTCACCGACTACTGTTCGCCAAAGCAAGCGGCGGGACGCGATCTGGTGCGCGAATTCGTCGACGCCGCGCGGGCAGAAGGATTGCGCGTCGGCTTCTACTACTCGCTGATGGACTGGCATCATCCGGATGGAGCGCGGTGCGCAACCGATGAAGCGGCGCGGCAGCGGTTTGTCGCTTACACGCATGGGCTGATTCGTGAACTCATGACCAACTACGGGAAGATCGACATTCTCTGGTATGACGTAGATTGGCCGTTGAAGCCCGAGCAGTGGGAGTCGCAAAAAATGAACGATATGGTGTTCCAGCTTCAGCCGGACATTATTGTGAACAACCGCAATGGATTGCCGGGAGACTTTTCGACTCCCGAGCAGGAGATCCGCGCAGCTGATAAGGGACGTGCATGGGAAACGTGCATGACCCTCAATGACAGTTGGGGATACCACAAAGCCGACGATAGCTGGAAAACGCCAAAAACGATCGTCAACAATCTGATCACGTGCGCTCGTGGTGGCGGCAACTATCTGCTGAATATCGGTCCCAAGCCGGACGGTTCGATACCGCAAGAATCGATAGACATTCTGCAAGCCGTTGGGAAATGGACTTCGCAAAACGGCGCTGCGATCTACGGGACCGAGCGCAACGATTTCGAGTGGCACGTCTATGCCAACTTCACACAGCGTGGAAACACGGCGTATGCGCACGTTACGTACTGGCCCGGGGATACGCCGGCCGAGCAATGGCTCACGTTCTATCAGCCGCCTTCGGTGATCTCATTTGGTGGCTGGAGGACGAAGGTGAAGTCCGTGCGGCTTCTGGTTGGCGACAAACCGCTGACGTTCACGCAGGACGATTTGTCATTGAAGATCACCGGCCTTCCGGCGACTGCCCCCGACCAGCCCGCCACAGTGATTGCGATCGAGTGTGACGGTGAGCCGGCGCTGAGCCATGAGTACGTGAGAAAAACCCGGCCACGCTTCAAAATCGGGGTGAGCTAGACAGAACCTGAGTGCTGTGGCGATAACAAATCGTGGTAGCTAGCGAGAGGGCTCTTTCACCTGGAGTATCTGATCGGCGGAAACTGATTCCAGACGTTGCACAATTCCGCTCGGCCACGTGATCTCGATCAGTCGAATTTTCTTCGAAGATCCCAGGCCGAAATGCACGCGCTTGTCGCTGGCGGAGATGTAGCTTCCCGCTGTACTGACATAACGAGTCTGCTGTTGCCCACTGTCACTCACCAGCCGAATCTTCGAACCGATTGCATCGCGGTTGCTGGCCGTTCCGGTTAGATTCAGTATGAGCCAGTGATTTCCGTTGCCGCCCCGATTATGCAAGATGATCGCGGGTCCGTCGTTGCAGTTGATCGCAACGTCGACCCGTCCGTCATTGTCGAGGTCGCCGAAGGCAGCGCCTCGTGCCGCTATAGGCGTCGTGAAAATGGAACCGCTCTGCGGCGAGACATTCGAGAAGCGGCCCTGATCGTTTCTCAGGAGCAGCGGAGGCTCCAGATAGCGAAGGGTGGGCTCGGTAAGTTGGATGTTATCCATCACGTGGCCTTGAGCGACGAAAAGGTCGAGCCAGCCATCGTTGTCATAGTCAATCCATTTCGCTCCCCAGCCGGAATGTGACATGGTCGACGCCCCTAGGCCGGTCGAATCTGTCACGTCATCGAAAGTTCCCTTGTCATTGCGGAAAAGCTTGTATTTCTGATTGGCGAGAGCATTTACGAACACCGAAGGCCAGCCGGTGTTCTTGTAATCGCCGAAATCAGCACCCATCCCGGCAAACGCGCGGCCGTTCTGGTCGTAACCCAGCCCTGAGATCAGTGCCACTTCCGTGAATGTGCCATCGTGATTGTTGCGGAAAAGTTGCTCTGCGACCGAGTCGTTGGCGACGAAAATATCGGGCCAGCCATCACCATCGAAATCGTCGATCGCGATCCCAAGCCCTTTCCCCGGGGAACTCGCGAGGCCACACTTCTTGGAAACATCCGTGAACGTCCCGTCTCCGTTGTTGTGAAACATGAGGTGCGTGATCGGTTCGAATTGGTCGGGGTGGCAATAGGCGCGATAGCCGGGACGGTGTTCACCACAGTAAACATCCGAGAAATCCCACTGCACGTAACGACTGACGATCAAATCCAGCCGCCCGTCGCGGTCGTAGTCAACGAAGCATGCGCCCGTGCACCATCCGCTGCCGCCCACGCCTGCCTCGGCCGTAACATCGGTCAAGGTGCCGTCGCCATTGTTGTGATAAAGAATATTTCCACCGAGGTTCGTGACCAGGAGGTCGACATTGCCATCGTTGTCGTAGTCGCCTGTGGCGATGCCCATTCCATATAGCCGCCCTTGCAGGCCTGCTTTCTCAGTAGTGTCCGTAAAGGTGCCGTCGCGATTGTTGTGATATAGGCGGTTCCAGTTACGCGGATCGGATTTGTCCGGCGAGCTGCCGCGTGGCATCGGATCCTGCAGCTTTGCTCCATTCACGAAAAACAAATCCAGCCATCCGTCGTTGTCGTAGTCGAAAATCGCGACTCCCGCACCCATGGACTCTGGAAGATACTTCCGGCTCGTGCGACTGGCCTGGTGCTTGAAGCGAATGCCGGATGCTGTGGTCACGTCCTCAAAAAGTGGCGGAGGAGCAGAACCTGACGTTGTACTAAACAATTTGGCGGCGGGAGCCGCAGCAAGCACATTCAGTAGAAACGACCGGCGATTAATCTTCGGGATCAAGCTATCGCTGTTCTCCGCGAACAGGAGGAGGCGTTTCGCGTGTTAGGTCGGTATATTTTTTGGCAAGAGCAGTATCGCCCAAGCGGGCGTACACCTGGCTTAGCAGGCTGTAAATTTGCAGATCGATGACGCCTCCCTGTTGCGTGCACGCATGAGCTTTTTCCGCGTCCGCGCGTGCCTGCTGATAGTTTTGCAACCGCATGTCGAGCTTTGCGCGCTCGAACCACACGGCGCGGACTTGAGGCGCCGATTCGACAGCGCGATCGAGGTGGCGTTTGCTGCCACTCAGGTCGTTACGCTTTGCCAGAAAGCGGCCGTAGTTATAATCGAGAAAAGCGTCGTGATATCGCCCGGCCTGATTCACCTGCAATCCTTTTTGGTAGGCCTGCTCGGTACCATCCAAGTCTCCCACGACTTCTAGGTTCAGAGCTAAATAATCCCATGCTCGCGCATCGTGCGGATTCAGCGTTGCGGCTTTTCGGAAATGTTCCACAGCTTGCGCCGCAGCCTTCGCCTTGTCATAAATCGTGCCCAATTGGAATTGTGCCTCGGGATCATCGGGATCAAGCTTTATAGCTTTTTCCAGCAGATTCTGCCCCGCGGAAGATTGCCCTTTCATCAGATATATCTGTCCGCGCAACACCAAGGCAGCCGGATCGTCTGGATTTTTGTCCACTGCTGCTGCCGACAAGGCATCGGCTTTCATGTAATCGCGTTGCTCAAGGAAGAAGCGGCCGAAGTAAGCAAGTCCGCGCGAGTCACCCGGATTCGTGTCCGTGTAGCGATAGTAAAGCCCGGCGGCCTCACTGATCCTTCCCTTAGCTTGTGCCAGTCGGGCCTGGTGCAGCACAATTTCCGGACAATCGGGGTAGGAAACGCTCAAGGCGCGCAGCGCATTCTCAGCGATATCGAGAGCATTGACGGTCAAAGCCTTCGAGACCTGTGACAGTTGCGCTTCCGCACCTTTGCAGGGCTCAGCAAAGGCCGGCCATGCGGTAAATGCTGCCAAGAGCAGAGATAGAGAAACAGCTCTCATAACTTCATTCCTCATTCACCGTGAGGAACTGATCGGCCCTGACATTGTGTAGCACTTGTATTATTCCACTTGGCCACTTCAATTCAATTTCTTTGATGAGGGTATCCGCTCCCAGTCCAAAGTGAACGCGCGGATCGTTCGAACTCGCGTAACTTCCCGCTGTCGTGACGTGGTTGTACTGCACAAGGCCGGATGCTGTTGTCATTTTGATTCGCGTTCCGATGCCGTCGCGGTTGCTTTTCACCCCCACTGTCTTGATCAGAATCCAATGATTGCCGCCGGTTGAGGTGTTGTAAAGCAGTTCTGCCGGACTGCCAATGGCCGAAACCACAACGTCAATCTTTCCGTCGTTATTAAGATCGCCGAACGCACAACCGCGGTGGGCTGCACGAATCTGCATGCCAGGACCAGCATCATCGCTCATGTCTTGAAAAGTTCCATCATGCAGGTTGCGAAACACGGCATTGGCCTGCCGGTAGTGCTGCTGACCATCTAAATCAGCATTCTCATTCACGTGCGAGTTCGCGGTGAATAGATCCTTGTAACCATCGTTGTCGAAATCCTGAATTCCCGCGCCCCAGCCGCTCATTTTGAAGCTGCGTAATCCGATACCTGCCTTGTAACTTTCGTAGCTGAAAAAGCCGTTGCCTTCGTTGCGGAACAGCGGGTACGTTTCGCCGCCAAGTGCGGTGATGATCAGGCTGGGTTTGCCATCATTGTTCCAATCACGAAAATCCACGCCCATGCTGGAGACGGGCAGTCCGCTTTCAGTGTATGCGACGAACGATTCGACGCCCAACTCATCGAAGGTTTTTCCGCCGCGATTTTTGAAAAGAAAATTTCTGTCGTTGTCGTTGGCGACGAAGATGTCCATCCAACCGTCATCGTCGTAGTCCGCAATAGCGACACCCATTCCTTTACCGACGTGCCGGGAGATGCCCATGCCTTCTGAAACGTCGGTAAACGTGCCATTACCATTGTTGTGGTAGAGGATGTTTGGCTCGCCTTTGTAGAGGGTGGGTGAGCAGGACAGGCGCTTTCCGGGCGAACCGCACACGCGCGAGGTTGCAAACGACCAGTCCAGATAGTTGGCCACAAACAAATCGAGTTTGCCGTCGTTGTCGTAATCCAACCACGCGGCCGAGATGCCCCACAGTTTTTTCCCCGCCGAGGAAACGCCGGGAACACCCGCTTTGGCAGTTACATCGGTGAATGTGCCGTCCCCATTGTTGTGGTAGAGGAAGTTGCCATTAAAACCGGTGACGTAGAGATCCGTGCGTCCGTCATTGTCATAATCAGCGGCGGCGGCGCCAACGCTGTAGCCTTCGCCGCGCAACCCGGCGCGGCCGGTCACGTCCGTGAAGGTGCCATCATGATTGTTGTGGTACAGGCGGTTCGAAAATTTGTCGCCTTCCTTCGCAAGTCCTGGCAGACTCGCGCCATTGGTGAAGAAGATATCCAGATAGCCGTCATTGTCGTAATCGAGAAGCGCGACTCCGCCGGGTATGCCATCGATCATTGGCTTGTCAGGAAGCGTGCCGTTGTCGAGGACAAAATTAATCCCCGACCCCTTTTGCCGATTTTCGAATTGAATCCTCCCGGTATCAGCGCCCCACAAAACCTTGGGAAGAGCGGCCAGTGCCACTATCAACGCAACCGTGGAGACCATTCTTGGCGTCATTTCGCCTGCCCCATCGATTGCACTCTGGCAAGGAGTTGACGCATGAATGAGTCAGCGGGAAAGCGCTGGACGTAATCTTCCATTTGCGCCCGGGCGTTAACGTGGTCCTTTACTTGAATGAGTTGAACGATCAGCCGTTTTCGCAGTTCTGCATTGAACGGGTCGCGATCCGCTGCTTGCTTCAGAACCTGAACTGCTTCGCTCGCACGATCCAGTTTCACCAGAGCGTCAGCGAGATCAGTGTACAAGACGGTTTTCGCATGCCCTTCCTTAATGGCGCGCTGCAAGTGTTCGACTGCTTTCTGATATTTGCCGGCATGCAGCTCGCGATTGCCGATTGCGCCTTGTACGAGCGGATCATCGGGATCAGTGCGTTCGAGTTGATCAAGAACGGTGTAGTAGCGGGTCAGATATTCCGGATGCTTTTCCACCAGTTCGCCGTAAGCTTGCAGCAGCACCAGCGCCGATGGCGGGATGCCTTTTTTGCCTGGTGCCGGATTCAGATGAATCAGATCGGGCAGCGCCGGTGTCGTCTGCTGAAACGCAATGTCGGGAAACGGCTCATCCGGGCGCGTCAGAATCCTGTGGTTGGTGATGCTGGAATGCGAAATTTCCCGCACGTCGCGCTTTTGCATGTGACAGCCCGCGCAATCATCAGCCGGTTGCCTCCGTTCGCGGACCTGAAGCGGCAGTGTGCAGCTCTTTTCGTTGTGACATCTCAGACACTTTTGCTTGAAGTATGCGGGCGCTTCTTCGCGAGTCGGCTCCACGTGAGGATCATGACAACTGATACAACTCAGCTTCTCGCCGCTCGCGCGATAACACTTGCTCAGAGTCATTGAGTAGTAGTGTTCCAGCAGGTCCTGCTGCGGCGGGGACTCGCGTTTCGGCGGCACCATGAGAATCGAGAGTGTGTCTTCGAGCGGTGTTCCCGGACGAAAATCCTTGTAGTCTTTTCCTGGCCTCAGCACTCGCACTTCTCCGGTCTGGTGACACGAGATGCAGATGTTGTCTGCCAGCGCGGGGGTGAGCGACGCAGGATTCACGATTGAAGAGTCATGCCCCTGAACGTTCTCGAATCCCATCCGATGCGCCACCACGTGTGCAAGGCCGGGACCGTGGCAGTTCTCACAGCCGATCGCCAGTTCGGAAAATGGCGGATTGGCAAAATGACCGTTGCCCTCAGGGAGGGCATTGGGCCGCCCGCTGTGGCAAGAGATGCAGCCCGGCAAAATCGGCCGATTGAACCCGGAATTGCCTAGCTCGTATCCCGGCGACAACTCCCAGCGCTGTGCTTTGGAGTAAAAAGACAGCGGCGCTTGAAATACATAATCGCCTTGCTGGACAAGGCCGCCGAGCCCGTTCTCCCCAGCTCCGATAATCCACTTCACGGCGCGAGTGTCGCGGAAGATCTCCTTTCCGCTTGAGTCGAGCTCGTATTCCGACTGAAAGAGCTGCCCGTCGCGTGCATAAACATCGAAATGCAGACCAGTGTTCTTGTCTTCGATCGAACCGGAAGTCGGCTGCGCTTTCAAAATCTTAGGCGTGACCAGTGACATAGAGCGTCCCATGCCGGTCTGCGAGTACCCGTTGTAGATCTGTTTGTGACACTCAGCGCACGCTAAGGAGCCAACGTGCTCCGACGCCACTGCTTTGGGTTGAGCTGTCGGTTTTACGTTGGAAGGAGATTGTCCACAGGCGGATGCACTTCTCAGGAAACTAGAGACGAAAATCAGGAACCACGCTACAAACCGGGCTCTTCTGGGCCGTTTTCTGCGCTGAGCTGCGTGAAGGTTCCGCACGTCGGATTGCTGACCGACCTCTCCCATGTTGCTTCGGATGAATCTTGAAGATCGACTGTGGCACATCCGTTCGCAATTTTGAAATACCACATCTTCGGTCATCGACGCATATTCTACGCGGTGGTCAATGAGCGCAAGCGGAGATCAGCTTGGTCGTCGTCATCCTCCTCGACGCAAACTGCATGATGAACGTTCTCGGCCAAACCGCAGTTGGCCGCACCCCAGGCCCCAGCCTGAACTGCTTTGGGATGTTTCCGGCAAGAGCCAATGTCTATGAATACAAAGTGCTTTTATCGCCACACGATTCTGCCTACGGTACAAAGAGAAGGTAGCCTTATCGCCATTTTTCGAATAATAAGCGCTCAAAGTCAAAGATGTGCGGCTGCTTTCCTACTCAATTATCGTTTATTTCATGTTGCGAGCGCTCAAATAGTTCTTGACAACTTCTAGTACTTTGACACTAGAATGGCGCGCCTCTTCAAAGACGTGGGGTCGCACCATTAGTTGATCGGGAAAGCATTTACGAACAGGCTGGAGGAATCCATGACCGATTCACGCGGGCAGACCTATCGCTTTCGTACTCTGCTGTGGCTCATCAGCGTTCTAGTTATCTCAGCCGCGGCTGCCCTCGCTCAGCTTTCCACGGCGGCGCTTAACGGGGTTGTTCGCGACTCCACGGGTGCGGTCGTGCCAAAAGCGTCCGCTACTCTGCATAATTCGGACACCGGTGTCGAGCGCAACACCTTCACCAACGACGCCGGCACATATGTTTTCTCGGATATTAACCCGGGTCGCTATACGCTCAAGGTTACCGCACCGAGCTTCAGCACGAAGCAGGTTTCCGACTTTGTTCTTGCCGTGAGTCAGACGGCCACCATCGACATCACGCTCGATCCCGGCGCTCAGACAGCGGTTGTGACCGTGGAAGCCACGGCGGAACAACTGCAGGTTTCCACCGCCGAGTTGGGCACCGTCATCGCCACCAAGCAAGTGAATGACCTCCCCCTGAATGGCCGGAATTTTACTCAGTTGCTATCGCTGACTCCCGGTGTCGCGCCGATTAGCGTCGGCCAGAACAGCATGGGTGGCCGCTCGGGCGGTTTTGCGGCGCCCATCGCCGAGGGTGCCTCTTTTTCGTTCCCGTCCATCAACGGCGCAACTAACCGGAGCAATTACTTCCTGACCGACGGCATGAATAACTTTGCGGCGTTTCTCAGCACTTATGCCGTGCCTCCAATCGTTGATGCGATCCAGGAGTTCAAAGTGGTTTCCCACACCGATTCCTCGGAATTCGGCTCTGTTCTTGGCGGCGTGATAAACGTGGTGACCAAGTCAGGCACCAACCGGTTCCGCGGTTCAGCTTGGGAGTACTTGCGCAACGACGCGTTCGATTCACAAGATCAGTTTGCCAAAGTTGTTCACTATCACCAGCATCAGTTCGGCGGAACTCTCGGTGGTCCAGTTGCGCTCCCCCGTTTGAAGCAAAACACATTCTTCTACTTTGCGTACCAGGGATTCCGGTACTCCAAGCCCATCGCGACCCCAATCCTGGTTCCCACCGCGGCCATGTATAGCGGTGATTTCGGTTCCATATGCAATACCGGCTTCACGGCTGGAATCTGTAATGATCGTGACAAGAACAATAACGTAATCGACCAGCTGTATAACCCCTACACGACGGTTCCCGCAGGTTCGGGATTCTCCCGTACACCGTATTTGAACAACCAAATTCCTGTAGGAACGAATCCCGGCGACATTCAGCCGCAGGTTGTTACTTTCCTTCAGAGCGTACTGCCCGCCGCTGGTACTTTCGATCCGGTTTTCAACAGCAATGCATTCGATACCGATTCGAATACCCAGCACCAGAACGAGTACAACATCAGGCTCGACCACACCTTTGGACAGACGGACTCGGTCTGGTTCCGCTACAGCTTAATCAACAGCACTGTTCTTAAGCCCAGTGCCGGCAATGTGCCGGGCCTGACGACAAACCAAGACATTCCCGGCCGTAACTGGGGAGGCAACTGGGTCCACACCTTCAGTCCGAGTTTGCAATTGCAGGCGCTATTCTCTCGCACTACGGTGTCAGACAATTCCTTAACCAAGTTCAAGACAAACCTAACCAGTGTCATTCAGGCAGCTGGTTTTGCTCCTGGGTTCGCCAGCAATTTCTCGGGGGCCAAGGGTTGGCTGCTTCCCAACTATGAGCTTCGAAACGGATACGTGAGCGGAGGCGAGAGCGTTGTGCTGACGCCTCAGGCCACGGATAACAATCAGGTGTCTGTGACATTGAACAAGCTGAAAAACACTCATACATTCACGATGGGTGCGAGCTACATTACCAGCGTGTTCTCCAGCCCTCTGTCGTTCGACACCGTTAGCTTCGCCAATGGTCAAACCGGGGACGGAAACGGCATTGGTGGTTTTAGCGTAGCGTCGGCGCTCATCGGTGTTCCCGACAGCGCGAACCGGCGCGATGTGGACGAAAGAACCCGTCTTGGCGGGCTGTTCAGCGCATTCTTTCAGGATTCCTGGAAGGCGAGCTCGAAATTAACCGTGAACTATGGGATTCGTTACGACCTTACCTTGATCCCGCCCTACGGGACCAAAGAAACCATCGATAAGTCTGGTGGAATAGAAACCGGAGACTTCGATTTCTCAAACGGCACGTATGTGTTGCAGTACCCGCCTCCCCCCTGCACAGTACGAGGACACGCTCCATGCATTCCCAGCATCATGCTAGACGCCAACGGCAATGCCGTGGCCTGCGATCCGGCTACTCAACCATGCTTGCCTGCGGGAACCCTGCCGCCTCACGTCGTAGTTGACTCGCGTGGCCGCATCTCCCACAACACTTACACCAATCTGGGTCCTCACCTGGGGTTCGCCTATCGCCTCACTGATCGTACGGTTATGCGGGGTGGAGCGGGAATTGTTTATGACAATTGGGCCGCTGTCAGCCAGATGTCCCAGAACATCGAAGGCGACTGGCCGGGTATTGGCCAGCTGATCGCCAACAACCTCAACGTGCCGGGCGGTCCCACCGCTCCGAACGGTACCCCGACGGCGACTTACGGCGATCCTTTCTCGGCAGGCGGCGTTAACGCCGGTCTGCCTGCACCGACACCCTTCTTCTCCGGCGGCGTGAACTGGCACTATGATCCGCATATCAAGAATGCGTACGCGTACCAATTCAACTTTGGCCTTCAGCACCAGATCAACACGACCACTACAATTACCGGCAGCTATGTAAGCGCGTTAACCCATCGGGCGAACATCGGAGGCATGTACAACACGGCTTTGAAGCCGAGCACATTGCCCAACCCGCAATCGCGCTCGCTGTTCCCTTACATGATCTCCACCTTTTATGACCGCAGCGTTGGGTTTGCCGACTATCATGCCTTCCAGTTGTCAGTGGACAAGCGCTTTTCCAGCGGCTTGGCCTACCAGGTCGCCTACACATTCTCGAAAGCCCTGGACGAGAACGATGGATTTTTCGGCGCCGAAGGCAAGAACGTTGCAGATCCTTACAATCCACGAGCCAGTCTGAGCCCTGCAGGCTATGATCTGCCGCATCTGCTTACTGTGAATGCAAATTATGAGCTTCCCTTCGGCCAGGGCAAGCGCTATTCCACCGGAAATCACGCAGTGGACTACATTGTCGGCAACTGGCAGGTAAACGGCATTCTGGCGGTCCGCTCCGGTCAGCACTATAGCGTTACCTACAACGATGGCGATCGAGCGGGGACGGGTAACGTTGGATGGGCAGGCTATGAGCAGGCCAATCTCGTTGGCGATCCAAATTCGGGCGCATGCCCGAGTTCAGATCCCACCCTTCCGCCAATTCCAGTACATACGCAAGGTTGTTGGTTGAACACCTCAGCGCTAGCTGCCCCTGCGCCGGGCACGTTCGGTAATCTTCGCCCGAATGCCTTCCAGGCGCAGCGCTACTGGAATGTGGACTTCTCTGTCTTCCGGGGATTCCCGCTCTGGGCTGAAGGACCGAGGCTTGAGTTCCGTGCTGAGGCTTTCAACCTTTTCAATACTGTGATTTTTGGCCCCCCAAACAGCGATATCAGCAATCTTAAGAACTTTAGCACGGTTACACAGAGAGCAAATGCAAACGCGGCTCGAGTGCTACAGTTCGGGCTGAGGTTCATTTTTTAAAGTGATAATGAGCCTGTAAGACTGCCCGCCGCCGTTCAGATCAGGGGCGGGCATTTTGCTGCCTTCGAGAGAATCAAAGGAAATTAGGACCGCAGCGTAACTAACTCGCCCGCAGCGATGGAGATTCTATGAAACGATTTCCCCTTATTGTCATACTGTTTTCCCTGTTAAGCGCGTTGTCATTAGCGCAAAGCTATGAACCCACCTGGGACTCCGTCGATAAGCGTTCCACGCCGGCATGGTTTGGTGACGCCAAGTTTGGAATTTTCATTCATTGGGGGACTTACTCGGTTCCGGCCTATGCTCCGGTACTGCCCGGCAAACTCGCTTACGCCGAGTGGTACTGGAACGCGCTGACGAATGGCAAAAGCAATCCGAAAGCCGACGACCTCCAGAAGGGGACGTGGGCATTTCATCAGAAAGTGTATGGCGCGGATTTCCCCTATCAAAATTTTGCACCGATGTTTAAGGCGGAGTTATTCGACCCGGACCATTGGGCCGACGTGTTCGCGCAATCCGGCGCCAAGTACGTCGTACTGACCTCGAAACATCATGAGGGATTCGCATTGTGGCCCAGCAAGGAGGCGTCAGCCACGTGGGATCGTCCGTGGAACGCGGTCGAAATCGGTCCCAAACGCGATGTGCTTGGCGATCTCTCCGACGCGGTGCGGCGCAAAGGCCTGCGCATGGGCTTCTACTATTCGCTTTACGAGTGGTATAACCCGCTCTGGCTTTACAACAAGCCCCGCTACGTGCGCGAGCACATGTTCCCGCAATTCAAGGACCTGGTCACGCACTACAAACCGGCAATAATCTTCAGCGATGGTGAGTGGGAGATGACTTCGGCCGATTGGCACAGCCCTGAACTGCTGGCATGGCTGTTCAACGAGTCCCCCGTTAAGGACGAAGTGGTGGTGGATGATCGTTGGGGCAGCGACACCCGCCACAAACATGGCGGCTACTGGACCACCGAATACACCGCAGGAATGAGTGGCGTCGACCATCCATGGGAAGAGAGCCGTGGCATGGGCGTGAGTTACGGCTACAACCGCGCCGAAGATCTCAACATTTATCACACTGGCCGGGAACTGGTGTTTATCCTGATCGACACGGTCAGCCGCGGCGGCAACCTCCTGCTCGACATCGGTCCGAGGGCCGACGGAATGATCCCCGTCATCATGGAAGAACGGCTTACGCAGATGGGCGACTGGCTCAAGATCAACGGGGAAGCGATCTACGGCACGAGGCCCTGGGAAAATACCCGCCAGTGGACTGCCGGCGAAGTGCAAAAAGTTGAATATAACAAAGAATATTCGTCAGCGTACGATGTGACCAAGTTAATCGAAAAATCTGCCGACGGAAAAGCGTCGATCGAAGCATTCTTCACGTCTAAGGGCAACGAGGTCTACGCTATCCTACCCCGTTGGTCGGGTCACAACCTTGTGATCAAAGACCTGAATGCCGCAAAGTCAGTCAGGTTGCTCGGCTCGAGTACACCGTTGAAAGCCAAAAACGCGAAAACGGGATTGTCGATTGAACTCCCAGACCTTCCCGAGGACTTGCGTCAGCAACCGGCTTGGGTCCTGAAGATTAGCAAATAGGATATGGGAGCGGATGCTTCCCTGAATTCTCGGCATGTAGCGACAGCTTTTCGGACCATTATCGAAGTGGTTTAATACCCTCGAAATATGACAAGCCGGGATCTCAGCGCCGGACCTTTTAGATTGGACGGTAAACTCGCCGTTGTGACTGGGGGTGGCAGCGGCATTGGGCGGGCGATCGCGCTGAAATTCGCGGCGAACGGCGCCGCGGTTTGCGTCCTTGATATCAGCCAGGAACACGCCGAGGCCACGTCGCGTCAGATAGTTGAGTCTGGTGGAAGCGCAACGGCCTTTGCCTGCGATGTGACGGATCAATCGAAAGTCAAATCGAGCTTCGACAAAATCTGCGCGACTAATCGCGTTCACATTCTGGTCAATAACGCGGGCATTTCGCAAATCGGCACCGTCGAGAGCACAAGCGAAGAAGACTTTGACTCCATTCTGCGGGTGAACGTTAAGGGATACTACTACTGTATTCGAGCCTGCATCGGCCACATGAAGGACCACGGCGGGGGCGTCATTCTCAACATGGCCTCCATCGCCGGTTCTGCGGGACTGGCAGACCGGTTTGGATATTCCACTAGCAAGGGCGCCGTGATTGCGATGACCTACTCCGTCGCGCGTGACTACATTGCCCACAACATTCGCTGTAACTGCATTTCCCCGGCCCGGGTGCATACATCATTCGTCGATGGTTATCTGAAAAAGAACTATCCCGGGCGCGAGCAGGAGATGTTCGAGAAGCTGGCGAAGACACAACCGATCGGCAGAATGGGAGAACCCGAGGAGGTGGCCTCGCTTGCCCTGTTCTTGTGTTCTGACGAGGCTTCATTCATCACCGGAGTGGATTACCCTCTGGATGGCGGTTTCATGAACTTGCACGGTTGATTGCGAGAGAACAGTGGACCTGCAACTTGAAAATAGGGTCGTGCTCGTCACTGGCGGAGCCAAAGGCATCGGCGCCGCAATCGTACGAGCCGCCGCTGCGGAGTCTGCGATTCCTGTCATTGTGGATCGTGACGCCGAAGCCGGCAAAAAACTTCATGCCGAGGTACGCACAAGCCACGTGATTGTTGCGGATCTGACAACCCCGGCGGATTGCCAAACTGCGCTCGATTCGACAGTTGAGAAGTTTGGCCGCCTTGATGCTCTGGTGAACAACGCGGGGGTAAACGACAAAGTCGGCCTGGAGCATGGAACTCCAGAACAGTACGTAGATTCACTAGGTCGCAATCTGCTGCATTACTACAACATGGCGCATTTCGCGCTTCCATATCTGAAGAAAACGCGCGGCTGCATCGTGAACATCAGCTCAAAAACCGCTATTACCGGTCAAGGTGGTACGTCAGGATACGCGTCATCGAAGGGAGCAATATTGGCTCTAACCCGCGAATGGGCGGCGGATTTGCTGGGCTACGGCATCCGCGTGAACGCGGTTGTTCCCGCAGAGGTGATGACACCGCTCTACCGGCAGTGGCTCGACACATTCCCTGATCCCGAACGGAAGCTTCAGTCCGTCCTGGCCAAGATCCCTCTAGAAAAGAGAATGACTTCTCCCGACGAGATCGCGGCAATGGTGGTATTCCTGCTTTCTGCCCGCGCCGCGCACATAACCGGCCAGCATGTGTTCGTGGATGGCGGCTACGTGCACCTCGATCGAGCGCTGACTTAAAAAATGACAACCGAAAAACCCATCACCGAGCGAGGATATGGCAACCCACTAATTCTCGTCACAGCCCTATTTTTTCTCTGGGCATTGGGGGTCAACCTCAATGACGTTCTGATCCCGCATTTGAAGAAGGTCTTCGACCTGAATGACTTTCAATCGGCGCTCATCCAGGTGGCCTTCTTCGGCGGTTACTGCCTTTCTGCCTTGCCTGCGGGACGGCTGCTGGAAAGGATTGGCTACAAGAATGGAATAGTCATTGGTCTGCTTACATGCACGACAGGCGCGCTGCTGTTTATTCCCGCAGCCTCAATTCAGGTTTATGGATTATTTCTTTTTGCTTCATTCGTGATGGCGTGCGGCCAGGG
>WNGP01005352.1_pt1 | contig 16232 bp, 16 predicted proteins | sample 5407671 | NCBI WGS metagenome assembly WNGP01 (sample SAMN13153381, study PRJNA577476) | soil metagenome | isolation source: 40 cm soil or saprolite under Garry oak tree replicate 2 | place: USA:California | collected 2016-06-15 | reverse complement strand
ATGCAGCACATCGCGCTTGTCCGCCAGAAGCACCTGTCCCCCGCGTCCGACAAGCACGACGTGCCCAGTGGTGGCTGCAGCGGTGATGATGTGGCGCAGGGTCTCCTGGTAGGCTCGTGTCTCTTCCGTTCGAGCAGGGGAAGCGAAGAGGGCTGGCGCCCCACTCGGCGAGAACCCTCCAGAGGAAGCAGGCCATATCCTCCTTAGGATACGTGAGAGGGTGCTTTCGACGTACTCCTCGTCGTGTTTCTCGACCTCCGTTTGGTAGACTTCTAACTCCCGCGCGGCCTGTTCGATGACGGCATGGTCAATCAATGGCCAGCCCAGCTTTCGTGCCAGACGTGTGGCCATTTCGCCGCCCCCACTGCCATACTCGCGGGAAATCGTGATAGCACGCATGACAGCAAGAGCTTGTAGATTCACACTCATGGTTTTGCCTCCATTGGTTTCAATACACGGCTATGGACCTGCGGAGGTCCCCCCTGCTCCCAGCCACCGTAGGGGTTGATGGTCGTCCTATCTCAGCGATGCGACCAGACCTCCAGCACAGCCCGGCGTAGCCCGGCAGCAGGCGGTTCAGCGCTGCGGAGAAGTGGTCTGAGGCTTGGGGGACGCGCGTCTTCTGGTGACATGGAACCTCTTCCTTTCGGGGTGCGGCTTCCTTTCTCCTCCACACGTGGTTGCGCACAAGATGAGCGAGGGGATCTCTCTCCACATAACAACAGACGCACAGGTCGCCGTGGGAGCAGGGTGCGCATGCATGGCAGACCTGGTGGAACGGGGTGCACTACAGGTGAGACACGACGAGGGCAGCCTGAAAACGATCGTATGCGCAGAAAGGAGGGTCTCCATCAGCGAGTATACACGAAAACCACCATCCATGCAACAAAGGAGCAGTTTTACAGTTTCGGTTCTCCCACGGGTTGCGCCACGAGTGGTATCCCATCAGTGGAGTGGCTTTTGACTGTCCTTCCTCGCTTTCTTGTTTGCAGAAAGCAGAGGTATTTCTGATCCTTTGTCAACAACAAGCGCGAGCATTGAACGGGCCTATGAAGCCACTTCAGCCGAAGGGACAGCTCGTTGCGCATCCCGTGGGAAGAGCCAGGTTATTGGACGATTGACACCTTTTGGTATTATACTTGATGCTGAAGCGGTTATTGTTCGTTGGAGCAGGAGTACACCTATGACCACTTTTCCTGAATCGCACCAGGACCTCCTCAAAGCGGAGGTGGCCATGCTGGCCACGATTGGGCCAGATGGATATCCGCAAGTCACAGCACTCTGGTTTTTGTTCGACGAGGACGCGACACTCAAGCTGTCGCTCAACAGCACCCGCCAGAAGGTGAAAAATCTCCAAGCGCATGCGGAATGCACATTCTTTATCCTCGACACGGCCAATCCGTACCGCACGCTGGAGGTCCGAGCGAGGGCGCAGATCATGCCTGATGCCGATTATGCCTTTGCCAAGAAATTGGGTGCCAAATATGGTGGAGCCGATCTCGGTACCAACGACCGTCCCGGTGAGACGCGTGTTGTCGTGTCGCTCCAGCCCATCAAAGTGAATACATGGGGGTAGGTGAGCATCGGCTCTGCGCCGCGCCAGGTTGTGTTGCAAAAACGCCGCTGCTCTGTAGATTGAGAGGAAGTAGACCCGCCGAGGCTTCAGAAGCGGGTCTCCATCAACGTGGATTTTCTCAGTGACCTCTTAATCACGCAAAGTGAGACCGAGCCGTTTCTTCCTGTATTTTACATTTGTACGCCTGACGTTGTCGTTTTCCCGCGTCGGTGATCATGCTACGTCCTGTGTTGGCTACTTGGCATATCTGTTCTAACAGAGGCCTTTTAGCCGCAACGAGCAGCACGAACAACACACGCCGTATCGTTTCCTGTGAGACGCCAGAGTCATCTGCAACGTTGGGGAGAGATTCTTTACTCCCAAGCGCACGTTTCAACACAGTCGGCCATGCTGAAGAGGGGATCCCATCTGCCGGGTTTCTCGGCCCTGACTGTATGATTTACCATCATCGTGGCTCTCCCTAGATTTTGATGATTCTGGTCCTTTGCAATGGTTGTGCTCGAGCGAAAGGCACTGGCAGAGCCAAGTGGAAAAGACTCATCTCATGGAAAATACCTCGAATCATCAAAACTTGGGGAGAGCCATCATCGTGACTTCTCTTTCCTCTCATCGTGTCTCTCGTCTCCAAGCCTTTGAGAAGCCGTCGAGAGCGACCAGGTGACGAGGATGGGAAACCAGGTGATGATGGAGGGAAATCATACACTGACCTCCGATGCTGTATAATAGAAGGAGTGCTTCTCTGAGCTTGTTCATCTTCAGCCAGAAGGTAGTGGAGCTTTTGATAAAGTTTTCCGGAAGGAGCAAGGAAGAGATAAAAAATTGGTGACAGAGGACTCGAAACCCGTCGGTTCCGATGAGTCTATTTATTCATCTTTCTATTATTAATATGATTCTTGTTCTTTCACTTCGAAATCTCCTCCCTGCGCTGGCTCTCTTGGCTCTACGTTCCTAAACACGCTCTTCATGGCTGCATTGCAGATTCCCCCTCTGCCTACTCACTCAGCGCTCAGAGGCCTTCAGTTCGTCCTTTTCTCTCATCTTTCTCGAACAGATAGACCAAGGAGCCAGCACAGGCAGTTCGCGATCGTTTCGCTCGACCAGAGCCAGGCAGGTAGTCCGGTGCAGTTCCTGCTGCAATGTTTTTTTGTAACCAATTGACCTGCATGGTCAAACGGCCGATCTCGGCGTGTAACTCCTCCTTTTCCTTTTCATGCTGTGCTTGGAGGCGCGGCAATCTGAGCTTGCGCCTGCATCTGGCTCTCCTCATCAAACGCTGTGGGCATCGCCTGTAACGCTGCCCGTCTCCATTTGCTCATCATATTCGGATGAATGCCATACTGCACTGCAATTTGTCCCAGCGATTTGTCTCCAGCCAATACCTCCTGCACTATATGTGCTTTAAAGGTCGGTGAGTAATGTTTCCGTATCTGTACCATACTTGCTTGCTTCTACCTTCATCACTCTTCTCGCTTTGTCCAAATTCCTGGATCCATTATAGGTAGGAAATGGCTACACGATGAGCCGTCCAGAGTGCCAGGTATCTAGTGAAAGCTTTAACGCATTGATATAGGCAATTTCATCTTTATGATCAAGCAGCGGAGAATATTTGGGAATGATTGTTTCCAGTGTCCTTCTTTGCATTTGTGCAACATAGAGGTTATGTATCAACTGATACCATTGCTCGAAACCTTCTGCCCAACTTGGATAGTGAGGATGCCCGGCGAGACAGGGAAAAACTTTGACACAGCCAGTATTTCCAAGCGAGTGGGTTATACGAGCTTCACCGGCAGTTCCCAGCCCGCTGTCTTGTAAGAAGAAGGCCAGAGCTACCGCAGGGTCAATTTGATATTTCACTCCTATGTCATACAGAACCTGGCCTTGACCAGCGGCAGGGGAACGGTAGGCCGTCAGCACCTGGTCGATGAAAGGACTTGTAAGCGTTGGCTTGCCCAGCACCAGGTAAGGGCCTTTGCCCCTAATGAGCGGCGGCGCCTGTGGCGGCGCCTGTGGGCCGGACGACTCCCACGCGCTCACAGAGCCCAAGACAGCCGTCTGATGAATATCGTAGACTCCAATGAAGCTGAGGCTTTGCATCACAGTAAAAGGTTGCTGAGAGAGCTCAGCTGAAATCCAAGCCAGCGTAGAGAGCATGATTATGGTAACGCAAATCAGCACCGGTCGAAGCCAGAAACTATTCCGAGATCTATCTAAAGGTGCTCTATATATTTCTAAAACCCGAATGGGGCGGATCGTCGTTGATGATCGTGGCTTTTCAGCCCTCCAATCTTCTTCCAGCAAATCTGGAGTGCGGATTGCACGTTGACCAGACTTCGGTGCAAACTTTGAGGCTTTACGAGTAAAAGGAGATCTAGATCTGTTATCGCTTATCATTTGCGCCCTCCTCCTGACTATTTCCCTTCTTGAGAACGTAAAGGCATGTGATGTTCCATCGCCTTAAAATGCCGGCACATCCCAGAACCGTACTGGATCAGATGCGTTAGACGAAATGAGCCTTTTACTATCTGGAGACCAGGCTAGAGCTACCACCGGTGGTGTTGGTGCTAGATCTAAACCGCCTGCAAATATGTACATATCCCCTCCACTTGTGACATCCCAGGTATAAATATTTCTACCCCCGGCTGCCACAGCGATACTTCTCGCGTTTGGCGCCCATGCCAGCAAGATTGTCGCCCCTTGATCAGGAGATTTGTACGGACAGGTGAAGTCGTTTTGTATTTTGCCTGAGACAAGATTGCAGATGATGATGTGATCTAAATTGTTGGTTAGGTCCGGAGAGCTTATTTCAAGCGCCAGGGATCTGCTATCCGGCGCCCAGGAAAGCGCGTGCACCAACGTATTTTGCCTTTTGCAACTATTCATGGTAATTGGTGTTGTTTTTGCAAGGGGGGTTGTCGGATTGGGAACAAGCTGGAAATGCCCCGAGGCGATAAAAGCCAGAAACTTCCCATCCGGTGACCAACTTACATTTAAAGCTGCTTTACCAGGTTGGTAATACGGGAGGTAAATAGTTCCTTTTGCAATATTCCAGATCTCTACCACCCCACCTGAATCGGAGGCAGCAATTTGAGAGCCATCAGGCGACCATGTTAAGCCAGTGACAGTTGTGGTATCCCCTCCGCTCATGCCCGTGGTAGCAAGCTGAGCCCCAATGTGAGGCGCCCACGCCAACACACTGGAAGCGGGGCGTGTAACGGCGTTTGCGACAAAGGGATAAGTATGAAGAATTCTCTGGGCCGAGGGGTCTAGGACCACAACATATCCATCGGTAGTCGCTACAGCAAGGAGCTTACTATTGGGCGACCAGCTAAGGGCGTCTGTGTAATGTTGGTTAGCCGGGAAATGAATAGTGGAAACGGCATTTGGGGCATTGAGATCCCAGATGGCTGGATTACCTCCTGTGTCCAGGGTCGCGATATATCTGCCATCAGAAGACCAAGCAAGTAGCTTAATTCCGCTATTGGGGTCCTTGCCAGTGATTATAAACCGAGGCGGTTCCAATTGCCAATAAATTGTTCCAATAAATACGGTTAGCAGAACAATCGTCATAAAGAGCAGTATGCTGCTGCGCAAGATAGTCTGAATCGAGCTAGAATCAGCATAGAGAGATAGCTTCGGGACAGGATAACTCGCAAGCTCCTGTTCAGGAAGCTGATCAAAATCATTGAAGAGCTCTGATTCATTACTTGTATAATTATCGTCCTCCCCATCACAAACATCTCCCAGATCAAATTCCTCATCTGGCTCTGGATTTTCTAGAGAGTTCAGGCCGAGCATTCTATTCCTAAGGCGTTCACCATATATCCCCAACTTACCTGGATAAAATAATTGAATAGCTCGCACCCTCAATCGCTTACTCAATAAGCGACCCAACCTAGCGCCCAGACGTAAACCTAAAAAACAGCCTCCTATAGCAGTTGTAAGGAGGATTGACATGCTAAACAGAGAGAGCGATAGATGCCAGAAAGTGTCACGGCTCTGAAGGATATTCGCAAGGATCGGGACCAAATTATGCAGCAGTAAGCTCTCGGGAAGCCGCACGGTAGAAGTGAGAAGCGCAGACAAGTAGCGGGGGATGAGCAGTTGGAAAAAGCTCTCAAAGAGTATGGCGGGGATAACGAGCAGGGCAGATTTCCATAGTTGTCCCTGAGCGAGCAAAAAGAAATGCAGGGCATATCCAATCAGAAGCAGTTCAACAAATTCCGAGCACAGGCGTAGCACTCCAAATAGCAGCAATATGAGAAAATTGGCGTCGACCTGTGAGAATGGAAGAGTTTGAAAGGGGCTCATAACAGATATTTCCGGGGGAATGGATATGAAAGTAAAGAGGGCAACCACATTGAAATACTGTTTGAACTGAACCTGTTCCTCTCTGAAAATGACTGTTTTTATGTAGATATACAGGCAAAGTAATATGACAACGGAGGTCTTCAACGTAAAACCAATGACCACATGATGGTCCCCCGTTGAGAAAAGAGAGAGCGCCTGCATGGAAGGAATTACCGCTTCGAGAAAACTAGTCCAAAAGAAGCCCGTCAGAAATGTAAATATCCCAAGTAACGCAAAAAAGAAGGCATACAGGCGAAAGAACTCTATGTGAGCGGCTTTAAGCACACGGTGATGACCTGCGGCTTCTAAGGTCAGTTGTAAGGGTCTGCTTATTGTAGGCAGATTACACAGTGTTGCCAGATCTTCATTCAAATGCTCGTTCTGTTCAACAGTAAATTCTTGTGATGCCAGAGCCTGGATAAACTGCGAGAGACGGCCTCGTATACATATCGCTCTGATCGCATGACAGCGAATATTTGCCTTCTGGTCATCGAGGGCAAATTGAAGGAGTCGCTCATAGATCTTTTCCTCCTCCTCAGTATCCTCAGGGAGATAGGAGATAAAGGTTATACAGTCAAGGCAATTTTCATCCGAGCGCAGATCGCGATAGAGTTCATAGTAGCCCAGGGTATCATCCAGGATTCCATAGCGGCGCTGCCAGCGCTCAGCGGTCTCATAAGACTCATTATGCAAAATACTACAACAGATAAAGTTTCGAGCCTCCGGGGAGAACTCCTGATGGCGTTGAGAAAACCATTCTTCCGCCTCACCAAGCAGCGAGCCCCGTAATAGCGCTTCCTTATCATAGATATTTTCTTGCCAATGTTCCAGGGGCACACGAAGATTTTGCTTCCAGCGTAGAAAATCCCGGTCGTCTTTGATCCAGTCCCGCAACAGCTGCCAGTTCTGGATCAACGTTTCATGGACTATTTCTGCACATTCGTGTCCCTCGTCGTTGCGGGTGGTTATGATCAGGCGTCTATCAGCGAGTTTCCGTATCATTAACCACTCGGCCTCTCCCAGATCGTTTTTTGTAACGCGATAGCGGGTATCGGCCATTTCCTCGCTAATCCATACCATCTTTTTTAAAAGGGCGCGCGCGATGCTCTTTTCTTCTTTTCCAAGTGAGTCATACACCTGATTTGCGTAGTTTGTTAAAGCTCCCTTAATTTTTTTGATAGCCTCAAAAGAGGCATGAGTTATTTGCCGCTGCTGCTGCTGTTCCCACAACAAGGTCAGGGCAAATTCGAGCAATGGCAAGGCACCTGCCTCGCCTTCAAAATCCTCGAGTATACGCTCAAGTAGACCAGGGGCAAACGTCACCCCAACTTCTGAGGCTGGCTTTTCAATTACATCGTGTAACTGCTCATTGGTCATGGGCGTCAACAGGAACAGAGTCGCCTCCACTATATAAGCGAAGCGACGATAGTCCTGACTCAGGGCCTGCTCAAGAAAGTCACTGCGCAGGGTAAATACTATCGAGACATATTGAGTGTCTGTCACCAACTGATTGCTCGACCTCATCGCCTCGATGACATCGAGCAGGGATGCAAGAAATTTCTGGCGAGTAGCCTTCTCCTCACAGTGAGCGAAGAGCTCCTCAAGCTGATCTACAACGATTACAAGAGGGGCGCGATTCTTTTTCAGCAGCCGTTCAACCACGTCCAGTAGTCGCAACTCGTCTTTTATAAGCAGGTCCGCCATCTTGCTTGTTTCATGCAAAAGGTCGGTTTCAAGCAGCTTTGGTTCAAGCAGAGGAACAAGGGCCGCGGCCAGCGCCTGAAAAGGGCGATCGCCGGGTCGGAGAGAGGCTAGCTGGTAAACACCTTCGTGTTGCAAGCGGGGCAACAGACCGGCGAAAACCAGTGAAGATTTACCGCTGCCAGATGGTCCTGCCACAATTACTGCCGATTGACGATGGAATACTTCTGTAAGCTGTTCGATGTTTTCTTCGCGCCCGAAGAAGAGATGAGCATCTTCACCCATAAATGTTTGCAGGCCGCGGTAAGGACAAGGGAGAATTGATTGCTGCAGCAGCAAAGGGCTGGCTTCCAGCAATACAGGAGTTGGTATCATATAAGCTGTTTTCAGCGTCGGATCTCTATCTTCAGCAACAACGATTCCTACCACTCCGTTGAGCTGATCATCCCATACAGCCCCTCCGCTGAAGCCTCTCTGAATACGATGTCCGGTGACGGTGGTGCCTTCGAGTTGTACCCATCTCGTAGCTACAGGACGTAGCACCTTCCCACTGGCCCAGACACCCTGGTCTTCTCCAGGGGGAAAGCCGAAAGCCTGGAAGGTGTGGTTGGCTAGATCATTTGCGATCACTAGACGCGCTGACGAGGTTCCGGGAGGTGCAGAATCGATGAGTTGGAGTATGGCGATATCCCCAAAACCATCAGCCTGGACCGGTTGCCAGTAGATGATGCGTGCCGAAATCTTCAGTTTCGTCTTCGCCAGAGGAAAATCGAGGTTTACTCTTTGCTCCGGTATTGTCGTTGTCTCGGCCGAGATTCCCAATGCCTCTGCGATTACATGGGCACAGGTCAATACACTTGTTTCAGAAACCTGTAAGCCGGTCCCAACGATGCAATCTCGGGCGTTAAAAATGCGTACAACAGAGGATTCTGGGTAAATTGCCATACTTGAATGATCTTTCTTGACGATAGACCGTTATTCTCAGAGAGAAACTAGGACAAATTCCATTTAGGATAGGGTTAAAAACTATTTTGCTAATTTAGCCTGATAATACCCCGTGTGCGAGTTCGTCATGCTGTCACTAAAGCAGCAAGTTGAAGGGGCCATGGCCCTCAAACTGATTGAAAAGGATGCAAAGAGTATGCATGAGCATCCCCCGCAGGAGCCGATTGCGCAGGTGCCAGGTGTCGCGTGCCCAGACATGCCGAATACCGATTCGACCAAAGAACTGCGAAAAAACCGTCTCAATGCGGTAACGCACGCGTGTCAAAACGCGGCTGTGGAACAAGCGAGCCAGCGGCGACGAGGCCTTTTTGAACGGAGTCTGCAAGCGGATGCCCAAGTCTCTCAAGACCCCTTTGAGATCGGGCAGCCAATAATTGCGAACCCCCAACAGCAGTCCGCGCGTTCCTTCGGTCAGATCCAAGACCACCTCGCCTTCCGCGACATTGCCTGCGGTCAAGCAAACCCTCGTGAGCACTCCCGACAGACCAACGCAAACGTGGACTTGGAAGCCATAAAACGCCTGCTTCTGAGTATGATCCCATCCGTAGGCGGCTTCTCCTCGAAAGAGCCGAGAGCGCTTGGCACCGGCAAAATGGCAGACGGGCAAGGCAAAACTATCGACAATGGCCATCTGGGGATCATAGCTGACCTGTTCGTCGCGCAGCCACATCCACAAGCGCTCTTTCACCGCCCACAGATGGGCCTGCGCTGGCTACTTAGCCTATCCGTTCTAAAATGAGCGCTCATGGTGGCTCTCCCGGTTCTTTTTCTTTGCTCCCTCTCCATCAGAGAGATGATGTGAGGGTTTCCCACATGAAGTTTCCTCTCTCATAGGAGAACGGATAGGCGAAGGAGCCAGCACAACAGTGTCCCACGTCGAAGCACCGGCCAACAGACTGACTTTTTCCTCCAGCGTCATCTCCGGCAGCCAGGATTGAACGCGTTGGCTGTATGCTGCCATCGTCTACCCCTCCTAACAAGCTGAGAATCTGTCAGGGACTCGAGAGAGAAACCCATTGGGGTATGACGAGAACCACAAAAGCAACTTTGACCGACGAAGGTCCATTCTTCGTCGCTTCCATGACTTGGGTCTGCTTTTCTGGTCATCATGCAACCATTCTACCATGCTTTTGAGATCGAGTTCTGACAGACTCTCGTGCGTACCATATGCTCGGCGGTGGTCAGGCGGAGCCGGTGGGTTTTCCGAAACAAGAGACCTTTCCGATCAGCGGAGCGGTTGATCAGATTGCGAGTTGTCAGAATGTTTGGCCGCTTTGTGCCAAAAGGTTGGCCGCTTCCATTCATTGCGGTAGATTGGCTTGTGAAGCCAGACAAGCAAAAGGGAACAACAAAAACGGGACTCTTTGCACGGCCCGACCAAAAGAGGGATAAACCGGCTTGTGGTGGGCATTTAGCCCTTCTATCTACAGGTGGCCAATCTTTTGGCACAAAGCGGCCAATCATTTTGGCAAATGGCACAGATGCGTAGGTTGTCGTACACTCTTCTCGTGAGAGCGATGAACTGAGCAAGAAATCGAGAAACGGCGCTCACAGCGCAGATGAGTGAGGTTCCAGACATGAAGCAAGCCTTCCTGGCTTCAAGGATCTTCGAGGGAACGACCCGAGACTATCGCAGCAATACAGCTCTGCTCCTTGAGGGGCTGCAGATCGTCGCACTCGTTCCCCAGAGCCAGGTCCCAGCCGAGTATCAAGCGGTTGATCTGGGACCGCTTAGCGTTCTTCCAGGCTTGATTGACTGCCACGTGCACCTGGTGGGTGCTGCCATGGGAGATAGTGGAGAATTCGACCAGCCCTTTAGAGACCCACTTTGGGCCGGTTTTTTGTCCTGAAGCAGTCCAGACAGGCCTTCTCTTCCCGGAGCCAGGCTCCATCCGAGTTCTTCTGCTAGCACCTTCACCCATCTCCCTGTGACATGACACAGCAACCCCATCTGGCTTTGGTGCCTCTCAAGCGGGAACCTTTGGCAAGGGGCAAGAGAGCACCTCGCGCGCCGTCCATCGTCGGGTGGTTCTGCCAGCTGCCATGGCAGGGGTTCGTTGGAGGTCTCGTTGCGCCACCAGCTTGCCTCCTCGCTCTCGTGGCGAAACCAGCGCCACCTGGAGTGATGCGTGAGGGCGCACGAAATGATCAGAGGCTCGCCACCATTCCAGATGAGCTAACAGGTGTGGAGCAGGCTTCGCTGTCGCCCAGGTGCGACGAGCCAGTGCTGCCACCCCATGACGGACCGTCAGTGGAGCCCGTTCAATCAAAGCGGTGTTCAGTCGCCCAGTGAAGCCCATCCGAGGCCTCGCGATCTTGAGAGCGGTACCTGTTCCAAGGCGCATGACGTGTGTCACCCGCACCAGCTTGCGCCTCTGGGAGCTTTTCTTCACTTGGCCAGAGATCAGTCTTTCTGCCACTTGCCACCGGAGTATTTTCCGCCGCTGGCTCGCCACCTGGAGCCACTGTCCAACATGAGCGGTCAGAGCATAGAAGGACAGATTGAAGCCGTCACTGGTGAAAAGGGGGACGCAGCCAGGTGCAAGGAGGTGCCGCAAGGAGTGCATCACCGGATGCGCCGCATGTGGTGTACGTGGACCAAGATGGAGCACGGGAAGAAGCGCGCGTGCAGGGGTCGATGGCCAGCCACAGCCAGAGCACCTGTGTACAGCTGCGTAGCCTGGTCCGCAGTTCATCCAACTGCATGTGCGGGAGCTGAAGGGTGGAGAAAGAGTGCTTGTGCAACGTCTGAGCGTGCGAGCCCTCGCGGGACAGCCACGTGGTGATGGTGGCTTGGCGGTAGCCCTGCGACTCGCCGAGCTTCCGATGGATCCAGCCCAAAGGCTCGGGCAGTCAACACCATGGCGACCCGGCACGGGAAGGGGTTTTCAAACGGTACACAGGGGTATGGCGCCGGGTAGTGAACGTGGGACGGCAGGACTGACAGCGCACTGGTTGGATGCTCGAAGCCGGGCCATGCTTGCCATCGCCAACAAGACGCATGAATGTGAGCGTCTGTCATGCCGAAGGATGGGCACTTTTGGTTGGGACAGGCGAATCCCTCGGTGTTCACCCGCTTGGGGGCTCCTCGCCGGCTTTTGACCTCGCAGCAGGGACGCGACATCCGCAGGTGCCGGCTCTCCACTCGACGAGGCAGTGGAGGCGAGACGACAGGCGGGACAATCGTGTGGGCAGCGGGGCTTCAGGAGACGGTGGAGCGTGCTGCGCTTGGCCCCTGCTTGTGAGGAGGAAGACTGAAGATGGAACCAGCCAAGACGCCAAAGCAGCGCCAAAGAGAGGAGGAGGCAAACCACGAGCAGGAACAAGAAGGCAGGAATGGCCAGAAAAATCCTCGTTGCTTGAAGTGTGTAGCATGGAGAGTTTCCTCATCATCAGGAGGGTCGGAAGGGACTGTCAAGTGATTGGGAGAACAATCCGAATGATCCACCACCGAGAAACGCTGTACCAGTAGCCAGCACAGGTCACTATTGGCGAAAACCATATCGAGCTGATGCATGGAACTTTTCAGGACTCTGCTCTTTCGGACTTCTCCCTGCCGTAGGCGGCGAGAAGTCCGAAAGAGCACACCTTTTCAGCGCCGTACGCGCTTGCCTATCCAGATCACTGGAGAGACCATCCGATACAGCATGGTTCGGATCGCGGCATTCTGCCAGATGTTCCCGGCCTCCGACCACTGCAGTCTTGGATCGATCAAGCTCTTTTGCATCTGAATGGGCTCGTTCACGCCAAAGAAGGCTGCCAGCGAAGTCAGCGTCTGTTGCCAGAAGCGATCTTCCCCTTGAGAGCCTAAGAGGCGAAAGCCAGCTTCGTAGATGGGGTCATCGGCCCGCATCAAGATGTGGATCTGCACAAGAGTGGACTCCTGCTCTTGATAGGCGCTAAAGGTGATCCAGGCAGCGACCGGGTGACCTTGTGGCGTCATCAGGGTAAAAGACTCTTCATCCGCATAGAGGACCCACATCCCGGTCGAGACCGGGATGGGGAGGCCGCCAGGAATGAGCGTGTCAATGAAGGCCACCTCGCCAGGAACCATGCCAGTCAGCGAGGGATAGAAATGGGAGCCTTTGGGCCAGAACTCTGGGAAGCGTTGCTTCCAGGTCTTGATCACCTCGGTTGACGTCACGGTCGCCCCTGCCAGGGAGACCCAGTAGATTTTCTGCCACATCTGGCCGAAGCCCTGCAGTGGTCCAATGACCTGGCGTCCTTCCACATTCAAATTCAGTGCCCCCTTCGGTATTTTCGTCACCTTCAAGGTGGAGACTTGCTGAGCCCAGTAGACGGTGTCGCGAGGTTGTTTATCCCCTGCCGGTGATGGGGTAGATGAAGTGGTCATGGCGTCGTTCCTTCTGCTAGAATGGGTCTTCCTTCGATGCTTCTGAAGTTACCTCAACATTTTACCACACCATGCTTGGATGGGGAAGAGAGGAGGTCAGCAAGCATCAAGTGGAGCAGGTCTCCTGTCCTCGTAGTCATGGCTTAGAAAGGGGATGGCCCTTGCTGCGTCCTTGACTGTGGCTTCAACGGACTGGGCCTGCACCATGTGGTACTCGATCCCGTGAGTTGCAACGAGCGAGCTAGTCGGGCCTCCAAACGTGTCGGCTTCCGCAAGCTTGGCCGTAGAGGTGAAGCGCACCACAGAGGCAACCGCGTCTTTGACCTTGTCTGGAGGGACTGCCTTGCAACGGAGTTCAAGAGTCCCTTGAAGCCCGTCATCGATCTCCCCTCATGAGTGCACGCGTCTCCTGAGTGAGGTTCAAATACCGTGGTGCGCTCACGTATAATGGGACTGCCAAGCACGCAGCGCCATCATACCCCTTCTCCTGATCGCTGCATGAGCATCTCAACTCCCTTCTGCCCATTTGTCTTTCTCATAAGCCACAGGAGCCTCACACGTTGAGCAATGGACACAGAGAACAGGGATGGGTCCTTTGATGCCTCTCAGGTTGTGGTGGCTACTTGGTCTATCTGTTCTCAAAGAGGCCTTTGAGCCTCAAGGAAACGCCGGATCGTTTCCTGTGAGACACCAGAGTCATCTGCAACGTTGCACAGAGATGCTTTCTTCACAAGCACACGTTTCAACACAGTCGGCCATTGGGAAGCGGGAAGAGCGTCTGCCGGCTACTTTGGCCCTGGCCTGCGATACTGTATCAGAGGAGAAGTGCTTCTCTGCGCTTTTTCATCTTCAACTAGAAGGCCCTGGAGCTTTTGATACAGGTTTCCAGACGGCTCAAGCAAGAGGGAGCAAATTGGTGACAGAGGACTGGAAACCCGTCGGTTCCGGTCGTCAAATAGTGTAATGTATCCCCGGGGATACATTACACTATTTTTATGAAATCGGAACGTAACCCAACCAGGCGTAAGTGATGAGAAAGAAGCGTTCTTCTTCTGTGCTTCCCAGCTCTTATCTGTCTTCCATGCCCCTGCGAAGGGCTTTGAGACCTTGAGTACCAGAAAAGATGCACTCTTGCAACAGAGGACATCCTCCCCTCAGAGAAGGAGAGGTAGCCTCACCTGTCTGCCCGTCATGCTGGCTCTTTTGGTGCATCATTGTCTTCTTCCCTCCATGAAGCTCTAGAAATGATGGGATGCTTCGCAAGTCATCTTCAGGCATTGGTGGTAAATTGGGCGAAATGTGAGCAGATTTTGAGGGGTAACATGGAAATTCGGCGCCAATGGTGGGAAGCGGCGTGAGCGCTTGGAGCCACGCCGCTCCTGATGAGGCTTCTTCCACTGGCAGCTTGCAAATTGGACCGGGTCTCTCGCCTTTTTGTCAGGAGGTCACCTCAAACTCCTCGGGAAATCAACCGTGCTCTCTGTCTCAGATACTCATCGCAAGTCTGGACTTCTGACACGTTGATTTTGACACGATTGATGATACAACTCGACTCTTCATGGCCTCCCTGCGCATCTCTCCTGTCTTCCCTCTGAATACACCTCATCATTTGTCGCAAGAAACGGTCCAGGCTGTTGAAAAATGCCTATATTGATGACTTTAGCCCATTTGGGCACTTCATTCACGCTTAGATTTTGATGTGCATACGTGGACTGATGAGATTATTCAGAGTTTTTCAACAGGCTGCGGTCGGTTTCGAGACACATCGTAGCAAGCATATCACACGGTCACCATTTCGCACTCATCATCGTGTAATAAAGGATTGACAAGACAGTTGAAAAGAAGGAGAGCTTCTCATGAGCATCTATCCCGTCGTCTTGTTTTTGCATATCGTCGGAGCCATCGGCTACTTTCTCGGCATTGGCATCTGGCTCTTCATCCTGCTGGGCTTGCGGCGGACGCAACGCGTCGAGCAGGTGCGTTCCCTCATCCATCTGAACGACCTGTCAGCCCCGTTTTCTGCTGCCAGTGCGGTGCTGCTTCTCGTCACCGGACTCTACTTGGCCCTCACGGCATGGAGCCTGCTGACCAGTTGGATTCTCGTCGCGCTCATCAGCCTGCTCCTGATGGTCCCCACCAGTGCCGCCCTGATCGCGCCACGTAGGAGCGCTATCGTCAAACAGCTGGCGCGTGAAGCGCCTGGGGGTGAGCTCTCTAAAGCCCTGGAGCGACACATCGACGACCCCGTCCTTGCCACGGTCTGCACGACGGTTTTGACCCTGCTGCTTGGCCTGGTCTTTCTGATGACTACCAAGCCAAACCTGGTCGGCTCCCTCATCGTGATGGCGGTCGCGCTGCTGCTCGGTCTGGCAGCGGGTGCGCTCGTCTCGCGGATGAGACGCACCCCCGAACTGGGGATGGTGGACCAAAGGGTGCGGGACAAAGAGCCGATTGGCTAAGCTCTGGGTATGACGAGCAGGGATGAATTTCTGCTGACCCCTGGTGAAAGGGGCTGAAAAGATCTTCATCGAGAAGAAAGGTGGCATTGCTTTATGAAACTGGGATTGCATCTCTACGATTTTTCCTGGCCAGAAGGCGCGCGTCAGCTTGGCCCGACATTGGTCCGCATCGCGCAGGCCGCTGAGGCCGCCGGATTTGACCGCATCAGTACCATGGACCATGTGTGGCAAAGCCACTATCTGGGCGGGCCAGAGCGCGAGGTACCCTCGTGCTATCCGACCTTGACGTACCTGGCTGCCCACACCAGCCGCATCAAGCTGCTCGCCCTGGCCACGGCAAGCCCGTACTGGCACCCCATCTTGCTCGCCAAGACGGTCACCACCCTGGATGTGCTTTCTAGTGGCCGTGCGTGGCTGGGCATTGGCGCTGGCGATTACGAAGAGGAGGCACGTGGCTCGGGACTGCCCTTCCCTCCACTCAAAGAGCGCTACGAGCGGTTGGAGGAGATGCTCCAGACCTGCTTGCGTATGTGGCATGGCGAACAGGGCGACAAGCGTCCGTTCGAGGGAAAGTACTACCGCATCGAGCGTCCATTCAACCTCCCGCAGAGCCTCAGCCGTCCTCACCCGCCGATTCTGATTGCAGGCTCCGGCGAACAAAAGACCTTGCGGCTGGTCGCACGCTATGCCGATGCCTGCAATCTGCAACCTGGCCCGCAGATCCCGCAGAAGTTGGAGGTGCTGCGCCAGCATTGTGAAGCCGAGGGTCGCGATTATGACGCGATTGAGA
>WNGP01002216.1_pt1 | contig 16241 bp, 21 predicted proteins | sample 5407671 | NCBI WGS metagenome assembly WNGP01 (sample SAMN13153381, study PRJNA577476) | soil metagenome | isolation source: 40 cm soil or saprolite under Garry oak tree replicate 2 | place: USA:California | collected 2016-06-15 | reverse complement strand
TGGGGGGCTTGAAGGCAATCGCGTAGGTGAGGGCCTTTTCCGGCCAGCTTTCCTCGTTCGGTTTGCTGACGACATGATAAAGGGCGCGCATGGTCGGCACAAACAGCTCCGCCGTTTCCTGCATCAGCAGCGTTTCCCGCGCTCTCGTGAGGCGGCACTGGGTCAGTGGCTGCGAGGGAGCGACGCTGCCAGCGTGGACGTCCTCGATGCCTGAGCCGTTACGCCAGTGCTCATCGAGGATGCCATTGGCCAGGGCGCGTGTGGGATTGACACTAAGGCGCGCTTTCTCCCGTTCCAACCACTGCGGGCCGAAGTCTCGCGCAAATGCCTCCATCAGGGAGCGCCTTCCAGTGACAGAATGAATGGCGCTCAACGCCCGGAAGCGGGGGTAGTACGTCGACCCGTCGAGCTGCGTGATGGGGAAAGGGAGGAGTTGGACGGCGGCCTTGACCAGCTTGCGGAAGTGCTGCTGGTCTGCCCGCATGAGGTCGATCCAGTCGGAGAGGGCCGCAGATGCTTCGATGTTGATGCGGGCCGTCTCCCCGTCGCTGATGCAGCTGACCTCTGGGTCGTACGCGGCCCCCCACTGGGGCAGGTTATGATCGGCTAGCACGGCGAAGTACGATCCCCAGCGGATACATACTGCGACGGTCGCGATCGCTACTTCACCAAAGTGTACCTGAAACTTAGGTGGAACTTTCTGGCCTCGGGTTGCTTCCTCCAAATATGACAAGGACTGCTGGTACATCGTGATTCGGGGGGACGAGACAGGCCGATAGGGCATTTGATCCTCTTCAGCGCACTCCTGCCAGTACCCCGCGTCAATGGTGAACCGATTGTTGACATTGATCGTTAAGGAATGCTGCCCTTGCATCTGTTCGTTGCCTCTCCTTTCGCTCATTTCCGCTTGTATCCGATTCGGAAGCCATTGGCTCAAACAGCTTATTCATACTATTCCTTGCCGCGCAGCTTTTTGATCTCCTCTTCCGCCTTGATTCTCGATGCGAACAGCGGGACAAACTGAGCGTAGGAAGTATTCCTTCCTATCCGCACCAGCTTCCAGCCCTCCTCGACATCCCGATACAGGAGCAGATAGAAGCCGTTCCAGTTGGGGTAGTGCCCGGCCTTGCGCTTGTAGGGACGGCGAGCGAAAAAAGAAGCGGCGATGTGAGGGAGAGGTGCCATGATCCTTGAATCCATGCGGCAAAAATTGATCCCTCCCACGCCCTCCCGGTCATCCACCAGCAGGCCTTCCCCTTCGATCCAGGTAGAGAGGAGGGCGAGGGCCTCGGCCGGGACGTCCTCGTGGGCGAGAGCGACTTTCGTCAGTTCGTATTCTTCGCGCGTCAAGTCAGTATGCTCTCTCATGTATTTCTTCCTCCCCGTTTCCGCCTTTTCTTGCCCCGCGCCCTACCGCTTCCCGGCAGGATCACTCTCACGTGCGCGCCCTTGGGCAGGGAAGCCCGATGCGGCTTCATCGCGGCGGCTGTTTGCGCAGCCATGGCGTCCTCTTGCTGCTGCGTGCGGGAGAGCCAGTCATTGCGTTCCGGAGGAACCGGGCACCAGCCCCCCTCCTCGCTAATGCCATAGGGGGCGAGGATATCCAGGAGCTCTTTCCAGCGCCCCAACACAAGGATGTCCACGTCTTGCCCTCTTGCCCCGCTGGAAAGACTATACACGGGAGCGTCCGGGTCCTTGCCCTCGAAGCCGGTGACGAGGAACCAATTCTCTCCCCGCTCGATGTAGGCGCCCGCGAAACTGCGCCTCGTCCTCTTCATCGCGCAGATCATAGACCAGGTCGTGGCTGTGGTCGCCAATGAGGACCTCGTGTTGCTTGACGGCCTGGATGAACGCCTCCATCCAGCCCGGCGCCGTCTCAATCGCCAGGCAGGCGGCGTCAGGCGTCAGAATCACCCCGATCTCACCTTTTTGCACATCCTGAAGCAATCGGGAAAACGTCTCTCGGCACTCGCCAAGTCCCTCGAGATAGACGAAATTCCTCACTTTGCCGTCGTGCTGCGCCGCATACATCGCTGCCTTGCGGTCGTGTGCCACTTGCTCTAAAAAGGCCAAACTTTTCATCGTGTATTCCTCCTCATCGCTCCTCCGGTTCCAAGCACGGAAGGTGTGCTAGGCGTGCTCGTCGCGCGTCCCTTGCGTGTGCTCGCCCAGGCCTTCCCGACGAGCCGTTCTGAGGACTCAAACTACGTGATGCGGCAGCCACACTCACGTCTTACTTGTGGTGCCTCTTTTTCCGTTTCTTTTTTCCCCGCCGCTGCGGTTTAGGTGTGCCGGGCGCGCCGTAACCGAACGTGCTCCCTGGCGGCGCTAACCCAACCTCCTCTGCCGTCACGATGTCGCCGTTGAGCACGTCCAGCAGCTGCCTGAGCCATCCCTCCGCCCCCATGTTGCGTATCTGCATAACGTTGACATCGACCCACATCTCCTGTTCGATGAGAGGGGGATGCTCGGCGGCAAAAACCGGGTCGATGTTGACGGCCCGGGACGGATTGATCGGCTGCTCTGGAGCGCCAACCTTGCCCTCCAACATGTCCAGCAGTTGCCTAAGCCACCGCTCGCTTCCCATCTCCCTCATCAGAGAGGCATTGGCCTGCACCCACTCGGCTAAAATGTTCTTGGCGGCGTTGACGTCCCTATCGGTCACATAGCCACAGAAAGGGCACACATGGGTACGCACCGACAGGCTCTTCTGGACCAGTTCACCACAGTGGAAGCACTTCTGTGTGGTGAAGCGGGGGTTCACTCGGATGACTTCATGTCCGGCGCTTTCAGCCTTGGCAGTCAGGATATCGAGAAACGCGCCCCAACTGGCGTCCAGGATGGACTTCGACAAATGATGGTTTTTCACCAAATTGGTGATCTGAAGATCTTCCACAACAATACGCTGATAGCCTTGGGCATAGGGCTTAGCTGTCTTGAAATGGTGATCTCGCAGCTGCCGGTTAATCTTCAAGTGCGTCTTGGCAACGTTGCGAGCGGCTTTGCGCTTGCGGTGACTGCCTTTTTTACGGCGGCACATCACGCGCTGTTTCCGTCGCAAAGTGCGTTGCGAGGTGCGATAGAAGCGGGGGTTCTCAACCGTGTGGCCCTCGCTGTCAGTCAGGAAGGATTGCAAGCCTACATCAATACCGATGTCAGGGTGAGAGCACGTAGAGAGGGTATGTTGCGTGTGAGGATCAGTCTCACACACGATGAGCGCATACCAATGCCCATCAGCCCGATGCGCCAAGTGAACGGTTTTGGGTGTCCCCTCTATCGGGCGATGCAACTTGATCTTGAGGAAATGCCCCAACTTCTTGGGGACAATCAGATGTTTTTTGTCCTCATGCAGATAGCAGTCTTTTCCGTATTGTCGCAATTGAATACTATGCCAGCGATTTGGCTTCTTGAAGCGAGGGAAGCCTACACCTGGGATGTTATTCTGCTTGGCGGCAAGTAAGCGCTTGAGCGACTTAGAGAGACGATCAGCCAGCATTTGCACGGTGGTCGCAGGAACATATTCGCCTTGTCCCTTGAACGCAACTTCCAGGTCATACTTGCTTGGGAAGGTGCCTTTTTCCTCGAACTGTGCCTTGACAGCCTCGAGCATCTCGTTATAGATCAGGCGAGTCTCTTTCAAGCACTCCATGAGCACATGAGTTTGTTCCCTATTCACGAACAGGCGATACTCAAATGTTCTCATGCAGATATTCCATTATAAACCATTAGAAATTGCCAGTGCGACAATTCACCCACATGGCTAGAAGCCAGAGGCCCTCTTGTCACTTTTTGGTAGAACGGATTGATAATGATCCGCTGCAGGTTGTCTTCCGTGAAGTGCGGCATGCCTCTCTCCTTCCGTTCGGGAGTACTGTTCAGCTCAACTATCTTCCACAGCGCTATTCTCTGGCAAGGCGTGAAAAAGGGAAACCAGACTTTCGCCTCGCCCTCTGCAGCAATGATAGCAGACCGAACTCAGCCCTGGCTCACGAACTTTCACGAGATCCTCACGTTACGATGGACGTCGCAGAATGTTCGTGAGAATACCGTGAAAGCTCGTGAGGTGAGGAAGAGGCCCGCCTGCTATCATAGGCTGAGAAAGGCGCATGCGTGGCGATGCGCTCAAACAGTTCGGTACGGTTGCGACATGCTCCAGGCCCAGAGCCGTGCCCAGACATTTCAGGTGAAGAGTCAGCCAACAAGAAATGAGACATCTGCTATGCCGAAAAGCCTGCCAGATCAGATCCATATTCGCATCGACACGCAAGAACAGCGTTCTGGCATCCCCGATCTGCTGGCCGCCATGCCGCAGGTGCACATTGAGGTGATCCCACTGCGCACTGGCGATTATGACGTGGGCGGCGATCCGCGCCGGGTGTTCGAGCGCAAGACGGGGAGTGACTTTCTCAGCAGTCTGGCGCAGGGACGCTTATTCGCGCAACTCATCGCGTTGCGGAAAAGCCGCTTCGCGCCCATCTTATTGCTGGAGGGGGACCCACTGCGCGTCGGTCACTCCCAGATGCGCCCGGAAAGCATCCGCGGGGCGCTGACCTACATCACCGCTGTCCTGCGCGTGCCCATCCTGCCCAGCAGCGGACCGGAAGATTCTGCGCAGCTGGTCTATGCGGCAGCAAAACAGTGCCAGATCGGGCATGCGACTCACGGCCCTGCGGTAGGGCGGCGCAGGGCTACTCTCTCCGAGCAGCAGATGCAGATCGTGTTGTCCCTGCCGGGCGTCGGTAGGGCCACCGCGCGCGCGGTCTGCGCGCGATTTCGCAGCTTGCACGACCTGTTGAATGCCGACGCCGCCCAACTTTCGACGGTCCCCGGTGTCGGGCCCTCGCGTGCCGCTGCTCTGGAACAGCTGCTGCACGCCACGCTGCCATCATCTGGGGCTGGCGGGGGGGGAGAAGCATGAGTCGCCCCCACCACCCTCGCTATCGCCGCATGCGATACGCTTAAAAGGGTATTCGCCCAGCAGTCTTTGGAAGGAAAGGAGCAAACAGGCATGGTAGTGCACGTTGAACTCAACTCATGGGTACAAGCAGAAGAACATTTTAAGGATTTAGATCAAGATCAAGGTCGCAAGCATTATGACCGTGAGATGTTCAACTGTGAGCTTGCGCTCAATCTCATGGGTATAGGGACACTGTTTAGTTGTAGTGGGCATCTAGACGGTTTACCGGCTTTCCCATATATCACGATCATCCCCCAAAGAGCAGTCGCTGGTTTGGTTCCCCGTTACGTGAGCATGATGGAAGCTCAGCCCTTATCACCAGAGGCCCTTGCCGTTAAGAACAACATTGTTCATGCAATGTCAGAATTGGGCCAACACCTTTTGAGCCTCCTCACAGGCTTTTATGAGGAAAGGCAAGCGCCCTTGCCCTTTCGCCTGGTGATACAATCGAGCGGTTTAGGGAGCTACACCTTATTAAATCAAGGGGCTGTTGTCGGTTTGCTCTCAGATCAAGAGACACTCAAGGCTTACCAGGATGAATTTATGGCGTTTGTTGAATATCTCAAGAGCATCTGGGGGTAGGTAACTGAAAACTCCCCCGGCTAAAGCCCTGATTCGTACCCACATCCTTGGGAAAGACCGTGACAAGCGGATTGATAAAGCAGAGATTTTGCTAGTCTCGACGCAGCAGTTCGGGCCAAACAAGCGTGCGACCTGCTGCAGCATGGCTAAATTGAGGGACTGGTCGCCTCCTGGCTGCCTTGTCCTCCATTGCTCCTGAGTCTGGGGAGAGAGACGCAGTTGCCCGCGAATGCTATCGACTACTTTCCCATCAATGCGAGCGCAGGCGGTACCCTGCTTTTCGGGGGCAAGGCCAACTGCGTCTCGTTGCTTAACCACCCACAACTAACTCATGCACCCTGGATAAGATGCTAAAGTCAAAGCCGGGATCGGTCAGTTCTCATCCGAAGGCATACACGAGACCCGATGCGTCCCCGCACCGCGTCGGCAGCTTGTCGATCGGGCCGTCCCTCGATGAACTGCACCACGGTAATGAATGCCGGCCGCCATGGCACCTCGAGGGTGCGTCCATTCTGGGGAAACAAATGGGCAAAGGACTCATTGGGAAAGCAAGAAAGGCCAGAAAAGTTTCCTAACAGCGTCAGACCGTCCGAGAGCCACATATCCTGACGGTTGCTGTACAGCAACGCGTACAGCCAAGCTCTTGGCACTGCCTTATGACTTTGCCCAATCCGGCCAGGGGTGGCCATGGTCATCACAATTGTGGTCGATCATCCACTGGACGTGCCGCTCAGCCCAGCTCATCTGTTGTTCTTCCTGGCGTTCCCGTTCCCGTTTGAGCCAGTGCTGCACCTGAAAGCGCGAGCGAAAGTGAGAGGTCTTGCCCTCAAAGGTGACTTCATAGACCGTCTTCTCCTTGTCGCCTAGCGCTTCTTCGAGTTGTTTTACCGTGGCACCCAGATCGGCAAGGTGGCGCAGCGTCTTGTTCCACCCCTGTTGGGCACGGTGTGCAGCCGTTTGTTGCCGCTGCTCGCGTTGTTGCTCTCGGAAGCGCGCGAGGGCGAGTCTGCTTTGGGCCCGTTGCTGTCTTTTCTTCTTCGTCATTTGCTTCACAGAACCCCTCATCGTGTGGTGCTTAAGTGCTAGCTGGTCCTCCCCTCGCAGGATACCTATCAGTTCTGCCATGCTAGCACCAGTATACCATGCTGTAACAGGAGAGCTGCCGGAACAAAAAAGGAGACCTTTGAGCTCTCTTTTTTGTTCCCCACCTTATTTCTAACCCTTAGAGATGGATACGCTACCAGGATGTTTACCCACACACTTTGGCTTTCATATGAAATCCGTTTAGATAGTCCATAATGGAGGTCTGGCCAAACGAGTTGAAGTGAAAACCGAGTTGACAGCGCAAGAGTTACATGAGAAGTATCGCAAGGCGAAAGATCTGGTCGAACCAAACCACTGGCACATTCATCGTGCCGAGTCCCCCCTTCGGCATTACCCGTCTCCCGCCGTCCACCGATGTCTTCCGCCCGCTCTAGAAGCCAATCGAGTTTCCACTGTCATCTACGGAAATCCACGGTTGTCTACCGGTTTTGCTGTCAGTTTTGCTGTCAGAGGTGATTGAGAAAATGCAGGGTGGGGGCTGTTTCCGAGGGCCTGCGAACGAAGAAAAAGAGCCGCAACCAGCAAAGATTGCGGCTTTTTCTATTTACGCGTATAGCTCATGGCTCGTAGCAGGAACGATCGCTGAGGATGATTACAAAGATAGTGATGGGGTAAAAGGTGGAATGAAGTTTCGTGACAGCCTGCTTGGAAGGCAGGGTGTCACACTATCGCTGCCAGCTTGCTATGAACTGGCTTAACTGGCTCGTGTAAACCATACACTTCAAATGTGAGCGTCCCTGACAAAAGATGTCACGCGCATTTTTTGGCGCTTTTGGCAAAAGATGTCACGTGCAAATTTGGTGCCTTCGGCAAAAGATGTCACGTAATGACGAAGGCAGGATTTCCCGAGCTCAGAGCGCTCGAGAACAACTTTACCAGAACTTTTGTACAAATGCAAGGGAGGCAGGAGGTCTACCCTTTCATCACCATCTGCATAGTCTCACCGAAGCTCTTGTCATTTATCCTAATAAATTGACTACTTGTCAGAAAATATGCCAGGTCGCCAAGCGCTTTCAGCGGATGGGCTTTCTCTCATAATGTGGCGTGACAACTTTTTCTTGTATCGAGACATTCGGAGCTCATCTCTTTCGCGCGTTTTTGTTGGCCCAATGCCAAGAAAGGTGAGAGAAGCGCCATGTTATGGTTTTTATATGCCTCGCTGATGAAAAAGAAGAATCTCTTCCATCCGTGTCAAAAACCTTGGTTTGCTACACTGGATCAGGTTCCTTTGAGCTTCTCAGCAGCTTCGATTGGGCTCGCACCGTAGGACGTTTACGCACTCCCACCACATTGGTTCAATTATCTTACCCAAATGCTCATCTATGATAAAATTATTATGCCGAGGGGCAAACTCTGGAAACAGTATGGGCCGCTGCAGGTGTATGCCCCGCCCAAGGAGTACATACTCGCGCTGAAAATCCTGGCGGGACGCGAGCAAGATCTGGCGGATTGCAGGCTTCTCCTGCCACAAACACACATTCGCACACGCCAGCAGGCCCAACGGGTGTTAGATCGCTATATTCTGCCTGACGCACAACAGGACGAAGCCGAAACCATCGCGTCCTCACTCGACGTGCTGTTCGGGTCCGAAAGGGAGCGGGAGCCATGATGGCAAAAACGCTTCACACCATGGCACGGGCATATCAAGACATCTGTGCTGGGGAAGACCCCTGGACGGCTCTTGGGAACTTTAAGAACGCCTGGTAAGATTATGCCAGGGACACCCGTGCCGCCTTAGTCAGTGAGCCACTGAAAAAGCCGGACCGGGACACCGAGCATACGCGCCATTGGGCAGCCTTTTGCGCGGCTTCGGTCGAGTTCCTCTGTGACCGCTATGGACTATCTTGCCCAGCGTGGGTGTTTGAACCTACCTCTACCCTCGCCACCCCCTGGTATGGAGACACCATCGTCAACCTGGCCGACGCTGTCGTCCTCCAGCATCGCAGGGAAACAACCCCATCCCCTTTTGCGCGGCGCAATGTCTTTTGTGGCAACCGACTCTATCAGAACAAGTATGAACTGAACGAATGGCTCCAGGAAGCACGCAGCAAAGGCATGAGTGATCCGCGCGACGTCTGGCGCTATGCGAGGCAGAAAGAAACGGCTCTGCATGGCGCATGATCTCCCTCGCCTCGCCATTGCCTCGTCGATTGGTGATGAGTCAATGCACTCCATGGATCACGCGCCAAAATGTCCATTGGAGTTTGAAGAACGCAAAAAGTCAGCGAAACAAGTGATCGCTCATCTGCTCAGAAGGCGAACCAAACTGCTGCTCATCCATACACCCAAGGAAATTGAGGTAGTAGCATCGCATGCCTTGCCTCTCAGAGGAGTGGAACAGCGCCTGATTGCCAGACGGCGAGCAGAGCAGGTGTAGACGGGATATACCTGGGTAATAGGCGGAAAAGCCGTGGTGAGCTGCGCCAACGGGTCAACCAGAGCCATCCTACATACTGCTCAACCCTGGAAAGAAGGCGGGGAAAAACGGAAAAAGGCGGGATGAAGGATGTGCTGACGACAGTTCCAGCGGCAGAAGAGCAGGTCTCGCTTCTCAGCACTTCAGCCGGAATGAGGGAGCAAACCCCCTTTCTCACACTGGGTGATCTCTCCTGGTCTACTTCCGTGCGGTCACGAGATGGGCTTGCATGGGGAATGCAAGCCCATCAGAGTTCACATAGGGTTGGAGCGCTGCATTGACCTCACTGATCAGTACCGAGAGAGCTCGCAAATCCATCCTAGCAACAGGGTTTTCGAGATGCGAAGGGAGCATTTCGAGCCAAATAAATTGCTCGAGCGACGCAAAGCGCACGGTCAGAACGGCGGTGTGCAGGTGAACCTCGCGGAACAGTCTCCCGGCCAGAAGAGATCGCACCTCCCAAGCCTCTCCCAGGGCAAAACAAGAACGCATGGCCGAGGCAGCTGCCATATCGAGGTGACGCTGGAGCGCTCTCACCAGCGCAGCGTGGCCAGGATTCCGCTCCAGAGGCGCCCAGACGCTGAGGATCACTCGTCCCTCAGGCACCAGCACCCGGTGCATCTCACTGAGTGCAGCCGGGCGATCCGAGAAGAACTGCAGACCTTGCTGACACAACACCACGTCAAAGGTTTCATCTGTGAAAGGCAGGGCGAGTGCATTGCCTTCTTGCCATCCGATCGACGCCCCTGGCAGTTCCGGCAACGAGCGGGCGACAGCCAGCATGTCTCCATTGAGATCAAGGCCGATGACTTTTCCTGTAGGACCCACGTGTTGAGCGGCCTGACGTGCCACGATCCCGGTGCCACAGGCCACATCCAGCACGTGTTCCCCTGGCTGGAGCCTCGCTTGCTCGATGAGGAGGGCTGCCCAGGGGGCGAAGACAGCGGGAACCAGGCCGCGTTCATAGATCTCCGCCCCAGTTCCATGTCGTGGTTGTTGCTCCTGCTGATCCATAGCGTCTTCCTTCTCGTTCTCAACAGCAAGGTGAGGGGGCCTGTCCGAGAAAGGACATGGTGCCTAGCTCTGTCCCCGATTGTTTGTCATGCTCTTGTGATTTGCTGCCATCGGCAAAGGAGAACGTTTCGACATTGACTTCCAGGCTCACTTCCTGCTTGCCGTCTTCAGTCACGTACTGGTGCGGGGTGAAATGGCCTTGCACAAACAGCATGGACCCTTTGGTCACCGAGCGCTGAATGGTTTCAGCTTGGCTGCCCCAGGCATAACAGAAGAGCCAGATGATGATGTCTTCCACGCAGCGCTTCGTGGTGACAGCAAGCGAGAACTCAGTCACCGGCGTGCCATCTTTGGCAATACGCAGCTCCGGGTCACGTTCCACACTGCCGATGGCTTGCATCTGTATAAACATGGCATTGCTCCTTTGACGCATATGGCTGCGCCCCGGCCTTTCATCGCACGTTCCATGCCAGGCGGCACAAGTGCCTTCCAACTCCAGCCTCATTGTGTCCGCAGTTGCCCCTGGAGACAGGCGATGCGTTCGGTGAGACGGGTATGGAGGGCCATCAGCACCGTCATCTGATGTTCGATGTCCTGGAGTTTGTCTTGATAGAGCGCCAACAGCTCCTCTTCACACACCGGCAACGGGTGTGGGAAAGGGGAGGTTTCGGTGCAAGCGAGAATCTCTTCGATCTGCTCGGTGGTGAGTCCGAGACCCAGGTACATCTGGATGGTGCGCACTCGTTCAACGGCCTCCTCAGCGAGGTCGCGATAGCCATTCGGGAGGCGCCGAGCACAGAGCAGCCGTTTCTGTTCATAGTAACGTAAGGAGCGTATACTCACTCCTGTACGGCGGGATACTTCGCTAATACGCACGGGTCCCTCTCCTTTCCTGAAGGCTTAAGAAGTCCCCCGGACTTCCTGCCCTCAGTATAAACTATGACATCAGTGTCAGAGTCAAGGGATTTCTTGTTTGATCTGCGGAAAGTTTGGCCCTTCCTCGCGGCACGAGCGCTCTTTTGCTGCGCTATAGAGAAAATTTCGTCAAGCGTTTGCCACAGTTCTTGCCTCAATGGTACATACCAAGGCTGCTTTCTTTTTCTCTTGATGGGAACTTATAGAGCAGGAGTTCCCTATCATCAGTCACGATTTGTTCTCCTTCTGAGTAATAGGTTCGACAGAGACGATCAGCACACCAATGGGGCTGAAGATACCACACGCTTCTGTTCCTCACGTTTGAGCGTGACCAAGGCTGTTCTGCCTCGGAGCGTGCTCAATACACAGCCTTGACATTCTCGCCCATCTCTGGTATCATTATTTTGGGTAGGTAACTGTATCATATAGGGAGGTATCATATGTATAGCGAAATCTTGATTCTCGCCATGCTGCGGCAGGGTCCCCGGCACGGCTACGAGATCAAAAAAGATATCGACCGGGCGCTGGGCGGCATGGTTGTCTTGAACAACAAAACGCTCTATCTCGCCCTCAAACACTTTGAAGAGATGGGCGCCGTCACCCGGCAGGTCATCCCCCAGGAAGGCAAGCCCAATCGGCATCTCTACGAGCTGACCGAGCGCGGGATCGAATTGCTGCACGCCTCCCTACGAGATTTTCCCGCAGGGCTCGCGAGCAATGACGCCGAGTTTTTTACCCGTGTCGCCTTCTTCGACTTGCTGGAGGTGCCAGAGCGCGAGGCGATCTTGACCACTCGCCTGTCTTTTCTGGAGGGATGCCTCTCGTACCTGCAGAGCATGCAACATCTGGCAGAGGGCGAGGAGTGTGCGGACGCTTCTGGCATCTCGATGTCCCCTGCGCAGCGGGTCCTGGCCTTTCATACCCGGCGCATCCACGACGAATATGCGTGGCTTGCTACCTGGCTTGAAGAGATGCAAGCATCCAGGTGAATGCGTCGCGAGCACTCGGTCCGCATGGCGGCACGCACACGCCTTACAAGGAGAAACGGTATGTTTCAATACGAAGCAATGAGTGATGAAAAGGAGAGCAGCGCTCCAGGTTACGTGAGCGGTGAGGAATCTCTTTTTAGCAGCAGCGCTGGGCAAAAGCTCACCCAAGACGCCCCTGGCCAGGCTCCCACCGTCGGTCAGCGTTTCGTGCTGGCCCTCGTTTCGCTCGGTATGCTGATGGGTATGACGACGCTGCTGACCATCCTGGCCACTGCAAGGAGCGCTCCCGCCTGGGAGGTTTTCCTTTTCCTCTTCGTCCTCACCCTGTTCACGACGGCGGTGGTCAGCATCAACGTCGCATTTAGCCGCAGAGTTTGGTGAACCATCACGAAGGAGGAACCGATGAACGAAGACCCGCCATTTCTGGTGACCGCTTTTGCCAACCGTCTGAGCAAATCCAGCCCGAAGGCGAGAGTCCGCCCCACTACCGACCAGGCGATTCGCCCTCGCCGCGATATTGGACCCCTCGGCACGGCGGCGCGCCTGCTGGTGGGACTCCTGCTCGTCGGCCTCATCGTGTACGGCCAACTGGCATCGTCGGGGCATCTTGCGCCCGTCACCTGGGTGCTCGGCCTCCTCGGCTTCCCCACCCTCGTGCTGGCCTGGCACGTCTGGCGGAGCCGCCGCAACCCGGCGCCCTTCTCCGACACCAGCCCTCTGAGCTTCGTGCTCAGCCTTGTGCTGCCCCTGGCCTTCTATCTCACGGGGTGGTACGTGCCGGTCCTGTGGTTCACCAGCGACGCCACGCTCATCTTCGTTGGCGGTTCCCTGCTGCTCGCTGCGCTCCGAGGCTCCTCTGGATGCGAGTTCCTGGCGCTCTCCAACTGGCTGCTGCGCCGTCACGACCGGATCGCCTGTGCCGTCTTCACGCCCATCGACTCCCTGGAACGCTGAATGAGTTGCCCCTCCCTTTGAAGGAGTCTGCAATGCTTCAGCCAATCACCGTACCTTTAGAAAAGCGAGAGGAGCGAGACGATGGAGAACAAAGCGAGCGATGCTGCCGGGGTGCAGGAGATCTCCTCCCCGCGTTTTGCCGCATTCTACAACTGGATGATGGGGCGGCCCCTGGTCAGGCGGATGTTCGATCCGCTGCGGCAGGAAATCCTCGGCCAGGCACAAGGAGCCGTGCCGGAAGTGGGTGCCGGTGGAGGCCAGAACTTCCCCTTCTACGATCCGGCCCGCGTCGTGCGCGTGGAGGCGGTCGAGCCGGACGAGGCCATGCTGGTCGAGGCCCAGCGTGCGCTTTCGGCAGGTCCCGTTCCCATCACGCTCACCCGCGCGTCGGTCGAGTCGCTTCCGTTGCCCGATGGGCAGTTCGACAGCGCCGTGGCGACCCTCGTCTTCTGTTCGGTGCAAGATCCCGAGCGCGGCCTTCGCGAGATCTGGCGGGTGCTCAAGCCGGGGGGGACGCTCTTGCTGCTCGAACATGTGCGCGCACAAGGACGCGTTACCGCCTGGGTGCAGGATGCGCTCGTGCCCCTTACGACCCGCTGCATGGGTCATTGCCATTGGAATCGCGATACCCTGGGTACCGTTCTGCACACCGGTTTCCAGACCATGCAGGTGCGCCAGCTCAGCTCAGGACTCCAGCCGATGCTGCTTATCTCTGCGAGACGTCCTTAAGCGCAGTAGGAGATGAACGCCCGCAAGGAAGAACAACGTTCTGCTCGGAGAGGGGCAGCAACGCTGTGAGACGAACCGACATGCCAGAGGAAACGCATGTGTTACGAGCAGTCGAGTGATCGAGAGGGGAGCAGCAAGAGCGTGCCTGAAGAGAACGCCAGGCTCATTGCGCTTTACCAACAACAGGCCAAAGGCTATGACCAGAGCGGTATCCATGGGCTGGACGCCTTTCGGAGAGAGGCGGTCAGGCGTCTCGAGTTGAAGCGCGGCGACCTGGTGGTGGATCTTGGCTGCGGAACTGGCCTCAATTTCCCCTGGTTGCAGGAAGCTATTGGTGAGACGGGCAGGATCATCGGGGTGGATCTGACTGATGCCATGCTTGAGCAGGCCAGACGTCGCGTTGCCGCAGAGGGCTGGAAGAACGTGGAACTCGTGCAAGCCGATGCCACTCACTACCAGTTCCCAACCCAGGTGAATGGCATCCTCTCCACCTTTGCCCTCACCTTTGTCCCGGATGGAGCGCGAGTGATCCAGAATGGCTGCCGGGCGTTAGCACCAGGACGACGCTGGGTCGTGTTGGACATGGCCTGGCCTGCCGCGTGGCCAGTGTGGTTCCACCCCCTGCTGTTCTTCTTGCGCCTCTCGCGCTATAGCATCACCGGGGAGGTGATCAGACGACGCCCCTGGCAGACCGTCTGGAGCACGATGCAGCAGTCCCTGGTCGAGGTCGAGCGGCAGCCGTTCTGGATGGGGTTCTTCTATCTGGCCTGGGGGACACAGCCCCAGCCCACCTCGCGTGACGGGACGGCTCACGGGCCCGTCACGCAGGATTTTCGCTGGATACGCACTCCAGGAGCGCTGGACGAGCGCGGTCAACCCAGCGCGCAAAAGGCGAGCCAGCACCACCCTCATCCCTCCTCATTGGCAACCGTCTTTTGCGCCGGGAGACGGCACCCGTACCGCACCACACGCACGCGCAAGAAGAGCGTGACACCGAGCAGGACAATTGAGGCCAGCCCCAAAAAAGGGCGCAGGGGGTTGAAGATGGTCATAGCCCCTCCCAGGCCCAGCAGCAGGACGACCACTTTATTGCAGACGGGACAGCCCACGGAAAAGAACGAGAGCAACGCCCCTCCGAACGCTCGTCCGGTACCCGCGATGGAACGTTTTCCCAGTGCCGCTTTTTGAGACGGCATGGGATAGAGCGTCATGACGGCAAGTAACGGTCCGAGCAGCAGCGCTGAAACGATCCAGATCACATAGTCCTGCGGGCCGGTTGGCACTATACGGCTGAACAGGGGGTTGGGAACAAGCCTTGTTGGAACGCCAAGCAGCAGCGCAGACCCGGCTGTGTACAGCGTGGAGAGACTCCAGAAACGCAATCCGAACATAGTTCCTCCAGGAATCTTGCGTGACGGTATGGAAGAGATGTCTCCATTCACATCAAGCGCAGTGCCAGCCTGCAGAAGTCAACGAGCGCAACACTGGCGACGAACAACATTACGTCGAACACCGCAACACTGGCAATAGACATCGGCACGCGGTGGACAGAGAACGTATGCTCGCTGTGCGAGGGATGCCAGCCGTACAGGACAAACAGGAAAACAGCCAGCGTGAGCAAGACGACGGTCGTGGGCCAACTCCAGGAGAGGAGAGCCATGCTCCAGTTCACCTTCATCCCGGCCAGGCGCAGGACCAGCACCGCCAGCACAACACCGGCGAGCAGCAGCGCCTCTCGCCCGGCGCGAGTGCTGATGCGTGGGGCGAGGAAGCCGCCCAATTGGAGCAGCAGAGCAAGCAGGCCACTGCCGGCGAGCAGAAACGCCGCGAACAGGGTGAACGTAAACACTGGGGCATGCGTGAGCAGTTGTGAAAGCAGTGCAGTGGTACTCACCACGCTCAGCGCGTAGACCAGCCCGCGAAGGACCACGACCCCTCTACGAAAGACTTGGGGGCGCATTTCCCGCGCCCAGGCTTCAGCGAAGGCCAGAGGATTGGGACCAAGCACCGCTTCCAGGGATTTGCCATCGGAGACGGCTTGCTGTAAGTGCTGATCCAGTTCGAGCTGCATCTGGGTGATGTGCTCGCGTGCAATGCCGCGCAGTTCCCAGTAGCCCGCGCAGGCCTCAACGAGATCAGCGATCTGTTGCTGCGTATACCGATCAGCTCTGTGCATCAGAACGTGCTCCTTTCAGGATGCGCTCGACCGCCTGGGCAAACGTCTCCCACTCGGCATGCCATCGCTCCAGTTGTTTGGCCCCCGCGGGCAGGAGACGATAATACTTGCGCTGAGGGCCATCACGCGACGCCACCAGGTAGCCCTCGATGTAACCGAGGTGTTGCAGGCGGCTCAAAAGCGGGTAGATGCTGCCCTCACTCACCAGATCCAACCCCTGCCGGGCCAGTTGCTGCACCAGCTCGTAGCCATAGCAGGGTCGCTGTGCAATCGTGGCGAGCAGGCACATATCGAGCGTGCCTTTGAGTAACTGCGTCGAACGGGTGTCCATGAGCATCTCACGCTTTCACTCTCTTGCAATACAGTGTACTGGAGGCAGTATAACACACAGTATCTTGTTTTGCA
>WNGP01002212.1_pt1 | contig 16252 bp, 18 predicted proteins | sample 5407671 | NCBI WGS metagenome assembly WNGP01 (sample SAMN13153381, study PRJNA577476) | soil metagenome | isolation source: 40 cm soil or saprolite under Garry oak tree replicate 2 | place: USA:California | collected 2016-06-15 | reverse complement strand
GGGGCCGCAGGGAGGCCGAAAACCTTACCCGGCAGTCGACTCCGACGCCTCCGAGGCCGACTCCGACGCCCCGCCGGGCTCTGCCGGGGACGCCAGGAAGCAGGCCGACCCCTCTCACGTCACCGGTCCGCGGGCACACAGAACCCCCAGATCGGGACGGCCAGCGTCTCGGTCCACATTGCGCCACGGCCACGCAGATCGGCGGATCAGGTGCGTTGAGCGCACCAAGGGCCTGTAACCAAGCGTGATGGCGGCCAGGTCGCCTCCGAGGCGATTGCCGATCGCCTGTGCCGCGGGCCGACCCCTGGTTGGCCTCCAAGTCGTGCCTACCTGAGCAGGCGGTCCGGGGTTCCTGCGGCAGCGCCGAGCCGGGCCACGAGACCCGGCGCCGGTCTGGTATGAAGCGGTCATGTGGGTTCTCATGAGCGCTGCCGAGCGCGAGGAGTTCCTTGCCGACGTGCATGTCGGCGTGCTGAGCACGGCAGTGGGCAAGACGAGTCGGACGCTCGCCCTCCCGGTCTGGTACAGCTATCAGCCGGGTGGCCTGCTGACCGTGCTGACTGGCCGCCGGTCGCGCAAGGCCGGGGCGATCCGCGCGGCCGGCCGGTTCGGCCTCTGCGTCCAGGACGATAGCCCGCCTTACCGCTATGTCAGCGTCGAGGGGCCGGTGGTCAGCGAGGAGGAACTCGATCCCGTAGAGCGGCTCGCGATGGCCCGCCGCTACCTAGGCTCGGCAGGCGGTGACCGTTACGTCACCGACAACCCGGATCCCGAGCGCGAGAACGTGGCGTTCCGGATGCGTCCGGAGCACTGGCTCAGCCAGGATCAGGGCAAGGGACATGTCGCAGGGTAGTGCCGCCCGTGGGGGATACCGCGGGATGAGCCGCTGGCCACTGCGAAGCAGTGAACGGGCCCCGGGACGACACGATCCCCCGTCAACCCGGGGGCGCGCCCAGCCGCCAGTCCCGCGCTTGCGGACCTCGTACCTCCCTGGGTTCGCCTGCGCGATCACCATCATGGCCGGGACATTTCCCCCATACCAACGCGATCCACCCCTTCCCAAAGCGCCAGGAAGGGAGAAGAGTAGAAGCGCGCGAAGGAGATTCCGGGGTGAACCAGGACCTTGAGCGGCGCTACCTCGTGGTAGGTGTGCACGATTCGGCTGCGTCGTATGCCGCGCTGCAATGGGCGGCCCGCGAGGCGAAACTGCGGGAGACCAGTCTGCTGGTGGTGCGTGCCTGGGAAGACCAGGCGGCGGCTCCTTACGCCCCCTGCGCCCGTCGGCGAGTCGGGGAAGAGGAAGGCCTGGCGGCAGCCACCCGGCTGGAGCAGGCGGTGGAGACCACGCTCGGCCCGGCTTCCGAGATTCCGGTGAAGGTCGAAGTGACCAGGGGGCTGGCAGCCCGGGTGCTGCTGGACCGCGCGGTCGACGCCGGGTTGCTGGTGCTCGGCTGCGCGGGGAGTTCCTCGTCCGGGCCGGTCGGGCCGGTGGCCCGGGCGTGCCTGCCTCACACGCCCTGCCCGGTGGTGCTCGTCAGCCAAGAGCAGATGGGCGTGCCTGCCTGACGGCGTGCGCCCCAGGCGGTCGGCGAGCGGTTCTCGCCGTCGGCCGATCCGGGGCTGCGCAGAGTAAGCGCCAAGTGTTCTGCTCGCCTGCGGCGAACGCGCCGCGCACCACGCTGGCCACACCATTCACCGCCCAGGGGCGCCGCTCCCGTGCCGAGCGACGCCGACGCGTTCGTGGTCGGCAGCGGCCCCAACGGGGCTAGCGGCCGCCGTGACGCTCGCCGCCGAGCCGCCGTGGTCACCCGCTCGGTGGCCGACACGGCGGCCCGCTCGGCGGTGACGCGGGGCAGCTACCGGTGGCTGATGCAGCCACCGGTGGCGGGCGGGACCGCGGTCACGGACCTGTTGCTATCCGCGATGCGTCGGCCGCAGGGCCGCTACTTTCCCGGGCTGGCGGTGCTGGCCCGGCACCGGCTGCGGTCGGAGGCCGAGGGGGACACTGAGGACATGAACCGCGAACGCGCGGAAACTCACCTGCGCCTGCTAGCCGAGGAAGAGTTGCGCCGTGCCACGACACAGCCCTCGGACGGCACTTCGGGAAGTCAACCCGAAGATGAGGCAGTGTGTTCTGCCAGCGTGACCGGAACCCTGGCAGGCAGCGCTGCCGGGCCGGATGCCTTCATGGCATCACGCGGGGAGCGGGGCGCCGATCGTGCGGTCACCGAGCTTTACTCGGTGCATTACCGGGCACTGGTGCGCCTTGCCGCCTTGCTGGTGCGCGACATCCGGACCGCCGAGGAGGTGGTGCAGGACTCGTTCGTCGCGATGCACGGCGGCTGGCAGCGGCTGAGGGACGCGGAGGCGGCACTGGCATATCTGCGCCGGGCTGTGGTGAACCGGTCACGTTCGGTCCTGCGCCACCGGTCAGTTTCGGGCAGCAACCTGCAGCAGGTGCCGCCGGGCGCATCCGGCGGCGAGCACCGGGCCCGGGTGCTGAGGGTGGCGCAGGCACTGACCGCCGTGGGCGCGCTCGATGATGAGGTCGCTGATCAGATCCTGGAGGACTTCGAGCTGGCCCTGGCCACCCGGCAGGCTGGTTCCCCCGGCCGGCGCGGCCCGGGTCTGGGATCGTGGATGCGGTCACCGGTGCGCCCGCGGCCGGCCATGCCGGTGAGCTCCCGGCCGCCGGCGTCAGGCATGCCGACGGCAGGGTCAGGCGCCGGGGCGGCCGGCGGCCCGGCGCACGCGCCAGGATCAGCGGCGCCGGGGCGACACCCGGCCGGGTCGTCCGGCTCGGGCAGGTGATCCCGGTCCGCGGCGAGGATGGCCGCGGCGAGCTGTACCTGTTGTCGTACGCGCAGACGGCGTCCGGCCCGCAATTCAGCCTGTTCGCGCGGGCCCGCTACCAGCTCGGCCCGCCGGGCCCGCCGGGGCCTCGCCGCCCGGGCCGGGTCATGCCGCCCGCGGCCAGGCCCGGTACGCCTGTGATCCAGCCTTGGCCCGGGGTGCCCCGTCTAGAGCAGTTCACCGCCGCCGACGATCGGGGGACCGGCTATCGGGTGAGGGTCCGCGACCTCGGCGGCGGCCCGGACGGGTGGACACTGATGCTGCATCCCGGCCCGCCGCACGACCCGCGGTGGCTGGACCTGACCACCACCCCCGGCGAGCCCGCCGTGCGCATCGACCTGAACCCTTCCGCCCGGCCGCCTGAGGGCGCGGTGACGGTCAGCGCGGCAACGGCCAGCCCCGGCGAGCACCTGCTGCACGCCATCGCGGCGCGGCTGCTCGCGGTGCCGCCGGCCATCCCGCCGGACACCCGGCTGCACCCGGCCGCGCCAGGGCCCGGGCCGGTCACCACTGCCGCCGGCGGGCTCGGTGACGTCATCGCGGCACTGCAGGCGGCCGGCGCCCTGTCCCCGCTCAGTCCCGTCCCCGGCCAGCTCGCCGCGCTGTGCGCGCGGCTGCACGTCAGCGGCCACGGCATCACCGCGCCGCCCGCCCGCGACCTGCCCGAGCCGTGGCTAAGCATGCTGGCGCACTCCCACCACAGGAACACCAGGGCGGCACCGGCGCGCGACGGCTGCGCCGCTGCGGCCGTCGCCCTTCCCGAACTCGACGGGATCAGGCTCGCGATCCTCGGCTTGCACAACTGCCTGGGCGGCACTGTCCTGCACATGCACGCCAGCGGCCCGATGTGCCACGTGAGCTACGGGCCGGATGAACTGTATTTCTGGCCGGTGATCTGGATACGCGACAGCGGCGGGCGCTGGCACGCCACGCGCACCCGCGGCCGGAGCGGGATGAACGACGAGATCGCGATGCGCCTGGAGGTGGTGCCGCCGCTGAGCCACGCCATCACCTGGATCGAGGTGCTCGCCGCCGGGCAATCCGCTGAAGCCCGCACCACACTGCCGCTCCGCTGGGAGTGACGTTCATGCCCGGCGATCCATGGCCCGCCCCTGCCCCTGCCAGGCCCAGGTGCCCTGCGGACGCGGCCAGCGGGATACCACATGATCGCTGCGTCTCGGCGAGGGCTTCCGGTCCGCGAACCGGCTCCCCTGGCGCGACAGACTGTTCGGAGCCCAACCGCTTCCCGGCATCTGACAGGCCGGCACATAGAACGAACGTTATGTCGCGCGTCGTGGGCGCAAAGGGCCTGCCGGGTTTGGGGTTGATGGTTTGGGGTCTCGTCGTGCTCCTGTTTGTCGGCGGCACGCACGTTCCGGCCCGGGACCGCGCGAGCCGGGGTTCATAATGAGCTCGAGCGGTTTCCGGTGTCGGCGCCCGCCTCCGTGGGTGATCCGCGAGCGGGCTGGCGGGGGACGCCGCCGGATCGTCGTCTACCGTCAGGATCGCGGCGCGGGTCCTTCGGCTTGCTTTGTCAGCGTGCTCATGCCAGCTTATCAATCTCGCCGATTTGTGATCTATTCCACATTGGCGTGACCAATAAGAATTGGTTAATCCGAACGGGCCGTGATGCAAGCCTCGGTAGAGGCCGGCGCCTAGCCGACCGGATCCGGACGGCTCGACCAGCGCCATGAACTCGCCGTTCTTGACCTCCATGTCGAAAGCGTGGACCGCGGGCGGCGCGTACGCTGCTGCCTGTTAGGTGCTGGTCAGGCGTCGCGGGTGGCCATCTTCCAGGCGCCGATGGCCGACCAGCCGATGATCCAGCCGGCGATGACGGTGATCACCGCCCAGGTGGGCATGGGCGGCATGTGCAGCGCGCCGGGGCCTGGTCCGATGTGGGTGCCTCCGGCAAGCGCGGCCGGTTTCAGCTGGTCCATGGCGACGCCAACGACGAGGCGCTCGCCGTTGAGGAAGTAGGGCAGCGCGTGATCGGCCAATGCCGGGGTGATGATGATCTCCAGCACGATGAGCAGGATGACCGGCACGGTCCGCTGGCCCATGAGCGAGCCTAGGCCGAGCCCGACCGTGAACCCGATGACCAGGTCGAGCTCGAGCCACAGCCCGGAACGGACCATGTCGCTCGCGGACGCGCTGGCCGTGTGCGGGCTGCCGAGGAACGCGGTCACCAGGCATGCCACGGTGAAGCCGGCGGCGGCCAGCGAGAGCAGGATGGACAGCCCGGCGGGGATGAGGATGAGCAGCTGCGGGTCGGCCAGCAAGCAGGCGGCCAGGCCCAGCCGCTGGCGCATGCCCATGGAATAGGCGGACACCTTGTCGTCGGCCCGCTGGGTCAGCCGGGTCCGGTCCAGCGCCGGGCCGATCTGCTTCTCGGCGTCTCCTCCCCTGGCAGCGGCCAGTGTCGTCAGGTTCTGCCGGCCGGTCAGGTGGCCGTGGAACCGGGGCTCGTCGACGATCGCGCCCACCCGGGCCAGGGCGCGCCCGCGCTGGGCGGGGACGGGGACACCGAGCAGCGAGATCGTGCCGCTGTCGGCTCTGGTCAGGCCGAGCAGGACCCGGATCAAGGTGGTCTTGCCCGCCCCGTTCGGCCCCAGGTAGCCGAACGCCGAGCCCCGCGGGACGAGCAGGTCCACGTTGTCGACGGCGGCCCGGGCGCCGAACCGCTTGGTGAGCCCGTGCACTTCGACAGCCCAGTCGCCAGCCTGGCGCGGAACGGGTTGACCGGCGCGCGGATGCGGGCTGCCGCCATGTCCGGAAATAGTGGTCATGTGCTTCTTCCTGATTGGGTCGTTGGCTGCTGCCACGGTCCTTGAATCTCGGCCCGCTTGTCTGCGGCCGCGGGAACGAACCGGTTCATCCGCAAGGATGAATCCAGGCCGCCTCACGGATGATGCACATGGCCTGGCCGGGCGCTACGTTCGGTGCATGCAGGCAGTTCGGCGCTTCGCGGGCGGTGACCCCGGCGTGATCGTGGATGCCGGGATGGCGATCGCCGGGGCTGGGCTGACCGCCGTCGCCGCGTGGGGCCCGGCCGGTCTGGCCGGCACCAAGGTCGCCGGGCCGCCGTGGCTGCTGGCGCTGCTGCCCCTGCTCATGGGCGCGCCGCTGGCGCTGCGCCGCCGCGCGCCGCTGCTGATGTTGCTGGCGATATCGGCTGGCATAGCGCTGCAATCTCAAGGACGCCACCCGCGAGCAGCTGACCGGCGCCGTGCGGGCGGTAGCCGCCGGCGAGACCCTCCTCGCCCCCGCCATCACCCGGCGGCTGATCGAGGACTTCTGCCGCGGCCCCGCCCCCGGCACTACGGCAGCCACTGCGGCCGGGCGCCTCAGCGAACGCGAACTCGGCGTCGTGCGGCTGGCAGCCCAGGGCCTGTCCAACGCCGAGATCGCCGCCAGGCTCTACCTCAGCGAGGCCACCGTCAAGAGCCACATCGCTCGCATACTCGCCAAACTCGATCTGCGTGACCGGGTCCAGGTCGCCGTCTATGCCTACGAACACGGCATCGCCCGGCCCGGTCACAGGACTCCGCCGCCCGGCCGGGAGACGGAGTAGGAGCACCAGTAAGGAGCGGACAGGTGAGGAGGGCCGGGCCGCCCGCAGCGGGGTAACGCCAGTTGCCACGGCGAGTTCTTCGCGGGCCTGATGCAGTTCCAGACCCAGGCGCCTACGGGTCTTCACACGGCGCCGTAGCCAGGAAGCCGTAGCGCGAAGCAAGAACCCGTTCGGATGACTGATTTAAATACGGGGAAGCAGGTTCATTCGTTTCTCGCGACCTCGGGTCCGGTGAGGCGTGCTAGCAGCGGGAAGGTGGCCGTGATGATGCCGAGGGCCGCCAGGATCCCGCCCACGGTGAGGAGGTAGTAGGCGGCGCCGGGCGCGACCATCGGGTGCTGCATCTCCAGGGAGGCGTACATCGCGGTGGCGCCGAACCCGGTGCCGATCGCGACGGCGGCGGCGGCGAGCAGCGGGACGGTGCTTTCCAGCGCGACGACGCGGCGCAGCGTGGCGAGCCGGGCGCCGGTGAGGCGCAGCAGGCTGAGCGGCCGCTTGCGGTCGGCGAGCCCGGCCGCGATGCCCGCGGCGAGCGTGCAGCCGGCGATCGGCAGGCTGACCAGGATCACCGTGTTCGCGAGCTGCTGGTAGCCGCTGTTGGTGGGATTCGACTGCGCGATCAGCTCGCCGACGGTGGACGGCGCGCCGTCGCCGAGATAGGCGGGATGGACGTGTGCGTTCTCCAGCACCGTCCTGGCCTGTTCGACCGCTGGCACGGTGCCGTTCGTCGCCACGTTGATGGCGTCCACGCCGAGGCTGTCCAGCCGGGTGGCGGGGACGTTCGCGGCTGGCCAGGTGATCCCGGTGGCGTCCACGCCGTACAGGGGCCCGGCGAACCCGTCTGCCGGGAACGCCGCCGCTGTCGCCCGGCCGGGCAGCGGCCGAGGGCGGGAACGGTCGCGAGCTGCGCGCACGAGACCACGCCTGCCGGAACCGGACCGGTGCCGCCGGGCTGATTGGCGCCGAGGTTGCGCAATGTCGCGGAGATGGTCAGTCCCGGGTCCGCGCGGACCACGACCACCCCCTGGACGCCGTGAATCCCGCTCAGCTGTGCCGCAAGCGGCGCGGCGGGCGCGGCCGGTCCCGGGCTTGCCTGGGACGCGGAGCCGGGCTGCTGGCCCGCCAGCTGGTCCGTCAGCACCTTCGTTTCAGCGGCGCTGACCCTCACGTTGTGTTGCTGGGCGTTCCACGTGGTGATGCCCACCACGGCCACGGTGGTGACGAACAAGGCGAGCACCAGGCCGCTGACGGCGCGGAAGGCGGCCCTGGGGTCGTCGGCGAGGCGGCGGGCGGCGATCAGCGTGCCGGGGCGGCTGGTCCGCCGGGCCATGACCCGGGCGGTGGCCATGGTGAGCCACGGGCCCGCGAGGACCAGGCCGGCGATGATGAGCGCAAAGCCGGGCACGAACGCCAGGTCCTGCCCGGAAGGGCTCGCCGGCTTGCCGTGCACGGTGAAGAACCCGAGCTCGGCGAGGCCGGCCAGCAGGGGGAGTATCCGCCAGGCCCGCGGCGGCGGTGGCGTGGCCCGGCGGGCGACGCCGAGCGGGGAGATGCGCACCCGGCGCAGCGCCAGCCGGGCCGCCACGACGGCGGCTACCGGCACGCCGATCGCGACCGCGAGGATGTCTGGCGGGCTGAGCGACAGCTCGGCGGGGAAGAACGGCTCGCCGATGAACGGGATGCCCGCGACCGGGATGCGCAGTCCGAAGAAGATCCCGAACCCGGCCGCCACCCCCGCGACCCCGGCCGCCGTCGATTCGGTGGCGGCGAGCAGGGAGACCTGCCTGCGGGTCGCGCCGACCAGGCGCATCGCCGCGAACCGCTGCTCGCGGCGGGCGGCCGACAGCCGGGTCGCGGTGGCGATGAAGATCAGCACCGGGGCGAGCACGGCCAGCGCCACGACGGACAAGAGGAGGTCGACGGCGCTCTGCTCGCCTCCCGGGTCGGGCGGGATGTAGTCCAGCCCCTTGGGGTTCACCTGGCCCCCGAAGTTGCCGGGCACCGCCGCGGCGATCGACGTCACCTGCACGCTGCCTGGCGTGTGGGCCAGCTGCGCCGGGGTGCGCCCGATGATGATGACCAGCGAGTTCGGGGACGGCAGCCCTGTGTCGCCGATCGTGCCGGCCAGGCGGCCGGGGTAGCGGCCGGCGAGCTGGTCCGCTGGGATGCTGCGCAGCAGCGCGGCCAGCGCGGGCGAGGCGTAGTACTGGCCAGGTCCCGGGTCACGGGGGATGCCCGGCGGCACCGGTGACGAGGCGCCGGTGGCGGCCACATCGAAACGGCTGATGGGCTGGCCGTCGAAGGTGTCACCGCTGGGATGCCACCACAGCGGGGCGGTGCCCGCCGCCGGGCCGGGGGGCACGGACGCTGTGCCGGTCCAGAACCATCCGTGGCGGCTGTTCCAGGTGGTGGCCGCGTTGGTCGCGGCCACGGCGGTCAGCAGCATGCCGACGCCCAGGCCCACCGCGGCGGCCAGGACGACCAGCCGGGTGAGCGCCTCGCGGCCGCCGCTGATCACCAGCCGCAGTCCGAGCCCGATCACGGCTTGGCCCCGGTGAGCGTGCTGACCTTGCCGTCCCTGACGACGACCTCGCGGTCGGCGTAGGCGGCGACCCGGGCGTCGTGGGTGACCAGGATCACGGTGGTGCCGTGCTCGCGGGCGGCGGCGGTGAGCAGGTCCATCACCAGTTCCCCCGACACCGAGTCCAGCGACCCGGTCGGCTCGTCGGCGAACAGCACCTCAGGACCGGCGATCAGGCCGCGGGCCAGCGCGACGCGCTGAGCCTGCCCGCCGGACAACTCCCCGGACCTGCGGTGCTCAAGGCCGTCCAGGCCGAGCGTGCCGAACCACTTCCTGGCCGCCGTCATCGCCGGGCCGCGGCGGGTGCCGGACAGCAGCAGGGGCAGGGCGACGTTCTCTTCCGCGGTCAGCTCGGGGACAAGCTGATCGGACTGGAACACGAACCCGAACCGGTCCCGGCGCAGCGCGCTGCGCCGGTCGTCGCTCAGGGTGTCCAGCCGCTGCCCGCCGAACCAGGCCTCGCCCTCATCGGGGACCAGGATGCCCGCCAGGCAGTGCAACAGGGTGGACTTGCCCGATCCGCTTGGCCCCATGACCGCGACGGTCTCGCCCTGCCGGACTCCCAGCGAGGCGCCGCGCAGCGCCGGCGTCTCGCCGAACGACTTCTCCAGGTTCCGCGCCTCGACGATCTTCGCGGTTCCCGGGTCGGCGGTCACCGGCGCACCGCTCGCGCGAGCAGGTCCAGCCGGGCCGCGGTGTGGTCGATCCATCGCAGGTCAGCCTCCAGTCGGTAGAGCGCGTGGTCGGCGAGGAGCACGCCGAGTGGATCGGAGTCCCGCTTGAGTTCGGTGAGCTCGCGCATCCGCTGCAGGTGCGCCGCCCGCTGGGCGTCCAGGTAGCTGTCGGCCGGCCGGTCGAGCATCAGGGCGAGCACCACCTTGGCGAACAGCTCGCTCTGCAGGTCCGGCTCCGGCGGGGCCGGCTCGGCCAGCCACCGCTCCACATCGGCGGCGCCCACTTCGGTGATGACGTACCGCCGGCGTTCGGGCCCGGCCTCCTGCTCGACGGGCCCGGCCACCGCCCTTCCGTCCCTGGCCAGCCGGGACAAGGTCGCGTACACCTGGCTGTAGCGCAGCGGCTTGCCCCGGCCGAAGTACGCGTCGTAGTCCCGTTTCAGGTCGTATCCGTGGCTTGGCCCCCGCTCAAGCAGGCCAAGCAGTGTCAGCGGAACACTCATAACCGAGAGAATACCCTAAGAGTATTCTCTCGGACAGTAGTTTCAGATGTCGGGGTCCGAGCCGGTTCCTGTGAGTGCGCCCGGTCAGGGGTCAAGAGTGTCATTCTGCGCGTAGAGCGGTGGTGGTCTTGGACGAGGCGACCCTCGTGGCGGTGACCTCAGCGGCCCTAAGCCATCTCTTAGCTCCTGCCGGCCGCGCGAACGGCGCTCGAATACGGCTTTCGTCCAATGTGGCGGCGCGCGCCTTAGGCATAAGTTGCGGATATAGGCACTCGCCAGTCAAGGAGCAAGCCCGATGAACGCTTACCTGGTCTACCAGACACAGCAAATGGAGCGAGCCAAGACCTTCGCCGAGATCCGCCGGATTGAAGAGCGGGTCAGCAGGATGGCCCAGGCCAAGCCGGTGGTGCGGCGCCGGGCTGTCTGGCCGTTCGGCGCCCTGGCCGCCCGCCGCCGGCGCGCTGTCGTGCCGTGTGACGCCGCCGTCTAGACGTGAGGTCCCGTCGAGGCTGGCGGGCATCCCCGGGCCTTCTGCCAGCTCCGCCAGCTGGCTCCGCCATCCCGGCTCATGATCTACGGGACACGCTCTAACCACCGTCCGTTCAGGGTAACTAAGAGATTTTTACCGAACGAGCCGTGCTTCACGTGCTTGGTGCAGCGCTACCCGCATTGTTCGGAGAACCTCGGCACCGCCCTCACCGACCATGCCGCCTTTTGCCGCGACCGTGCCCGGCCGGGAAGACCGACCCGCTACCATCCCGACCACCGGAGACGACGCCTGAGGAGGCCGCCATGACCGCGACAATGAAGGCCGTTGTCCTGGACGAGCCCGGGCCAGTCACGAACCTGCACCTGCGCTACCTGCCCGTCCCCGAGCCAGCCCATGGCTGGGTGCGGATCAAGGTCGAGGCGTTCGGGCTCAACCGCTCCGAGTTGCATACCCGTCTCGGCCTGGCCGAAGGCGTAACCTTTCCCCGCGTGCCGGGCATCGAGGCCACCGGCCGGGTCGATGCCGACCCAGACGGCCTGCTCCAGGCGGGACAGCAGGTCGCTGCCATGATGGGCGACATGGGCCGCACCTTCGACGGCGGCTACGCCGAGTACACCGTGGTGCCGCGTTCCCAGGTCATTCCCTTTACCTCCGGCCTGCCCTGGGAGACCCTCGGCGCGATCCCCGAAACCCTCCAGACCGCCTACGGCTCCTTGACCACCGGCCTGGACCTGAAGCCCGGCCAGACACTGCTGATCCGCGGCGGGACCTCCGCCCTGGGCCTGGCTGCCACCACCTTGGCCAAGGACATGGGCGCCACCGTCCTGGCCACCACCCGCAACCCGCGGCGCACCCAGGACCTCGCCGCGCACGGTGTCGACCACCCGCTGGTCGACGATGGCGCCGTCGCCGGCCAGGTTCGCAAGATCGTTCCCAAGGGCGTGTACGCCGCCCTGGAGCTCGTCGGCACCCCCACCCTGCCGGACACCCTGGCGGCCGTCCGGGTCCACGGCACCGTCTGCTTCACCGGGATGCTGTCCGACCAGTGGACCGTGCGCGACTTCTACCCGATCGGTTACCTGCCGAACGGCGTCCGGCTGACCGCCTACTCCGGTGACGCCGCCGACCTGCCCGCCGCCGTGCTGCAGAGCTACCTCGACCGCATAGCCAGCGGCGAGATCAGCCTCGGCCCGGTCCACGTCTACAGCCTTGACGACATCCAGGTCGCGCACAGAGACCTCGAAGAGGGCCGAAAAGTCGGCAAGCTCGTCGGCCGGACCACCGGCCGCTAACCAGCTCTCGAGGCCTCCCGAACGAGTAATGGGTTAGTGGGATGCTCTGAGAGGGGGGTTGAACCCCCGTGCCGTGACCTCGGATTTGTCGGCCGCCGTCCCGCGGGCCAGGGCCGCGTCGAGCAGGGTGGCCGCGGCGGCGCGGGCGGCGGCGGCCGCGGCGGGGTCGTGGTCCATCCGCGCGGACTGCCCGCTGCCGTCGTAGAGCAGGTGCAGCTGGCGGGCCAGGACCTCGGGCCCGGGCACGCCGGCCTGCGCGGCCAGGTCGGTCAGCAGCGCGCGCACCCAGCGGCGGTAGGCCTCGGCGGCCTGCTCGGCCAGGTCGCCGGGATGGGATTCCGCGCTGGCCCGGGCAAACGCGCAGCCGCGGTAGTCCGGCTGGGCGAACAGCTCCCCCTGGCCTTCGAACACGGCCAGCAGGCGCTCGCGGGGCATGTCGTAGCGTTCCACCGCCTGCGTGATGCGCTGGGTGACGCTGGCGTGGCGGGTCTCCAGGTAGGCACGGACCAGCTCGTCCTTGCTGCCGAAGGTGTTGTACAGCGAGGCCTTGGCCACGCCGGCCTGCTCGATGATGCGGTCGATGCCGACCGTGTGCACGCCCTCGTTGTAGAACAGCTCGTTGGCCGCGGCCAGCAGCCGCTCGCGCGCCGGCGGGCGGACCGCGCTCGCTTCCTTGACAGCCATGGTGATGGCCACCTTCCTAGACAGACTTGTCTATCGTATGCCCTGGGCCGCGGCGGCAGGCTCCGCGGCGCGGCCGGACCGGTTCTTCAGCAGGCCGAACAGGGCCAGCGCGGCCAGCGCGATCACCGCGGCGCCGTAGTAGCGGGCGGTGTCGATCAGCCCTCCGCCGTGCACCACGCCGAACCCGGCCAGCACGGCGGGCACGCCCAGCCCGAGGTAGGACACCACGTAGAGCAGCGAGACCAGGCCGGCCCGCTCGTGCGGCGCGGCCAGCGGCACCACCAGCCGGATGCCGCCCTGGAAGCCGCTGCCGAACCCGGCGCCGGCGATCGCGGAGCCGGCGAAGAAGACCGCCGCGGACCCCAGGCTCACGGCCATGACGGTCACGGCCACGCCGGTGATCAGGGCCAGGATGCCGACCAGCATCACCGTCCGGGCCGCGGCCCGGCGCAGCACGATGGTCGCGACGACGGCCGAGGCGGCTAGCACGAACAGGCTCAGGCTGCCCAGCACCACGTTGCCCGAGCCGGTCAGCGCGTGCACCAGCGCCGGGCCGAGCGCGCCGTACAGGCCGGCCAGCGCCCACACCGCGAACAGCACGGGCACGGCGGTCAGCACCGGGCCCCGCAGCGCCCGCGGCAGGGTGATCTCCGGCCGCAGGCTGGCCAGCGCGCCTGGCGCCCGGCTGACTGTCTCGCGCATCGCGGCGATTGCGGTCGCCTGCAGGGCGAGCACGCCGATCAGGGCCAGGTAGATGAGGTGGGTGGGGTCAGGCAGGAAGCGGACCGCCAGGGCGGACAAGATCGCGCCGCTCGCGCTGCCCATGCCCGGTGCCACCGCGTTGGCGAAGGTGCCGAGCTCGCGGTCCATGTCCAGCATGGCCGCGCCGATCGCGCCCAGGGCCGCGCCGGTGGACAGGCCCTGGACCACCCGGGCGGATAGCAGCGCAGGCACCCCGGTGGCGGTGGCGAAGATCGCCAGCGAGCCCGCGTGCACGGCGATCGCGGTCAGCAGCACCGGCCGGCGTCCGACATGGTCCGACAGCTTGCCCAGGGTCAGCAGGGCGACCAGCACCGCCATCGCGTACACCCCGAACACCACCGTGGTGGTGATCGGCGTGAAGTGCCATTGGGCCTGGTAGATCGCGTACAGCGGGGTGGGGGCGGCGGAGGAGGCCAGAAGCGCCACGATCAGCGAGGCCAGCACGAAGACGGCCGGCCGCCCGCTCAGCCGGTGACTGCCCGGCCCGCGCAGCCAAGGCCGCCGCGCGAATGGGTCGGCCGGGAGGGCCGCGGCGGTTTCGCTGGCCGGACGGCGGACCTGCAGGGCCTGGGCACCCGCGGCCCGCCCGGCCGGATGCGGGGCCGGTGCTGCCTGCGCGATGCCTGCTCTAGGCCCGGCACCGTGGTGCATCGTCATGTCTGGTTACCGACCCTCATTGAGTAGACAGGTCTGTACACCTCAAATAATAGACAGACAGGTCTAATCAGTCAAGGGACTCCCGGATGTCCGAGGAGCCCAGCCCGAGCGCGAACGCGTCCATGATCGTGTCGATGTCTCGCGCCTCCATCGCGGCCCTGAACGAGCCGACGCTCACGTGCCGACCAGCCGGAAGATCTCGCGAGGCGGACCTCGCTACGGTAAGCGAGGCAGCGATTCCGATACGGGTGCTGGCGCCGATGTGCTGGCAGCCTGGGCAGAGCGCACCAGCCGCCGGGCGGGGGAGCGGGGTCCCGGTGCTGCGCTTTGACTCGTTACCTGTGCTATCAGCTGCGGGGGTAGTTGCCTTTGAGGATCGACAGCAAGTTGTGCAGGTAGGCTTCCGGGCCCAGTTCTTCGATCAGGCCGACGTTGGCCTTAATCCAGTCGTCTTCGCTGATGAGCGGCTGATGAGGCAACGCGAGCCCCTCATCGATGTTGATCGCATAGAACGGGTTGGCCACCATGCTGGCGACGTCGCCGGGAGTCCAGTCCTGTTGATCGGCCATGCCGCCACCGTAGCCCTTGGTCTTGATCTAGGGTGCAATGCATTCGCTGTCGTGGCGGTTCTGGTCGGCGCCGCCCGGCTGGGACGGCATGGCGGTGCTGGACCGGTCCTGGTACCGCAGCGTCATGGTCGAGTGGGTCGAGGGGTTGGCCACCGAGGAGCAGTGGTGGCGCGCCTACCGGGAGATCATCGACTTCGAGCGGACGCTGGCCGACGAGGGCATGATCATGGTCAGGTTCTGGCTGCACCTGTGGCACGCCGAGCAGCTCAGGCGGTTCAAGGCACGCGAGCGCGACCCGCTGAAGGCCTGGAAGCTGACCGGGGAAGACCGGCGCAACCTGGAAAAGCGGGAGTATTAGGCGGCCGTGCAGGACATGCCGGACCGCACCGGTCACGCCGCAGCGCCGTGGGTGCTGGTCGAGGCCGAGGACAAGCGGCGGGCCCGGGGCAAGGTGGTCGAGTCGGTGGTGGCGGCCATCGAGGCGGCCTGGCCGCCCGGGACCTGCCAGTCCCGATCTGGGTTTTATCCCGAACGATCCCGGTGTACGCCCTTCCGCCCTCCGTGATGTATTTACCGGGACGCTCACCGCTCTGTCCGGTCACACGCCTCACCAGTGACCTTCAGGGGGGATGAGACTCATGCGCATCCGATCCAGGACAGCGGGCCTGATGCTGGCGGCCGCCGCGGCCACCGGCCTGACCGCGGCCGCCGCGCTGCCCGCCAGCGCAAGCACCAGCCCGGCCGGCTATTACAAGATCTTCGTTCAGGTGGGCACGAACGCGCCCGCCATGTGCCTGCAGCCCGCCAACCCGGCCGGCGGGGCCGGGACGGCTATCATCCAGCAGCCCTGCGCCAACATCCAGGCCCAGAACTGGGCGCCGCTCAGCATCGGCGGCACCAGCTACCAGTTCCTGAACCAGGCCAGCGGCCTGTGCATGGACGTCCGAGGCGGGGCCGCCCGGGGCACGCCGATCGACCAGTGGCCGTGCAACACGATCAGCAACGAGCGCTGGTCCTGGCCGCACAGCTTCCCGGACGGGATGTGGCCGATCCGGTCCCAGGTCGCGGGCAGCAGCAGCTACTGCCTGGACGTGCCGGGGGCGTCCACGCAGGCCGGGCTCGGCGTGCAGATCTACACCTGCAACGGCACCGCCGCGCAGGCGTGGGGCATCGTCGGGCCCGTCGCCTGACCCTAGCCGTCAGGGGGATGGCGCGAGCGGGCCGCCGGGGTTAGCTGGTCACGAGGTGACCATGGCCACGATCAAGTCGAAGGCCGAGCGCAGCTGGGCGCTGGGCGTGGCGCTGACCGACAAGGCGGCCCGCCAGATGGAACGGCGCCGTTTCCGCCGTGCGAGCAGGCCCATCCTTGCGGCTCGACCTTGCGCCGGCACACCGCGCCCGCACCGGGGCGGCCCGCCCGCGTGTTCAAGTGGTACGCGTGTGCTGGGGAAATCTCACCGGTCCGAGTGAAGTGTTCATCCCTGAAGGAGCGGGCCGGTGTCAAGGGGTTCTGGCCTGCGGTTTCGCGTTCGGTGTGCCCTTGCAGGGCGTGGTGAACTGGCCCCGTGGCGCCCCGTCCCGGTAGGCGCCTTATCTGGTGAGCGGGTGGCCCT
>WNGP01002211.1_pt1 | contig 16253 bp, 14 predicted proteins | sample 5407671 | NCBI WGS metagenome assembly WNGP01 (sample SAMN13153381, study PRJNA577476) | soil metagenome | isolation source: 40 cm soil or saprolite under Garry oak tree replicate 2 | place: USA:California | collected 2016-06-15 | reverse complement strand
CCCACTTCCTGGATAATCTCCGCGAATTTGAGGGCGGTCAGCGAGGTGTAGCGGGCGGGTTTCAATACAACGGTATTGCCCATTGCCAGCGCGGGAGCAATTTTCCAGGCCAGCATGAGCAGTGGGAAGTTCCAGGGGATGATCTGCCCCACCACGCCGACAGGAACATAGCCGGGCAATTCCTGCTCCATCAATTGCGCCCAGCCAGCGTGATAGTAGAAGTGGCGCGCGACAAGCGGAATGTCGATATCGCGCGTCTCGCGGATTGGTTTGCCGTTATCCAGCGATTCCAACACGGCCAGCAAGCGCGAATGCTTCTGGATATGACGCGCAATGGCATACATATAGCGCGCGTGCACATGTCCAGGCGTCTTGCCCCACGTTTCAAACGCCTTACGCGCGGCGGCGACTGCGGCATCGACATCTTTGCTGTTGGCAGCGGCAACCTGTGTGAGCGGCTTTGTGGTGGACGGATTGATGCTGTCGATATATTTGCCACTGGTGGGCTTGACCCACTCATTATTGATAAACAGGCCAAAGGGCTGATGCTCTTTGATCCAGGCAAGTCCTGGAGCGGCGGCCTCTGGAGCGGGACCGTATTCCATAGTTTCAAAGATGTCGATGATGTTCATGTTGCGCCTCCCAGCTAAACCATCGGGTTATAATGCGCCGCTGCATAACGACCAGTGGCAAAGTACGAAAGTTGTCGCTCTATATCTGAGAGCACGCTGCTGGCTCCGATGCGGAACAACGTATTATTGAGCCAATCGTTACCCAGTTCCTCTTTCATCAAAATTAGCCAGTCCAGCGATTGTTTGGCGGTGCGGATGCCGCCGGCGGGTTTGAAGCCCACTTTGTAGCCGGTGCGTTCAAAATACTCGCGAATGGCGCGCACCATCACGACTCCGACCGGCAAAGTAGCATTGACCGGCTCTTTGCCAGTGGAAGTCTTGATAAAGTCGGCCCCAGCCATCATACACACCAGGCTGGCCATGTCCACATTGCGCAATGTCGCCAGTTCGTGCGTCGCCAGGATGGTCTTCATATGCGTGTCCCCGCAGGCCACGCGGAACGCTCGCACTTCGTCATAGAGCGCCTGCCAGTTGCCCGTCAGCACATGCGCGCGTGAGATGACGATATCGATCTCGGCTGCGCCCGCGTTGACCGATGAATCGATCTCTAACAACTTCTCCTCGAAAGAGATTTGACCCGCGGGAAAGCCAGTCGAGACGGCGGCAACGGGTATTCCCGACCCGCGCAGCGCTTCAACGGCTACAGGCACAAGGTTATGATAGACGCAGACCGCTCCCACTTTTAGAACCATGTTGCCGACACCAAGCGCATCCAGCAATTCCTGGCGCACCGGGCGGCGCGCTTTCGCGCATAGGCGCAGCACATTGCCTGGCGTATCATCCCCCATCAGCGTGGTAAGATCAAGACAGGTAATGGCCCGCAAGAGCCACGCAACCTGCCACTCTTTCTTGACAGTGCGCCGCGTTGGGATGGTCGCCGCCCGTCGCTCAACCGCGCTGCGATTGACACGCGCCTGCCGCACCCAGTCCATGTCGAGGGGCATGCCGGGATTACGGGCGAGTGCAGGTGTTTGAGTGGTTGCAACAGTGGGCGCAATGAATTGCGCCCCTACATCGGGGTCGGTGCGTTTTCTGGTGGTGGTCATAGGTCTGTTCCTTCGGATTTGCATGAAGCTGTGCTAAATTTCGCTAGCCCTTACGGTTACATGTCTATCTTCACCTATGAGCAGGGGCATTGTCAAGCGAGTAGAAAGACTCTATTTTTAACCTGTCTTTTACAAAGACATAACATACCTGTTTTACAGTAGTAAGGGGGATATGCTCCCAACAGTTCGTTTACCTCTGCAAATACAGGAGGCTTTATGCGACGTGTGCGAAGGGCAGCGATAGCGTTCGCGCTGCTTATTTCCCTGATGCTTGTAGGTGGCGCCGGTACAGTAAGCGCAGAATCTCATGGTGATGATAGTGGTTTCAAGCACATTTTTATCATCATGATGGAGAATCACGCCACGAACCAGATATTTGGCAATACCGCCGACGCTCCATTTACCAACCATCTGGCCAGCCGAGCAGCTGTAGCGACCGATTATTTTGGCGTCACCCACCCCAGCCTTCCCAATTACCTGGCCGCCATCTCCGGCGATTTCCAGCACATCTGGGATGACTGCAAGGCAGGCTCGACTGTGACATGCGCGCCACAAGAATTTGGCCCGACCTCCGGGTATACCAACGGCCAGGAATGGCTCACACCTGCGGAAATCACGCAGGCAACCAACACGCCCCACTGGTTCAGCGATACTACCATCGTCGATCAGCTTGAGGCGCACGGCATGAGCTGGAAGGCGTACATGCAAGCCATGCCCTCCACCGGTTACACACGCGAATACTTCCCCTACACAACTGTGAACGGACAGACAGTGCCAATTAAGCTCTATGCCCAGAAGCACGACCCGTTCATGTACTTCCCCGCTATTCGCAACAATCCTGAGCGTATGGAGAAGATTGTCCCGTTCACGCAGTTTGACGGTGACCTTGACTCCAGGAATGTCCCCAACTTCGTCTGGATTAGCCCGGACCAGTGCCACGACATGCACGGCGTTTCCACGTCAAATGCGACGTTCCTGAATTTACCTGACTGCGCTTTCCCTGCCTCTGGCCTGGATCACAGCATCATCAAACTCGGTGATAACTACCTGCGCGACACTGTGAACGAGATCACCGAATCCAGTGTATGGCGAAACACAAAATCAGCCCTCGTCATCGTGTGGGACGAAAATGATTACTCAAGCGCCAATGGTTGCTGCCACAGCCCGATTGGTGTCGATGACCACGTTCTGGGCGGCTCCAATGCGCCAGCCCTGGTACTGACCTCGCGAGATCAAGAGCAATTTGTGAGCGCTACCCCCTACAATCACTATTCGCTGCTCGCCACCATCGAGCGACTGTGGGGATTGGGCTGCCTGGAAAATGCCTGCGGTTTCAGCAATTCGGAGTTGATGACAAATTTCTTCGGGTAAACAAAGTCCTCAGTCGGACGCCCCTTGTGGGCGTCCGACTCAGATCTTCTGGCTCTTCCTGGTAAAGAAACCCACCCACAATCTTCCACACATAAGACATACCTACTACTTTTTTGACATACACTGCTCTCTTCCTCTACACTCAACCCAGCAACCAATAATTCTTTAAGAGGGAGCAGGTATGGCAGACCAGGTTGACTACGTTGGGCAGCGCCTGGGCAATTATCGGCTCATCCGTCAACTGGGGCAGGGAGGGTTTGCCGAGGTCTATCTTGGCGAGCATATTCACCTCAAAACGCAGGCCGCCGTCGAAGAGGTGGTCATGCGAGCGCTGCAAAAAGACCCTCGCCAGCGTTTCGAGGATACACGCGCCTTTGCGCTCGCCCTGGAACAGGCCTGTTTCAACGGCAATTATCGTACCTTCTCAAATTATTCTTCAACTTACAGGCCGTCACAGCAGCCAGCACCGCAAGGAAACATACCATCCATACAGCAACGACAGGCACAACCACAACGTCCTCTCTCTCGCCGCACCGTGGTTGCCGGAATAGTGTTGGCAGCGGCAGCGAGCAGCGGGGCTACATGGTACCTACTCTCTCAGAAATCCTCCTCATCAACGTCAACGACTTCCCAGGGTCCAGGCTCGACCACAATCCCTGGCGGCAGTGGCTCCCCTATTGCTTCTGGTTCGACTGCAACGCCATCTTCTTCTGCACTCGTCACCTACCAGGGACATAGCGATTATATCTGGTCGGTAGACTGGTCACCTGATGGAACGTACGTCGTCTCTGGCTCGAGCGATGGCACCGCGCAGGTCTGGGAAGCCGACTCGGGTCACACTCTGCTCACCTATACCAAACATACAGGCGGACTGGTGAATGCCGTCGCCTGGTCGCATCATGGCTCCTACATCGCATCAGGCGGCAACGATGTGAACACGCATATCTGGGAAGTGCAAAGCGGAAACCTCCTCCATACCTACAATACCTTCCCGATTTTTGGCGTAGCCTGGGCGCCGGACGATTCGCGCATCGTGACCGGGGGGGTATAAGAAGATTGCGCAGATATGGAGCGCGAAGTGATTTCAGTACATTACCTGCTTGATGCGCTTTCCAACACGCCCACGAGGGCAAAATATGCGGCCTTAGGGCGATACTCCTTGTCAAATATCAAGGGCGCATCGGGATGTCCGGTAAAGGCAGGAATCCACGAATGCGCATCGGTAAACCCCCACATGACGAAAGCCGTGCACCTTTCGACTGAAAGACAGGTACTCAACATATCCCGATAGATGGACGCCTGTGCATCCAGCTTTACTTGCATCGAGCGCGCGTCGTCCTGAATTTTGACATCCATCTCGGTGATCTGCACCTCCAGGCCAAGGGCCGCCAGTCGCTGCATATTCGCCAATACATCTTGCGGTTTCGGATAGCTATCGAGGCTGATGTGCATTTGCAGACCCACTCCATTGATGGGCACGCCTCGTTGCAGCAAACTCTTCAGCAACGCATAGATAGCGTCAGATTTAGGTCCCAATCCCTCACCGCCGTAATCATTATAAAAGAGGCGAGCCTGCGGGTTCGCTTCGTGCGCCCAGCGAAAAGCCAGGTCGAGGTAGTCAGGCCCTATCCCGCGCAGCCAGATCGAGTTTCGTAAACTGCCATCGTCGTTCACAGCCTCATTCACCACATCCCAGATGTTGACCTGCCCACGGTAGTGCGCCACTTCCGCGAAAATATGGTCATGGAGAATTGTCATAAGTTCATTTCGGGTGAACTTACCTGTAGTGAGCCACGCGGGCAGCGCCAGATACCAGGCGAGATTGTGACCGCGCTCCTGCATAGCGTGCGCCATAGCAAATGCCACGATGCTATCTGCTTCACTAAAGGTATAGACACCACGCCGCGGCTCGGTCGCATCAAACTTCATGGAGACTTCCGGCGTCACCATATTAAACTCACGTACAAGGTTCTCACTATACTGCGGTTCGTACTGCAATGCATCCACGTCGACCGCTGTTCCAATAGAAAAATGCCGCGCCTGCGCCAATGAACGAAGAGTAGTTGTCGCAACCTCAGGAGCGAGTCGCACCAATGGGGCTTGTGTGCTGGCGGAACCGCAGGAGGCTATTATGAACCCAACAAGCATAAAGACCATAGCCCTATGCCATCTACGGTTTTGATCGACCTTTTCCACGCAGAGAATCATCCTTATTCATGCTGTATTTCGCATGCGTAAGGTAGCAGAAACGTTAATGCCTTGTCAAATGAAGGTGTATGATACAAGCCATCCATTGTTCCTACTACTGTTGAGTGTTGGATGAGATACTGCTATCATCGCTGCAATAATCATTTGATAGTACAGTATTTGGCTGGCAACAGTATAATGAACCCATTGCTGGACGGTTGATCGTAAAAGGAGCATTTGTATGACACTCAGTACAGATCAAGAGGGGACAAGCGTAGAGCATGTTGTTTCTTTAGATCAGGCCTCTTCGGGAAAACGAAGTAACGTAACTCTTTCCCTCAGCAAAGATCTTCTTCAATTACCTGGTTACTACCTCAATGCATTACTCAGGCCATCGGTTGCAACATATAGCAGAGATAAGGGTAACGCCAGTTGGAGCCTTGTTTGGATACAGCTAACTACCTGGGCCATTCTAGACGCAGCGCTTGGAGTACTCGTGAATCTCATATCGCCGCCGGCAACAGGCACAGCATTCCTGCGATTCTTCGCGTTCGCTACTTCTTATGGGTTGGTCGTTATCGTACCGCTGCTTTTCTTTCTGCTTATGGGCATCGTTCATCTGCTTGCTAGATACTTTGGCGGGCAAGGAACCTTCCTGGAACTCTGTAATTCTTCCCTCTACATTCAAGCTCCCCTTGGAATACTCAGCAAACTTCTGGCCTTGATCCCCGGCGTAGGAAGAATACTCAACTCCATTTTGAGTCTTTACGGTATTGTGCTACAGGTCTTTGTAATCATGGCCGTACACCGCCTCAGTAGAGGCAAGGCAATAGCAACTATCCTCATCCCAGTGGTGACAATAGGGGTGATTGCCGGTGTTGTCTTTCTTTTAATGAGAAAGTAGACCTTCGCGCGGTATAATCGGCAGTACCACTGCCGACGGATGCTCCGCATCATGGTAAATGTGCTGCTCTGCTACGGCCATCTCCGTTGTCATGCCGAGCGACACGCCAGTATTCAAGTTGCGGTCAAACTTGGGAAATGCACTTGAGGCGATTTCCAGGCCGATACGATGGCCCTGTTTGAAGACCTGACTGGTGTTCCAGCAATCAATCGAGAAACGATAAATCCTGCTCGGTTCGATCAGCGATGGCTTGTCCATGCCCTCACGGAAACGCGCGCGCACCATACCATCGCAGAGACGCTGCGTAAAGCCGCTGGGCCAGATATCGACCAGTTTCGCCATGAAATCTGTATCAGGTGCGGAGGAGGCTGCATACAACTCGACCTTGATCGGCCCGGTCACTTCAATATCTTCGAGCAGTGGCTCGGTCATATAAACGAGGACATCATCACGGCGTTCGATGGCCGAGTAGTCGTCGGGACCGCCTATCTGCGTGGACCGTGGATCGGTGATGAATGGGACGGGACGTGCGGGATCATAGCGGTATTGATCTGCTGGTTCACCGGCTTCCGGCGGCGTGGTTGAAAGTGCGCCATCCCCAAAACGGCTATTGGCTTGCCCACCACTGTGCAGGTAAAAGGGGGTCCACCGCGTGCGCGCCAGTGGCCATTCATATTCATCGCGCCATTCGTTCGCGTCCATTACGAAAATGCGTACCGGAGCCTCTTCCATACTGTCATCAAAGCTATAGTGTTTCAGCCAGCGATTGAACCAGTGAATTTCTTCGCCGCGCAGATCGATCAACGACTGGGTGCCAAAGTCAACCTCGCCCAGCTTTGATAGGGTATTGACCACGTGCCCCCATGGACCCATAATCATGCGCTGGCTATCGCGCGCCGAGGTAGTCGCGCCATGGTCCCTCATGCCTATGAAATTGAGTGGTGTGCCAATTTGCTCATCATCATACCAGCCTGAAATATGCAGCACAGGCACAGCGACCCGGTCAAATTTATGCTGGTAGCAGAGAGGCTCCCAGAAATCATCAAGCCGGGCATGCTCGATCTCCGCGCGCCAATACGGAATATCGCGCCCTGCTCGCTCATCCATCGTCACAAGGGGCAAATGCTCATATACTCTTTCCCAGTCCACCGCTTCCATCAACTGGTTATAGCGCCCACTCACATAGTGCAGCCAGCACAGCGACATGGGTGACGGCAGCCCGGTCGGAGTCTCTACAAAGGCGTCAGATGGAGCCACGCGCACCACCATTGCCCGGAGATGCGGCGGCTGTTGCAGCGCCGCCAGCCACTGGATCACGCCAGGATACGAGCTGCCGATGGTGCCGACATTGCCATCCGACCAGGGTTGGGCAGCGCACCATTCGATAGCGTCATAGCCATCGCTTCCCTCGTGAACGTAGGGGATGAACACGCCATCAGAATCGCCACGGCCACGCACATCCATCGCGACAAAGACATAGCCACGCTCGGCGAAATACCTGGCAACCCCAAGCATACCCTCGCTCAGCTTGAGATAAGGTGTGCGCGTCAAAATAACCGGGAATTGCTTCGCCTCTCCTGATCTGTTGGCAGGTGTATAGACATCAGCCGAGAGGGTAATACCATCGCGCATGGGGACTCGCCGGTTAAAGTCGATACGGATTTCGCGCGTGCTTGAAGCTGGCATGGAGAACTTCCTTCTTTCGTGGAACGTTTGCTGCATTGTTGCTTGCGGATTTCAGTGTAGCCTTATCCACAAGAGAAGTCAATATTCGGCATCACACATAACTGCGCTCTTCAAACAGCAACACCACCTCGTAGCGCCTGGGGTTTTTGGGATCAATCAGCACATCGATGGGGCTGCCGGGCGGATGGTTGATCGGGAGATAGATGCCCCCGGCTGCACTTTTGAAAGTGTAGACTTTGCTCGTTTCAGGGTCTTTCCAGGTAGCATGCACAAAATATGAAGTGGTGTATCCCCCTTTTGTGAGCAGCACAAGCTCAGCATTGATCTTTGTGACAGTAGCAGACACGCGCTTTCCATGCTTCCTTACATCAAGTGTCCTGAAAAATGACCGCAGGTACAGTATGTAGCCGCCGATGACCCCGAAAGTCACCAGGCTGCCAAATATCAGCAAAGCTGTGGGTGGGAACGGAAACATATCGTCTACTCCAACCACGGGTATCTCGGCACCTATCCGTCCCGCCAACGCCACTGCGCGTGAACCAAGCCAGCCTGCCAACGAGGCTGCGCCTCTACCGCTACGCGGTCAGGCAAGCTGCAAGGCGTACTGTGCGCAGTCAGGCGGGACGAGCGGAGAACGCCTCGTTGAAATCCCTCGACGGTATTACGTCGCTTCACAGGTAGACCTCACTCATATAGACGCGGGGGGTTACAATTTGTTGCGCATGCTTTATCTGATTAGCGCTTCAAGAAATCTAGCTTTACACCCTATGTTTCTTGCTCAGGCCCTTTACCCAGTTTACCTGCTTCTCCGTCGGGGCGAAATTATTCTTTTGCAGGCGCTTCGCCATATCGTTGATGAATGAGCGTTCGTTGGCAGCTACACGAGGGCTGTCCAGCGCGAGAGTATCGAAATAGCTTTTGAGCTTCTGAACCTGCTGGCGCAACTCGGTCATTTCCGCGCTCTGTAGACCACTGCGCGCTTCAGGCGCGTTGGATTGCTGCCACCTGCGATAGGCCTCCACGTCGTTATTCCAGGCACCCAGCCCGGCCAGTTCGTCGGCGCGTTCATTTTGCGCGTGTCCCGCGTGGCCACGCACCCATACAAAGGTTGGGGGAGTCACGCGCTTTTTGAGCAGCACACGATACAACTCCCACAGGTCAGAATTGGCCTTCACTTTAAAGACACCCGTCGCTACTTTGATGGTATACTCGCTATCGCTATGAATCGTCAAAGGCTGGTCGCGCGGCGCGAGACACAACCCGGCAAGCACAGCCGCAATCTCAGCGCGATTATTGGTAGTAGTTGGAGATGCGGGAATATGGCCGTAGCATTCGATACGCGGCGCACCCTCGCGGATATGCTCACCATCAACATGATCTACAGAGGCCAGTATCACGCTCCAACCGGCTGGTCCGCCAGGGTTCTGGATGCACGCTCCATCGGTATAAGCTACTGTACCTCGTTGTCCCAATGTCACCCGCACGGTTTCGACAGGGATGTTCTTCAAGGCATCTAGTATCGAATGCCACTCTAATGACTCGTCTCCCAGGCTCATGCTACTCTTCCTCTTTTTTTACCGCATTATAACAGAATCTGGCGACCACAGGCAGATCTTATGGTCGCCAGCATCGCTCCTATCTTCGATTGGAATGCGTCTCTAAATCACCACACGCTTCGCGGCAATCACACCGATTTTGCTCTGTTTGCCCTCAACTATGATCTCCGCGCCTTCTTGTAATCCCTCAATAGCGGCAAGAGGAGCGCATTCACCCGAACGATGTAGAACCTCTGTCTGCTTATCAATACGTACTGCGACAGGTTTAGTCTCTCCGGTGGACTTTTTGGATGTGCCACCCGCGATAATATAGGTCGGCTGCTTCTTATAGGGGTTCCGACTTGTCCCCACCACCGTAACTATGCGCCCTTGCTGCATTAAGCGAGTCACCAGTTCGGGCACTTCACCCTGTCCTTCTTCGCCCTGCTTACCATTCTCATTCTGATGCTCCGTATCTTGCTCCGCCTGTTCATCTGCCTTTTGCTGTTCTTCGCCCAGCTCTGTCGAGTCATGAGATTTACCGTGGCCTTCAGTGTGCTCGAACAATGCATTATTATACGTACTGGGGATGGCTACATCTAACGCCCTGGGCATGGCATCGAAGCGATAATTGACCAGCACCTTTTCAGTGTCGCCAGCTTCCTGCAGCGCTTTGCGGTCAGATTTGCTCAGATAGTCTTTCAGCTTGACGGCGCTGCCATCCAACTGCATGGCAACTGAGGCAGGCGCGCTGATGGTAAGATGCGCGCCATGAAAGTACTCCGCAGTCAGGTTGTCGGGTTTGCGACGTAACAGGAGTGCGGTGATCTGCTGCAAGGTCGTAAGTGGATCACCCGCCGTAATCACGCACACATCGAGGACGCCATCATCGATATAGGCATTGGGGGTCATTTCTACGATGTTAGCGTATTTGCGCGTATTGCCTATGACAACCTGTATCGCTTCGCCTTTCCACAAAACGGCACCATTCCGTCCCTCACCTGCCGCGCGTATTTCTATGGGGAAAGGATGCTGTTTGGGGAGCTCTTCGGCGGCTGAGACGCCAACAGCCAGTGGACCTATGCGGTACTTGAGCGTCTTGGGGACATGACTCATGACCGCGGCATCAATGCCAAGACCAGCCATGAGCAAGAAGTGATGCCGGGCTTTGGAAGTAGCTTTCACCTTGCGTGTATTTTTCGATGGAGCAGCCCCATCAGCAGAAGCAGCCGTGACATTACTATCCGAAGTAGTGGGAAAGGTCAGGCTTTCTACTTCTACATGCCCGACATCAACCTTGCGAGCCTGGCTATCGACCAGCGTGAGCGCGGCTTTCACCGGATCGGTAGGTACGCCGATTTCACCGGCCCAGACGTTGGCGGTACCGCCCGGAATGACGCCCACACTACTGCGATGGCCTTTCGTATTCATGACGCCATTCACCACCTGGTTCAGGGTGCCATCACCACCGTAGGCGACCACCAGGTCATGTTTCTGCCTGGCAGCCTCAGTTGCCAGCTCTAAGGTATGTCCGCCGTATAGCTTGATCCCGATATCTGAATTCCAACCCGCCGCCGCTAGCACAGTTATGACCCCTGGCAGTTTGGTGACATTTTCTCCCATCCTGGGGTTGATAATCAAAGAAGCATTCTTGCAGCGCATATTTTTTCTCCTCGTCATGTGTTCCATATGTATGTAGTGACAGACACGAGGAAAAGAGTTGAAGAGTTTCAGTTCATCCAAACGAAATGCTCATCCACAGTTGACTATTTTTCACATCTCTATACTAAAAGAGCGATACCTCATCCAGGAGCGTATCCATTACTGACCGTCAACGTCCTGAAAAAAGGACAGAATTGATGGAACTGATCAAGCGTAAGTAAGGAGCCAGAATACTATGGCAGCCCAGTCATCTCAGGTCAAAGGCAAAATCGGTGTACTCATCGAAGCGCACTTTGACGAAACCGAGTTTCGCCGGTTCAACGAGTTCTTTCCTGCTCATGGCTATGAGGTCGAATATATCACACATCTGTGGGGCCAGGACAAACTCACCTTCAAAGGCAACGATTTCACCCAGGAAGTCACTGTTAGCAAGGAAGTCAGTACTGTTCACCTGGCTGATTATACGGCCGTTATCCTCATCGGGGGATATGCGATGGATCGCTTGCGCTACCAGGAGCATCCGAAACCAGGTCGGCCCAACACAGCCCCTTCAGTAGAGTTTCTGCGCAAAGCCGTACAGGCTATGGACGATGGCCGCCTGAAGATCGGTACTATCTGCCATTCGCTCTGGCTGTTCTGCGCGACCCCCGAAATACTCAATGGCCGTAAAGTCACCTGCGCGCACAACATCATGGGTGATGTAGAAAACGCCGGTGGCATCCTGGTCTTCGATGGCGATCAACTTATTGACACGTATGTGGATGGCAACCTGATCTCTGGTAGACATCCCGGCGTCGTCGAAGAATTCATGCCCCTTTTTCTCGCTGAGATCGAGAAAAAGACGGCAAGGACCCCGCAGCCAATCATGTAATTGTGGATGGACGCGATCAATCGCGTCCCTACCAAAGGATTCTATCCTGCAGGCAGTGAGATGAGGAAATCTACCTCGTGGGCGCAAGTGCAGGGGTGAAAGAGACCCTTCGCAGCATCGATATCCTGGAAGAGTTCACCATCCTGGATTCGTATGAGGCTATGCAGCAAGCGAAGCTGAGCTAGCGGACGCTATAGCGCAAGCGACCAGGGCGAGGGCAAGCCTCGCCCGTACCCTATACGAAGCACGAACCAGGGCACGGGCTTGCCCTCGCCCTGGCTTCTCTGCAATTTAGCATCATCTCATCGAAGCAATGGTCTGAAGCACACCACCGGCGATCGCCCAGAGCGCAATCATCCACCCCCACGCCCCACCATGCCGTTTACGCGCCTCGGCTTTTGTGACGGTTGCGAACCAGCGAGCCGATGCAGGACGACTCAAGCGCCAGGCTATCAAAGGAGATACGATGAGCAAGAGGACAGATGGTACCAGAGGCCAGTAGTTCCCGGCCCTTATTCCCCGGTATAAACTAATGATGGAAGCAATGCCCACAAGCGTCAGCAGCGCATTCACGCCAATTTGTATCTTACGGGTCCAACGTCGTCCAAGCCGCAGCGATTGGCCAAAAAACGCAATGCCGATGGCGACAGGCCACGCTATAACAAACGAAAGCACATTCTTTAACAGTGGATTTCCAACGGGTAATGTATATGCGTTAGAATTGCCAAAAAAGGTTGTCAGGATGGGCGTTAACAGGATTTGTACAGTCAGCCCCCAATCGAAGGCGACCGCCATGCCAATACCCTGCGGAGCAGGTTGTTCCACTGAGGCACCTCTCGCGGAACCAGGTTGTAGAGTTTCTTTCAAAACAAATCTCCGTCTCTACTATGTTTTGCATCGTATCTAATAACATAGCAGAGACGGATAAGTAAAATCAAATGGTAGAGTCCCTACGCGCCTATGTGTCTACGAGCCTACACGTTCCTTACCAGCGCCCTCACCGACTGCACAATATGATGGGCGCTGATACCAGCCTCTTCCATCAGTTCAGCAGGAGTGCCGGAGTCGGGCATGGATTGCACCGCCAGCTTGACGATCCTCGGTAAAGCGCCATCACGCTGGGTGAACGCCTCGAGCACCGCCTCGCCAAGCCCGCCTTCGGGCCAGTGATCCTCTACGACGACAACGCAGTTCCCCGCCTGATCCGCAGCAGCGTAAAGCGTTTCCGTGTCAATGGGTTTGACAGAGTAAGCATCGATGATACGCGCATTGATGCGCTGGCTCTTCAACTGGTCATACGCGCTGAGAGCCTCGTGCAGCGTAATACCCGCTGCGACGATGGTCACTTCGTCATTGTCCGATGAGCGTAGCACTTTGCTGCCGCCGACGGTAAACTGTTCGTCGGGACTGTACAGGACGGGGGTCTTTTCGCGGGTGGTACGCATATAGACGATGCCGTCGTGGTCCGCCATCTGCGCTACCAGTTGGGCAGTCTGGTTGGGATCGCAGGGATAGAGTACTGTGCTGCCATACACCGCGCGAAACATGGCCAGGTCTTCCAGCGCCATCTGTGAGGGACCATCCTCGCCAATCGAGACACCTGCATGCGAGCCACACAGGCGGATATTCGCGCGAGAGATCGCCGCCATACGGATGAAATCATAGGCACGGGTAAAGAACGCCGCGAAGGTCGAGGCAAAGGGAATCTTGTGGCGCACGCTCATACCCACCGCCGCCGCGACAAGCTGCTGTTCCGCTATATACTGCTCAAAGAAGCGGTCAGGGTAGGCCTTCGCGAACTCTTCGGCATAGGTGGAGTTGCTGACCTCACCATCCAATCCGACAACATCGGGATTGGCTGCACCCAGCGCCTTCAACGCGTCACCATAGGCTTTGCGCGTGGCCACGGCCTCTTTGCCATCATACTTTGGCAGTTCCAACGGTTTCTTCTCGGGTTCCGGGGCTGGCTGCAGATTCTCCGGCTTCTGCACGGGGAATACCTTGCTGCGCACATGATCAAGTTCTTTGAGCGCCTGCTCCTCCTGCTCCTTACTAAGGGCTTTACCATGCCACCCTTCTTTATTTTCCAGGAAGGAGACGCCTTTGCCTTTTATCGTTTTGGCTATAATGGCGGTCGGAGAACCGGTATGTTGTGAAGCCTGCGCAAAGGCGTTGTTGATCTCGTCGTAGTTATGCCCGTCGATGACGATGGCATTCCAGCCAAAGGCTTTGGCGCGCGCCGCGTAGGCGGCGGTGTTCCAGCCCAATTCCGTTTCGCCGCGCTGTCCCAGGCGGTTGACATCGATGATAGCCACGAGATGATCCAGCTGGTAGTGAGAGGCGTGATCAAAGGCTTCCCAGATCGAGCCTTCCGCCATTTCGCTATCACCGCAGAGCACCCAGATATGGTAAGGCAATTTATCCAGGTATTTGCCACATATGGCGATGCCAACGCCAATCGGCAATCCCTGGCCCAGTGAACCGGTCGCCACATCGACCCATGGTAATACCGGCGTCGGGTGTCCCTCGAGACGGCTGCCAAATTTGCGCAGCGTCAACAGTTCCTCGTCACTGATTGCTCCTGCTGCCTTAAACATCGAATAGAGCAAAGGCGAGGCATGTCCTTTGGAGAAAATCAGGTGATCGTTGTTCGGATGCTTCGGGTTGTCAAAGTCGTAGCGCATGTAACTGATCATCAATACGGCCATTAAATCGGCCGCCGACATGGATGAAGTGGGATGCCCTGAGCCCGCGGCCGTCGTGCTGCGAATGCTATCTACACGCAATTGCTGGGCAAGCTGTGTCCACTGCTGCACCTGGGGATTTGTCTCGATTGCTGTCATTTCTGCTCCTCATCTTTGTAGAGTACGGTAGTGCCAGGTAGTTTCAAGGTCGTATCTGGTCGTATCGCATGGTCTCTCCTCGACACAATCGGCCCTACAACATTTTGCTGGCACCTGTTGAGGGTGCCAGTTCCAATGTATTATTATACAATGTAATTGTAGATTGCCGCCCAAAGAAAGGCAAACTGATGCAAAGTCTCGCCTGGGCAGCATTATGTTACACGCGAGAAGTAGAGAGATTCATTGAACAGATTGCAGAAAGTGAGGCGAACTCATGGCAAGGTTCGATTTCATTCATAAACAGGTAGCGATTTTCGGCGACTCCGATCATAGCGTGGAACTCAGTCCACAAGAGGCCTTAGATCTGCTATACTGGTTGTCCGACCATAGGGACATATTGTTTGGACTCGCGTATCAGGACGCTGAGCAGGAGCACCCGGGTGAAAAGCAGCTTGAGATTCATATCTACCAGGAGAACCTGGATCAACTGGACAAACTAAAAGCGGCTATCCCCGACTTGCACGAAGGTAAGCCCGTTATCAAAGTACTTGCCGTCCCGTTGAGCCTGGTGACCGAGCGTGCAATTGAATTGCTCAAACAACTTCAACTCGAATACAGAATTCACCCCCTGCTCGAAGAGGATGAAGCTTTTGCGCAAGGCTAGGTAGAGCCTGGCCTCAGTAGTTTTATGCTACAATCAGTTCATGAGATCAAACACTTTAGAAATCGTTATTCTCATCGGCCTACAAGCCTCAGGTAAAAGCACATTCTACCGTACGCATTTCGCGTCAACTCATGAGCTTATCAGTAAAGACCTGCTCAGGAGAAGCAAAGCAAAAAATAAAGAGCAGCAGCAACTAGAACGAGTCGAAGCCGCATTGCAGGAAAACCGTTCTGTCGTTGTGGACAATACGAACCCTACGCCTCAGGATCGCCAATCATTAATAGCGTTGGGTCATCAATACGGAGCAAAGGTCATGGGGTATTATTTTGAGCCAGATACGAAAAGCAGTCGCCAGCGCAATCAGCAGCGTACAGGGAAAGAGCGAATTCCTGATGCAGCTATTTACATCACCGCCAGCAAATTAATCCCCCCTGATTACTCAGAGGGCTTTGATAGACTTTACGCGGTGCGTATTCCGCCTGAGAGTATGCAAGATACGTCGAGTGATTCCATACCTCGTTTCACCGTTAACTCTATACGGAAAAATGCATAAGCTTTCCCTATTGTCTAAGCAGATGCGAGGCTAAATAAACATCATGGCTGGGGCAAGCCCAGCCACTACTATACTGCCTTCACAGGCTGATTCATCGTGTATAGCAGTGGCTGGGCTTGCCCCAGCCATGAAAGCTGACAAACGAAACCTTCAAGCCTATGCTATACTATGCCAATAACAACGTATAACTCAACTGGCCTTGTTCCCGAAAAAGTTCTAGTGGAATAATTGAATAATCAAAGTCATATATGCGAGGCAAACTATGTCTGAGCAAGATTACGGCACGCAGGAAGAGAACG
>WNGP01002210.1_pt1 | contig 16257 bp, 11 predicted proteins | sample 5407671 | NCBI WGS metagenome assembly WNGP01 (sample SAMN13153381, study PRJNA577476) | soil metagenome | isolation source: 40 cm soil or saprolite under Garry oak tree replicate 2 | place: USA:California | collected 2016-06-15 | reverse complement strand
GATATAATCATCGCTTGGGCGTTCAGAAAGCTGCATTTCAAAGCTCGTTGTGCAGTCTGGCTCTCTCCTCGGGAGGCAGTTTCTCCAGCTCCGCCGCGAGCGCGTCAATTTCCGATTCTCTTATCGGATCAAGCTTGTTGGCCAGCAGCGCGGGCGTCGGGCATCGGAAAACCGTCGGAACGGGTATTCGAAATCCCAGCGACTGCCCGAGGCGGGTCAGCACTTGCGTCGCCCGCAATGAGTCGCCGCCTAGAGAAAAAAAGTTGTCGTTCCGGCCTACCACTTCACGGCCCAGCACCTCGCAGATCGTGGCGGCCACAAGCCGTTCCATGTCGGATGCTGGCGCTTCGTAAGCCACCACCAGCGCCGCTGCCAGACGGTCGGCCAGTCCGATCCGTTGAATCTTTCCGGTCGGCCCTTTGGGCACGTCGTTCACGAGGATGATCCGACTGGGCACCTTGAACGCCGGCAACCGGTCGAGCGCGAACTCGCGCAACACCGCTTCGCAGGCCACCGCGCCGTTCTTCAGCACCACCGCCGCCGCGATGTCCTCGCCGAGCGACGGATGCGGCACGGCAAACGCCACCGCCTGACGCACTCCCGGATAAGCCAGCAACACCTCGTCAATTTCGCGCGGCGCAATTTTTTCCCCGCCGCGATTGATGAGTTCCTTCAGCCGGCCGGTGATGAAGAGGTAGCCTTCTCCGTCAAGATGACCTTGGTCCCCCGTCCGAAACCAGCCGCGGCAAAACGCCGTCGCGTTGGCCTCTGGGTTATTCGCGTAACCGCAAGTTACGTTCGGCCCGCGGATGGCGACTTCGCCCGTGCGACCGCTGGCCAGCGTCTCGCCCGCCTCGTCGAGAATCGCCACTTCCAGCCCGGTCGCCAGTCCCACCGAGCCGGGCTTCCGTGCGCGCGGTGGCAGTGGGTTGCTGGCCATTTGATGCGCCGCCTCCGTCATGCCGTAGGACTCGATCACTGGAACGCCGAATGTCTCTTCCAAGCCCGTCATCACTGGCGGCGGCAGCGCGGCGGATGAGGAGCGAATAAACCGCAGGGAACTCCGGACCGGCTGGATCGGCAGAGCCTGCCCTTGGGCGAGGATGGCTTCATGCATCGTGGGCACAGCCGAATACCAGCTCGGCTTCCACTGTTCCAGCCAGCCGGGAAATCTCTCCGCGCCAAACGCCCGCGTGCAAACCGTGCTGCCGCCCGCACCCAGCGATGCCAGCACACACGCGACGAGCCCGTGAATGTGAAACAACGGCATCACATTGAGGCATCGGTCGTTTGGTTGGAGTTGCAGCGTCGCCCCGATGTGCCGGGCGGAGGCTAGCAAATTGGCGTGCGTGAGCGGCACCATCTTCGGACGGGAGGTCGTCCCCGAGGTGTGAAGCACCAGCGCGACATCGTCTGCTTCCGCGAATCCCGCAGCGGTCGCGAGCGGGCGGGAAACGCCGGACAAATGGAACCCCCCCACGCCGTTCTCTCCCGGAATCAACTCGATCACCGGCACCCCAAGCGAATCCGCCGCCGCCCGCGCCGGCGAGTCACTCCCCTGCGGAAGAATCAGCGCCCGCGCCTGCAAATCCTCCAGGTAAAACAGAAACTCTTTTTCGACATAAGCCGGATTGAGCGGCGCTGCCGTTGCGCCCGCCGCAACCGCGAGAAAGGTCAGGGCTAGGTCCGGTCCCTGCGGCAACACAATCGCCACGCGGTCACCGCGCCCCACTCCCAGGGGATTGAGCGCCGTCACCGTCACCGCCACTTGATTCCGCAACTGCTGGTGCGAGAGCGGCTCATCCCCATCACTGAGCAGCGCCGCGCGCCCCCCGAAGTGCGAGGCATTCTGTTCCAGCATCGCTGGAAGGGCCTGCCAGTCAGATGGACGGAAATTTGTCATCACAAGTGGTTGATCGTCGGAGCGTCCATTCCGGCCTCCGAGGCCTTCGGCCCATCGGTTGGTAAACAAGTCAGCGACGTGACTCCATCATTCATAATGCGGCGGGGAAATCAAGCACACGCATTTGTTTGTGACCTTTTGATCGCATCGTTTGCGGAAAGGCAGCTAAGAGACTATTGCATTCGGCTTCCAGTTCTGCTTGACGAGGAACTTCCTGTTGCTTTCGATCCGCCTCGCTGAACGGAATCGTGCTCTCGACATCGCCGTTCGAACCCAGAATCCGAATTTATCCTGAGCCTAAGCTCGCGCGATTCTGAAGCGCGACCGGGTTATCTAGTTGAGGGATTCGGTGCTTCCAAGGTAGAAACGGGTACGCCGGTTATTCCCTCCCCGTCGATGAACAGGCGAAACCAAAGTTCCACTGATAACCAGCGGAAGATGGAATGTTCTAGTCGGGCTAGTCCGCGGGCCTGCTGAGACAGGAGACTTTCAATTTTCTTCATATCAAAGATCTCTCGGTCTTTGCATCGGTCGGACAGCAAGATTGGACGTATGCCGGAGTCCAAGCACTGGCTGATCCACCTAGACATTGGGGTCTCAAATCCAACCTTGTCCTTTCTGGATCGGATCTGTTCAGGCATGGCACCCGCCATGGCCTCTCTTAGGATGCCCTTGGAAACCGACCCATCAAACTTATGATGGGTTGGCAGTTGGAAAACGAATTCAACCAGCCGATGATCTAAAAATGGAAGACGGGACTCAATTGAAGAAGCCATACTCAGGGCGTCGCCGAACTTCAAAAGCATAGGCAGAATTCCCGTCATGTGGTCGTAGTGTAGCAAGTTAGTCAGTCGCTCATCGAACTCCCGGACGTGCACCCGCTGTTTTCGGCTTGCGCTTATTTCTGTAAATTCGCGCGTATATACTCCGCCATCCGCCGGCGGCGCTTGGCGCATACGGAGGCGCAGACATTTTCGCAGTAATTGCCGCAAGAGCGCCTTGTACACGCGCCCGCCGTTTCGCCGATACTCCTCCCAGCAGGCCACAAAGAGCTTTCTTAGAGTTAACAGGTTGCAGCCGGATCTCAGTCGACCTACTTCATCAATTAGGTACGGCGCGAAATATTTCCACGTATATCCCGCCAGCAGTTCGTCGGCCCCCTGTCCTTCGAGGATGACTTTTACATGACGGCTCGCCAGCCGCATCAGGTGCCACCGCGGCAAGATCTGACCTTCCAGCGCCGGATAATCCAAGCTCCACGTGATCTTCCTCAGATCTTCAATGAAATGGCTTGGGTAATACTCAATACAAAAGAGAGGTGCGCCGACCTCTTGTGAAGCGAGGCGAGCGTATTTGTGCTCGTCAAAACGTTCACCTGGAAACATAGCCGTGAAGGCCTTTAACTTCTCTGGACCGGTTAGCCGTGCGGCACAAGCAAGAATGGAAGTGGAGTCCACACCGCCGCTGAGTGCTACCCCCACTGGAACATCGCTCCGCAGCCGCAGTCGCACCGCATCATTTAGTAAATCGCGGAATGTCTCAACCGGCCGATGTTCGTCGTAGAGCTGGCTCCGGTCTCGATAATTCCAGTAACGGCTGACTCGAACATCGCTTGCGGAAACGACAAGATTGTGTGCCGGTTCCAGTCTTTTTATCCCTTCGAAAAAAGTGTCCCTTGTTTGGCACAGCGATTGATGCAGAAGATAATCGCTCAGAACGCCATAATCTACACTCGGACGTGCGTCCAGTGCAGGCAAGATGCCCTTGATCTCGGAGGCGAAGAGAAAGGCACTGGCATCGAGATAGTAGTAGAACGGTTTGATTCCGAACCGGTCGCGCGAGCAGAACAACTCCCGTTTGCGCTGATCCCAGATCGCTAACGCCCACATGCCATTGAACCGCTTCACGCAGTCGGTTCCCCACTGCTCATAAGCATGGATAATGACTTCGGAGTCGGTTTGTGAACGGAAGATATGTCCTTTAGCCTCCAGCAGATTGCGCAGCTCTAGATAATTGAAAATCTCGCCGTTGAATATGGCGAAGGTATCGCTTGCCTCATTGCGAATGGGCTGACGGCCATTCGGCGAGAGATCGATGATTGACAGCCGCCGGTTGCCTAAAAAGACATCGCACGGTTGCCATTGGAAACCGGTTTGCCCGGTCTGGAACTTTCCGTTATGACTGTCAAGCAAGAGATACCCAAAGTCGTCGGGGCCACGATGAACAATTGCGTCCGTCATCGCTTGCAACCTCAAGGGGTCTGAATCGTCTAGATTTCGCCTTCTATAAATCCCGGCAATACCACACATTCTAGCCCTCTCTCATCCGCAGCATCTCACGCGCGCATCTCACCGCAAACAACATCATGGTTAATCTTTGATCAGGTGGTCCGGCTCGGCCATCACCAGCGGAGCCAGTCGGTCCCGATCCCTAGCATTTTGAGTTTTGGTAGTAGCTCCAATTTGAGCCGGGCTTAAAGTTTTCGATTCGTGTCGTTGAACGGGATCACGCGCTCGACATTGCCGGTCGGCTCCGGAATGCGAATCTCGCCGGGCGAAACCACACGCGCGTTCCTGTGCGTAATTGATGGCCTGACGTTTCTCCGGGAACACAGGCTCGACGCCGGGCGCTTCAAAACTTTCCAGCCGTTACGGTGCGCGGTTTGATTTCGATAATCGCGGCGCTCATATCAAATGGGGTTGCTCATTAACCTCACGTCGTCAGGTCGGACGCACGAGGCTTGCGCCGGATTGGCGGAAAGCAGCCACCTGACAGGGCGCGGACACAGGCCGTCCTTTTTGAAGCGATCCAGTGCAAGCCTTGATCGAATGACACAGGTAAACACGGACGCATTTGTTATGCGGATATGTTATGCGAAATGGCGACAGCGACCAACGCGAAGTCGCGTGTTCATAGGTAGAATTAGCGGGAGCGACCCTAACGGGATTCGAACCCGTGTTACCGCCGTGAAAGGGCGGTGTCCTGGGCCTCTAGACGATAGGGTCGTAAAAGCGCGGGCAATATCGAATTGCTATTCTTCCACGCAAGGCAAATTGCCGGGCTCTTTCTCCTAGAAGGCATGCTACAAATGCCAGGCATTCTGGCCATGGCGTTGTGAGCCGTCACAAGCGCGCCCCAAATGGGTGCAGCTATAGTAGTTACTCTTGCTCCGAACGAAGATCGGCGATGAACGCTGCAGTACGCGCGGTCGCCCCACGGTGCTGGTTTAGCACTTCACGCGCGTTTTGAACGAGCCGCTCGCGGGCTTCGCTGTCGCACAGGAGTTTATCCACCGCTCGTTCAAGTGAGTCGATGTCGTCGATCTGGATTGCGCCATTTTTCGACACGAGCGTCTTGGCGAGTGTCGCAAAGTTTTCCATGTGCGGACCAAATATGACCGGTTTGCCGACGATGATCGGCTCCACCGGATTTTGTCCGCCGTGCGCGTTGAGGCTTTTCCCAATAAACACAACAGTAGCGATCCCGTACCAGCGTTGAAGCTCGCCAGTTCTATCGAGAAGCAGGCATTCCGGATTCCCTTGCCCATGACCCACTGCTTCGCTCGCCAAGCGCACGTGAAGTGGTAAAGCATCAAGTTGCGCTCGGATTTCCCGCAGGCGTTCCACGTGGCGTGGCGCGATAAACAGCCAGAGCGACGGAAATTTCTGACGCAACTTCAGAAAAACTTTGGCGAGAATTTCCTCTTCACCGCGATGAGTGCTGCCACCAAAGAGCACTGGCCGCTCGGGATTCACCCGCCTCAAGGGCGGCAAATCGCCGGTTCCTTGAGGCTCCGCACTATGATCAATACCAGCGGGATCGTATTTGATGCTGCCAGTGTGCCGGATCCGGCTGTGCTCGACACCGAGTCGGTGCCATCGATCGACATCTTCCAGTTCCTGCACGCAAACCAAATCCAGAAGCCGGAATGTTGGTGCGACGAAAAATCGAAACCGGCGAAATCTTCGCTCGGATCGTGGCGATAACCGTGCATTGACCAGGGCAAGCGGAATGCGGCGCGCATGCGCTTCGGCGGCGAGATTCGGCCAAATCTCAGCTTCAACGAGAACAATCCTGGCCGGACGAATGACTGAAAATGCGCGTCGCATGACTGGCCAGAAATCGAGCGGCGTGTACATGACTTCGATCCAAGGCGGAGCATTTTTGTTCGCCAAGGCAAATCCCGTTGTGGTGGTCGTGGTTAACACACAATGCAGATCAGGTTCGAGCTTTCGTAGAGCTTGGGCTAGCTTGAAGGCGATCCTGACTTCGCCCACGCTGACCGCATGCAGCCACGTCGATCTTTTCCCGCGACAGCGGGACAGCCGCGCGTGCAGTTCGCGATCGTATATTCCCAGGCGCTGGCCGAATTTTTCGCGGTAACCGCCGCGACGAACCATTTTCATCAAATAGCCGGGCAGGAAGAACAGAAGCCCGATAGGCCAAAACAAATTGTAAACGAATCGAATCACTGATGAATTGTGGATTGCGGATTGGTCGGAGTCGGACTGGCGTTGATTGCGGATAGAAAGAGGACTTCCGTGGTGCCGTATGTTCTCTGACGGACCACACGCCAGACCTTCGTTTCAGGAAGAGCTTCGCCCGGCCGCTTTTCCAAAACGAAGATTCCGTCCCGATTCAATAATCGCGGCAACGTTTCGTTTGCGAGAAGTTTTTCTGTGAAACGCTCGCCAGATTTTGTTTTTTCATACGGCGGATCCGCAAAGATGATCTGGAATTTTGCGATGCCCGAAGAGATCCCGAGGAAATCGAAAACGTCCTGGTGTCGGACGCGCGCCTCTAATTTTGTTTTGGCGAGATTTTTCTCGATGACTTCCGTTGATTGCCGATCTTCTTCCACAAAGAGAACAGAAGACGCGCCTCGGCTGAGCGCTTCAATTCCCAGCGCGCCGCTCCCGGCGAAAAGATCGAGAACGCGCGCGCCGATGATTGCATCGCCCAAACTGGAAAAGATCGCAGCTTTGACGCGATCCATCGTCGGTCGAACACCGTGCTTCGGAACGGCCAGGCGGACGCCGCCGGCGCTGCCGGCGATTACTCTCATGGCGACGAGACAGGCGTTGCCGCAGGCTGCGGCGGCGCCTCTTCCGAGGCGGCAGAAGGAGAGGGAATGGGGGTCAGCGATTCGGCATGTTTCTGTTTCTTCTTTTGTCGTTCCGTTTTTCCAGCGCCAAACAAGCTATTGATCATATTGCTGAGATCGCGGCCTACCAGCCGATCCATTAAATTTGTGCTTGGTCGGTCGATGCTGCCGCCCACCTGAAAATCGAGAGCGAAATAACCCGGCTCATCGATTGGTTTAAAATTCTGCCGAATGGCTTTGAAAAGCTGGCCGCGAAGTCTTTCGTTGATCGCGAGTTGAGAGTCGAGGTTTAGTTTGCCGTCAAAGGCTACCGTACCAGATGCCGATAGGCGAATATTTGGCGAGCGCAATATCAGTTCGTCGATCGTAACCAGTCCGGGGCTGAGATGGTATTTTGCTTCGGCCTGCTCGAGATGAAGCTCTCTTAGCTCTTCGATCTGGAGAATCTGCCCGAGCAACACAAGAAGGCTATATTGCTGTACCCGCCCATCACGCAGGAAAATCGCGCCTTTCCCAATTAACGCATCCGGATCGGCGGTTTTTCCAGAAGCTTCGAAATTTCCCTCCAATTTGCCCTGGACCGTTCCTTTCGGGCCGCCCGCCTCTGCGACAATCTGATCGGCCAACACGTTGCGAAACGTCACGCTCGTAGTAAAAGGAGAGTCCTCAGCTTCCGGTTGCATGGCAAAATAACCGTTGATCTCGCCGCTTCCTGCGCGTGCAGACACCCTCGAAAGCTCCAGCACGTCCGGTTCGTAGCGGAGCGGAGATTGCAGTTGCTCCAGGAAAAAACGGTTTCGCAACGAAATTCTTGCGATCTTGGCATCGCCCCGAAGGGCCTCAGCGCTGCGTATGCTGGTGCGAAAATCTACGCCAGTAAAACTCGCAAGCATCGCTCCCGCACGATCGAGAAAACTGAAATCGCCGCTCTTAATATTGACACGTTGAACCTCCGGAGCCACCGCTAACCTCGGTTGCCGTTTCGGGAATTGCTCTACCGTCGCTCCAGGTGGGGAAGGAAGATAAGCTGGCGTGGAAGGGATGACAGGAGAGGTACTCGGCGAGGAGGATTCGCTTGCCGCTGGCAACTCGGAGATATTTGGAGCCTGAGTCCGCGAAACAATCGGCGCGTGCTCTTCTCGTGAACTGGGCAATTTCCATTTTCCCTGAGCGTCCTGCAGCCAGACTACTTTTGGACTGATGAGTGAGACTTCTTTGATCACGAGGCGTCGTGAAAAGAGCGAGAGGAAACGAACACGCAGACGAAATGTTCTTGCTTCAAGGAAATGACTCGCGCTCGCTGCCGAAGTCTGCGCAATCGTAATGCCGCTCAGTTCCAGTCCGCCCCAAGGCGTCACGCTCATACGGCGAATCTCCAGCGCGGTGCCGAGCCGTCGACTCAATTCCTGCTGAATCTTCGCTTGTGCGCCTTGCGATTGCACATACAGGTTCACGCCGATCAAAGCAACCGCGCCGAGCGCAATCACGCCCCCTAAAGCAATCAATGCAATCCAGCGCAGTTTTCTCACGCGAAGACGTTACGCAGACCGAGTTTGAAGAAAAGATCAAAGCCCTCTCTCACTTGTCGTGTGAATAACACAGTCGTCATTCTCAACCCAGCTGCACGTAACGAGCAGGCGAATTATTGGCGGGAACGTGTCGAATCGATCGCCCGTGGCTGCCCCATACGCACCACGTCGAGCTCCGGCGGAGCAGAGCTGTTGGCTCGGCAGGCTGTCGAGGAGGGATTTGAAAAAATCGTTGCGGCTGGCGGTGATGGAACAGTCAACGAAGTAGTCAACGGCCTCGCTGGAAGCAAAATTGTCTTGGGACTGCTTCCGATCGGCACAGTGAACGTCTTCGCAATGGAGCTTGGCCTGCCGCAGCACAATCTCGAACTTTGCTGGGACGTGATTCAGGGCGAGAATGTGCGTGTTGCCGATCTTCCGAGCGCAAATGGAAAATATTTCATCCAACTCGCCGGCGTGGGGCTCGACGCACAAGTCGTTAAGGAAACCAGCCTCGCTTTTAAACGCAGTTTCGGTCCGCTTAGCTATCTCATTTCCGCGGCACAGATTGCGGCGCGGCAGCCGCCGAAGCTTTTCATTGAATCGGAGAATGCTTCCGTTGAGGAAGGGTCGTTTGTTCTTATCGGGAATGGGCGTCTTTACGGCGGGCCTTTTCCATTTTTTAAACATGCGCTCATCGACGATGGCTTAATTGATGTAGTTGTCTTCAAACGGCTCGGATATCTCGAAATCATCAAGTATCTGCAGGACGTTGTATTTAGTTCGGACATTCGAGTCCCTGAAATTGAGTATTTCCAGACTAGGCACTTGCACATAACGAGCGAGCAGGATGTTCCGGTGGAACTCGACGGCGAGCTGGCCGGGACTTGCCCGGTTGACTTTCAAATCCAGCAAAGAGCACTTCGCGTTTTGGCGCCTCTTCCTTCGTCGTAGGCGAGCGCTGCGCCAAACTGGTCTTTCGGCCAAATCCGCGTGATGTTCCGCACGATGGATTGCGGCAATCGTTGGATTCGAGAAAAAGCGGCCGCATCTCTCAACCCTTCACAGGTCGAAACCACTCTCGTTAAACTTCGCGAACAGTGGCCGGCGACCGCGGCGCCATTTGCTGAGGTCCTTGAGCAATTTCCGTTGGGCGAAGCTGCCCTGATTCATCTTCTCGCAGTCTCCAGCATTTGCGCGACGCGACTGATCTGCGACTCTGAAACGCTTCTTTGGCTCCAGCAGCCGGAGGTGTGTCTCGCGGCTCGCGGCTATGCAGAAATGTTGAATGAGCTCCACCATCTGGCTGGCGACTCTGTTTCGAACCAAAATTTTGCAGCGCTTCGCTCTTGGAAAGGCCGCGAAATGACGCGTGTCGCGCTGCGTGAGCTTGCGAACGTAGCGCCGCTTGAAGAAACGACCGCGGAGCTCTCGCAGATCGCGGAAATTTGCATCCGCCGCGTATTTGAGCATTGGAATGCCGAATTTCGGAAGCGTTACGGCTCCCCGAATGCCGAATTTGCCATTCTCGGGCTCGGTAAGCTTGGTGGCGGCGAGCTAAATCACAGCTCGGATGTCGATCTTCTTTTTCTTTACAGCGAGGAAGGCCAACTCACGCCGCAATTTTCCTATCACGAGTTCTTCAATCGGCTCGGCAATAAAATTCTCGAAACATTTTCGACCCCTCATCCGGAAGGCTCGCTTTTTCGCGTCGATTTGCGCCTTCGTCCAGAAGGGTCGGCCGGACCGCTCGCACGGTCGCTCGAAAGTATGGAGAATTATTACGCCGGCTTCGGTGAGACATGGGAGCGGCTCGCGCTGATCAAAGCACGCGGAATCGCCGGCAGCCGTGAACTTGCCTATGAATTCTTACGGCAACATCAGCCTTTTATTTATCCGAAGAGCGCCACGCCTGATTTCCTCGATGAGATCGCCAACATCAAGCGACGCATCGAGCGCGACGTCGTTGGACCGGACAAGCTCGAGCGCGATGTCAAACTCGGGCGTGGCGGTATTCGCGAAATCGAGTTCGTCGTGCAGGCACTGCAGCTTATCCATGGAGCGCACCATGCGTTCCTGCAGGAAGCGAGCATGCTCAAGGCGTTGCGAGCACTCCGTCAATTGGATCTTCTTCCGCGCGACGAAGTGCTGACGCTCGACAAATCGTATCGGTTTCTCCGTCGGATTGAGCATCGTTTGCAGATAGAGGCCGAGCAACAGACCCACACTGTTCCTCAAGAGCGAGAAGCGCTACAGCGACTTGCACTCAGCCTCCGCTTTTCGTCCGCGGAAGAATTCAGCGCGGCACTAAAACAAAGCATGCGCGCTGTTCGCCCGATTTTTCAACGGATCATCTCTGAAACGGCTGCGGAACCACCCAAGATCGGTCTGCAATTTTTTAGTGATCGAAAACGCGCAGCCAAAGCGCTCGCGGATCTGGCGCAAGGGCGTGCCAGTTTTCACATCGCGCCGCGAACGCGTCAAATATTCCGCAAGCTGCGTCCGGTTTTACTGGAGTGGCTAACGAAAGCGGCGGATCCGGATGCAACTCTCAATCAATTTGTTCGCTTCGTTGAAGCCTATGGCCTGCGCAGTTTGCTCTTCGAGCTGCTCGTGGCAAATCCTCGATTGCTCGAGTTGCTGGTGAAGGCTTTTGACGCCAGCTGGTTCGGAAGTGAGCTCTTGATTCGGCAGCCGCAACTGCTCGAAGAAATCACGCGAGGAGAACAGCTGGACCGGCCTATCAAACTTCAGGAACACCTCCATGAGCTGGAAACGCTGGATCGAAGCCGGCTGAACCTGGATGCAGTCCGCATTTATCGGCAAACTCAATTGCTAAGAATTCTCCTTCGAGACGTGTTAAATCTTGCCGGTCTTTCTGAGTTGCAGGCCGAACTCTCCGCGCTTGCGGAAGCCTGCTTGCTCTTTGTGAGCAAGTTTCTCGGGAACGAGCAATTGACCATTATCGCGCTCGGAAAATTTGGCGGCCGCGAAGTCAGCTATGGCGCGGATTTGGATGTTTTATTCGTGGGCGACGACATTCGCTGCGCGCAAAACCTAATCGTCACGATGGCGCAGCCAACTGCCGAAGGAAATATTTGGGTGCTCGATGCAAGGCTGCGCCCCGAGGGGGAGAAAGGCCCACTCGTGTGTTCTCCTGAGACTTATCAATCGTATTACACAAACCGGGCACAACCCTGGGAATTGCAGGCGCTGACTCGCGCACGGGCTGTTACAGGGCCCCTGCAAAACGAGTTTATCGAAATGGCAAAACATATCTGGCGTGATGCCGGGCAACATGTCGATCTTCACGCAGGGATAGAGGACATGCTCGAGCGCATTCGGCGCGAGCGCGGAAGCGGATCTAATTTTCTCGATTTAAAGACGGGAATCGGGGGAATTATCGAGGCGGAATTTCTCGTTCAAGCCCTGCAAATGCGAGAAAATATTTGGGAGCCGAATTGGGAGCACGCCGTCGATCAGCTGCACGAGCGCGGATGTCTAAGCGACTCAGACGTCGCCAACCTCAAAAACGCTTACGCGTTTTTGCGCCGGTGCGAATCTGTATTGCGACGTTATGAGAACAGAAGCGTTTCAGTGCTTCCGAGCGATCCGAACGAACAACGAAATGTTGCCGTTCGTTTTGGCTGCGATGACTTTGACGATTTCCGCCGCGATTATATCGATGCTCGCGATGCGATCCATTCGCTCTACGAACGGCGCGTTAGAGGCACGTCGCGGTAGCGGGTACAATTTGGGCTGTGGCAATCCAACAACTGCCGGGTCACGTTTGAGAGCGCGGACACGTTCGCGCACACCAAAGATTCCGACAGGCGAGACGCCCATCGGCCCCATAGCCGAGATGGCTGTGCCACTGGATTCATGCCGGCTTAAGAGCGGTAACGATCAACGTTCGCCCCATCAGTAGATCCCGCGAATTCATCGCTCGAACAGCCCAGGCATTCCTTCCGTCCAGCGTGCCGTAGGTGTTCTTGTCACGACGGTAGACGATCCAGTTTGTGGCGCGGACGGGGACGATAGGGAGCGGAAATGCCAGAAGAGAGCGGCGTTGATATTTATCGACCGTTACTCGTTAAATCGCGGAAGCCAGCGCTGAGAAAAGCGTGCGACAGATAGAACCAGCTCACCGGATTAATGTGGCCACGCGTGCTATGAATATCGGGTTCGTCGGGCACAAGAGGGCCAAACAAATTGTAAAAGCCCGACGACAGATAGCGTAAGCGGGAGCGCAGATTCAGAATGTTCGGCGTAGAAAAAACCGCGACGCCTCCCGGCTGGAGGACACGATAAATCTCCCGAATGACTTGGCGATAGTTTTCCAGGTGCTCGATCGTTTCGACGCATGTAGCGAGCGTGAAACGACTGTCGGCGTACGGAAGCGGTTGGCGGTTTAAATCTACTATGTCGATCGTCGAGCCGGGAACCCGGGCCAACTTGTCCGTGTAATCGCAACCAAATGAGCGGAACCGATAACGCTCCCGAACCAGATGCAGCAGTTCCCCAGTCCCGCTGCCAACGTCGAGGTGGTCTCCGCTGCAGGGCCCTGCAAGCGCGGCTGAGATCGCGCGAAGGACTGCTTGATGAATTGCCGATGTGCTTAGTTCGGAAATCTCACGCCGTCGCTACTGCTTTCTCCCGAAGATCTTTTGGTAGAATTTTCGGGAGAACCTTCGAGTGCGCAAAGCGAATTATGAGCCGTATCCGCCCCAGGTTGCGATCGACAATCGCCCGCGGGCTTAATCAGCCCGGAATGCCCTTGAGCATTTCAAAGTTAGTCGGGAATTTTTTAACAACCATCAGGAGACGCTGGATCGCTTCCTCTGGTTTGTGACCGGCCAAGCCGCGCCGGATGAGATTGATTTTCTCCAGTTCCCACGGTTGCAGCAGCAACTCTTCGCGCCGTGTGCCAGAGAGAAAAATATCTACTGCCGGATAAATCCGCTGATCGCTAATTTTTCGGTCGAGCACCATTTCCATGTTTCCGGTACCTTTAAATTCCTGAAAGATCAGCTCGTCCATGCGGCTGCCGGTTTCGATCAGCGCCGTGGCCACAATAGTGAGAGAACCGGCTTCCTCGGTATTACGCGCGGCTGCGAAGATTTTGCGTGGAATTTCCATCGCGCGGGCATCGATACCGCCACTCATGGTGCGACCCCCGCCAGCCATTGCATTATTGAACGCGCGGGCGGTGCGCGTAATCGAGTCGAGGAGAATGAATACATGCTTTCCTGCTTCGACGAGGCGTTTGGCGCGCTCGATGGCGAGTTGCGCGATTCGGGTGTGACTTTTGATGTCAGCATCGTTGGAGCTAGCCATCAGTTCCGCTCTCGGATGCGAACGACGGAAATCGGTCACCTCTTCCGGTCGTTCATCGACTAGCAGAATGATCACGTGCACATCCTTATGATTTTTGGTGACTGCCTCGGCGATGTGATGGAGCAGCGTTGTCTTGCCGGTGCGCGGCGGCGCGACAATCAAACCGCGCTGACCCATCCCAAGCGGCGTCATCAAATCCATGATCCGCGTCGTGTAACGATCCGGCACGGTCTCGAGCTTGATCCGCTTGTTTGGGTTGATCGTGGTCAATTCCTCAAACGGGCGGAGACCTTGATATTTCGTTGGCTCTTCGCTGTTAATTGTGAGCAGCTTGATCAATTGCGGGCCACGGCTGCCGCGCCGCGTCTCGCCGTAAATCCACATGCCGTCGCGCAACGCAAAACGGCGAACGATTTCGGGCGTGACAAAAATATCTTGCGGTGTTTGCACAAAATTACGTTTTGGATCTCGCAAGAACCCGAAACCTTTACCTGAAATTTCGATGATGCCTTCGCCAAATTCCGGCTCAGCCTGAACTTGCTCGCCGTTTTCGACCGCTCCCTCGACACCTTCGCGTCCGCCTGGGGCGGATCTATCCAGCGTCTCGACTCCGCCATCTGTGCCGGCAGGATCGGCAATCGCTGACGAAGAATTCGGCGAATCCCCGGAATTATCGCGTCCAAATCGATCGCCCCGGTCCCGATAACGTCTGCGTGGATAACGACGGCGCGGACGATGGTGGCGTTGTTCCGGCAAAGCGGATTCAGTTTCCAGCGGCGCAGGCTGGTTTTCGTTTTCTTCGTTCATAGATTAAATGGACTTCATCGCTGCGGCGAGGCAGCGCCTTCACAAGTTTCCTGGGGCAGTTCTTTTTTTAGGCCGGCAACCTGGCCAGCAATTCGTCGGGAATTTCTAGATTTGAATAGACGTTTTGCACGTCGTCGTCGTCTTCAAGCGCGTCACACAAAAGCAGCACCTGACGCGCCACGGTCTCGTTGGCAACCGGAACAGTCGTATCGGGAATGAATATAAACTTTTGCCCATCGGTAGTCACGCCCGCATTTCTGAGCGCCTCAGCTACGGCGTATAGCTGATCGTGGGAAGTGGTAATAACATACTGATCTTCGTCGGTTGTCAACTCCTCAGCGCCGGCCTCCAAGGCGAGTTCCAGAAGGCGGTCCTCATCAATGCGCGACCGCGGCACCCTGATTTGGCCCTTCTTGTGAAACATGTATGAAACGCTTCCGGTCGAGGCGAGGTTGCCATTGTTCTTGCTAAAGATGCTTCGAATCTCGGCAGCCGTTCGGTTCTTGTTGTCGGTCGCAGCTTCGACAATCACCGCCACGCCGCTAGGCGCGTAACCCTCATAGACAATTTCCTCGAAATTCTGCGCGTCGTTACCCTCGCCGGTGCCGCGTTTAATCGCGCGCTCGATATTATCATTCGGCATGCTTTGCGCGCGTGCTGCCTGGATCGCGCTGCGCAGCCGCGGGTTCGCATTGGGATCGCCGCCGCCAGTTTTCGCGGCGATGGTGATTTCCTTCGATAATTTACTGAAGATCTTGCCGCGTTTCGCGTCGATCGCGCCCTTGAACCGTTTGACCTTCGACCATTTACTATGTCCCGACATGGTTGCGGAGTTACCTTTTTTGACCTGAAAGTTGCCTGACTAAAAAACTGCAGATTTCGGAACAGCGCCTCGCAAGAGAATGACTGGCGAGGCAGAAATTTACCGCCAGTATTCAACCGAAAAAGCTTGGTTTGTCAATGGCGGGACGTCAGCGCGAAGAAGGAACAACGGCTATCGCTGAGAGCCCGAAGACGAGCGCGGCCGAGAAAAAACAGCAACGGCAGAACGCGTGCAGCACGAATCCTTGCACATACAACAGCCAAAGCGTGCCGAGGAACATCGTCACGATCGTTAGCGTGAGAAATGCTCGCGCGCGCATATCCGAAAGCGGCGAACGTGCTCTTCCTCCTGCTCATTGGCGTTCCTTTAGAAAATCCAAAGGTTGCCGCAGCGATTGTCGCAATAATTGTGATTTTGTTGTTCAGTTGATACTGCGTAAACTTTCAAAAGACAGCCTCAAATTCGACACTCTTGCATCGCGGGCATCTTCCAGTCGCCTCCAACGGAGCCGGTCGATTGAAATGCTTAATGTATCGGCAGTCTGCGAACGAATGCTCACGTCCAGCGCGCGAATCATTTGCGCTTCAAACTGTTCGCTGCGTGAGCGAGTGCGATTAGGAAAATTTCGCGAGGACCTTTATCAGAGATTGAATGGCCTCACCCTGCTCATCCCTCCCCTTCCAGAATGGGTGCAGGAACTACTAGCGTTGATTGCCGCTTGCCTGCTGCGATTAGGTACGCGTGCGCGTGGGCCCAACGTCGAGAGTTGCTGGAC
>WNGP01008237.1_pt1 | contig 16264 bp, 11 predicted proteins | sample 5407671 | NCBI WGS metagenome assembly WNGP01 (sample SAMN13153381, study PRJNA577476) | soil metagenome | isolation source: 40 cm soil or saprolite under Garry oak tree replicate 2 | place: USA:California | collected 2016-06-15 | reverse complement strand
GCTGGGCTTCTCTCCGGGCGAGTTACTGATGCCCTCGTATACTCGATGTGGCCTTGAGAAGGATCTCTTTTCCTCTCTCAGCGTATCGCCCTTACTGCGGCTTCGGGAAGGGCAGGTACTTCAGCATGTCATCCAGGTAGCCCGGCGTCCCAGAGACGTCGAACCCCTCTCCGCCAAAGAGCCAGAAGTACTCGGATGAGTCTTGTTTCCAGGACGCCCCGCCGAAGCGGCTGCCCGGAGTGTTGGTTAAATACGGAACGCCCCACGATGGCGGGTATTGCGTCGGGAACAAGCCCTTCTGATTGACGTTGGTCGACCCTTTCCACCAAAGCCACTGGCCGCTGCTTTGCACGTATTGCCAGACGTCGTTCAGATAGCCTGTGCTCTGGGCCAGCGCGGAACCATATCCCCACCCGCCAACAAGCCAGAAGTTGCCCAAGGCATCTATGAAGCCAACAGAGCCCCAGCGAGAGCCGGGTACATTACCGGCCGCGGGAACCTGTTGCGTTCCGTAGACGCCAGTCTGATCGGCAAGGCCGGTAGCGCCGCCGCCGGAAACCCAGGTCCACTGGCCGCTGGCGATGTTGTATTTCCACAGATCGTTCAGCAGCGCGCCTTCAGGAGTCGTCGTACCGTTGGCCGGATTGCTGAGGGAACCGGGATTTCGCGTACCCATGGAATCAAGGCCGAGTCCGCCAAAGAGCCACACGTTCCCAGCCACATTGTCCACCCACAGCATGGCTGCCTGGCGTCCCCCGGGCCCAGGCGCATTGGCCGCCAATGGCATACCCAGTGTGCCATATACACCGTTGTTCTGGCCCACGTTTGAGTTCGTTGGGCCCATCCACGTCCATTGGGCAGAGCTTATATTGTATTTCCAGAGATCATTCAGTAATACCAGATTGCCCAAGGAATCGAGTCCTTGGCCCCCGAAAACCCAGACGTTGGTGCCTAAAGGATCTGTCGTAAATGCCGCGCCCCAGCGTCCGCCCGGCAAATTTAAGGCTGCTGCCACGCCTAGGGCGCCGTAATTGGCGGCTCCACCAGGCAGGCCCGGGCCCGGATTAGACCAAGTTCCCATCTTCGTGTACGAGCCAATGTGGGTCGGTGTAGCAGGTGGCGGCGGAGTCGACACGTCATAGATGCCAGGCGTAAATTTCCAGAGGTCGTTCGGTAGTCCTCCCCCTCCAGCACACCCACATCCCTGGCCGCCAAACAGCCACAGATTTCCGGAACCATCGCTCCAGGTAACGCTGCCCCATCGTCCGCCCGGAGTGCTCCCCGGGCCGTTGTTTCTCGTCTGATCGGGAGTAAGGTCCGCCGTATTGGTTGTGACTCCGGTGGTCGATGTAGTTGTGGTAATCGGCAGTGCGGCGGGAATCCACCCTCTGAGAGGATCATCAGGCGACCAAAGCCACAGATCGTTCAAGAAGCCCGGAAGATCGGGCAGAGTGGCACCTGTCGCATCCAGACCAAAGCCTCCATAGAGCCACATGTTCCCGAAACTATCGGTCCAACTGGCCGGAAATTGTCTGCCTCCAGGTACGTTCGTATCCTGCGCTGGAGGCTTGGGAGGAGGAAGTGAAATAGCGCCGTAATTGCCTGGAGTATTGTTGACGGTGCCTAAAGTATTGGGGCCGTCGATCCAATTCCAGTCATTGTGCTGGCAATCCACGATCACGTCCGAGACGTTGGCTGTCGCGACGCCTAGGTAATTGAAGAGCCAGCATCCCTGTGTCTGACTCGTCGGTTCCATGAAAACGTGCACATCAAAGCCGCCGTTAGCGGTGACCAGGCTTGGAAATATGAAATTGGTGTTGTTGCCTGTAACGAATATATTGTCGCCGCCATTATTCATCAGTTCCACAGTGTCGCCCGTTCCGTTTACCAGCCCTACCAGAGTGCCGCCAATCGTGAAACCCGACTGCGGACAGAGGACTTGAACTGTGGTGACGTTACCGTTGGCCGCTCCGGAGCCATTCGAGACCGTGCAGGTTTGCCCGGGGTTGGAAGGTTGCGTAAGAACCGTCACGCTGTAGGAGGCGCCGCCAACCAGAGGAGTCGCGAAAGTAAAATTGACGGCGTTGGTGCCGTTGCCACTGAGGGTGAGATTGTCGCCGCCGTTGTCCTGCAATACGAGTCCTGATCCTTGCAACCCGGTAACTGTCCCACCCACGGTGAAGGTATTACCGCAGGTGACCTGGACATTCGTGACGTTGGCCGTAGCCGTACCAGTGCCGTTGCTGACACTGCACGGCAGCGGCTGATTAGAGGGCTGCGTCTTCACCGTAACCTTATAAGCCCCGCCGCCGGCAACTGCTGTCTTGAAGGTGTACGGGCCGCTCGCCGAAATGGTGAGGTCGTCGGCGCCATTATCCTCGAGCACAAGCCCGGTTCCCGTCAGACCTGTCACCGTGCCCCCTATCGTGAAAGGGCCGGGATTGGAACCAGTACCGGTTCCAGTGCCGGTTCCGGTGCCAGTTCCGGAGCCAGAACCGGAACTGGAACTCGAGGCCGCGCAGGCGCCGGGAGCACCGGGAGTGAGTCTCGTGTCGCAGCTTGAGCTGCCACAGCCCACGAGAAGGGCTGAAGAGACTAGAATCGCGAGACAAAAAAGGCCTCTCATGGGCTTCACAGTCATGTGTTGGCTCCCCTGTTAGCGCTCAGGCGTTACGTTAAAGCGGGAATTCCGGTGTCAGGCACCCTTTCCGTCTGCGAACACCGTAACAAGCCCAAACTTCATGCCACAAGTTCCCTTCACGCCGCGGTTCACCAAACAAGTAATTAGAGATTAGCCACACCCGACGCACTAATCCCCGGTGCATTGGGAGCAAGTTTTGGCGGAAAAAGGAATCCTCACGGGCGCGGAAGTCAAGGATCGCGTACAAAGCCCAAGGCTGAAACAGGGCTTCAATTTCGGTGGCTCCTGTAGGGCGCGTTCTTTTGGTTTTTCGGTTCTTCAGTGGGGATGATCAGTTGTCAGTAAGGTGTAGTAATATGTGGCCAAGGATCGTTTCAATGAGAACCGTGGGGACCCCTAGAGATTTGGACAAACTGAACCATGCGCATTTAGTACTGTCCCTGTAGACAATAGAGACGTGACCGTCAGGCGAAGGATTGGAGGTTTGTGATGGCGCGGATCACTTTGAAGGTAAATGGCAAGTCACGAACGGTTGAGGTCGATCCGGAAACACCGCTTCTTTATGTTTTGCGCAATGATTTGGAGCTGCACGGACCCAGATTTGGCTGCGGGCTGGCGCAGTGTGGAGCCTGTAGCGTCATCATGAATGGAAACGCCATCCGCTCTTGTGTGACCCCCGTCAGCGCGGCAAAGAATCATGAGATCACGACGTTGGAAGGACTGGGCACGGTAGCAAAGCCCCACGCGCTGCAAGCGGCATTTATTGAGGAACAGGCGGCGCAATGCGGATATTGCATGAACGGCATGATCATAAACGCCAAGGTTCTGCTGGACAAGAATCCAAATCCCAGCGAGGACGATATCAAGAAGGCGCTAGATCCGATTCTGTGCCGCTGCGGCACTCACCTGCGGGTGATTCGCGCGATAAGACGGGCGGCGGGAAGTACGCGAGTGAAGGCTTAAGGGGAGCAGATCACAGATGAACATCGATACGAAATCCATCTCCCGCAGACAGCTTCTCAAGGGCAGTGGCGCGCTGGTTGTGAGCTTCAGCTTGTACGGACCGCTAAGCCGCGCCTTGGCTCAGGCGCAGGAAACACCGGAGCCGCGCCCGTACGCAGTCGAACGCGTGGATCTCGGCACATTCTTACCCGGGCCCGGGGACTATCTCGACCCGCGGGAACTCGATTCCTGGCTAGCGGTGATGCAAGACGGAGGCATCACCATGTTTACCGGCAAGGTCGACATTGGCACGGGCACGAGAACAGCTTTGGCGCAGATCGTGGCAGAGGAGTTGGACGTGCCCTTCGCTCGTGTCACCATGGCCATGGGAGACACGGCGAAAACGGTTGACCAGGGCCGTACCGTTGGAAGCAACACCATTCCGAGAGGAGGGCCGCAGTTGCGACAGGCAGCGGCGGCAGCTCGAGCTGAGCTACTCAAGCTCGCGTCGATTCGCTTTGGCGCCCCAGTTGAACAGTTGACGGTTGCTGATGGCGTTGTAAGTGTCTCGGGTAGTCCGGAGAAAAACGTTTCCTATGGTGAGCTCATCGGCGGCAAGCATTTCAATGTGAAGATCACCGCTGCGGGTTACCAGACTGCCATGGTAGTGGCGCCGGAAGTCAAAGCCAAGAGTTATAAGGATTACAAGATTGTCGGCACTTCCGTTCGTCGGGTGGATTTGCCGCCGAAATTCACCGGCGAATACACGTACACGCCGGATTTTCGAGTTCCTGGCATGTTGCATGGCCGTCCGGTTCGACCACATACGGCTGTGGCCAAGCCATTGAAGGTCGATCAGAGCTCAATCGCACATATTCCGGGAGTCGTGAAGGTTGTTCAGGAAGGAAGCTTCGTTGGAGTGGTAGCGGAAACCGAATGGGCGGCGATCCAGGCGGCCAAAGCCTTAAAGGTGACTTGGTCTCAGCCGCAAACTCAGATGCCGGCCAACCGAGAAGCGGTGGATATTTATCTGACAGACACGAAGCCGGTGAGGGAGCTGACGGCGGCAAAAAAAGGAAACGTGGATTTGGCCTTTTCGGGGGCCTCCAAAACGCTCCAAGCAACCTATCATTGGCCGTTCCAAAACCACGGCATGATGCTCCCTTCCTGCGCCATAGCAGATGTTCAGGGCAATAAGGCGACGATCTGGACTGGCGCGCAGGGCCCCTTTACCACGCGGGATCGGATATCCACAATGATGAACGTGGCCAAGAAAAATGTGGAAGTGCGTTACGTGGAGGCCTCAGGCTGCTACGGCCGCCTGACCGCGGACGATGCGGCCGAAGATGCCGTGCTGATGTCCCGGGCAGTGGGGAAACCGGTGCGGGTGCAGTGGATGCGGGCGGACGAGCAGGTGTGGGATCCGAAAGGACCCCAGCAGCTGACGGTGGTTCGCGCCGCGATCGACGCTCAGGGCAAAGTGACGGCCTGGGATTATCTGGACCTAAGCTTCCCGTGGACCGAGTCCCAAGGCACACCTCAGCTCGCCGAGAGGCAGATTGGCATTGAGCCGACTAACTCTGGAAACCCCAATGGTGCGGGCGGGGCTGGCGACATCTACGACTTCGAGAACATGAAGATCGAATCGAAGACCATTCCGTGGATGTTCGCGGAGCCCATGCCTTTGAGGACCGCTTCGCTACGGTCTCCGGGAGAGCCGCCGCGCGTCTTCGCCACGGAGTCCTTCATAGACGAGATCGCCGCGGAGCTGCGCATGGATCCGGTGCAGTTGCGCCTGGCTTACCTGAAGAACGACAAGCGCATCAGCGAAGCTTTACGCACCGTGGCGGAGCAGTCTGGATGGACAGAACGGCCCTCGCCTGCGCGAGTATCCAGCGAAAGAATCCTCAAGGGAAGAGGCGTAGCGGTCGACCAGCGAGGTGGCAGTATCCCGGCGGTTGTGGCCGAAGTCGAGGTGGATACCTCGAGCGGAAAAATTAGAGTCACCCGAATCACCATGGCTTACGACTGCGGCCTGATTATCAATCCGGATGGCGTGAGAAATCAGATCGAAGGAAACATCATGCAGGGGGTCAGCCGCACGCTGCTTGAGGAAGTGAACTTCGATGCGACGGGCGTGAAGAGCGTTGATTGGGTCAGCTATCCCGTGCTCCGGTTCCAGGATGTTCCGGACGTCCAGATCCATCTGATCAACCGGCCGGAACTGCCAGCCACAGGTGCCGCGGAGACGCCGATCGTTGTAATTCCTGCGGTGATCGCCAACGCCATCTTCGATGCGACCGGAGTTCGCCTGCGCGAAATCCCGTTCACCCCGGAGCGCGTTCTGAACGCTCTCAAAGCGAGGCCGGCCATTACTCAGCGTTTATAATCGAACGCGGCTGGAGAACGAGATCGCGCGGCGATGTTGTGCGTGTGCCGCGATTGCCCCGCGGCTAAATCGCTCGACAAGCTCGGCAAACGCGCGTGGAAAAACTTTCGGCACGACTTACTAGCGAAAGGACAGATTCTCTCCCCAAGGGTCCTAGTGTTCTCGCCCATCTAAAGCTGGAGGCTTGTTATGAGAATGAAGTTGGGCTTCTCGGTTGCCGGTATCAGTTTGGTTGTCGTGCTGCTCGCGGCGGTCCCGGTGCTCGCGCATCATGCTTTCGGATTGCAGTACGACCCCAGCAAATCGACGACGCTGCACGGTGTGGTGACCAAAGTCGAGTGGACCAATCCTCACGCCCACTTCTATGTCGACGTAAGGGACGAGAACGGGAACGTAATTAATTGGAATATGGAACTCGCTAGCCCCAACGCGCTTCGCCGGCTGGGCTGGACCCGAGATATTATCAAGGTCGGCGATGAGGTCAGCGTATTTGGCGCTCCTGCCAAAGACGGCGCCAAAATGGCCAATGCCAGAACGGTTACACTGGCCGACGGCCGGAAGATGGTGGCCGGATTGTCAGAGAAGGACTCTGAGCAATGAGAAAGGATCTTGCGCGCTGGATCGTGACTGCGCTTTCAGTCGCGGTCCTTTTGACCTTCTCCTCGACCCGAGCGGTCGGCCAGGACAATCAGGAGAAGCATGAACCGCAGGGGGTTAATCCGGCAGGTGGAGGCGTGCCTGCAGTAAGCCTAAAACACTTTGAGGCGAAGTCGTCGGGACCGGCGCCGCGCACTGCCGATGGGAAGCCAGACCTGTCCGCGGTCTGGGGGCCGGGACTCAACATGGGTAACATTGCGGTCAACCTCAAGCCGGGCGAGGAGCTCCCTTTGCAGCCTTGGGCTCTCAAGCTCACCCAGGATCGTTCGACGCCCGAAGCTAAGCGCACCGATCCGAAACCCAATTGTCTGCCGGATGGCGTGCCACGCGAGGATCCCTTTCCATATAAGATCGTCCAGACCCCCAAGCTGATCGTTTTCTTGCTCGAGGGCAACGTGCACAGCTACCGGCAGATCTTTATGGACGGGAGCGGCCATCCCAAGGAGGATCTGGAGCCCTCCTATTACGGCGACTCTAGGGGCCATAGCAGCTACATGTGATCGAGCGTTATCGGCGTCCCGATTCCGCGCACCTGGAGTTCGAGGTTACCATCGACGATCCTGGCGCCTATACTAGGCCCTTCACGATTTATGGGCACTCACCGTTGCTGCTGAACACTGACCTAATGGAATACTGGTGTATCGAGAACGGTGCTCAAGACCTGATCCATATCGTCAAATAACTCCGCTCCTCGCAAGTATCATACCTCGACGGCCACACGGCCCAATCAGCCTTTCCGTATGTTACCCGGCTGCCAGAGTTATTCGCAGGCCGTGGCGAGTGCTCCCAAAGCAGATCAATACGAAGTGGCTCGACCGTTTTTCAAAATCAAAAAGAAATTCTTGTAATATGCGGCGTGTGCCACTGCGTGTGAAGGGCATGTTGCGAGCGGGACGACTCCAAGGATGATTAGATATCATTCGCGCACAAGGGAGGAATGCACGGCATGAAGCTCAGATCGAGGCAAATGATCGTTGGGTTGGCAGGAACGGCGGGCGTCGCACGGCGCAAACTTGCAGTTTGCCGAGGGATCCCGGGCCCAGCGCCGACGTTTGAGACAGTCTATCCATGCAGCAGCTTGACAGTTACCGGTGTGCCCTTGCGAATAAGATTCAAGCGCTTTAGACTTCACAACCATTCCTGCATCGGAAGGCTGTGGAAGGCTGTGTAAGACCGAGTGCCGTCCGGGCAGAAATTCGGAGGGATCCTATGAGGAGTAAGCTTACGACCATGTTCCTCGTGGCTGCGGGCGTCTTGGTCGTTTCCGCTCCGCTGTTCGCACACCACGGAAACGCGGCGTACGCAACCGGAACCAAAACCACCGTGAAGGGAACCGTGACGGAATGGATTTGGGCCAATCCCCACTGCTGGTTGAAGTTCGATTCGAAAGACGAGAATGGTGAGGTGCAGCATTGGATTGTGGAAGCCAGCAATCCACCGGACATGACGAGGCAGGGCTGGGCCAAGAACTCATTCAAGCCCGGGGATGAGGTCGTCGTTACCATGATGCGACCCAAGAACGGCGCGCCTGGAATCGGTCGCTTCAGCGGACCGAATAGTGTCGTGCTTAACGGCCAGCCGTTCCCTTCGGGTGTTGCCAGCAATGCCCAGCCGGCAGCCAAACCGTGAGAGTCGCTCGAGTGAATGTGTCTGCCTTAAGGATCGGATTAGCGGCCAGTGGTTTTCGCGACGCGAATATTCGGAAGCTGAATCGAAAGAATGAAGGTTCCAGAAATGCCAAAACAGTTCATAGTCCCAGCGATTGCACTGCTTGCCGTATTGATCCTGGTACCCACTCTGAGCGCTCAAACAGAGGCCGATCAGCAGGGGCAGGCTCCTGGGGTCGCAGAACAGCTGAAGCAAAGGAAATGGAATAATAGTCCACCGGTGAAAGCTGAGTACGCCAAGAAGAAGAAAGCAGCCCCAGCTCCACGCCGTGACCTGTCGGGACTTTGGGATGGAACCGCGGAGGGGGGAATCGAGGCAAAGGGCGCGTACGAACACGCAGCAATGAGGCCAAATGACCCTCAAGATACGGGAGGCCAAACGGACGAGAAAAATATTTTCCACCCTTTACCTTACACCCCTATAGGGGAGGCAGCGCTCATGGCCAATAAACCGGGAGTGGGAGTCAGGGCAGCCCCTCCGGGGGAAGTAAATGACCCGGTGGATTTTTGTGATCCGCAGGGTTTCCCGCGCATGGAGCTGTATGAATTCAGGGTAATCGAACTCGCTCAAACGAAGAACCAGATGCTTTTCTTGAATCAATTCTACGACAACTGGCGCGTTATCTGGACGGATGGGCGAGAACTTCCCAAGGATCCCGAACCGCGGTGGAACGGGTACTCGGTTGGTAAGTGGGTGGACGATTACACGTTTGTGGTTGACACCGTGGGGATGGACGAGAGGACCTGGCTGGATAATGCTGGCCGGCCGCACAGCAGTGATCTGCGGGTGGAGGAACGGTTCCATCGGGTGGACTATGACACCTTGGAGCTCACAGTGACGATCAACGACCCGAAGATGTATACGGAACCGTGGATGGGGCTGAACAAATTTGTGCTCCACCGTTTGCCCGATAATTTCGATATGGAGGAGTTTTTTTGTTCTCCGTCGGAGACCGCGGCTTATAACAAGCTAATTGGCAATCCCGTTACGGTTGTCGCACCTTCCCCCAAATAGCTGAATAGCGTACAACCATCACTCGGAGGGATTTATGCGGGTTATCTCGGTTCTGCTTGTTGGCGCCTCATTCGTGGCTGCTGTTGCGACCCTTGGCGCGCAGCGCCAGCGATCTCTAGAGATTTACTCGATCGACGTCGAGGGCGGAAATTCTGTTCTATTCGTCTCACCATCTGGTGAATCGCTCTTGTTCGATGCCGGCAATCCGGGACCGCGCGATGCCGACCAGATTGCCGCCGCTGCCAAGGAAGCGGGTGTCAAGCAGATTAATTATTTGGTTATCAGCCACTGGCATGGCGATCATTTTGGGAGCGTACCCGACCTGTCCACCAAGTTGCCGATTCGCAACTTCATTGACCATGGGCCGCCGATGATCGAGACGAGCGAAAACTCGGTGGCCCGGTATAACGCCTACGTGGCGGTCCGCGATAAGGGACACTACACGCCCGTCAAACCCGGTGACAAGATTCCAATCAAGGGCCTGGATGTGCGGGTTGTAACTGCCGGCGGCCAGGCCATCACTAGTCCGCTCCCAGGAGGCGGCGCCCCGAATCCGCTGTGCAGTGACTTCAAGCCGATAGTGGAAAATGCGGCCGCGGCAGAGGATGGTCGCTCGACCGGCATTGTCGTCCGCTTCGGCCGTTTCCGCGCCATCGAGCTCGGCGATTTGACGTGGACCAAGGAACACGATTTGGCTTGTCCCAACAATCTGGTGGGCACCTTCGATCTGTATTTTACAGACCGCCACGGGATCGCAGCCGGATCGCCGACGTTCGTGCATGCGCTCAAACCAAGGATCGCCATCTTCGACAACGGCGCCAGGAAAGGCGAATCCAGCGAGGCTTTTTTGACCCTCGAGAATTCACCCGGGATCGAAGACATCTGGCAGCTACACTATGGCGTGGCGCGCCCAGCGAGAAAGGATTTCGGCGAAACCACGGATCAGGGCGGGAAGGATCTGAACGCGCCGGAAGAATTCATCGCAAACTTGCTGGAGGAACACACCGCGACTGACCCGGCGCATAACCTGAAGATTTCTGCACGGGAGGATGGGGGCTTTAGCGTGACGAACGGGCGGACCGGGTTCAGCAAAGAGTACAAGCCGCGCTCCTAGCCAGGAATCCGTTTAAAGGGAGGTCCTATGGAACACGAGAATCGCGTCACCCGGAAAATAGCCTTCGGCCTGCTCGCTTCAATTCTGCTGCTGCCATTGGCGGGGAATCTCGCCGCGCAGGAAGCACAAAAGATGAAGAAATTCCTGACCAAACCCCTCGTTATCGAGGATCAGGGAAGTTTCTTCGTCGGTGGCGTACCCAAGGTCACGAACTACGCCATAGTTCCCGCCGCGGATCAAAAGCCCAGCCCGAATCAGATCATCATCGGGCAGATGTACGTCCAATTTGAGATACCGGTGAACAAGAAGCGCAACGCGCCGCCTGTCATCATGGTCCACGGCTCCTCTCATACGGCCGTCTGTTTGGAGTCAACGCCCGATGGACGCGAGGGCTGGTATCCGTACTTCGTGCGCAAGGGCCTCTCGACGTATCTGGTCGATCAGGCGGGCCGCGGACGCTCGGGATTCGATGAATCCGTCATTCATGAGGCCGCAGTCATGCTGAAGAATGGAGACATTCAGCGCGGCACGGCGCTGATGCCGGCATTCGGCAGGATCAGTGATAACACAGCCTGGACCAATTGGTTCGGCCAGCTCCTACCGCCAGGGTCGACCATTCTCGATGGAACCCTTGTGCGCCATGGAGATCCGGGTGATGCGCAGCATTCCGAACATTACTTCCCCGCTTACCCGATCAGCACCGTGGATCAGAACGTGGTCTCGCGCACAGGAGCTATAGGTGGGGTGCCTAAGGGTCCCGACGATTACTTTGCCCTCGAGTATTACAAGCAGTTAGTTCCCAACGCCGAGGTCACGTTGCCGGGCTCTACCTGTGCTGCTTGTGATCCGACAACTATCTCGCCCGCGAATACCTGGACGCCTCAAGATCTGGCGTTGTTAGTGGAAAAGCTCGGCGGCGCGATCGTAGCGACTCATTCTCAGTCTGGACTCATGGGACATCACATGGTGCGCATTCTGAAAGAGAGAGGCCACCTGGACATGCTGAAGGGCCTGATCACAATTGAGGGGTCCTGCTCTCTCTCGAACAGCGGGTTGAAAGCGGAGGACTTCGACAACATTCCCTACCTCGCGTTGAAAGGGGACTACACGCCAACGAGTGAGGTGTGCCAAAACACCGTGGACGCGCTGAACGCCCGACGCGCCGCCGGTCAGGGAACCGCTAAGGCCGACTACATCAAGCTCGGGGAGCTTGGGAACCCGGTATTTAAGGGCACAACTCACATGATGATGCTGGGAACAAATAACCTCGAAGTCGCGGACGTCATCCTGAACTGGGCGGATGCGAATATCCCGCCCCGAAACAAGAATGGCAAGAACAAAGAACTGATTTCATCGGCGTCAACCAGGAAGATAGCTAGCAAATAAGACCCCGCCGAAATGGCAACGTACCGCTTACCCGAATGTGGCTAAATTGGGCGGAGGCTGAGCAGTTCGCGCTTGATAGCTTGGATACGTGCGAATGTCCCTCCTTGGATGGGCCCGAAAGTCCACACGTGGTTCGTAGTGATGCCTTTTGCAAAGTTGGCAAAATCAGAAGCTTGCAGTGTAGATACGATCACGTCGATCCCAGAAACTACTTGACTCACAATTGGGCATCAAGTAGTTTTTCCACCATCGGGGATGGAGTCCTCCTTAATCGCCGTGCCACACGGTGGGGCAGCAATTCTTGTCGGGATTTTCCCGCATGGATCTCAGGAAACACAGCGTGTGTCCCAAGAGGGTACCCGCTCGCCAGAGTGAATCAGGGGGTGGAAGATGCATTCTACAGAATTGAAGTCACCAGTCCGTAGCATCAGGAGTGCGCTTCAGATCCTGCTGCTAACAGTTGCAAGCTTGTTCGTTTGCGTTTCGGCCTTTTCGCAAGGCAGCGCCGGCCGTATTCTCGGCGGCATCAACGACCAGACCGGCGGCGCAGTGTCCGGCGCCACCGTGACCATCATTGATACGCAAAGAAATCTCACGCGCACGCTAACAACCGACAATGCCGGTGAATACAACGCGCCCAATCTTCTCCCCGGCGTGTATACCGTCCGAGCGGTATTTCAGGGCTTTAAGACTGCTGAGCGCTCTGGCATCACGCTCGAAGTGAATCAGGACCTGCGCGTCGATCTCACACTGCAGCCCGGCGAGCAGACCGAAAGGGTTACGGTCACCGAAGCGCTGCCTATGGTGGAAACCACCAACGCGGAACTCGGCGGAACTTTGCAGAGCCAGATCATCGATAGTCTGCCTTTGAACGGGCGCAACTTTGAAAACCTGTTGCAATTGCGCCCGGGCGTCACCATCTACCCCGGCGGCTCAGGATGGTCGCAAAGCACCAATGGCATCCGCGCTCATGACAATCTCTATCTAGTAAACGGCGTCAACGCCAGCGATCCTTGGATGGGCCAGAGCATGATGAATGCGGTCATGGCCGCGGGGGACGCGGGCACCCTCCTCTCCGTCGATGCCATCGACGAGTTCAAGACCGAGCAGAATCCCCGCGCCGAGTATGGTTGGAAGCCGGGCTCGATCGTCAATGTGGGCGTTAAATCGGGCACCAACGCTATACATGGCACCGCCTTTGCGTTTGGCCGCGATACTGCCCTCGACGCCCGCAATTACTTTGATCAGCCGCCCGCGACGAAAGCGCCAGTGGCTCTCGAGCAGTTCGGCGGCACCGTGGGCGGTCCCCTCAAGAAGGACAAGTTGTTCTATTTTGCGGATTATGAGGGGCAGCGTTACGCCATTGGAAATCCGGTCCAGCACAATTTCCCGGTCACGGCCTCGATCGCAAATGCAAAGACGAGCCTGATCGATGCCTGCCTGGCTGTTGTGCCAGCTAGCCGTACAGCGCTCAGCTTGGAGTTGGCGGGCCTCAACTCTAGCTGCACGCCGCTGGCGGGGCAGCCGGTAAACGGGTTCCAGGGCTTTTTCCCCGTCAATCCCGGTCCCGGCACTGCCGTATCCACGGCCCTGCCCAGCAACAACACGATTGATGGTGGACTCGCGAAACTCGATTATCACCTCAGCGACCACCACGCCATCGAAGGCATGTATTTCCTGAGCCAGGGCAGTACACTTTCGCTGGGCAGTCCAACCACCCAGGTGAATCCGAACTTTTTCGATGTGCAGCACGCGCGAGCGCAGACTGGTTCGGGAACCTGGACTTGGATTCCGAGTTCTCAGTGGGTTAATGAGGCCCGCGTAGGCTACGGCCACTATTACCAGAGTTTCCTAAGCAACGATCATACCCTTGACCCCGCCGCCTATCCCTTCAACGGCGTCACCTACGTCATGCCCACAGGCGTAACCAATCCCTTCTATTTTGGGTTTCCGGCCATTACCATCGGCGGGTTTACCGCCCGGGCGGGCATCGGTGCCGGCTGGCCTAAGATCGTGGGACCGGACGGGATTTTGTCGGCCGTGGACAACATTTCCTTCCTGCATGGCAAGCACAGCTTCAAATTCGGCGGCGAATTCCTGGATACTCGCTCGAGTGAAGACGTCACGGCAAACGCTAAAGGACCGGTTTCCTTCTCTGGTGGCAACAAATTGGGGTTGCAAAGGTTCTTCAGTGGTACGCTCCTTAACGCCAACCTCTTCACTGGAGATCCAGTACGGCATCTCCGTACCGAGGGCTACGCGCTCTTCTTCCAAGACGACTGGCGCGTCAAGTCGAACCTGATTGTCAATCTTGGGCTGCGTTACGAGCTCACCACGGTCATGAAAGACTCAAAGAACGGTCTGGGGAATTTCGACCCAACCCTCGGCCTGGTTCAGGTCGGCCAGCAAATCAAAGCCCCCTATCGCGGCGACCACAATAACGTCGCCCCGCGCTTGGGCCTCGCTTGGGATGTCGCGGGCAACGGGAAAACCGTCGTCCGTGCCGGAGCGGGCCTCATCTATGAATCCCAGATCAGCTTCGATGTCACTAACGGCATCGGTAATCTGCTGGGACTCCGCTCAATCCCCACAGGTCTTCCCCTTTACAACGCTGGAAGCACGACGGCTCTTCCTAGCGCTGGCAACATTACCACCGCGTCTACCACCTACAGCGGAGCGGCCCTCACGCCGATCCAGAATAACTGGCGCAATTTCAACCCTGCCCTGCCCATCAGCGCCGCAAACCCCGCTCTCTACGCCAGTGCGGCCTCTCCCGCCTGCGGTGATGGTTTTACAATTCCCCCCGGCTACACAAAAGCTCCTGCGCCCTGCAGCATCGTCGGCATCGACCCGAATCTTGTGACGCCCTATGTCGAGACCTGGAATATCGGTATTCAGCGCGCTCTTTCGAGCAACCTCTCGCTTGAATTAGGCTACGTCGGAAATCGCGGGGTAAAGTTGCTGGGTAAACTCGATATGAATCAGGCTCAGCCTGGAGCCGGCTGGAACACGCCATACACCGCTGCACAAGCATCAGCGGCTTTCACGCCAGCGCCGTCCGGCGGTCCGACTGCCGCCCAAGCTACGGGTCTGACCGCGGCGCAGATTTGCATCACGTTTGCCAACTGCGCCCCCAATGCCTTCGCCGAACAGGCCTCGCGCGCATTCACGGCTCCCTGCGCTACCTCCATCACAGGGCTCGGCGTAGCAGCCAACGGCTCCGGTGGAGTCTTCAATCCGGGTAACACCTGTCTCTCTTTCCTACAAAACGTGGCCATCATCAACAACGGCTATTTCTCCAACTACAACGGCCTGCAGGCCACACTCACAGGTCGCAACTACCATGGCCTGTCGTTCACTGCTGGTTACACGTACTCACATGCCCTGGGCTTGGCGTCGGATCAAGGAACCAGCGGCAATTTCCCCATCGCCATCAACAGCTATGGGAACATTCGCAGCCAACTCTACGGTGCCAGCGACTTCGATGTCCGCCACCGCGGCACGCTCTCAGTAACCTATAACCTCCCCGGCCGTACTGGCATGGCACAAATGCTCGAGGGCTGGTCCGTCAATTCGATTGTGCTTCTGCAGAGCGGCTCTGGCTGGGGTTTGGCCGACCTCACGACTGATTTCAGCGGAACCCACGAGGCCATCGGCAATGGCGCCGGCAGCCAGGGTGAGCAATGGGATTTCTTTGGCAATCCCAAGGATTTCACTCCAGTACATGGCTGGACCGACCCGAACTCCGGAACAGGCGGACTTCCCTACTTCTCCGGAACCACCAATGCCGCCTGCTTGTCGCAAGCCACCGCTCTGGGACCACTTGCTGTGGCATCGTTAACTAGCCTCGGCTGCTATGCCGCAGGCAACTCCGTGCTGATCCCTCCGGCCTACGGAAGTTATGGCAATACGGGCCGCAACATATTTCGCGATGCCGGCTTCCGTAACTGGGACTTTTCGCTCACCAAAAAATTCAAGTTCACGGAACGGTTCAGTGCTCAGTTCCGCGCGGAGTTCTTCAATATCCTGAACAAGCCCATCTTTGCCAACCCGACCGGTGGACCAGGCGGCGGTGCCGGCGATCCTTCGGGCGGGGCCGGTTTCGGGACTCAAAGCGCGACACCTGACGTACTCAGCTCCAATCCGGAGCTCGGATCGGGCGGTCCCCGTTCGATCCAGCTCGGCTTGAAGCTGGCCTTCTAACTTTAGTTTTTTTCGGAACCAACCGAAGGGGCCGGACTCACCTCCCGGCCCCTTTTTCTTGGCACACAGCATAATCGAATCTTCTAACAGCGGCGCGGTTTGGTTCCGAAGCACGCGCATCAGCGCAGGATCAGTGGCTCGACAGAAAGCCGCAGGATGTATACTCTAAGCCGAATCGGGAAATGATGACTGAATCGGAGGGTGCTTACGTGAAGAGAGGCGGCTTCTTGGCGGTTGTTCTTCTTTTCTC
>WNGP01006760.1_pt1 | contig 16268 bp, 17 predicted proteins | sample 5407671 | NCBI WGS metagenome assembly WNGP01 (sample SAMN13153381, study PRJNA577476) | soil metagenome | isolation source: 40 cm soil or saprolite under Garry oak tree replicate 2 | place: USA:California | collected 2016-06-15 | reverse complement strand
CCTCACCCGCAAGGGAGTCGTCTACGAACTGTTCTTGACCAACTTGCCACACGATGCCTTCACCCCTGCCGAGGTGCTTGCTCTCTATCTGCATCGGGGAGCCTTCGAGCCCACTCTTGCCGACGAAGACCAGGAGCTTGACCCCGATCGCTGGTGTAGTCACTCCGCTTGTGGACAAGAAGCCTGGCAAATCGTCTCGCAATGGGTGTGGAACCTCCGACTGGAACTGGGCCATGTGCTCAAGCCAGAGCCGCTGCGCACCACCGCGTTTCCTCCCGCTCTCAGCCTCGCTAAAGGGGAGCAGGAGCCTGAACCGGCCTACCAGCCGCCCATCGTCGCAGGAACCTGGAAGGCCGGACGCTCCTCGGGTAAGGACTTTGCCCTCCAACCAGACGGCACGCTGTGCTGCCCAACTGGCAAGAGCCTGCGCCCCCAGGAACGCCGTCGAGAGGGCGACGGCAGCCTGCGCATGGTCTATGAGGCTCGCATCGCCGATTGTCGCCCCTGCCCGCAGCGTCCGCAGTGTCAGTGGCACGCAAACTAGGCCCAGCATCCACGTCGGGTAAGTGTGCTGCTGCACCCGCGCACGGGCGGCTCGGCCCCACTGCTCTGGCGCGACTGGCCTCGCCGAGAACAGCGGCGGGCCTGCATCCAGCTGCTGCACCACCAACAACTGAACGTCGCGGGTCCTGTCGTTCCACAAGCACGGCCACCAGAGCAGCCTGTCATCCTCTCCCGTGCGCAGCGCGCTCACTATCGCCTGTCCTGGGAGCAACGACTGGCTTGCAATGGCTGCGGGCCCGCCGCTGTTCCAGCCACACTCACCTTGTACGGTATCCCAGACCACTTCGCTGACTTCCTCGGTTTGAAGGTGGGCTAAGCCTCCTGCTCCGATCTCTGGAGTCCCTCTACCTGGACCAGCCTGCTGCTCCAGCTAACTCCTCCTGCTCTGATTTCCTGAATTGTTCGCCCTTTCGCTCATCTGCTGCTCGTTCCGCTTGCGTTTCTGCGGATGCTTCCAGCTTTCGGGAGCGTTGAAGCCGAGTTCTGCTTAGCTTTCGCTCGTTTACCCAGAGCACATTCACCCTCAATCTCGTTGCGCATCTCGTGGGTCATGCGGCCGGCCCGTTATCGCACCCCGCAGCGGCGTACCAAGCAACACTCGGGCGCCTACCATCGCAAACGCAAACGGGAGTTGCTCGCTATGCAACAGCAAGCAAGTGGCGTCACCTCATGAGTTGGAATCAATGCCCCAAGCGAGCACCACCCGCTTGAAGGCGCCGCGGACGTACAAGACAGCAGATGCGCTATCAACCTGCACCAGCAGTGGGTGGCGCCCGACGGACCGCTGGCTGCGCGGGACGACCCGCGAGGCGCCAGTGGTCAATTGCTGCCCACGAAAGGGTAGATAAGGCTCTTGACTTAGCAAGTAGCTTCTTTTAGTATAGCCCGCATAACATAAAAAAGGCACTCATTGACGATGCATGGAAAGAAAGTGAAATGATGTCTCTCCGAAAAATCACAATAGAGGACTTGTATAAGATCAAGTTTCTGAGTAGACCACGTATGTCTCCTGATGGAGAACGGGTGGCCTTTGTCGTTACGACGATTGACGAGCGTAAGCATGAGTATCGTTCCTCGATTTGGATGGATTCGGGTGATGGGAGTGAGACGAAGCGCTTTACTGCTGGTCCAGCGAATGCGAATGATCCAAACTGGTCTCCTGATGGGCGCTGGCTGGCTTTCGTCTCTGAACGTGAGGGTGAGGCTTCTGGCAAGGAGCGCAAAGAGCAGAAGAAGCAGGGCAAAGGGAAGCCTCAGATCTGGCTGATTCCGACGGATGGTGGTGAGGCACGCCAACTTACTTTTATGGAACATGGGGCGGGAAGTCCGGTCTGGTCTCCTGATGGAAAGTATCTGATTTTTAGTACGGGGGCTGGCCCTTCTGACGAGGAGGATGAGGAGGGGAAAACGCTGCCGAAGGCGCGTGTGATTGATCGGCTCTGGTATCGACTGGATGGAGTTGGTTTTATCTACGAGCGGCGGCAGCACCTCTTTTTGGTTGATGTGGCAGGTGGTGAGCCGCAGCAACTGACCGATGGTGATTGGGATGATAGCGATCCGGTGTGGTCGCCGGATGGTTCGCGTATCGCTTTCGTTTCCAGTCGGGCTGAGGATCGCTGGCGGATGCCGGCACCTGATCTCTATACATTGGCTATTGAGAACGGGAAAGCGGGTGAGTTGCAATGCTTAACTGATGGTTCGTTTGGGTGTAGTTCGCCTGCGTGGTCGCCGGATGGCAAGACAATTGCCTTTCTTGCATCGCTCAAGTACCGGTCGGGGGGTCACGTTGATCTTTATACGATTGCTGCTGATGCAAGAAAGGCGACGACACGGTGCCTGACAAGCGAGTTTGAAGGCACGTTTATGGACTGGACGAACAGCGATACCGGCGATGATCATTTGCTGCCTCGACCTAGCTGGTCGGCCGATGGTAAGATACTCTATGCGTTAGCCTCGCATCGTGGTGCTTCGCGCATCTTTGCAGTTTCTCTCGATGGTGCAGGCACGAAGCCAGCGACGATTACTCCTGGCGAAGTACATGTGCGGGATTTTACGCCTGATACAGCGTGTAGCAAATTGGCTCTGCTGATAGGGAGTCCAACGCGTCCCCAGGAAATTTTTGTATGCTCGACTGCCGCTTCTGCTGAATTGCAGCGCGTTACTGGTTTTAATGATGCGCTCTTCGATGAGCAGGCATTGGTGAAGCCTGAGTATATGCCGTATACGGGGGCAGATGGCTGGCCAATGGATGGCTGGCTTCTCAAGCCAGTGGATTTTGATCCTTCCAAGAAGTATCCGCTCATTGTGGAAATTCATGGTGGGCCTGCAACGCAGTATGGCTATGGGTTCTTTCATGAGATGCAGTTGCTAGCCGCTGTGGGCTATGTTGTGCTCTTTACCAATCCGCGTGGCAGTTGCGGGTATGGACGCGATTTTTCGCTAGCGGTACGTGGAGCATGGGGGGAGAAGGATTCGCTGGATATTCTGGCGGGCGTGGATGCGCTGCTGCAAAAAGGGTATATCGATGAGAAGCGTATGGGTGTGACGGGTGGCAGTTACGGTGGCTTTATGACGAACTGGCTGGTTGGGCATACTGATCGCTTCAAGGCGGCGGTGACGCAGCGAAGTGTGGTGAATTTTGCCTCCGATTTCGGCTCCAGCGACTTTGGCTGGATGTTTGCTGAGGATGAGTTGGATACAACGCCTTGGGATGATCTGGATCGGTATATGCGTATGTCGCCGATTACGTACGTGAAGAATATTCATACACCGCTGCTGATACTACATAGCGAGCAGGATTTGCGCTGTAATGTTGAGCAGGCAGAGCAGCTTTTTGGTGCTCTGAAGTATCTGGGGCGCGAGGTTCTGTTTGTGCGCTTCGAAGGGCAGAGTCATGGGCTGTCACGAAGTGGTCATCCGAAGCTGCGCCTGGAACGTTTGCGGCTTATTGTGGGGTGGTTTGAGAAGTATCTTCAATAGTGATATCAACTCCTTTTGAGTTGTACTGGCTATGTGGGATATCTGTTCTAAAAGAGAGTGCTACTGGTAACACTCTCCGTTCATGTTCCTTGCGATCCACTGTGCTGGCTACTTGTGACATCCGTTCAGAAAAAGCGAGCATGAGCAAATCTCCGCTCAATGAAGAGGCCGGTAGATACCTGGGCAACCAGGTAGAAAGATGACGTTTTCTCCTCTCCTCAGGAAGGAAAACAGGGAAGGGAAGACAAAAATACACAGGAATCTTGAAACGGCCATCGCATTATGTCAAGTCTTTTTTACTCACCCTTGGGAAATACATGTGCTGGCTACTTGGCATATCTGTTCTAACAGAGGCCTTGTAGCCGCAACGAGCAGCACGAACCACACGCCGGATCGTTTCGTGAGAAACCCCATACGCTGCTGCCACTCGACGGAGCGGTTCGTTCTTCTCCACCTGTGCTGGCTCCTTGGCACATCCGTTCTTAGAAAACGACGAGTTTTTCGAACGGATGTGCCAAGGAGCCAGCACAGGGACCAAGTAGGTTGTCAATCGGGTAGGAGAGAAGGATGAATTATCCACTGTCGAAAGAGGCAGGACCGCCTGCTGGAGCTGGCTGGCACTCAAGACGGAGACGATCCGCTGGTCGGTGCTCTCGCATACCCTCACCGGGCTGGTTCGCGTCTTGGGCTGAGTCTGAAAGCAGGACGTTGGCACTTTCATCACTCAGGACCACCAAGGGGGCGGGTGACCTAGCGCTCTCCCCACAAGGACAAGGTCATGAAACCCCGCCACGACCCTGGTAACAAATAGGTGCAGCAAGATCGCCACTGAGCAGTCCGCTATGCACACCAGGTGTCGAGGCCACACCTCTTGTCGCGCTGCTTGAGCAGGTTTCTCGGCGATGGCCTCGCCTGTGACATCATTCAGTCTCCTTCATACTTCGTTCCTGTCTCGTGGGCCCCTCCACTGTCGTGATCTGAAAGACCGGGTGACGAGCTGCCTCACGCTCAAAAGCCTCCAGGGGCGAGTCTTTCGTGGCATCGAAGTATGATCGAACTCCTGCAGAGACAGGCAAGAGGAGATATTGTTTGAGCACGGGAGCCGCCTCCTTAGCTTCCAGTTCTCTCACAGAGATGGCCTCAGAACGGCGACCACGAGTGAGCGTTGCCGTTCCTGCTGCCCGGATGTTGCGGACCCACTGTACCGCACCGTAAGGAGCGACAAGCCAGCGCTCTCCGTCCTGCTCAACCGGGAGCACCAGAACCGTATGGGGCTGACCACTTGTGCGGCCGCGCACGGTCAGCAGCGACATCGTCCCGAGTTTGACGCCAGCACGCAGAAGCGCCCTAGTCAGTGCGGCTGCCATGCGGTCAGTAAAAGTGACGTGATAGGTTGTAGACATGAACCTCTCCTTTCTACAAAACAAACGCAGGAAAGACCGCACTGCAGAACCACCTTACTTGTTCTATCTTACGCAATTTTACTCGTCTAGGCAAGATTTTTTTGCAAACAGTACTGCACGTACTTAGGTAGTGGTACAAAGAAGCAGGATATGGTAGACTCTGAAAGTCAATCCGTTTTCAAAAAGAGGAGCCTTTCATGGTCACCATCACCCTTCACTGCCTGTATGGGATACCCACATCGTAACTGAGTCAAGACCACTACATCGTATACCAAGCGGGCTGAGAAAACGAGCTTCAAACACTGCACGCTTGGGTTACGATGTACTGGCACTCACTGGGCTACGATGTGGGTATCCCATACACCTGGCGAGTGCCAGCCCATCGTACTGTATGAGTTCCCAACCTCGTGGCTCTTCCAAGTTTTTGATGATGAAAAGCTCAACAAGAGAACAGGTGCTAGAATGAAGGATGAAACCCTCATCACGGTTGTTTGCAACCGATCGCATGGAAGAGCTGATCAAGCGGCTGATGCAGTCCTGCTTGCCATTGAAGCTGCAGGAACTGGTGGTGACAGCCGAGGATGTGACGCTGATGCTGGTTTCCAGCCAATCGGCCGCGTGCTGCCCACTCTGTACAGAGCCCAGCACGCGGGTGCATAGCCACTACAGGCGCACGCTTCAGGATCTGCCCTGGGGCCCGCTGCGCGTCCACCTGCACGTGCAGGTACGTCGGTTTTTCTGCCAGAATCCAGCCTGCCCGCGCAAGCTCTTCACCGAACCGCTCACGGGGCTTGCTCAACGCTCCGCCCGGCGCACCCTACGACTGCGCGACGCCCTGCTGGCTGTGGGATGGGCGTTAGGAGGAGAAGCGGGTGCACGCCAGTGCAAGGCTCATGCCATGCCCGTCTCTGGAACGACGCTCTTGTCGCTCTTACGCCGCTCAGGACCGGTCGCCAGAGCCACTCCGCGCGTGCTGGGCGTGGATGATTGGTCGTTTCAAGCCCGCTCGGCAGGCACCCTGCTGGTCGATTTGGAGCGGCACCAGCCCGTCGAAGTCCTTTTGGGAAGTGACGAGCAGGTACTCGCCGATTGGTTGCTCTCTCACCCTGGCGTCGAGGTCATCGTGCGCGATCGCGGGGTCAGCTATCTCAAAGGAGCCTCGAAAGGGGCACCCCAGGCCCAACTGGTAGTGGATCGATGGCATTTGCTGAAAAATCTAGGGGAAGTAATCCAAAAAACGCTGGCGCAGCAGATCGACGTGCTCCATCAGGCAGACGAGCAGGTGAAACAGCACAGCCAGAAGAGGCTCTTGACTCCGCCTACTTCCGCTCAGCTTGAGAGTCGACGGCGCAAACCTCCGCGGCGTAAGCCTCCTGCCCCTAGTCCTGGGCGTGCCTGGCAGATGGCAATGCACAAGCCGGGTCCATGAACTGGCTGCAGAGGGGAAAACGCAGGCAGACATCATCAGGATCCTGCACCTGCATCCGCATACAGTGCGCAAATACCTGCGCATGCCCACGTTTGTGGCGTACTACTGCAACCCGCATCCCTCTCCTGTCGAACCTTACCGAGAGTATCTGCAAGAGCGTTGGCAACAAGGAGAGGTGATGATCAAAACGCTTTGGCGAGAATTACAAGAGCAAGGCTTTCGGGGGAGTTACAAAAGCGTCTGGACCTTCGTGCGCAACTGGCCCCTTCCAGCAGGGATGACCCCGACCTCCTCTTCGTTCTCTGTGGCTGCCTCGACTCGTCGCGGGGCACCTACCACTCGAGCCTATCGGCAGGCTTTGTTCGGCCTTTCCCCACGCCTTTCGTCTCTCTCGGCACTTGCTCAGGACTTTGTTCGCCTGCTTCGGGAGCGGAAAAGCGAGGCTTTGCATCCCTGGCTGGAGAGGGCCAAAGGGAGCTCCTATGAGGAATTGCGGCGCTTTGCCCAGGGACTGGAGAAGGAGTTACCAGCGGTTCAAGCGGCCCTCACTGAGCCCTGGAGTACGGGACAAGTAGAAGGGCAGATCACCAGGCTCAAATTGCTCAAGCGCCAGATGTATGGGCGAGCCCATATCGATCTGTTGCGGTTGCGGGTGCTCCATGCGGCCTGACCAGCTCCTGCAAAGGAACACAGGCTGACTCGACTCCGAGAGGAAGTGCTTCGAGAGCAGGCTCTCACGCTACCCTTTCCGGCGTGATGAAGCTCATGAGGTGAGCAGGATCATCTCAGCTCTGCTGTCAGCACGCAGATTCTGCTCCTGGCTCCGTTTATACTCCCCATCATCAAAAGCTTGGAAGAGCCAACCTCGTGACCGCCGCTGTTTCCTCACATCGTCGCCTTGCGGGGAAAGAAGCAAGAACGGGACACTGCTGGCAAATTGATATGTCTAGAGAGCCAGGAGGTACCGTCATGGAAGCAGAATACTATGCAGCACGAGCCAATCTGCGCCGCCTGATGCGACTGCACCCGCAGTGGACGCACCCGCAGTATGCCCAGGCGGTAGGGATGGAGCTTCGCTGGGTCAAGAAATGGAAGAAGCGCCTCCAGGAGGCAGATCCGAAGGACGAGCAGGTGCTGCACAGTCGCTCACGGGTGCCTAAGGGCTCATCCGCAAATAACTTCCTAATCTATGGTGACGCAGTGTCTTGAGGTGTGATGGTGTAATTCCACTCGCCATGAAAGGCATCACGCACGATGTGGAGGGCCTTGAGCTCAGCGTCGCTGACGTTGAGGCCGGTCGGATACGTCTGGCTGTCCTTGATCGCAGTGACGTGCAATCCTTCCTCGGTGCTCGTATGCGAGATCAATTCAATCACCGTTTCCAGAGACATGAGCGGTTTGGCACGCCAGTTGATGGAAATGAAAGAAAAGAGGCGGTGCTCGATCTTGTTCCACTTGCTCGTCGCAGGGGGATAATGCGCCACGGTGATCGTGAGCTGTTCTTCATTAGCCAGGGTCTGCAAGGCCTTCTTCCACAGCTTGTTGCGCACGCCATTGCTGCCTCCCCCCATCGGCGGTGATGAGCAATTCATGCGCCTGCGGATACAGCCCTTTGCCGCAGTGCTTCCACCACCGCCTGATACTCTCCACCGCAAACTCCGCCGTCTCATGATCGATGCCCACATTCACGAAGCCCTGGTTGTGCACGAGATCATAGATGCCGTAGGGGATGGCTTTGCCATTGGCTAACGAGCGGTAGTCGTAGACGTTCGCTCGCGTCTGCTGTCCTTTGGGTTGCCATTCGCGTCCCTGGTTCTTGAACCTGCCCAGCAGTTCTTTCTTCTTGCAGTCCACCGAGATGGCCGGCGCTTGCTTCTGCTCGAACTGCTGGCACAGGGCAGTGATGTGCCCAAACTGCTGATCACGATCGGCATGAGCAGTGCCTTCCATCGTTTTCTTGTTCACCTTGAGCGAATAGCCCTGCTCGTGCAACAAGTCGGCCAGCGCCGTCCTCTTGATGCGATGTCCTTGCTGGGAGAGTGCCTTGACCAGGTGGGTCAACGAGTGCGTCGTCCATTTGATCAGGCTCATCGGATCCCCTTTGGGCTCCAACAACGCCTCCAGATCCCGTTGCAAGCTCGGATCCCTCACCACTGCCTTCTTCCTCCCACCTCCGGCTTGGCGGATCCTCCCTTGCGCTCTCGCTCGTTCTCCCGTGAGCTCTTTGACCTGTGCTGGCTCCTTAGGATATCCGTTCGAAAAAAGAGCGCTCATGATCGTTCTCCCAGTTCTTTTTCTTGGCCATCCCTCAATCAGAGAGGTGGTGTTCAGACTGTTTCCTTCCTGATTTTGGAACGGATATCCTAAGGAGCCAGCACAGGCATAAAAGTGCTTCGAACGCTGTACCGAACGCCACGAGCGAATGCCGTCTGCGAACGCTTTCTGGGGAGCGTGAGGCGAGCATACTTGGATCACTTCCTCATCTTTCATGAAAAGCAGCTCGACCGACTCCTCAAAGCATACATGGTGTCCTTCAATCAAGCTCGACCGCATCAAGGAATTCACCAGCAGATACCAGTACGCTCCGTGCCGTTTGCGCCAGAGCACGACTCAAGTGACAAGGTGCTCTCTGTTCCCATATTGGGTGGATGACACCATGACTACCAAAGAGCAGCCTCAACCGTGGAAGGGTATTCACAAAGAGTGAGTGAAGCAGACTTGGCGGAAGGGGTTGGCCGTATCAAGGTGATTGCGTTACCTGTCCCGTTTCCATTCTAGAGAACAAGGAGAATACCTTGTTCTCTGCTTGGTTGCCCAGGCATCTGCGTAACTATTCGTTGAATATTGGTGTGTCTGTTCTCGGTGTTCATGGCGAGTGTATCGATCTCTTCATCATGGCAATGGGAGAGAGGAACTTCCTGGCACAATCCCTCGATTTTTCGAACGGATATCTTAAGTAGCCAGCACAGCTGTGCCTGCTGATCTATCGCTTAGCCGAATTTCGGTTGCGAGCCCGCCTGGCCTCAACCCAGCAGACTATTCTCGATCAAGTGCATAAGCCCACAGCACGTCCGACGATGCGGCTCTCGTCTTTCAATGTTTCGAGGGCATTGAGTTGCTCCATGTGCGCTTGCCGGATGGCTCCCGATACACCCGGATCTTGCGTCTGACCGACGTACATCGGCTGGTCTTACACCTACTGGGGCCAGCATATGAATCGGCCTATCTGCTCTCTTTCTGAACGGCGACAGGCCCTATTGGCTCAATCGTAGATGGTGCCAGAGTTCCTCACCAAAGTGCGCTTACCAAAACCTTCCTGTGTGATAGAATGATGGCGTGAGTGGAGTGTCTCTGTTTTGAAAGATGGGTACCTGTGATGGCGAAGGTTCGAGTCGGCTCAATTGTTCTGCGCGTAGACAATCTGCGGCGCCAGACTGAATTCTGGGCGGCTGCTCTCGACTACATACCCCGCGAGGAGCAGAGCGACGACTTCGTGCTCTTGCGCCCCCGCGACGGTGTCGGTCCCAACCTTTCCCTCGACCGGGTCCACTCAGAACTCCATGTACCACCACGCATTCACCTGGACCTGTACACAGACGACCAGGCCGGAGAGGTCAAGCGCTTGATCGCTCTGGGAGCCACCGAGGTGCATTGGAGCAAACGACCGCCAGACGCCGACTACGTAATCCTTGCCGATCCTGAGGGCAACCGCTTCTGCGTCGTAGACACGAACCGCTAGCCGCTTATCGCCTTGCACTTGGTCCAGCACCGCTGCAATGCAGCCGCAGCTATTGGTTTTGTGAGGCGCGGTAAATCCCACTTTACCCCAATCCTCACTGCGAAATGCAGGATAAGGCAGGAGTTTGTTCAAATTTTCGGCTCATAATATAACCTAAACAATATGAATTGGCTCTAGAAGGGAAACAACGGAGAAACTCTCTCGCTCACTATATAGGGGTTGCAAGAAATTGCTGTATGATTTTGACGGCTTGCTGTAGAGTTACACGTACCAATCTGGCAGGTTCAATTATCCCTGCTTTGAACATATCAATGCACTTGCCCGTATTGGCATCAAAGCCATACGGGTATCCGCGTTTCAAGATCTCGGCGACGATATCATTCCCCTCATACCCGGTGTTACGGGCAATCTGGCGTATTGGCTCCCCTAAGGCATGGCGTAGGATATTCACACCCAGCCGCTCCTCACTAGAATCGGTTAGTACTTTGTCCAGCACAGGGATAGCTGTAACAAGGGTAGCAGTCCCCCCAGCTACGAAACCTTCTTCAATGGCGGCATGTGCTGCCACGAGCGCGGTCTCTACCCGGAGCCTTCTTTCTGTTATCTCTTCCCTCGTTACACCTCCGACCTTGATTACAGCTGTGCCACCAGCCAGCTTCGCCAAGCGCTCCTGAAGCTTCTTCCGGTCATAGTCGCTCGTTGTCTCTTCGATCTGGGCCTTGATCTCTCGGATGCGCGCCATAATATTCCCCGCATCGCCAGCACCTTCAACGACCGTTGTCGTGTCTTTCGTAGCGATCACTTTACGAGCGGTACCGAGATCGCGTAGGGTCGTCTTCTCAAGTCTGAGGCCAGCCTTTTCATTGATGACGGTTCCACCAGTGAGAACGGCGATGTCTTCGAGTATCGCACTACGCAGGTCACCAGTATCAGGAGCCTTGACAGCGAGAACATTGAAGGTATTTTGGCGTTTGTTCTCAACCAATTTTTCCAGGACTGTGTCTTCGACATCTTCGGCGATGATCATGATATCGCGTTTCCCCTGCTGTTTGAGCTTCTCAAGGAGAGGCAGGAGAGCCTGAAACGTTTTAATCTTCCCATCAACGAACAGGATCAAAGGGGCCTCAATCACAGCTGCCCGTTTCTGCGTATCCGTCACAAAGTAAGGGGAGATGTAGCCCTGGTCGATCTGCAGGCCTTCGGAATATTCTACCTCGGGGCTGGTGCGAAACGACTCCTTCACATAGACGACACCATCCCTACCAGTCCTGTCCATCACGTCAGCAATGAGGTTGCCGATGGTGTCGTCCCCTGCGGAGGCAGAAGCAATCTGAGCAATCTCTTCTTTGCTCTCAATCGGGCGGGCCTCCTGGCGAATATACTCGACAACTGCCTGGGCAGCTTTGTCAATAGCATGTTTGAGCCACATCAGGTTTGCCCCTGTGGTGAGGTGCTTCAGGCTCTCAGCAATGATTGTCTGCGCCAGGATCGTCGTTGTGGTCACATCACCAGAACCCCTCTGCGCAAGTTCTCGTATGCTAGCAGTTTCCTCAGCTGTGAGTACATATCCAGCAGATGTGGCCCGTTCTGGTAGTGAGGGATTGACATCCCGTATTGGAGGGACAGTTGCTGCCTTTCCAGTATATGCTTCGACCCTCTTACGGATACCCTCTGTCACATTGAAAAAAGCTTGATCGATATTCGACCAGGTGGTCACCGGTTCTGCATCTTTTGGAAGAGCCTGGAGATTACCCAGTACCCCCTGCCAATAAACCGGACGAAGGATAACGGGAATAACTGTTGCTTCCTTCCTATCATGGCGCTCTAGTGCTTGCTTCATTTCAATAGTGTAGCAATAGTCAGAGGCCATAAAGTCGGGACTCACCAATAGTAAAATGATCTGAGCAGTATTAAGTTGCTCTTTGATAACCTGTTCCCACTCTGTCCCTGCATTAATATCACGGTCATGCCATACATCGATAAGCCCTTGCCGTTGTAAGGGCCAAAGATGGGTCTTCAATTTTTTGAGCAGTGCTTCATCCTCGTGGGCATAACAGCAGAAGATTTTTACCGCCATGAGTGCCTGCCTTAGCTCAACTACTCGTCAGTCTATGTGCGATTACAAGTTGTGCTTATTATAAGCCAATTCAGCTTTGGGGGCAATAAACTGTTCCTGGGTCACACAATGTTCCAGTTGGCGACGTAGCAGTGAGGCTGCTAGTTCGGTGCTTCCATAGGAGATGGTGGATAATTCAATCCGCCTCTGCAAATCCCCTTTGGGCAGGTTTTTTCGTCATTGGGCAGTCCAGGCAGGCTTCTCTTCCCCGAGCGAGGTCCATTCGAGTTCTTCTGCTAGCACCTTCACTCATCTCTCCGTGACATGACCCTGCATCCACATCTAGCTTCGTGGGCGCTCAAGCGGAAACCTTTGGCAAGGGGCACGAGAGCACTTCGCGCGCCGTCCATGGGCGAAGGGTTCTGCCAGCAGCCATGGCGGGCGTCCACTGCCGGTAGCGTTGTGCCATCCTCTTGCCACCTCGTTCGCGCGGCTGTGCAAGTGCCACTCGCAGCGCTTCGTGAGGGCGCACGAAATGATCGTAAGCTCGCAACCATTCTAAGTGAGCCAGCAGATGTGGCGCTTGTTGGGCTGTAGCCCGGGTGCGACGTGCCAGTGCTGACACCCGCATCTCGCAGCGTGAGATTCACCCACTCGCTGAAAGCGGTGTGCAGCCGTCCAGACAGGCCGAGTTCCTGCAAGGTGGCCTGAAGAGCTGCCTCTATCCAAGGGTGCATCACGTGCGTCACACGAACCAGCTTGTGCCGCCGATACCAGTTTTTCACCTGTGTACTGGCTACTTGGGTCATCCGTTCAAAAACAAGCCCGTCGAGACGGAGAAAGATCTCTATCCCCTGCTTGAAAACAGAGGCTGGTGGGTGTACAATCAGACGTCGTCAACAGCATCCTCATGCTCGAACGACGATACTCTCAGGTGATGGAGAAGCTTCTTGTTATAACTCGTGTTTTGAAACATCTCCAGCGGCTGAAGGATGGCTGCTTGGATGTGCTCACCACCCGCTTTGCTCATTGGACCAAACCGCTCTTGACCACATTGCCACTGGCAACCCTCAGCGATCTTAGCAGAAGCAAGTCAGAGCTTCTCGCGGAAAACGCGCTCTTACGTCAACAACTCATCATTCTCAGGCGCCAGGTGAAACGACCAGCATGCTCGAAAACAGATCGGGTGCTCCTTGTGCTCTTGGCAAGGATGGTTCGGGCCTGGAAGCAAACGCTCTTCATTGTGCAGCCAGACACCCTGCTGCGCTGGCATCGGGAGCTCTTTCGCTTGTATTGGAAGCGCACGTCCAAGGCTCCTTCTCGCAAGCCCAAGGTAGCCGAGGAAACCATCGCCTTAATTAGGCAGATGGCGCAGGAAAATCGGCTTTGGGGTGCTGAGCGTATTCGTGGAGAATTGTTGAAACTGGGCCTGAGGGTCTGCAAGCGCACCATCCAGAAGTACATGCGAGGAGTTCGCACCCAGCAGCCACGTGGGCAAAAGTGGAGCACGTTTCTCCGCAATCACGCAGCGAGCATCTGGGCCTGTGACGCGCTTTCTGGTGACTGACCTTTTCTTTCGGCCGCTCTTTGCCTTCTTCAACACCCTCGCTCAAGACACGACGAGTGATCCATGTCGGAGTCACACGATCCCCTTCCGATGCCTGGGTGGCGCAACACCTGCGAGAAGCCACTCCGTATGGACAAGCCCCGAAGTACCTGATCTGTGATAACGACAGCAAATTTGGGCCCAGCTTTGTTCGGGTGGCGAGGACAAGTGGCATCAAGATTCTCAAGACGCCTGTTCATGCGCCACGAGCCAATGCCGTTTGTGAGCGTTTCTTGAGGAGTGTCAGACAAGAATGTCTGGACCACCTGCTGATCCTTCAGGAGAAGCAACTCCAGCGCGTGCTCTATGCGTATGTGACCTACTTCAACCAAGCACGACCGCATCAAGGGATCCAGCAGCAGATTCCTGAACCAAGCGGATCAGCCATGTCCTCTCATCATACCGGCGACAAAGTGATCGCACTTCCTGTCATGAGTGGGCTGCACCATGACTACCATTGGGCAGCCTGAAGCAAAAGCACGTGTGCGAAAGTCCAGCTGGTGGACGAGGTCTATCCAGCTCATAGCGTCATGGCTGAAGAGGTCTTTGGCAGGCCGCTCATGCAGCCTTTGCATGCCTTCCCTGATGGTCTGCTGCCCATACCCGCCTGTTTTCTCTGGTACATGAGAACCATTCCCCTGCTCTTTCGATGGTTGAGTCCCACCTGACCACGAGAAAGAGGCGGGCGGTGATAGCCCAAGGCGGTCTCTTTCACCAACGGATGTCCTAAGTAGCCAATACAGGCTTACAGACGGTGAGCCCCATGATCCCTCTGTGTTATGTTCTCATTCACGGGCGCATCATGCACCCTACTTCCGTTGGGATATCCGTGTTACCCAGCGGATTGTGGAGATGCGCATGTCTCCGCCAGAGAATTTGAAGCGGGTGCCTGGTCCTCGAGCCCTGCTCTACTATCTTCCTCGTGACCCAGAGCTGCAAGCAGCACAGGTCCCGCTGCCTCATTCCAGTCGAACGATTTGGAAGATCCTGCACGTCACGGGTTGCTTGGTGAAGCATTCCAAAGAGCCACTCCACCCCAATGAGCGCCGAGAGCCAGTGGAGGAGATCCAGATGGATTTCAAGGATATCGGCTGTATCTCTCCAGAACAGGGTTCGCAAGGCAAGCGGCAGCATGTGATCGAGGTCTGTAATTTTGTCGATGCTGGTACCTCGATCGCCCTGTGGGCCCAGGCCAGAGAAGATTTCCACGAGCAAACAGCGCTGGAAGCGGTGATCACCTTCTTGCGCAAGTATGGGTGTCCGCCTCAGATGACCTTTGATCGCGATCCACGTTGGGTTGGGGGTGTGTCAGGCCGGGATTTTCCTTCGCCGCTGCGTCGATTCTTGTTGTGTCTGGGGATCACACCTTACATTTGCCCGCCGCATCGCCCCGACAAGAATGCCTACGTGGAACGGTACCACAGAACCTATGGGCAGGAGTGCTTACAGGTCTATCAGCCCAGCACGCTCCAGGAGGTGCGTGAAGTGACCGAGGCATTTCTCACCCACTACAACAACGAACGACCTCATCAGGGCCGGGCCTGTGGCAACGTCCCTCCTCGTGTGGCCTTTCCGACGTTGCCCACCTTGCCTGCTCTTCCGCCGCGTGTTGACCCGGATGCCTGGCTGGCGACATTGGATCAAAAGATGTATCTGCCTCATGTCGGACGGGATGGCTGTGTGGATGTCGATCTACAGACCTACTACATTGGTCCTCAAATGGCTAAACGTGCCGTTCTGTTGCAGGTGATGGCAGAGGGCCGTCAGTTTGCCGTTTGGCACGAGGATCAAGTTGTCAAGCTGCTTCCCATCAAAGGGCTGGTCGGGCAGCAGATGACCTTGGACGACTATCTCCAATACATTCAGCAAGAGGCGTTGGCTGCTCCTCGACGTTCTTCTGCTCGGTCCTCCAGGAAAGTCCGACAGATTTCTCTTTGGGGTGAAGGAGCTTGATTTCCTCCTTCATCCGTCGACTTTCTCAGGCGCTTGCCCGTGTGCAGGGCAAGTGTGGGAAAAATGTTGTCTGCATGTCGGGTAAAGACGCAGGAGAACCCGAAGAAATCTACTGAGTGGGCGGCCCTGGCGTCCGATTGCACGCTCATCCTCTTCTCTCATTTCCTTTTTCCTCTTTACGACCTCAACTTTTCCTTGTTCAACCTCTGCCGTTCCGATGAGCCTACCCCGCCTGGGGTGACGATGACGACTCTTCCCAACTTTTGATGATGGCTGTTTGCTTTGTTCACCCTCACAAGGGAGCCCAGCTAGAAATGCCGACAGGTGACCGACAAGGGGCTTCCTCTTAGGTGGAACTTGCTTTGATAGCAAGCCAGCTTCATCAAAAGCTAGGGAGAGCCACGATGTAGGATAGGCGGCCAGCGCGTTACCCATCTAGGCACGTTTCCAACCGCCCTCCCCCGAACTTGGCGTGCATGCTTTCCATGCACCAAGCTCTCCGGAGACCAACGTCTTTTCAACGCCACTCCCGCACAGGT
>WNGP01002205.1_pt1 | contig 16272 bp, 8 predicted proteins | sample 5407671 | NCBI WGS metagenome assembly WNGP01 (sample SAMN13153381, study PRJNA577476) | soil metagenome | isolation source: 40 cm soil or saprolite under Garry oak tree replicate 2 | place: USA:California | collected 2016-06-15 | reverse complement strand
TACTCATGGTTCGGTCATTTTCAGAGAGGTTTTGGAAATTCAGCACAGAAGCTGGTCATACAAACCGGACGAAAAGTCCAACAGGGATAAGATGCGCTGTTGTAAGGCTGACAAAGGAGTGAGATGCCGGTGAAGCTGCTGCCCCAGCGTGACGAGAGACAAATGAATCCCTTGAAAAGCTCCCAACAACGCTTCAGCTGTGGGACGCTGCGTCGTCCGTTTGGGATTGCCCGCATACAACCCTGCCAAGTGTTCTTGCTGGTCAGCCAACCGTTGGCGCACCTGGAACTCCAGCAGGGTCAAGACGCGCAAGCCGATAGAGAGCAAGCGCACCAGACCAGTCGCGCGCTGGTCACTCTGGACATACATGGGCGAGAGCGAGAGCGGTTTGCCTTTCAAGCGTCCAAAGCCATGCTCCACCAGGTATTCTTCACGGTAGGCCAAGACCGCTTGCTCCAAGGACAGCCCCGTTGTGGGGTGATTGGTGACATAGACGCGCCATCCCAAGCGGCGCGCCGCTCTCGCGACCTCCGGTTCATCGACGGTCGCGTGCAAGCTCAGGGTGCGTTGGACCCGCACGGCAGCAGGACGGTCCCCATAGGCCCGCACGGGTCGCTCTTGCACCTGTTCTTCGATACTCACCTGCACCAATCCGTCGACCTGGTGCTGCTTGAGGATGGCCTGGGCGGCTTGCTGCAACACAGGCCCATCCGCATAGCGTTTTTTGCCTTGTTTGTGCTCATTGAGCCCTTCCAGCTCGGCCTGGGCTTTGGCCAAACGGGCGTGCAGGGCTGCGGTCGCAGCCGTGGCGAGCTTGTGGGAACGCACGATCAGCTGCCGTTCCGTCCAACTGATCGTCCTTCCTGCTACCTCGCGCGAGAGCGTAACCCGTCTCTCGTATCCCTCAGCCACCGGTTCAGGCTGGCCCGCTTCCCGTTCACGCCAGACGGGGGTCAAGGCTTGCTCGCCTGCCCACACCGGCTGCAAGTACTCGTCCAAGACCTCCTCTGGCATCTGCTTGGCCGCCAGCGGACACAAATAGTAGTCCTGCTGGGCCTCCAGATACGCCCGGGTGTCCAGGGCGGCCATCTTGCAATCCCCGACGTAGAGCAACCCGTGGGCGTTCAGGCTCTGGCTCACCTGAGCAATGGCCGGAAGATACAGCCGATCGTCGGCTCGTTCCCCCGACACGACCTGTGTCGCGACCGGCAGCCCCAATGGATCCAAGGCCGACAGCATCACCTTGAGTTGCGGCAAGTCGGGACGGTGGTCTTTGCTGTACCCCAATTGGAACAGCCCCTCTTCGGTCACCGTCCAATACCCACTGACCGTGGTACTATCGACCCGCACCCGTTTGGGCTTGAGGTCGTACACCCGGATGAGCTGTCGGTTCAACGCCGTCTCAAACTGCTGCCACTTCTGCTCATCGCTCAACGCATCCAGCACCAGGGCCAGGCGGTCATCGCGAAAGCTTCGCTCACTGACTTCTTGCCCGGTACAGATGGACAGGGTCTGCACCCGATGGGCCACCCAGCCTTGCACCTGATTCATCCGATGATCCCCTTCCGACACGATGTGGGTCAACCAGATGGCTGTCGTCCAGCCCAGGCTCATTCCCTCCCAGTTACCATGCGGCTTGAAGTACTCATCCAGCAACTCTGGTACACCCATCTTGTCACTGTGGGACAACAAGAGCGGAAGATCGTCCACTCGTTCTGTCGTAACACTTACCTGTTCTGTCATGGCGACAGCTTACCGCATTTGCAAAATCTTGTCACTTTTTGGCCGAACCATGAGTAATACTTATGGGAGGAATTCATTCATGCCTGCTATCTTCGTTTCTCACACTAAAGAAGATGCTGACTGTGCAGAACACATTCGCCAGGGCCTTGAAACTAAAGGCTACACCACCTGGCGCGAACCGACATCTCTCATCATAGAATCTATCCTGTATCCCAGGACCATCGAAAACGTCATCCTGAGCAGCGCAGCCGTTGTCCTTGTCTGGAGCAGCAGTGCCGCACAATCAGAGTGGGTAGAGCGACAAATCCTCTTTGCGCAACAGTTGAAAAAGCCGATTGTACCAGTTGTGATTGATAGCAATGGCCTTCTCAATACCTTGATTGTGAATACTACCATCACCAGTCAAGCTCCTTGCACGGATGTGGCTGCCTCACTCACAGCACAGCCAGATTTTCCGCCCTCACAGAGTACAGACCCACTCATTGCGCTTTCCGAAAAGGCGGCGCACGAGTTCATCCGCATCCGCAAAGAGGCCATCGACCATGCTGCCGAGATGCTCAGGCGAGATGAACACCGCGAAGCTGTCCTTGCTCTCCTGGAATATCTGGCGCACAATGATCTCATGATGGGTGTGCGCGACAAGGCCCAGGAGGTGCTCGATGCCGATGCGAAGAAAGGTGTAGCGCAACCCCCGCCCTTGCGGCCTGGCGAATCGCGCCACATTTTCGGCGTGCGCTGTAAGAACGGGCATATCACCTACTTTGATAAACGACGTGTCTGCTTGGCACAGTCAACTATTGTCCGTAGACTCACACAACGTGCCGGGAAAGAACTGGATGAACTCGTCCTCAAGTGTGAACAGTGTGGAGAAGAAATGATGGTTCCCGTCGATTGCGAGGGCTATAAATGAGTGATCAACAACAGCAGCAACAGATCCCCATCTATGATTCGCAAGCGCCATCAGAAGAGGGCAAGCGGGTCAGCACCGTCTTTGACGATATCGCGAGCAAGCAGCTTGATACGCTCGATGATTCAGGCAAAAGCCTCATTGAACGCATTGCCACCTTTCTCGGTGTCCTGTTTGGCATCTCAATCTTGAGCAACAACTTCCCGCCGCCCTATCTCAAGGGGAATTCGCCAGCCAAAGTCATGGTGATTGTTTCGCTCGTCTGTTTCCTTCTCTCGATTGGGTCAGCCATCTGGGCGACGCAGGCACGTTCCTACCGACGCTATAGGTACAACATGACCAGGAACGCCGCAGAACTGCAATGTATGATTAAGCACAAACTACTCTGGCTCAAAATAGCCAACCTCCTCTTCGCTCTGGGCGCGGTCGCCCTGGCAGCCCTGCTCATTGTCATCATCTGGAACCTCTAACGAAAGGTACAACGCATGCCAGAGCTCATGCTGCAACGTACAGGCACCACGCTCACAGTGACGCTTGGTGAGCACACGGTGTCCATTCCCTTGGGAGACGTTGTCCCTGATGCATCCACCTGGCAGCGTATCTATGACGATGCTCCCGCCTACGGGCGAGACCTGTTTGACAAGACCTTCCCTGATGAGCAGTTCCGTGCCCTGCTCTCCGATCTACCCGCAGGTGAGCGCCTCGTGCTGCTTGCCGATGACCCCCTGGTCGCCGCGAACCCCTGGGAGTATCTCCGCGATAGCAATGACAAGTTGCTCGTCTCCCGCCTCAACTTCGTGCGTAGCATCTCCAGCGTCGCCGAGGCACAACGTCAGGCTGGATCTTCCTTCACCGGCGCCCTGGAGATCGTCGCCATCCCCGTCTCGCCCGTCGACGAAACGCGTGTGCTCGATGTCGAACGCGAATGGAAAAACCTGGTCCAGGCCGTCTCTACTACCATGCCCCCAAGGGCGCTTACCGTCAGGCGCGTCCGCCCGCCCACGCGCAGCCGGTTGGAGTGCTCCCTGAGCCGCCAGCGTACCTCGATCGTTCACTTTATGGGCCATAGCAGCGGCCAGGATGGCAAAGCCTTCCTCAGCTTTGAGGACGCCCGTGCTCGTAGGCACCTGGTCGATGCCGCTGATTTCGCCGATTCCCTGAGTGGTCAAATCCTCCTGGTCGTGCTCAACAGTTGTCTTTCCGCCATCGTAGCTTCCACCGAGTTCGGCAACATTGCCCGGACGCTCGTGTGTCGTGGCTTTCCCTATGCCCTGGGCATGCAGTGTTTCCTGCCGGATGATGCCGCGCTGGTCCTCAGCCAGGCACTCTATGATTTCCTCTTGCAGGGGCACAGCGTCGAAGATGCGGTCATGCACACCCGCCGTGCCCTGGAAGAGCCTGGCAAACTGCATAACCCGTCCTGGCTGGCAGGTATCCCCGTCCTCTACACCTGCATGCGCGAGCAACCGGCACCGCTGCTCCAGCTTACGGATGGGCAACCCACCATACAGCCCGATCCCGAACGCTTGCAGAAGACCTTTGACCTCTCTGCGCTCCCAGAAGCGACGCATTTCGTTGGCCGTGGCGAAGAGATCAGCGCGGCGCTCGATCTCCTGCTCGCGCCTGGCGCTCGCGGCTTTGTCCTGCTCCACGGGCTCGGTGGCATCGGCAAGACGGCCCTGGCACGCGCCGTTGCCGAGCGCGTCAGCTATTACTTTGCCGATCGTGTCCTCGCCTGCTCCTTCGAGACCTTTGCCCGGCTCGATGCTGACGACCGGTGCACAGTCAACGAAACGTTTGCCGATCGCTTCTTCAACCGCCTGGCCCGCTTCTATGGGCTTGACCCTGCACGGTATCCTACAGCTGTGGAACTGCAACAGGCCATCCTCCAATGGCGCACACATCATCGCTCCCTGCTCGTGCTCGACAACATCGAAACCCTCATCGATGCCCAGCGACAGGATGATCCCGCCGCAAAATCTCTGGCCACCTTTATCAGTCGCCTGCGAGAGGGTGATGGCGCGGTCCTGTTGACCTCGCGTATCGTCCCACCTTCAGACTGGGGCGACTGCCACGTCGTCGAGGTGTCCGGCATCACCAATGAGGCCGGGGCGGACCTCTTTCTCGCGCTCTTGCCCACCGACCGGGAGCATCTTGCTCCACCGGCTGCGCGTCTTGCGCTCAGCCAGCGCGTGCAGGGTCATCCCCTGAGTATCCGACTGCTAGCCGGTCGCTTCGCCGACGAGACTGCTACCGATTTGACCACGTTCTTGACACATATCGAAATAGAACTGGAGCGAGCAGAGCAAACCACACCCACCAGCCTGGAAGACCTCGAACGGCAGAAGACGCTCTATGCCTGTATGGCCTACAGCGTCAAGCGTTTAACGCCACAACAACGCCAGGTCCTCGACGCCGTAAGCCTTTTCCAGGCTCCGTTTCCCCCTGAATATGCCGCGTATATACTGGACAACGAAGAACAGGTCCCACTTCACCTGCAGAACCTGGTGCGCCTGGGCCTGCTGAATAGGGATACCAGGACCTTCCAGGAAGGGGAACTGACCCTTCTGGCCCTGCACCCGATGCTGCGCTGGTACAGCCAGCATCACCTGTCAGATCTGGATGCAGATGTGCTGGAGCGTTACGGGCAGGTGTTTGATCAACTGGCACGACAGTCATACCAGTCCGAAGGAGGGTATGATCAAAGCTCGCTGATACGCTACCTGGTACGCCAGAGCCTGCCAGATTTGGAGGCCGCCTTGCACTATCTCTCGCCTGTTGGCAGAAGCTCCCTGGCCTATCATCTTGCTACACCCTACCAGCGGCTTGGTCAGAATCGACGCGCTCTTGCCTTATATGAACAGGCACTAGAACTCAACCAGGTGTTGGGAAACGTGCGAAGTGTGGCGGTGACACAAGCTTCGATGGCGACTGTGCTCAGCCAACTGGGCCAGCCGCAGGAAGCCCTGGCGCTTTGTGAGCAAGCCTTACATACCAAGCAGCAATTAGGGGATATCCGAGAAGTGGCCGTGACACAAGCTTCGATGGCGGATGTGCTGCGGCAGCTAGGCCAGCCGCAGGAAGCCCTGGCGCTCTATGGGCAGTCCTTGCACACCACACAGCAATTAGGGGATTTCCGAGGCGTGGCCGTGATGCAAGGTGCGATGGCAGATATGCTGAGTCAGATGGGCAGACCCCAAGAAGCTCTGGAGCTCTATGAGCGAGCTTTACATACCAAGCAGCAATTAGGGGATATCCGAGAGGCGGCAGCAATGCAAGCTTCGATGGCGAAAGTGCTCAGTCAGATGGGCGGACCCCAAAAAGCCCTGACGCTCTATGAGCAAGCGCTACGCACTGAGCAGCAATTAGGGGATATCCGAGAAGTGGCAGAAACACAACACGCCATGGCAGATGTGCTGCGGCAGCTAGGCCAGCCGCAGGAGGCCCTGGCGCTCTATGAGCAGTCCTTGCACACCACACAGCAATTAGGGGATTTCCGAGGCGTGGCGGTGACACAAGCTTCGATGGCGACTGTGCTTAGCCAACTGGGCCAGCCGCAGGAAGCCCTGGTGCTCTATGAACAAGCCCTGCGCACTACACAGCAATTAGGGGATATCCGAGGTGTGGCCGTGATGCAAGGTGCGATGGCGACTGTGCTCAGCCAACTGGGCCAGCCGCAGGAAGCCCTGATGCTCTATGAACAAGCCCTGCGCACCAAACAACTGTTAGGCGATGTGCGTGAAATAGCGGCGACGCAATGTGCGATGGCTGATGTACTGAGGCGACAGGGTAAACCACAGGAGGCGATGGCCCTCTATGAACGAACCCTGCGCACATATCAAGAATTGGGCGATCTGCGCAGTGTGGCCGCGACACAACATGCAATAGCAGATGTACTGCGGCAGCTAGGCCAGCCGCAGGAAGCCCTGGCGCTCTATGAGCAGTCCTTGCACACCACACAGCAATTAGGGGATTTCCGAGGTGTGGCCGTGACACAACATGCGAAGGCAGATGTACTGCAGAAACTTGGCAAATCACAAAAGGCGTTGGTCCTCTATGAACAAACCCTGCGCACATATCAAGAGTTGGGTGATTTGCGCAGCGTGGCCGTGGCGCAAGCGAACTTCTGCCAGCTCTTGCTCCAACAGGGTGAACATCGTCGCGCCTTGCCCATGGCCTGGGAAGCTTACAACGGCCTGAGTCAACATGGTTTCGCCTACGATGCGCAGATCATGCAGCAGTTGCTCATATCTATAAAAGGCAAGGTCCTCGGCACTGCACAGTTTGATACACTCTGGGAACAGGTGATGAGTGAGCCCCAGCCCGACTGGCTACGTAAAGTGCAGGCAGGCCCATCGGATGAACAGAGTCACATCTCGTCAGAGCAACTGAAGGTCATAGTTTCCAACACTGTTACCGTGATGACGGTGATGCCTGAGAAACGGGATGAATGGCGAGAGACGATGACCAAGACATTGCAGAAAGCGCAAAACTCCAACCAGTCACAGGGTGCCGAACTCTTCCTTGCGATCCTGGCTGTTCTCGATGGTCAGGCACTTTCCCTACCAGAAGGACATCCCTATACAGATGCGCTCAACGCGATCCAGGCTGGCATCGCAGCAGGCGGACCACACAAGGATGTCCTCCCCTTTGGCTCTGAGCTGATTCCCCGCAGCATTGCGGCCTTGTTGGGCAGCCCGCAGCAGAAGCTGGCGCATGCACAGTATCTCACCGCACAGGCCACTGAGACGATAGACGAGGGCATGCAGGCTCTCATCCGTACTATTCAGTTAGCTTTGTTTGAGAAAGATCTCTCGCAACTAGGTCACGACCTGCACGGCATCTATCGCCAGGCTTGGGAAACCATTGCTGTCGCAGTAGAAACTGGTGGCGTTGACCCTCGTCTCTTCGATTTCATCATCAACAACACACTTGCAGTTCTCGGTCCCTCCTCCAACCAGCGCAGCGAGTGGCGCAACAATCTCGCTGAGATGCGCAATCAGGCAACCGCCCAGGGCATTCGTCACCTGGTAACATTGCTCGACGCCGTCATCGGGCTTCTGAATGCAGGCGGCAACCCTACAGGGTTGGGAGAAGGTTTGAAGGGTATATATGCGAAAACATGGCAGGCAATTGTGGAACGTCCATCATCATAGCTACAAGGCTATGAGTAGTGATGAACTAGCGCCCGATACAAATGCGTAACCAATACCCATTAGAGAGGGAATGATGAATCGAGGGTATGGAGGGAGAACTTCATGGAACTAACCCTTGTGCACCAAAACGAGAAGGAGATCAGCGTTACCTGTGACGGTCAACGTTCCCACACGTTTGATTTGCGAACGCTTATTCTGAGCCAGGAAAAAGAGCTATCGCAACCAATTGACGACCCCGTGGCTTTTGGCAAAGCTGTTTATCTCACTTTATTCCCATCTGGAACAGTAGCACGTCATGCACTTGAGATTATGCCAGAGCGCATTCTGCTCGTCACCCCCGACAAGGACCTCGATGTTATACCCTGGGAATACGACTATAGCTCTGATGGTTTCCTCGTCACGCAGTGCCATTTCGTCCGGGGTCTGCCTACCGACCAACGCATTGACCCACCCATGCTGGACAATGGCCTGCATATTGTCGCTATCCCCTCCAGCCCACTGAGTACCGAGCTGCCGCCCCTCAACATTGATGGCGAATGGCAACGTCTCAAAGAAATCATCAAGGCAGTACCATCTGCCGTTACGCTTGAGCGTACTCGACCTCCCACTATAGAACAACTACGTACCCTGCTGGTCAACCGGCGCCAACGCGTCGTACATTTTATGGGCCATGGCGGCCAGGATGAGGCAGGAGCGATCCTTTGCTTTGAAAAAGAAAATGGCGATCTCGAACCGGTGACGGCCAGGCAGTTCGCACTTCGTGTGCGTGGGACCACCTTCCTGGTTACGCTCAATGCCTGTGTCAGTGCGACTCCTGGAGCGACCTCTTTCAGCAATCTGGCCGCAGCCCTGGTGCAACAGAAAACACCTTATGCCCTGGGTATGCGCTTGAGCATCCATGACGAGGATGCTCGTGCCTTCTCACGCGTCTTCTACAGCGATCTGGCACGTGGCTCGCCGGTGGAAGAGGCGCTGTTCCAGGCCCGATTGGTGCTTGCTGATAGCCCGCGTTCCTGGGTCGTTGGTGTCCCTGTCCTCTACACATCCTTGAAGATATCGGCTCCTGGATTTCCCAGCGTACCTGGAACGCCGGTGATCAACGAACATCAACCAAGGATAGAAATCAGTGCTCTACCTCGCGCTGAGGGCATATTCCATGGGCGTCTCGACGAATTGAAGCAGCTTGGTACCTCCCTGACAGGTGATAATCGACTACATATCGTCACGATTCATGGCGGAGGTGGTCAAGGGAAAACAGCCCTGGCGCGCGAGGCAGTGGAGCGCTTTGCTCATGCTTGGTCTGGCGGCGTGTGGGCAACGACATTGGAGAATCTTCCCAGCCGGGAAATTTTCGTGAGCGACCTGGCACGTTTTCTGGACATTCCTACTCAGGAGATACTCGATCCCACTGAGATTGAACGACGCCTTCTGGCGCTTCTATCCGAGCGGCGTCTGCTCATTGTCCTGGACAATGCTGACACAATGGTAGATGCTGTTGAGGCAAACAACGAGTTGATCATTCATCTAGCTCAACTATTGCAACAATTGCCTGGATCGGCGGTGAGCTTACTAGTCACTTCGCGTGTGCCGCTGGGATGGAGCGGCGAAGAGCTGCTTGAACTGGATGGGCTGTCTCCGAAGGAGGGAGCAGCATTATTCCTGCAAAGTACATCTCATCGAGCTGAAGAGGTCGATATGAACCTGGCCCGGCAATTAAGCAAGCAGGTGGCAGGACATCCCCTGAGTCTGCGGCTCCTGGGCGGAGCTTTCAATGTCAGCGCTATTACCTTGCCCGCCTTCCTCAAGGTACATGAGGAGCAGTTGGCCAAAGCAGAAAACAAGTACGTTGGCCTTGACCATCGACATCGCACACTCTTTGCCTGTATCGAGACGAGTGTACACTATCTTGATACACACTTACATGATCTATTGAGTGGATTGTGGGTATTTCATGCGCCCTTTTTAGCGGAAATGGTCATCCCCATCTTTGATCCTGAGCATAAAGACACAGAAACGAATCCGTCTCCGGTTCGCGGTTGGCTCTATACTCTCTGGCAACGCAGTTTATTGACCCGCGAAACTCTCATAACACGGGAGGGAAGGTTGGAGTTCTATTTTCTCTTGCCTACAGTGCGTCCGTATATAAAACATGAATTGAAGCAGGTTTATGAACACGAGATGCTGCTGTCACGGTTTGGAGCAGTGTATGCCCGCTTAGCAGATATACTCTCAAGCGAGTTGGACAAGAGTGAGGCTGCATCGGCAGTAGTACGACGAATCAGCGATGATTTTGAGCAAGGGGTAACTTACATTACAGGTGTTGAACATGGCGGCTATCTATTGCGTTGGGGATGGATACAGCACAGGATAGGAAATCCGCGACGTGGGCTACCATTGCTCGAACAAGCCTTAGAAATTGCACAGGAAGACGAAGGAGACCTTGAAGCGCAAGCTCTCAATAGCATAGCAGGTGTGTATAAAGACATAGGGCAACCACAACGGGCATTAATATTCTATGAACAGGCTTTATCTATCTGTCAGCAGAAACACGATCGGGCTGGCGAGGCAACTGCATTGCATGGCTTAGCGAGTACATATTTAACTACAGGCCAATCCGAAAAAGCATTTGTTTTATTCCAGCAAACACTACCCATCATACGAGAGGTAGGTGACCGGGCTAGCGAGGCGGCTATGCTCAGCGATGAAGCTGCGGCATACCAGGCTACCGGTCAATTGCAGAAGGCTCTGCACCTTTACAAGCAAGTCCTATCTCTTATGCGTGAGGTTGGTGACCGCGCAGGTGAAGCAACTGTACTCAACAACATAGCAGGCATCTATCGAGATAGAGGGCAATTCCGGGAAGCTTTGCTACTCTGTGAGTATGCCTTGTCCATCGCGCATGAAGTAGGAGATCTTGCCGGTACAGCTATCATTCTCAATAATAAAGCTGACGTGTATAGGGCCACAGATCACTTGCAAGAAGCACTGGAAGTGTGGAAGCAAACTCTGCCTATTATGCGTGAAGTAGACAATCGCCCTGGCGAGGCAGCTACACTTAATAACATGGCCCTGGTGTACAGAGCTATAGGACAGTTGGATCAGGCTCTGGCTCTCTATGAACAGGCCTTGTCGATTCGGCGCGAAGTGGGTGATCGCGTCGGAGAAGCGGTTACTCTCAATAACATAGGAGAAGTGTACAAGGCAACAGGCCAACCACAGCGAGCCCTGGAGATATGTGAGAAAGCTTTATCCCTTACACGCCAGGGAGGTGATCGTGCAGGAGAAGCGACAGTTCTTTACAACATGGCATCACTGTTGTATAGGCATCTCAACCAGACTGAAGATGCAATAGTGTATGCGGAGCAGGCAATTACCGTCATGCAGGAAACAGGTTTATCCCACGATGCTGCAGGTGATTCATTAGAAGATTTACAACAGACCCTATATTTCATGCGTACAGGAGCTTCACGGTACAGCCACACTAACTGGTGAAAACAGGGGAAAGGCTTGAAAACTTCGACGGTCCTCGGCATGCTGTGCATATGAAAACAACCACAGAGCCGATGGAACCGTCAAAGCAATTTTGCCCGAATCTGGCGTGTTGCGCAAGAGGCCAAATCGGGCAGGGCAATATCTTCATTCATGATCGCAAGCGGCAACGCTATCGCTGCAGAACCTGCAAACAGACGTTTAGCGCGAGACGAGGGACGATGTTGGAAGGGCTGCGCAAGCCCACCGAATTGATCATCATTGTGGTCACGTTGCTTGCTTATGGCTGTCCTATACAAGCCATTGTGAAAGCATACGGCCTCGATGAGCGAACGGTGGCTTCTTGGCGAGATCGAGCAGGAGCGCAGTGTCAACGTGTGCAGGAAGCGGTCGTCCAATCAGGCAAGTTGAACTTGACGCATGTGCAAGCTGACGAGATCCGTGTCAAGACGCGAGCGGGGATCATGTGGATGGGGTTAGCGTTGCTCATTGAAAGCCGTCTCTGGCTCGCGGGAGTGGTGCAGCAGTCTCGTGATCGCAGCTTAGCCGATCGCCTGTTGCATCAGGTGCGTGCCTGTGCCCATTCGGTCAGTCAGGTGCTTGTGTGCGTCGATGGATGGGCAGCGTATCCCAAAGCCATTGTGCGTGCCTTTCGGGAAAAGGAGAAAACAACGGCAGGCAAAGGGCGATGCTCTTTGCTGGTTTGGCCACACCTGCTGATCGGACAAGTGATCAAAAAGCAGCGCAAGCACCGGACGGTTGAGGTCAAACGAACGCTCTTACGAGGAGAGGAGTCGGCGGCTCTTGCCTGTTTGCACAGCTCACAAGGGGGCAAGCAAATCAACACGTCCTTTATCGAACGCTTCAATGCGACGATGCGAGAGCGTTTGGCTGCCTTGACGCGCCGTTGTCGGCATGCCAGTCAGCGACTGGAAGCGGTGCAATGGGGTATGTATTTGATTGGGTGTACGTACAATCTCTGTTGGATACATCAGCAGTTGGGACAGACACCTGCTATGGCAGCAAGGCTGACCGATCATCGCTGGAGTGTCAAGGAGGTCCTCTCCTACAAAGTCGCACCGACGATCATGAAGCAAGCCAGGCGACCACGTGCAAAATCACCTACGCAGCCCGAACCCGATGCATCTGTGCTCAAGCGAGCTAGGGGAAGACCTTCTCAGTACCTTGCCATTCTTCGACGACTCCAACAGGAGAGGCAAAGGAAGGCTCCGCATGCGGTTTAAGCTCAACCACCACTTACTGTGGCTGTACCTTCCCTCCTCGTGCTGGACAATATCGAAACCCTCATCGATGCCCAAAAGCGCGGGCATCCTACCGCCAGAGCACTGGCCTCCTTCGTCAGCCGTCTCAAGGAAGGAGATGGAGTGATTCTGTTGACCTCGCGCATCGTGCCTCCTGCTGACTGGGGTGAATGCCGGGTGGTCGCTCTCTCAGGGCTGGCGGATGAAGCCGGCGCTGACCTCTTTCTTGCCATGTTACCTACCGATCGTGAACACCTGGCTCCACCTACTCTACGCCTGGCGCTCAGTCAACGTGTCCAGGGCCATCCCTTGAGTATACGTCTCCTGTCCGGGCGCTTTGCTGACGAAACCACCGACCTGGCAACCTTCCTGTCAAATATCGAAGCGGAACTAGAAGCCGCAGAACAGGCGACACCGACCAGTTTAGAAGATCCCGAACGCCAGAGAACCCTCTACGCGTGTATGGATTACAGCGCGAAGCGTCTTTTGCCTGAGCAACGCCAGATCCTCGATGCTGTCACGCTCTTTCAAGCCCCTTTCCCCCCTGAATTTGTTGCGCATGTCTTGAACGACGAAGAGCAGACACCTGTGCATCTGCAAAGCCTGGTACGCCTGGGGCTGCTAAATATGGAGATCAAGACTTTCAAGGAAGGGGAACTGATACTGCTAGACATGCACCCCATTCTGCGCTGGTACATCCAGCAACATCATGAGGAGAGAGACGCTACTCTGCGTGAACGGTATGGTGAGGTATATGAGCAGCTGGCCCAGCGGTCATATCAGCCCGAAGGAGGCTATGATCAAAGCCCGCTGATGCGCTACCTCATGCGCCAGAGCCTCTCTGATTGCGAGGCTGCGTTACAGTATCTCCCGCCTGCAAGTAAAAGTGTTCTGGCGTATCATCTTGCTAGACCTTACCAGCAACTGGGTCAGAACCGACGTGCACTGAGGTTATACGAGATGGCGCTTGAAATAGACCAGGAGTTAGGGGACCTGCGAGCGGTGGCGATGACACAACACGCGATGGCGGATGTGCTCAGGCAGCAAGGCAAGCCCCAGGAGGCCGTGGCGCTCTATGAGCAGTCCTTGCGCACCTTCCAGGAGTTAGAGGACCCACGAGAGGTGGCGATGACGCAACACACGATGGCGAATGTGCTCAGGCAGCAAAGCAAGCCCCAGGAGGCTATGACGCTCTATGAGCAGTCCTTGCGCACCTTCCAGGAGTTAGGGGACCCGCGAGAGGTGGCGATGACACAACACGCGATGGCGGATGTGCTCAGGCAGCAAGGCAAGCCCCAGGAGGCCATGACGCTCTATGAGCAGTCCTTGCGCACCTTCCAGGAGTTAGGCGATGTCCGCAGCGTGGCGGTGACACAACACGCGATGGCGAATGTGCTCAGGCAGCAAGGCAAGCCCCAGGAGGCCATGACGCTCTATGAGCAGTCCCTGCGCACCTCTCAGGAGTTAGGGGACCCACGAGAGGTGGCGATAACGCAAGGGAATCTCTGTCAACTCTTACTCCAGCAGGGTGAATATGATCAGGCCCTACTCATAGCTTGGGAAGCCTATAGGAGCCTGAGCCGCAATCACTATACGCGCGATGCCCAGTTAATGCAGAGGTTGCTCATATCAATAAAAGGGGAGACCCTCGATCCAGAACGTTTTGATATGATCTGGAAACAGGTGATCAGTGAGCCACAACCCCCCTGGTTGCGCGATGTGCAGGCAAGTGTACCGGATGAGCAAGACAGGCTGTCGGCTGAAACGCTGAAGTTTGTGAGTTCTAACACGATTGCCGTGATGACACAGATGCCTGAGGAACTGGCCGAGTGGCGTGGGACGATAGACGAAGCCTTGAACCAAGCGCAAATTACTCATCTGGCATATGAAGTCGAATTCTTCACTGCGATCCTGGCACTGCTCGATGGTCAAGTCCCAACGTTACCCGGAGAGCATCCTTATGCGGACGCACTCCATGAGATCCAGGAGGTCATTGCAGCGGGAGGACCCCAGAATGAAGATAGCTCGGTCGATGTCTCAGATGAGATGGTACAAGCTGTGCATGATTTCGTCAATGCAGAGGATTGGGATGCAACACGCCGGGTCGTGGAAGCACAGCGAGCAGTGCTGTTTAGACCAGAGGTTGAAGCCTTTTTTGAACAGACTATCGCACAGGCGAAAGTAGCAGGAGAGCAGCATACTTTCGAAGTACTGGAGCAACATCTTGCTCTTTTGCGTGATTGCAAAGAAATTGGCATAGCAGAGGCCCTCGAGCAACTTGAGACCGCACAGGAGGACGATCTTCCCTTTGATGAGGAGCTGATTCCCCGAAGTATTGCGGCGCTATTGGGCGGCCCACAGGAGAAATTGGCACATGCTCAGTATCTCACGGCTCAGACCACCCAGGCGACAGATGACCACCTGAAAGCACTCATCAATACGATCCAGTTAGCGTTGTTCAGTAGCGATCTTTCCCAGCTAGGGCGGGAGTTACAAGGTGTGTACCGGCAGGCATGGGAAGGCATTGTTATTGGTGTTGAGACGGGTGGAGTTGACCCACGCCTGTTCGATATGATTACCAATAATACACTGGCAGTACTTGGACCCACTTCCAATCGGCGCAGTGAGTGGCGGAACGATCTGGTTGAGATGCGCAATGTGGCGATTGCACAGGGCGCTCGTCACCTGTTAACGTTGTTCGACGCGGTGATTGGACTGTTGGATGCAGGCGGCAATCCTACGGACCTAGGAGAAGGGCTGACTGGCGTGTACGAGAAGACCTGGCAGAATCTTCTGGGGCAGTTACCGACTTGAACCTTGCACTCCTGCTGATGAGTTTGAAGAGGAATATCTCAAGTGTTCATGTACTGGTGTTATGCATTTTTTGGGGGCATTCCACCTGGTAAACTGTAAAATAAACTGTCAAACGGCTTATTCAGCGAGTAGAGGCAATCTGTCAAGTAAGGCGAGAGGAGGATTGAAGCGGTGTTTGTGGTTGGTAGAGGTAGTGAGTCCCCCCTTCGGCACCTCCCTATCTCCTTTCCTGAAACAGGATAAAAAGGGTATCGCCCCGATTTCAGCGTACACATACGCTAAGCCCATAATTCCGGTATTTCGTGCGTAGCTGCGTATAATGAGGAATTCTACGAGCCACCCCCTTAACTACCCTGCTCATTTCTTCAGATACTTGGTTCAATAGAACGCAGATGTGCCCTGGTTATACGAACCAAAAAGTGCAAAATTTCGCGTTTGCCAGAGCGCCGAAAAACAGGCATACTCCGAATAGATCACAGGAGGAGAATAAAAAAATATGGAGATCCCAACAGCACTCACGACCACACTCACCAGGTACCAGAACAGCTTGAAGGCCCGCAATACGAGCGAGCACACGATCACCGCTTACCGCACTGATGTGACGCAGTTCTTCACCTGGCTCGCCGAGAACGATATCACGGTGACCACCCCGCAACACATCAGCCGCTCTCACATCATCGACTATCTCTCCCACCTGGCCGACCAGGGTCGCTCAGGCGTGACCAGGGCGCGCAAATTGGCGGCGATCCGCGAGTATTGCAACAGGGTTTCACGCCAGCAGCCAGCCGACGCATGTAGATCAGGAAGTCCAGTTCTTTCTTGAAGTGAACATCCCTCTCAACATTGGCTCGAGGTCGGTGCAGATGCGAGGACGCCACTCGGCAGTGAAGATTCACATGAA